>Ga0299913_10001131_pt1 | contig 19057 bp, 16 predicted proteins | sample RVTome_9_FD_201360 | JGI IMG/M metagenome (GOLD analysis project Ga0299913, IMG submission 201360) | Soil microbial communities from uranium-contaminated site in the Upper Colorado River Basin, Wyoming, United States - RVT155D38 (version 2) ... | reverse complement strand
GTCGGGGTTGGCCAGGTATCCGAGGCGCACATCTGCCCAGCCCGCAGGGGACGCGTAGGCGGCGCCGCGAGCGCGAAACTCCTCGCGCAGCCGGTCGCGCACCGAGCGCTCCGCGATGCGTTCCTTGAGCCGCGCCGGGCCGCCTTCCTGCACCCACAGGGGCAGCTGGACCATCAGACGCGTCGCTGCCCACTCGTAGGGATAGGTGTCGAAAGTGACGTCGAGCCCCTCGACACGCGCGTCGTCGACCAGGGCCAGCAGCTGCTCCGGACCGCCCGGATGGGTTTGACGGTGATAGAAGTGCGTGATGTGCACGGCCCCGTTGCCGCGCCGGCCGATGTCGATCGCCTCGCGGAACGGATCGAGGAAGCGGTCGCCGAGCGGGTAGCGAACGTGGGTGTGGTAGAAGCCGCCACGGCGTGCGGCCGTATTGGTCAGGGCCGCCAGCTCCTCGGTCGTGGCGTAGGCTCCGGGCGGGTAGTCCAGGCCGCTCGACAGGCCCAGCGCCCCGGCCGCCAGCGCGTCATCGAGCATGGCGCTCATGTCGGCCAGCGCCGCGCCATCGGCCGGCACGTCGTCCCAGCCAAGACGGCTGATGCGCAGTGCGCTGTTGCCGACCAGCAGGCCGATGTTGACCGCCACGCGGCCCTCGAAACGATCGAGGTAGGCGGCAACCGAGTCCCAGTCGGCGGCGATCGAGGGCGCGCCGTCGAGGCCGGCATTCATCTCGATCAGCGCGTCGAGGTCGGCCTGTGATGGGAGTGGAACGTACGACAACCCGTCGACGCCGATGATCTCGGTCGTGACTCCCTGTCGAACCTTGGGCTCGTGAAGCGGCTCGGCCAGGATCATCAGCCCCGAGTGCGAATGGAGATCGATGAAGCCGGGCGCGACGACCTGGCCCGCGGCGTCGATGGTGCGCTCGGCAACGGGCGCCTCGTGACCCGGCTCGATCACCTTCAGGCGATCGCCAAGGATTGCCAATCCAGCTCGGCGGCCGGGCGCGCCGCTGCCGTCGACAAGGGTGCCGTTCTCGATCAGCAGGTCGCAGCCGTCCACTTCGCGCAAGCGTACCGATCCGACCTACAATCGAGCGACTCCATTGGCGCACGCGTGGGGCGCCGCCCGAGCTTCTCCGAACCTGTCGAGGACATCCATGCGCTCCATTCGTCGTGTCCGTTTGCTCGCCATCGCCGTCCTGATCGTGGGCTGTACCGCCGCACCCGTGGCCACGACGGAGCCGGCCACGACGCAGCCGTCGACTGAGCCAAGCCAGGCGCCGCCGGCCACGCTGGATCCGAGCCTGAGCGACGCCGGGGTCATCGGCCGCGTGACCATCAGCGAGGACGCGCGCGCCAACCGCGACGGGGCGCACCAGATCGTCGGCCTGGCGGCTGATGGCAGCTCGTGCTCGGTTTCCCTCGAGGCTGACGAGTACACCGCTGTCGCCTGGTACGACGAGGCGCCCAACGAGATGATCCACCAGATGGCGGTCACCGTGGCCGCGAGCGACATCCCCGAGGCCGATGGCGGTGTCACGAGCGACATCACCCACGGTCGCGTGTACATCGACTTCGTGTCGGCGAGCGGGTTTGGCACTGCCTACAGCGGCGACGCAACCGAGGCCAATGAGGGCAGCGTGACGGTCAGCGTCATGCGCGTCGGTGAAGGCCTCCTTTTCGACTACCAGGGTGTCACTTGGGACGAGGTCGGCTTCAGCGGCCAGCTGGTCTGCGGCGAGGGCTGAGCTTCAGGCCTCGAGCAGGCGGCCGCGCACCCAGGCGCCGCGGATCATGTCGCCGCGGCCGCGGTAGATGAGCCGGCTGACGATATCGGCCGGATCGTCGGTGTCGTCGCCTGCTACCGGTGTGCTGACCCGTGGGTCGACGAGGATCAGATCGGCCTCCTTGCCGATCTCGATCGATCCGATCCGATCCTCGATGCCCAGCGCGCGCGCTCCCTCGAGCGTGCCCAGGCCGAGCCATTCGAGCGGCTTCAGGACCGGCCCAGGCTCGCCCAGCATCGTGCGCAGGCCACTCTGCGTGTACGCGCCGGCGCGCATGACCGAGAAGATGCTGAGCTCGGGCCCCGCGGCGACGTCGCTGCCCAGCCCGACCGTAATGCCCGCCTCGCGATAGCGAGCCAGCGGCATGACGCCGCTTGATAGGAACAGGTTCGACGAGGGGCAGTGGGCGATGCGCGTGTCGGTCGCGGCCAAACGCTTGATCTCGCGCGGAGAGAGGTGCACTGCGTGGGCGACGATCGTCCGTGGCCCAAGCCCGCCGATGCTGTCGTAGACGTCGGTGTAGTCGGCCGCGCCCGGAAACAGCCGGGCAACCTCGTCGATCTCGGCCCTGTCCTCGGCCAGGTGGGTCTGCCAGTAGGCGCCCGTCGCGCTGGCCAGGCGGGCAGACTCGCGCAGCAGCTCGGCGCTGCAGCTGACCGCGAAGCGTGGCGTGACGGCGTACTGCAATCGCCCGCGGTCGCGGCCGTGCCAGCGCTCGATCAAACGCTGGGTCTGCGCCAGGCTCACCTCGAGCACCTCGCGGTCGCCGACGGTGGTGTCGTAGCGCAGCCGGTCCATCATCACCTTGCCGATCACGGCGCGGATGCCGTGCCTCTCGGCGGCGGCGAAGCTGACGTCCAGGCTGTCCTCGTATACCGCGCCGTAGAGCACCGCGGTGGTCGTTCCCGCCGCCGCCAGTGCCCGGAACACGAGCGGCGCCAGGCGCTCGGCGGCGGCCGCGTCGAAACCGCGCTCGAGCGGGAAGATGTAGCGCTCGAGCCAGGTGAGCAGGTCCAGCCCGGCGCCGAGGCCAGCGTTGGGCAGCTGCGGCAGGTGGGCGTGCAGATCGACGAGGCCCGGCAGCACGACCATCGGCCGCACGTCCACGGCAGCGGGCGGCGCCCCGCGTTCGCCTGGCCACGGCTCGACGCGCAGGAGACTGCCGGCTTCGTCGACCTCCAGCAATCCGTCGGCCAGGTAGCTTGTCCCTCCAGCCTCGAGTGGCGTCAGCACACGCGCCCGAAGGGCGAAGGGAGGGGCAAGCGGCAGAGATGACTGCCAATCGCGGCTGTCGTCGATGTGCTTGGACGGCAGGCTGGATTCCACGCGCGCATCTTAGGCTTCGCCGACCGCGTATCCTGAGCCGCGTTCGCCAGCCGGGCCGATGGTCCGCGCACCCACCGCTCCGCAGAGGGGAAGGGCAGTCCGTGACAAGGCGCCTCCGCAGGCTCATTCTGCCGATGGTTGCGGCACTCACCGTGGCCCTCCTGTTCGGCTCGCCCGCGAGCGCCCATAGGCGCGCCCAGTTCCCGGTCCAGAGCATGGGCGATCGGGGCGCCGACATCGTCGCCCTCCAGCACCTGCTGCGCAGCCGCGGGCGAAGCGTGTCGGTCAGCGGCTATTTCGGCACCGAGACGCGCAGCGCGCTGATGAGCTACCAGGCCTCGGCCGGTGTCAACAACAGCGGCGTCGCGCACGTGTCGACGTGGGAGGCATTGGTGCCTGTGCTGAGCCAGGGCGCCAGCGGTGAAGCAGTGCTGGCGCTCAAGAAGCAGCTCAATGCCAAGGTGCGCGCCAGCCTGTCGCTCACTTCCACCTTCGACGCCGCCACGCGTGTCGCCGTGCTTGACTTCCAGGGCCACATGGGCCTGTCAAGAAACGGCGTCGTCGACCGTACGACCTGGCGCAACCTGATCTGGCACTACATGCGGCCGAACTTCTCCGACGCCGCACTATGCAACTACAACGGCGGCAGTACGCGCGCCGACTGGGGCACGGCGGCCGCCATCGCCCATCTCGAGTCGGCGGCCCGTCTCTTCCGCCAGCGCACCGGCGGCCGAGTCGCGATCGGTGACATCAGCTTCGAACACGGCGGCCCGATCAGGCTTCACGCCACGCACGAGCACGGCCTGGACATCGACATCGCCCTCGTGCGCACCGATGGACGCCAGTGCAACCAGCCTGGAACGTCTTACAAGAGCGTCAAGTACGACCGCGCCGACACGCGCCAGCTCCTGCGCGCCATCCGCGAGACACTCGGCGGGCATCTGAAGCTCATCTACTTCAACGACCCAGTGCTGGTCCGCGAGGGTCTGTCGCGCAAGTACCCGAACCACAACGACCACATCCACGTCAGGCTGTGCGAGCCGGCGCACCAGAAGGCGCGCTACGTCTGCTGAGCAAGGCATGCCCGCCTAAGCGCCGTCTGGCCGCCGCATTCGTACTGATTGCGGCGGCCTGCCTCGCCGCGCCGTCTCTCGCGGCAGCGGCCGAGACGGCCGTCTACGTCCAGCGCGCGGCGGGCATCGTCTACGGGCTGGTGGGCGTGCTGATCGGAACCGTCCTGCTCGGGCTGTGGTTCGCCAGCCCATGGCGCCCCGCCGATCGCAAGCAGACCGAGCCGGAGATCACGCTGAGCGTACTGGCGCTCGCCGACGCGCCCCGACCGCACCGCCTGCCATGGATGCCTGGCGGCGACATCCTCGGCCGCGACAGGCGTCCCTTCCCGGGCACTAGCCAGCCACCCGATGCCGTCGCCGGCCAGCAGCGTGTGCCGCCCGCTCCGGCTGGCTCGGCTGGCTCGGCGCCGCGCTCGACCTCGCCGGCAGCGCCGGCCGCAACCAACCCCACGCCGTGGTCATCGAGCGAGCCGCGGGCGTCGCCCGATTGGCGGACGACCAGGCGCGACGATTAGCTGATCGTCGGAGCGGTCGTCACGTGGCCCTGGTGGCGATCTATCGCTGGTGGGCGTTCCCGTAGCCGTATTGAGGCACAGTGGCGGCTGAGAGCCGCCCCGGGCTGAGCGCTGCATCCTCGGCCGCGTTGCCCATCATCTGGTCAACGATCAGGCGCGCCGAAGCGGGCCCGGTAGAGATGCCCCATGGCCCGTGGCCGGCACACACGAAGAGGCCCTCGCTGCCGGCTAGGGCGCCGATCAGCGGCCGGCCATCGCCCGTCACCGGCCGTGCGCACAGCCGATGGCCGATCACGCGCGCCGAGGCAATCGCGGGCGCATAGCGCTCGCCCCGCTCGAGAAGTCGAGCGATCCAATCGCCGGCCGTCGGCTCGCGCTCGAGGAACGTCGAGCCGAGGCTGACCCGGCCACCGGCCGAGACCAGGCTGAACAGGGTCTCGGGCGGTGGGCCGGCCCGGTCAATGCCCAGTTCCTCGATCACGTGGCGTGGCGCATCGACGAGGGAAACCTCGACCACTACGCCCCATAGCGGGCGAATGGGTTGCATTTTCGCCCACGCCGGCACGATTCCGGACGTCCTCGGCCCGGCCGCGATGAGCACCTGTCCGGCGACGACGCTGCCACCCGACTCCAGGCGCACGCCCTGGGGGCGCGTCCCCTCCATCTGCGGCGCGGCACGCTCGCCGACACGGATCTCCACACCGGCCAGGCGCGCACGACGCGCGAAGGCAAGCGTGGCCGCCTCGGGCGCGACCGGGTAGCCGGTCGCCAGCCAACAGCCATGCATGCCCCGCGCGAGCAGCGGCTCAAGCCGGGCCAGCTCGGCCGGTGTCAACACCACCGGCGCCAGCTCGGGCGCCAGCTCGGCGATTTCCACCGCCGCGCGCGCGACGGCGTCGGAGTCGTCACTGACAACCACAAGACCAGCCGGCTGGGGGTCGATCAGGAAGCCGTGGTCGCCCGCGGCCAGCTCACGGTAGAGCTCGATCGTCCGACGGTGGAGCGAGGCCAGCAGCGGATCGAAAGGGTGCTGAACTGCGCCCGAGTTGCGGCCCGAGGCGCCTGCGCCGATCTCGCTGCCCTCGATGAGCACGACGGCCAGCCCGGCTTCGGCCAGGTACGTCGCCGCGCTGACGCCGATGATCCCGCCGCCGATGACCGCTACGTCGTAAATGGGTATCGCTTGTCCTCCGCTAGACTCGATGCTGCTGCGTAACCCGTGCGAGAGGATCGACATGGAATTGCTGGACCGTCTCGATCGAATGATCGATGAGCGCCATCTGCTCAAGCATCCCTTCTATACCAAGTGGGCGGCGGGGACGCTGCCGATCGAGGCGATGCAGGAGTACGCGCGCCAGTACTTCGCCTTCGAGTCGACCATGCCGCGCTTCCTGTCGGCGATCCACTCACGCACCGAGAGCCCCGAGGTGCGCCAGCAGCTGCTCGACAACCTGTGGGACGAGGAGCACGGCCGCGACAACCACGCCGAGCTGTGGCTCCGTTTTGCGGAGGGCATCGGCGTCGAGCGCGACGACGTTCGCTCGGCTGCGCGCAACGAGGCCACCGAGGCGCTGGTCGACACGTACTCCGAGCTGAGCCGCGACGGTTCCGTGGCCCAGGGTGTCGCGGCGCTGTACGCGTACGAGCGCCAGGTGCCCGAGGTTGCCGGCTCGAAGATCGATGGCCTTGAGCTGCACTACGGCGTAGCCGACAAGCGCACCCAGGCGTTCTTCCTCGTCCACGGTGAGATGGACATCGAGCACTCGGGGGCCGAGCGCGAGATGCTCGGACAGCTGGCGACCGGCGCAGATGCGCAGCCTATCGAGGAGGCAACAGGCCGCGCCCTCGACGCGTGGTGGAACTTCCTCAGCGCGGTCGACCAGCCGGCGGAGGCGACCGCCGCCTAGCTTCCCTCACGGATCTAGGGTGGACGACGAGCGGACGGGTCATCTGAGCCTGTCGGCTCTGGCTGGGGCGCTGCCATGGCCCGCCGTCCACAGTGGCATGATCGCGGATTAGTCAATACCCCCGCGTGGCAGGCGATAGCCGCCTGCAACGGCGAGCCTGAATGGTGCCCGTCTGGTAGAGATGCCCTGCCGGTCAAGGTTGGCTGGTGAAAGATCGCCCCGCCGTGTCCGAGACCGAGAGCCAGTTCGACGATGAGCCACAGCCGCTGACCAGAGGCGACGTGGTCCAGCAGTCGCCAGTCCAGGTCGGGCTGCTGCTGCTGCTGGTGCTGCTCGCGCTGCTCGTGCTGTGGATCGTCTGGTCGCTTATCGCGACCGCCTGAACCGCACCCGGTGAGTCACTCGCCCTGCCGGTAGCGCTGCGCCGCCTCGGCCCGGTTGCGCACCCCCAGCTTGTGCAGGATGTTGCTGACGTGCGTCTCGACCGTGCGCGGCGAGATAGTCAGCGCGTTGGCGATCTCCCGATCAGTCAGGCCATCGGCGAGCATGGCCAGCACGTCGTTCTCACGCGGGCTGAGACCCATCAGCTCGCCTTCGGTGCCTGACACCTGCCGCCCGCGCCGCGCCGCATCTGCGAAGTAACGCAGTGCGCGGGCGGCGAAGCGGCGCGACATTGCCAGCTCGCCGCGCTGCGTGCCACGCAGCGAGCGCAGCAGCGCCTCGGGGCTGAGATCCTTGGTCAGGTAGCCGGCAGCGCCGCGCGCGATTGCCTCGAGCAGGTCGCGCTCCGAGCCCGACACGGTCAGCATCACGATCTTGGTCTGTGGCAGCCGAGGGCCCAGCTCCTGGACGAGCTGGATGCCGTTCATGCCCGGCAGGTCGATGTCGAGCAGCAGCACGTCCGGCTTGAGAACCGGTGCCAGGGCGAGCGCCTCCTGGGCGTTGGCGGCCTCGCCCACGAGCTCGACATCGGGTGCGGTGATGGCCTGACGCACGGCAGAGCGCACGAGCGCGTGATCATCTACAAGCATTACGCGCAGCTTGCCCTCAATCTCTGTCACGGCAGCTCCGTCCTTTCCGACATGGGCACCGAAAGGTGGACGGCGGTCCCGCCGCGCGGCTCCGAGATCACCCGAAGATCGCCGCCCATCAACCGAGCGCGCTCCTTCATGCCCTGAACGCCGACCCCATCGCCGATTGGCTCCTCGGGCCGGAAGCCTTTGCCATTGTCGATCACTGACAGCCGCAGCAGGTCATCGTCGACCTCGGCGCTGACGCGGACGACGGTCGCGTCGGCATGCTTGCGCACGTTGGTCAGTGCTTCCTGCAGAACGCGCAGCACCTCGACCTGGATTCGCGCCGGCAGCGATTCGGGCAGGTCGGCCGAGGCGAAGTCGGTGCGCACGCCCGAGCGTCCGGAGAAATCGTCGACCGCCCGCGCCAGCAGCTCGTCGAGTGGCCGGTCGCGCTCGTCGCCGGCGCGCATGGTGACCACTGCCTGCTTAGCCTCGGCGATGGCCGAATCCAGCGCCTGGGTCACTTCGGCCGCCAGCTCGCGCTGCTCATCGGGTACGAAGGCCACCAGCCTTTCGTGCTTGAGCTTGGCGAACCACAGGTCCTGGGCCAGGCCGTCGTGCAGCTCGCGGGCCAGCCGCGTGCGTTCTTCGAGGGTTGCGCGTTCGGCCTCCGACAACCGCAGCCGGTCGAGCGTCGCATACGCGCTCCGGAGGGCGCGCAGGTCAGTGCGTGACTCCGCATTGATGCCCGCCAGGAGGACGACAAAGAACGCCAGCCGGAGCGCCTCGCTCGTCGTCACCAGGCCGCCGTACACCCCCGGGTAGAAAAAGAAGTGGATCTCGGCGAAAGCGCCGACGAGCATGGCCACGGCCAGGTAGCCGTCGGCTACCGGACCGTCGCGCAGGTATGAGCGCCGGTAGAGCAGCGCTCCGAGCATGAATAGGCCGGCGCTGAGCGACTGGATGAGCAGGCCGATGCCAGTCACGTCCGGCAGCTCGCCAGCGAGGCGCGGCTCCTCGATCAGCTGGGCAATGCCGGCGGGCCCGATGAACGGCGGCAGGAGGCTGTCGAAGTTGGGCAGCCGCTCGCGGATGATCAAGAGCACGAAGGTAACCAGCGTCAAGCCCGTGACCGGCACGAGCAGCGTGGGACGCACTCGTGGCGCGCGGTGGATGGCGTTGATCGCGGCCAGCCCGCCGACGACCAGCAGCGCGCCTGCGAGCAGCCGCGAGATCGACGACACATACAGCGGCAGCTGCTCCGGCAGACCGCCCAGCGACAACCCGAAGCGGCCCTCCACCTTGACGACCACCACGGCCACGGTGAGCAGCGCCACCCATGCGATGAGCAGGAAACCGCTGCTCTGGAACAGCCCGGCGACGCGGCCGGATTCGCGGTAGCGCGCGAGCGCCAGCGCGGCGAGGCTGCCCGCGGCGAGGACGGTCAGGGAATTGATGGCCACATCGGCCGAGCGGTCGAGCAGCGCGAAGCTGAGCGACGGGTCGGTGACGAACGCGAAAGTTGCGACGGTCAGGACCAGCGCGGTGAAGACCAGGATCAGGTCGAGGCGGCCAACGGCGAGCCGATCGCGTCGCTCGCGTAGGCGTTCCATCTGCCGATGATATGTCTGTGATCCCGCCGCGCGGACCATGTGCACTTCTCTCCCGCTGGACGGGCAAGACTAGAGCCGGACCGCGCCCCAGCGCCGATCCGGCTCACGTCACGCTCGTCGGCACACCCCGCCGTGTAAGGGTGGCGACAGAGCTGAGATTTTCAATTCGGTCGCGGCCAGCCACTGGTCTCGACAACACATACGATGACTGACCGCAGCCGGCGCGAACATCCGAGAAGCTACGGAATCGACTACGGAGCCGCGTCTCCGTACTAGCGCCGCTGAGCGATCGATCCTCATCCAGCTGCTCCGGTCTCAACCGCAGTGGCCCAGCGCGGGGAGCGTCACACCTTGCGAGACGCACGGCCAGAGCGACACGCTCAGGCATGGCAGGTCTGGGCGGCCCTGGGCATCGTCTACGTCGTCTGGGGCTCGACCTATCTCGCCATCCGCGTCGTGGTCGACACGATGCCGCCGCTGCTTACTGCCGGCGTCCGGCACGGTGTGGCCGGCGTGATCATCTTTGCCCTGCTCGTGCTGAGCCGCGGCACAGGAGCCCTCCGCCTGACGCGCGGCGAGTGGCTCGGCGGCGGTTTCGTCGGCCTGGCCCTGCTGCTGGGTGGCAACGGCCTCGTGGTGCTCGGCGAGCGTGATGTGCCGAGCGCCCTGGCGGCGCTGATCATCGCCGTCGTGCCGTTGACGGTCGTCGTCCTGCGCCGCCTGTTCGGCGAGCACGTCTCAGTGGGCACGTTCGTGGGCGTGGCGACCGGCTTCGCCGGCGTTGCCGTGCTGATCCTGCCGCGCGGCATGAGCGGCGAAGTCTCACTGCCCGGAATGCTGATGCTGCTGGCCGCGGCTTTCAGCTGGTCAATCGGCTCCTATCTTTCCAAGCGGCTCTCGTTGCCGCATGATCCGCTCGCTTCGACCGGTGTTCAGATGCTCGTCGGCGGGGCCGCGCTGGTGGTTGTCGGGCTCGGCGCGGGTGAGATCGGATTGGCGCGATTCGAGGACTTCAGCACGGCCTCCGTGCTCTCACTCGCCTATCTGGTGGTGTTCGGCAGCGTTCTCGCCTACACCGCCTACACCTGGCTACTCCAGCACGCGACCGTCTCGCGCGTCGCGACCTATGCGTACGTAAATCCGGTCGTGGCCCTTGTCCTGGGTGCGGCGCTGCTCAAGGAGCGGATCGACGCGGCGATGCTGGTCGGGGCAGCGATGATCCTTGTCTCGGTCGCGCTGGTCGTGCGCACCGAATCGCGGATCGCCCAGCCGACGGGTGCCGCCGGAGCGTCACCGGCTGCCTCGGAGGCCATCATCGAGGAGGAGGAACGCGAGGCGGAGGCGCTCAATCGCCCGGCTTGAGATCGGCCAGCAGGCTGGCCAGCTCGCGCGCGTTGGTCGCGCCGTAGTTGGCGTAGCAGTTGTTCATCAGCACGTGCAGGTCGCGCGTCTGGCCGGCCGCCTCGCGCAGGCGCGGCGCCCATTCAGACAGCTCGTCGCGGTCGTAGAGGTAGCGGAAGCGCTCGGCCGGCGTGACGTTTCGCGCTTCCCAGGTCTCAGCGCGTCGGCCGTGGAAGCGCATCACGGCGAGCTCCGCTGACGTCACTGCGACGATCGGCGGAACACTGCTCTTGAATCCCTGCGGCTCGTCGACGATCACGAACGGGATCTGGTTGTCACCGAGGAAGCGCATCGTCCGCTCGAGGTTCTTCTCGTTGAACCAGCTCGCGTTGCGCAGCTCGACCGCGAATGGGTGGCCGTCGAGCAGCTCGCGCGCCTCGAGGATCTGGTCGCGGCTCTGGCTGAGCGGGAAAAACCAGCGCGGGTACTGGAGCAGGATCGAGCCCAGCTGACCGGCTCCACGCAGCGGCGCCAACCCCTCCATGAACAGCCGCCAGACCTCCCGGCGCAGCTCGTCGGGCAGGTCGCGCGCGTAGATTCGCTTCTTCTCGAGCAGCTCGGACGGCAGCTCCTCGCGCAGTGCCTTGGGCAGCCGCTTGACCTCTGTCGGTTGGCCGGTCATCAGCGCGTGCGCCTTGACATCGAAGATGAAGTCGGGCGGCGTGCGCTCGCGCCACAGCTCGGCCGTCCGTGCCGCGGGCAGTGCGTAGTAGGTGGCATCGATTTCGACCAGCGGGAACTGGCTGGCGTAGTAGTGCAGCCGTTCCTCGGCCGAATCGGCACCGGCCGGGTAAAAGACCGTGCCCACCGTCATCGTCGGGTCGGTCCACGATGCTGTGCCCAAACGTATCGTTCCGCCACCGTCGATGGCCAGCGGGACGGATGCGGCGTCGAGCACGTCGGCGGCGCGACTTCCGGCGACGCCCGGCCCAGGATCGTGGCTGTGCCCGATGGGATCGCCGGACTCGCTTCCGGGCTGCGGCCCTCGCTGACTCGTCATCAGCCGATTGTGAGCCCCTTTCCAAGTGCCACCCTGCTGCCCTTGGGACCTTCGTAAGCCGCACATGAGACTGATCGGCTCTATCTGTGGCTGTCCGTGCCACGGAGCATGCGTGTGTCGTCGCCGTGACGGCGGACTTATTCAAGATCGCGCTCATTGGTCACGTTCCGAGGGGAGTCGTCAGCCCATGTCCGATCGCGTCGTGCGTCGTCGGGTCCGTCAGACAATGCTTCTTGTCGCTGTCGGGCTGCTCGGCGCGGCGAGCCTGCCTGTTGTTGCCTCAGCCCAGGATGATCGGCCGCTCTCCAACGGCAGCGGCCCCCGGACCGGCACGTGGCTGATCAGCTTCCGCGACGGTGTCGGCCCGTCGGAGATGGATCGCCTCGTGACCGGCAGCGGTGCAACGAAGGTCGCCAGCCTGGCCGACATCGGCGCTGCCGTCATCGAGGTGCCCTTCATGCGCCAGGTCAGCGTCCTCGGACGGCTGTCTGCGAACGGGCGAGTAGTGAGCATTGAGCGCGACGCGACGGCCGCCATCACCCATACGCCCAACGATCCGCGCTGGGACAAGCAATGGGGTCCTCGAACCGTCCGCGCCCCACTGGCGTGGGACTACACCACGGGCAGCTCCTCGGTGATCATTGCCGTTGTCGACACCGGCGTCGATCCCAACCAGCCCGACCTGCGCGGCCGTGTAATGCGTGGCTGGGACTTCCACAACAACGACGGCAACCCGTACGACGACAACGGCCACGGGACGGCCGTCGCCGGCGTTGCGGCAGCAGCCGGAGATGACCGAGTCGGCATCGCCGGGATGTGCTGGAAGTGCCGCATCCTGCCGGTCAAGGTTCTCAACGGGAACGGGAGCGGCAGTCATTCGAACATCGCTGCCGGCATCGTCTGGGCGGCCAAGAAGGGCGCCGACGTGATCAATCTCAGCCTGGCTGCGGCGACCGACACCGAGGTGATGCGCAACGCCGTGGCTTTTGCCCGGCGCAAGGGCGCCGTCGTGGTAGCCGCTGCCGGAAACGAGGGAACCACGCGCAAGTTCTACCCCGCGGCGTACCCGGACGTGATCAGCGTCGCGGCCACGAACAGCAATGACGTTCTCTACAAGTGGTCGAACAGGGGCTCGTGGGTCACGCTCGCGGCGCCGGGCTGCGCCCTGACGACCAAGCCAAAGTCGAGGTGGAGCGTGTGGTGTGGCACGTCATTTGCCACGCCCCTGGTGACGGGCACTGCCGCCTTGATGCGCAGCCTGCGGCCGACCATGTCGCGTCGCCAGGTCGAGCGGATCCTGCAGTCAACTCCGACCTCGGTGCGGAGCGTGTCGAGCGGACGTATCGACGCCTACCGGTCGGTACGTTCGGTGGTCAACTCGATCACGATGGATGACTACGTCTGGACCGGAACCCTGGGACCCGGTGATCTGGGCGATGGCAAGACGTTCCTGATGAGCGGCGACGTCGCACTCAATGTCACGTGGACCGGCGAATCAGCGATGTCGGTGACGATCAAGGATCCCGGTGGCAAGGTGGTCATGCGCCAAGAGGAAGCCGACGGCTCGATCGATCTTCGCCTGAACGCCAGCCTGGGCCTGTACCGCGTCGTGCTCCGGCAGCCGACGGCGTCTCCGCTGACCTACACGGTGATCGTCGATCAGCAGCAGTAGGTGCGGGACGGCACGCAGGTTGGCTTGCCGGCCGCTTCTTCATCTGGCTCCGCGGCGCGCCGGTAGGACCTTGCCCGGGTTGAGCAGGCCATCGGGATCGAGCGCCTCCTTGATGGCGCGCATCGCCTCCACCGCCCGGCCGCCGCGCTGCAACTCGAGCCACGGCCGTTTGGCGATTCCTGTGCCGTGCTCGCCGGTGACCGTTCCGCCGAGCGCCAGCGCGGCTCGATAGATCTCGTCGCGCGCGGCGTCGATGCGTGCCTCGGCTGTGGGGTCGTCGCGCGCCACGATGTAGTTCGGGTGCAGGTTGCCGTCACCGGCATGGCCGAACACCGCGATCGGCAGGCCGTGCCGCGCGGCCACCTGCTCGATCTGCTCGATCATCTCGGGCACCTTGCTGCGTGGCACGCCGACGTCGTCCATGCGCGCCACGCCGGCCCGCTCGAGCGAGCCATGTGCCGCGCGCCGCGCCTGGCGCAGCCAGTCGGCCTCCTGGGCGTCGGCAGACCTGATGATCGACGTCGCGCCCGCCGCCCGGCAGGCCTCCTCGGCCACGGCCAGTTCGGCGTCTGCGGCGGCCCCGGCCAGGTCGGACTCGACCATCAGCATCGCCGCCGCGGCGCGATCCAGGCCGAGCTGGTGGACGTCGTCGACGGCGGCGATGGTGAAGGCATCCATCAGCTCGAGCGTGACAGGGAGAAGCCCGGCGGCAGTCATGTTGGCAACCGCCTGCCCCGCCGCCCTGACCGACCCGAAGAATGCCAGCAGGGTCAGTTTGGGGGGCGGGAGTGGCAGCAGCCGGAGCGTGGCCTCGGTGATCAGCCCGAGCGTACCCTCGGAACCCACGAACAGGCCGGTCAGGTCGTAGCCGGCGACGTCCTTCTTGTTCTTCCCACCGGTGCGGATGACCGACCCGTCGGCGAGCACGACCTGGAGCCCCATCACCCAATCGCGCGTGACGCCGTACTTGACGCAGCGCAGGCCGCCCGAGTTCTCGGCCAGGTTGCCGCCGATGGTGCACGTCTCGAAGCTGGCCGGATCGGGCGGGTAGAGCAGGCCGTGCTCGGCCACGGCACGGTTCAGCTCGGCGTTGATCAGGCCCGGCTGGACCGTCGCGGTCAAATTCGCCGTGTCGATCTCGAGCAGCTCGTTCATGGCCGTGAAGCTGACCGTCAGGGCGCCGTCGACAGCCACCGCGCCGCCCGACAGGCCCGTCCCGGCTCCGCGCGGCACGATCGGCACGCCCGCTTCGGCGCACAGCTCGACGATGCGCACGACATGGGCGGTCGAGCGCGGAAAGCAGACCGCGAGCGGCGTGCCGGCGGCGATGTAGGCCGTCTCGTCGAAGCGGAACGACTCGGTGTCTGCCGGCTCGTGCAGCACGCGCATCTCGGGCAGCTCAAGTCCCAGCTGTCTAAGCAGTTCGGTCACGCCGCCAGCCTATCGGCGCGCGGGCCGTTCGGCACGGGGGCGAAGGGCTGATCGGCGTGCGACAGTGACCCCGCGGGCGGCTATGCTTTGCTTACTTTCTGACCACTTCCGCCACGTCCAGGGGTCCCAATGAAGATAGGTGTGGTGAAGGAGCGTGCGCCCAACGAGCGGCGCGTCGCGCTTGTCCCCGACGCACTGAAGCCGTTACTCGCCGCCGGCGCCGAGATCCTGGTCGAGAAGGGCGCCGGCGATTCGGCCGCGCTGCCAGACAAGCTATATGCCGACGCCGGCGCCACCATCGTCAGCCGCGACGAGCTTTACCGCCAGGCCGATGTCGTGGTGCGCGTCCAGAAGCCGGACGGAGACGACGTCACGTCACTGCGAGCCGAGCAGGCCGTCGTCGGCCTGCTCCAGCCGTTGATTGATCCCAAGCTGATGGGCGAGCTGGCCCGGGCGAAGGTGACCGCGATCAGCCTCGACGCAATCCCGCGCACCCTTTCGCGTGCGCAGTCAATGGACGTGCTCTCGTCGCAGGCCAACGTGGGCGGCTATCGGGCGGTGCTCACCGCGGCCGCCGAGTACGGGCGCTACTTCCCGCTGCTGACAACCGCCGCGGGCACGGCCCGGCCGGCCAACGTGCTCGTGCTGGGTGTCGGCGTGGCCGGGCTGCAGGCGATCGCGACGGCGCGCCGGCTGGGTGCCGTGATCAAGGCCTATGACGTGCGCGCCGAAACCAAGGAGCAGGCCGAGTCGCTGGGCGCCACGTTCCTGGTCCTGAAGTCGGTCGCCGACGCCAGCGGCAGCGGCGGCTACGCGCGCGAGCTGACGGCCGAGGAGCGCGAGGCACAGCAGCGCGAGCTGAACGACTTCATTGCCGGCATGGACGTGGTCATCACGACTGCCCAGGTGCCCGGCCGCCGGCCGCCCGTGCTGGTCACCGCCGAGGCAGTCAACAAGATGAAGCCAGGCTCGGTCATCGTCGACATGGCCGCGAGCGCCCTGGGCGGCAACGTCGAGCTGTCAAAGCCCGACGAGAAGGTGGTCACCGACAATGGCGTGATCATCCTCGCTCCGACCAACCTGCCGGCGACCATGCCAGCCGGCGCGAGCCAGTTCTACGCCCGCAACATGTCCGCTTTCCTGACCCACCTGATGAAGGATGGCGAGCTGAACATTGACATGGCCGACGAGATCACCGTGGCCACCGTCATCACCCATGGCGGCGAGGTCATCTCCGAGCAGACCCGCAAGCTGCTCGAGCCGACCGCCGCGGAGGCTGCCAAGTGACGCCCGAACTGCTCAACGCCGTGGCCATTTTCGTGCTCGCCATCCTGGTCGGCTTCGAGGTCATCAGCAAGGTGCCGGCGACCCTGCACACGCCGCTCATGTCGGGCGCCAACTCGATCCACGGCATCGTCATGGTCGGAGCCATGCTCATCGCCGCCTCGGCCGACAACCCGGTCAGCTACGCGCTCGCCTTCGTGGCCATGGTCTTTGGCGCCGCCAACGTCGTCGGTGGCTACGTCGTTACCGACCGCATGCTGCAGATGTTCCGCAAGCGCGAGGTGCGCCCGATCATGCCCGCCGCCGATGAAGAGGCCGCCCCGGCGGCCGAGGCGAAGTAGCCGCATGGATCAGCAGACAGTCGACACCCTCGTCTTCCTGGCCTGGCTGGCCGGCGCATCGGCATTCGTCATCGGCCTGCATCAGATGAACAGCCCCGCCACTGCCCGGCGCGGCAACCAGCTCAGCGCGGCCGGCATGGCCGTGGCGGTCGTCGCCACGTTCGTGTGGCTGCTGACGCCGGGCAACCCGATCGCGCCGGGCGGCGCATCGACCATGGCCCTGGCGATCATCATCGTCGGCTTCCTGATCGGCGGCGGCGCCGGCCTGTGGATGGCGCGCAAGATCGCCATGACCGCCATGCCGCAGCTCGTCTCGCTCTTCAACGCCGTCGGCGGCGGCGCGGCGGCGCTGGTCGCGGCCGACGACTTCCTGCGCATAGTCGGCGGCCACGGTGAGGGCGGCGAGGCACTGACCATCTCGACCGCCATCTTCGTCGTGCTCGGCGCCGTCATCGGCAGCGTCACCTTCTCCGGCTCGCTGATCGCCTCGGGCAAGCTGCAGGGCCTGGTGCCCGGCCAGCCCATCGTCTTCCCCGGCTCGCGGCTCCTGACGGCGCTGACCGCGCTGGCGACCCTGGCCGGCCTGGTACTGCTCGTGCTCGCTGCCGCAGGCGTCATCGTCCTGACCGCCGAGATGCACATCCTGGTGCTGGGGGTCATCGTGCTGGCCGCGCTCATCTTCGGCGTGACCATGGTGCTGCCCATCGGCGGCGCCGACATGCCGGTCGTGATCTCGCTCCTCAACTCCTTCACCGGCACTGCCGCGGCAATGGCCGGCTTCGTCATCGGCAACCCGGTGCTGATCATCGCCGGCGCCCTGGTAGGCGCCGCAGGCGGCATCCTGACGAAGCTGATGGCCGACGCCATGAACCGCTCGCTGGCCAACATCATGGTCGGCGGCTTCGGCACCGGCGACGCGGCGGAGGGCGCGGAGGGCGGCCCGGGCGGCGACGTACGCGAGGTCGGTATCGACGATGCCGCTATCCAGCTCGCCTATGCCCAGAAGGTGATCGTCGTGCCCGGCTACGGCCTGGCCGTGGCCCAGGCCCAGCACGCCGTGCGCGAGCTGGCCGAGCTGCTCGAGGATCGCGGCGTGGACGTTTCGTACGCGGTCCACCCGGTCGCCGGCCGCATGCCCGGTCACATGAACGTGCTGCTCGCCGAGGCCAACGTGCCCTACCCGCAGCTCAAGGAGATGGACGAGATCAATCCCGAGTTCGAGCGGACCGATGTCGCGCTCGTCGTGGGCGCCAACGACGTCACCAACCCAGCCGCGCGCAGCAATCCGCAGAGCCCCATCTACGGCATGCCGATCCTCGACGTCGACCACGCGCGCAGCATCATCGTCATCAAGCGCTCCATGCGGCCGGGCTACGCGGGCATCGACAACGAGCTGTACGCCAATCCCAAGACGGGCATGCTCTTCGCCGACGCGCGTGAGGGCCTGATAGCGCTGGTCGCCGCGGTCAAGCAGGTCTGACGCCTCCGCGCGGGGTAGCGCGCAGAATATCCTTGGCGCCATGCCGACTCGCCTCGCGGCGCGCATCCTGGCCACCGTCGCGTTGCTGCTGCCCGTCGTCCTGCTGCTCGTGGTCATGCCCGCGCGGGGCGCGCAGACGACCATAACCTCGGCCGGACCGTTGATCGAGGTGATCATCAGCGACCAGCTGAATTGCCAGGTAGCCCACCGCGACGACGCCTCTTTCGAGCTCTTCCCGGCCTTCAGTGAGGTCGGCGCATGCGGCACGTTCGTGGCCGTCGGCGGCGTTCTCTACGGACCAGCAAGCGTCCCCTCCGGGCCCACGCCGACCGCCTGGACGGCGGTCAGCCAGGCACCTGTCGCGGGCAGCGGAAGCTCCGCCGATCCGTACCGGATCGTTACCGTGGTCGATGCCGGCGCGACGGGCATGCGCGTCGCGCAGACCGACAGCTACATCGTCGGCTCGCAGTCGTACCGCACCGATATCCGCATCACCAATGGCGGCCCAACGGCGATCGAGGGAGTCCTTTACCGCGCCGGCGACTGCTACCTGCAGGAGTCCGACTCGGGTTACGGCCGCGTCGACGGTGGCGCCCCGGCGTGCATCATCGATCCGGCCGAGGGTTCGCGCATCGAGCAGTGGCTGCCGATCACTCCCGGCAGCCAGTACATGGAGGGCCACTTTGGCGAGGTCTGGGCGGCGGTCGCCAGCCAGCGGCTCTTCCCGAACACGTGCCGATGTGACCAGCGGCTGGACAATGGCGCCGGTCTGTCGTGGCCGGTCCTCCTGCCCGCCGGTGGCTCGGCGACGATCTCGCAAGAGACGTTTTTCTCGCCCATCGGCCGGGCCGCGGTCCAGCAGTCGTTGCGCGACTCCGTCCCTGATCCGACGCGCATCACGGTCGATCCAATCGTCGTCGTCCAGAGCGTGGCCATAGCGGCCGGCGTGATCCTGCTCGTACCATTCCCATCGGCGCTTTTCAACAGCACGCTCGAGGAGAACTACGACGAGGTCATGGCCGGCGTTGGCAGGATCCGCGCCTGGCTTGCCCGGCTCGGGCGCCGCCTGTGGACGGCCGTCCGCGGCTTCATCGACTCCCGACGCCGACCGGCCGGCACGGAACCGACCGTGCCGTCCGAGGAGCAGCCGCTCGTCGCCCCGGTCGCGTTCGCGGAGACGGAGGAGGCCGCGGTCGCCGCGCCCGTCACGGA
>Ga0299913_10001130_pt1 | contig 19058 bp, 23 predicted proteins | sample RVTome_9_FD_201360 | JGI IMG/M metagenome (GOLD analysis project Ga0299913, IMG submission 201360) | Soil microbial communities from uranium-contaminated site in the Upper Colorado River Basin, Wyoming, United States - RVT155D38 (version 2) ... | reverse complement strand
CTCGGTCAACAGCGCCGCCTCGGCGTCAACGCGCTGAATCTCGCCGGTGACGGAGATGACGTCGCGCTCCAGCTCGGCCTTGCGCGAGGCGACCCCGGACACCTGGGAGGCCAGGCGGCCCTCTTCACCGGCGGCCTGGGCCAGCGCGCTGCGCAGCGCGGAGATCTCGCCCTCCCAGCGCAGCATGCGCTCGCGCGCCTCGACCCGGCGGCGCGCATCGGCGGCCGCAGCCTGCTCGTGCGCCCGCCGGGCGCGCTCCGCCTCGCGGCGCTGCTCCTCCGCCGTCTCGACCGTGGCGCGGGCCGTCTGCTGCTCGGATTCCAGCTCGTCGAGCTCCGCGCGTTCGGCGCGGGCCTTGACACGCAGTTCCTCGGGGTCGCGGCCGGCCACGGGTTCCTCGACCGCCTCGATCAGGCCATGCCGACGCTCCTCGATGCGCCCGATCAGCCCGCGGTAGCGCTCCAGCAGGTTCGCCAGCCGGAAGTGGGCCTGGCCCGCGTCGCGCACCTCCGGCGCGATCCGCGCCAGCCCGTCCTCGAGCTCGGTCTCGCGCGCGCGGGCGGCGGCCAGCGCGGACTCCAGCCCGCCCAGGCGCTCGTCCGAGCGGGACTGCTCGCCGGACTCCTCGGCCCAACGCGCGTCCAGGACCGCAAGCTCGCGCAGCGCCCGGTCGGCCCGCACCGACCGGAGCTGCTCCTGCAACTCGGCATGCTTCGCGGCCGCCTCGGCCTGGCGCTCCAGCGGGCGCAGGTTGCGCCGCAGCTCGCGCAGCACGTCCTGCAGCCGCTCGAGGTGACCCTCCATCTGCGACAGCTTGCGCAGCGCGCGTTCCTTGCGGCGGCGGTGCTTGAGGATGCCCGCGGCCTCCTCGATGAACGCACGGCGCTCCTCGGGCTTGGCGTTCAGCACCGCGTCGAGCTGGCCCTGGCCGACGATGGTGTGGTTCTCGCGGCCCAGCCCGGTGTCGCTGAGCAGCTCCTGCACATCGAGCAGGCGGCAGGCGACGTCGTTGATGCGGTACTCGGTTTCGCCCGAGGAGAACATCGACCGGGCGATGGTCACCTCGCTGAACTCGATCGGCAGGTGCCCGTCGCTGTTGTCGATCGTGATCTCGACCGAGGCGCGGCCGAGCGCGGGCTTGCCGGGCGCGCCGGCGAAGATCACGTCGGACATCGTGCCGCCGCGCAGGCTCTTGGCGCTGTGGGTCCCGAACACCCACGCGAACGCGTCCACGACGTTGGACTTGCCCGAACCGTTGGGTCCGACGATCACGGTGATGCCGGGTTCGAACTCCAGCTGCGTCTTGTCGGCAAAGGACTTGAAGCCGCGGAGCGTGAGCGATTTCAGGAACACCCGGCGGTGCCTTCCGTGTCTCGTGCGCTGACGAGCGGCCGAGCCGGCGACCGAGGCGCCGGCGGGGAAGGGCCGCGTGCCGGTGGAGTGTATCGGCGCCCCCCAGACCGACAAAGGACCCCGCCGCGCGGGCCGGGCGCCACCGGGGCCGGAAACGCGAAAGCCGCCCTTGCGGGCGGCTCGTCGCGGTGTGCGCGACCTAGGCCGAGGCGGAGGTCAGCGCGATCTCGATGTCCATCGTGTCCAGATGCTCGGAACGCAGCGCCGCGTTCTCCTCGCGGGTGCGGGCGAGCTCCTGCTCGAGCTGCTTGATGCGTCCGCGAAGCGCCACGATCTCCGCCATCACGTGCTGCGGACGGCTGTCCCAGGCTCCTACGAGCGCCTTCATGCCCTGCTCCTTGCATCGGTCGAGATGTCGTTCAGGTCTTTTGGCCGGTCGGTGGTGCGGGTGCTCCCCCGCGCGCGCGGCAAGGCCGCGACGCGATCGGGAACTGCTGAGCGGGTGCCAGGGGCCGGTGCGCCACATCCACCCGTTGCAGGGGGCGAATGGCGGGCAGGCGAGCGGCACGGCTCAGCCGGTTTTCACGAATGCACTATAGCCCCGGGATGCACAAGCACGCAAGCGTGAATTCCTCCGCCCGGGGGCAGGTACCGTGGCCGCCATGCGCAAGCTGTCCCGTGCTCTGCAGACCACCGCCGCCGCGGCCGGCGTCACCGCCGCCGTCGCCGCCTGGGCGGCGGCCCGCAGCCGCCCCGAGCCCCCGCGTCCCCGGCCGCCGATGCCGCCGGAGGGCCTACCGCCGGCCCGGATGGTGCTCGTGCCCGGCCGCGGGGAGTTCTGGGTGCGCGACACCGGCCCCTCGGACGGCGGCCCGGCGATCCTGCTGCTGCACGGCTGGATGTTCCCGTCCGACCTCAACTGGTTCCCCAGCTACGAGCCCCTGTCGGCGATGGGGCGCGTGATCGCGATGGACCACCGCGGCCACGGGCACGGCCTGCGCCCGGCGGAACCGTTCCGCCTGGCCCACAGCGCCGACGACGCCGCCGCCCTCGTCCGCCATCTGGACGTGGGCCCGGTCCTCGCCGTGGGCTATTCGATGGGCGGGCCGATCGCGCAGCTGCTGTGGCGGCGCCACCCCGACGTCGTGCGCGGCCTGGTGCTGTGCGCCACCACGGACCGGTTCAACGACTCCCCGCGCGACCGCTGGCTGTGGCGGACCATGGGGGCGCTCCAGCTCGCGCTGCGCATCCTCCCCCGCCACAGCTGGGAGCGCCTGGTCGAGCGCCAGGCCGCCGGCGAGCTGCGCGTCCGGCTGACCACGCTGCTGCGCGAGGACACCCCCGAGCACGTGCGCGCACTGATCCCATGGTTCCTCAGCGAGCTCGCGCGCGGCACCGCGGAGGATGTCGCCGAGGCCGGGCGCGAGCTGGGCCGCTACGACGGCCGGGCCTTCACCGGCGAGATCGACGTGCCGACGGTGGCGATCGTCACGACCGAAGATCAGCTGGTGCCCGTCGACCGCCAGCGGGCCATGGCGTCCCGCATTCCCGGCTGCGAAGCGGTCGAGCTGCCGCTGGACCACGACGCGGCCGTGTCGGGCGCGGAGGTCTTCGTCCCGGCACTGGTCAAGGCGGTGCAGCGCGTGATCGACCGCGACTGACTCTCACGTCTGGCCGTCAAGTCTGGGCGTCAGGTCTGGCAGTTGGCGCAGTAGAAGCTTTCGTGCTTGCGGTCGAGCTTGCCGAACACGATCGGCTGGCGGCAGCGGCCGCACGGCAGCCCCTCGCGGTCATAGACCTTGAGGTACTCGCCGAAGCCGCCCTCCTCGCCGAACAGGTCGGTCGCGTCGGCCTCGCCGGCCGCGTCCGCCGTCCCGCCCTGCTTCACCGCCTCGTACAGCACTTCGAGGATCGCGCGGTACAGCCGCCGCACCTCCTGGCTGGACAGCGACGAGGATTTGCGCGTCCCCGACAACCCAGCGACCCACAGGATCTCGTCGGAATAGAGATCCCCCAGCCCCACGACGAAGCTCTCGTCCACCAGCAGCGCCTTCAGCGGCTTGTCGCGCGCCTTCAGCTCCTGCCCCAGCGCGTGCCAGGTGAACGTCTGGGCCAGCGGGTCGATGCCCTTGAAAGTCAGCTCGGGCAGCGCCTCGACCTCTTCGCGCAGGCCGGCGACGAGCTCGGCGTCCTTGCCCGGGTCGTGGACGTGCAGCGCGCCGCCCGTGGTGAACGTGAGCACCGCCTGGGTGTGCTTGCCCGCCGGCTCGGAGGCGGTCTCGCGCGTCAGCGAGCCCTGGTCGCCCAGCGACAGCGCCAGCGCGGAGTCCTCGTCCAGTTCGAAGACCAGCCAGGTGCCCCGGCGTGACACCGACTCGATCTTGCGGCCCGCCAGGGCCTTGCTGAATTCCGGGCGGTTGCGGTGCCGGGGGACGACCTGGGCGCTCTTCACGCTGGCGTCCTTGATGCGCTTGCCCACGAGTTCCTTCTCGAGGTCCTTGCGCAGGACCTCGACCTCGGGCAGATGCGTCACCGAATCCTCCGACTTCTATGAATATTCATTCGGCGAATATTCATGTGGCGCGCCACCATCCGGCCCCGGCGACGAGCCCCGCGGACCGCCATCCTGTTCGGACACTACCGCGAAACGCTCTCTGAGCACGGCATATGCCACCTGCGCGGCCGCCTGCTCGGCCTCCTTCTTGCTCCGCCCCGTGCCGGTGCCGAGCGCTTCGCCCGCGACGGTGACGATGGCGGTGAACGTCTTCTCGTGATCGGGGCCCTTCTCGCTCAGCAGGTAGGACGGCAGCGTGCCGAGCTCACCCGCCGTCACCTCCTGCAGCGAGGTCTTGTAGTCCAGCGACTCGCGGCGGCGCGAGATGTCCTCGAGCATGACGGAGAACAGCCGGCGCACCAGCTCCGCGACCGCGTCGTGGCCCTGGTCGAGGTACACCGCGCCGATGACGGCCTCGAGCGTGTCGGCGAGGATCGAGTCCTTGTCCCGCCCACCCGACTGCTCCTCGCCCTTGCCGAGCAGCACCTCCTGGCCCAGGTCGAGGTCGCGCGCGATGTCGGCGAGGCTGTGCGTGTTCACCGCGGCCGCGCGCACCTTCGCCAGGCGCCCCTCGCTGGCCTCCTCGAAACGGTGGTAGATCCAGTCGGTGACCACGACGCCGAGCACCGCGTCGCCGAGGAATTCCAGGCGCTCGTTGGTCGGCACCCCGCCCGCCTCGAAGGCGTGGCTGCGGTGGGTGAGCGCGAGCCTGAGCAGGCCAGGGTCGCGGAAGCGCAACCCCAGCGCCTGCTGCAGGCGTTCGGTCATCCTTCGCCCTCCACCAGTTCCACCAGTTTGTCGGCGGCCTCGCCCACGGTGCGCAGCGCCACGAGCTCCTCGTCGCTCATGGTCACGTAGACGCCCTCGTCGGCCAGCGTGCGCTCCACGCTCTCGATCACCTCGACGAGATCGAGGGAGTCCGCGTGCAGGTCCTGGTCGAAGCGCGCGTCCTCGTGCAGATCGTCCGGGTCGGCGGCCAGCACCGTGCCCAGCCGCTCCAGGAGCAACGCCAGGATCCGGTCCCGATCAAAGCCTGTCCCGCTCATGCCGTTCCCTCCGCCATCGCTGTCGCCACCCGTTCCGCGAGTCCGTCCGCCGCCACGCGCTCCGCCATACGGAGCGCCGCCGCGATTTCTGCCGCGCGCGCCGCGCCATGCGCGACCAGGACGTTGCCCTTGACCCCGAGCAGCACCGCCGCGCCTCCGTGGGCGCCCCCCTGGCCGTCTCGGGCGTCGAGGGCCGCCAGCGCCTCGACGGTCTTGAGGAACACGTTCCCCGTGAAGCCGTCCGTCACCACCACGTCGGCCGCGCCCGCCACGACCGCGTCCGGCTCGACGTTGCCGGTGAAGGCCCGCCCCAGGCCCGCGGCCAGGACGTCCTGGGCCTCGCGCGCCAAGGCGTTGCCTTTGCCGGGCTCGGCGCCGATGTTCAGCAGCGCGACGCGCGGGGCGGCCACCCCGAGCGCCTGCGCGTAGGCGATCCCCATGCGCGCGTGGCCCAGGAGCTGCTCGGCGGTGACATCGGCGGTCGCGCCGGCGTCGACCAGCACCGTGCCCGGCGAGCCGAACGGCAGCAGCGCGCCGACGGCGGGGCGGCGCACGCCGTCCGCGCGGCCGAGCGCGAACAGCCCAGCGGCCATCGTCGCCCCGGTCGAGCCGGCGGAGACCATGGCCTGGGCGCGGCCCGAGGCCACGAGGCCGGCCGCGACGCGCACGCTGGCGTCCGGCTTGGCGCGCAGCGCCAGCGCGGGCTCCTCGTCCATCGCGATCACGTCGGCGGCCGGGGCCACGTCGATCGCACCGGCGCGCCCGCAGGCGCGCAGGGACGCTTCGATCGCCTCAGGACGGCCCACCAGCACGACGCGGACCCCGTGCTCGTCGATCGCCCGCAGGGCGCCCGCGACCACGGCGTCCGGCGCGTGGTCGCCGCCCATCGCGTCCAGCGCGATGACCGGCCGGTCCACGGCCGGGTCAGTCCTCGATCTGGACGACCTGGCGGCCGGCGTAGTAGCCGCACGTACCGCAGGCGGTGTGAGGCCGGATCGGGGACTTGCAGCGGGCGCACGTCGCGCGCGCGGGCAGCGCGGTGCGCAGCCACTGCGCCTTGCGCGAACGCGTGCGCGAACGCGACTTCTTACGCTTCGGAACTGCCACGGTCGAACTCTCCTACGTCATCGGCCGCCGCCGCCCCGCTCGACGTCCTCGCGCGCACCGTCCTCCGGTGGCAGGCGAAGCGCCTCGAGCGCGGCCCAGCGGTCATCGTTGTGGGTCTCGGTGCAGTCGCAGGACCCCTCGTTGAGGTTGGTCCCGCAGGTGGCGCACAGGCCTTTGCAGTCCGGTGTGCACAAGGGACTGTACGGCAGCGCGGGCGCGAGCGCGTCCCGCAGCAGGACGTCCAGGTCGATCCGGTCGTCGACGATCTCGTACCCGGCCTCGAGTTCGTCGTCCGGATCGACGTCGGCGGGGTCGCGGAACAGCTCCACGACGTCGGTGTCCAGGTCCTGCTCGATCGGCTCCAGGCAGCGCGAGCAGTCCGCCGCGACCCGGCCGTGCAGCTCGCCGCGGACGAGCAGGCCGTCCACGACGCTCTCGATGACCCCCGACAGGGTCACCGGGCCAGTCAGCCGCACCAATTCGTTGTCGAGGCTTTCGGGCGTCGCGAATTCGAGCGCCAGGCGGCGCGACGCACCGGGTCGGCCGACAAGGTCGGCGACCTGGAGCACGCGATCGGAATGCGAGGCGGTCGTGGGCATGGGAAAACCGGGCTTCGGCGTGGAGTGCGTCCCGGAACCGGGACGCCGGACCAGGCTAGCAGCAGCGGCGGAATTACGCCTCGTCGAGCGACTCGTGGTCGTAGAACCGGCCGCCGTCGGCCTGCTCGGGCGCCGACCCGCCCCATTCGCCGGTGTCGTCCTCTTCGTCCGGCGCCTCGGCCAGCTCGTCGGTCGCCAGGCGCCCGCGCAGCCGCTCCCGGCCCTTCTCGACCGTCGCGAGCGTCTTGTGCAGGACGATCTCGAAGTTCGCGAGCTTGCTGTCGACGTAGTCCTCGGCCTCCAGCCGCAGGACACGGGCCTGCTCGCGCGCCTCGTCGATGATGCGCTCGGCCTCGCGCCGCGACGCCCGCACGACCTCGGTGTCGCTGACCAGCCGGCGCTGCTCGGCCTGGGCGTCGGCGACCAGCTGCTCCGCTTCACGCTGGCCCTGCGCGACGAGGTCATCGCGCTCCTTCAGCACCCAGCGCGCCTGCCGCAGCTCCTCGGGCAGCGCCGCGCGCAGCGCGGCCAGCAGCTCGTCGATCTCCTTGCGGTTGACCATGACCGACGCGCTCAGCGGCACCGGGCGCGCTTCGGCGACCAGTTGCTCGAGGTGGCTCAGATGGGACTCGACGTCCACGGGCGGGGGGTCCTTTCGGGCTGTCGCGCTGCCGATGGGCTAGCCGGCGGCCTGGTCGCCCAGCCGCTGGCGCAGGCGTTCGGCCACCACCGGGGGGACGAAGTCGGACACGTCTCCGCCGTAGCGGGCGACCTCTTTCACCAACGAGGAGGAAAGGAAGGAGTATACGGGGCTGGTCGTGAGGAAGAGCGTCTCGACGTCGCCCAGGCGCGAGTTCATCTGCGCCATCTGCAACTCGTACTCGAAGTCGCTGACCGCGCGCAGGCCCTTGACGATCACCCGCACGCCGCGCGCGTGGCAGAAGTCGACCAGCAGGCCGCTGAAACCCTCGATCTCCACGTTGGGCATGTGGGCGGTCGCCGCGCGCAGCAGCTCGATGCGCTCCTCGATGGCGAACAACGGATGCTTCGACTCGTTGCGCAGGACGCCGACGATCAGGCGGTCGAAGCGCGAAGCGGCCCGCTCCAGGACGTCGAGATGCCCGTACGTCACCGGGTCGAAGCTGCCGGGGGAGACAGCCGTCACGCTCACTGATCGTCCTCCTGGCGATACCGGAAGTAGCGCAGCATCGTGTCACCGTAGGTGCGCGCGCCCTCGCGCGCCAGCCAGGCGGGCGGGTCCGGGTCCGCCTCGCGCACCGACCGCTCGATGGCGATGTAGGCGTCCGGGGCCAGCGCACCGGCGGCGCGCAGGTCCTCCAGCCGGGCGAACAACGCCTCCTGCGGCTCGTCGTAAGGCGGGTCGAGCAGCACCAGGTCGAACGGGCCGCCGCTCGGCGCCCGGCAGAAGGGCACCGCGTCGCCGCGTACCACCCTCGCGCGGTCGGCGAGCCCGGTCGTGTCGAGATTCGCCGCGATCGCCTGGAGCGCCTTGGCGTCCTGCTCGACCAGCACGGCGTGCGACGCGCCGCGCGACAGCGCCTCCAGCGCGAGCGCGCCCGAGCCCGCGTACAGGTCCAGCACGACGGCGCCGTGCAACCGCCCCAGCGAACTGAACAGCGCCTCTTTGACCCGGTCGCCGGTCGGCCGCGTGTCGCGCCCCGCGGGCGCGGTCAGACGGCGTCCACGCGCGGTGCCCGCGATCACCCGCATGCGCTCGCCTCCGTCATCCGGCTTCCAGGGCAGCGAGGCGCTCGTCGCCGTAGCGGAAGCGGACTTCGCCACGCAGGGCGGGGTGCGCCTGCAGGTGCGGGTCCGCCTCGACGAGTTCGCGGGCGTCCTGACGGGTGCGCACGACCCAGTCGAAGTCGCGCACCAACTGGGCGAGCTTGAGGTCGGGCAGCCCCGACTGGCGCGTGTCGAACAGGCTGCCCTCGCCGCGCAGCTCCAGGTCGATCTCGGCGAGGCGGAAGCCGTCCGACGTCGCGGCGATCGCCTCCAGGCGCGGGTTGCCCTCGGGGCTGTCGCTGAACAAGACGCAGTAGCTCTTGTCGGCGCCGCGCCCGACGCGGCCGCGCAACTGGTGCAGCTGGGACAGGCCGAAGCGGTCGGCGTCCTCGATCACCATCACGGTCGCCTCGGGCACGTCGACGCCGACCTCGATCACCGTGGTGGCGACGAGCACGTGCACCTCGCCCCGGCGGAACGCCTCCATGACCGCGTCGCGCTCGGCCGACGGGATCCTGCCGTGCACGAGGCCGACATTGAGGTCGGCGAAGACCTCCTCGGAGAGCGTGCGGTGCATCGCCTCGGCGCTGGCCACATCCTCCAGAGCGGCGGAGTCCTCCACCAGCGGGCAGACCACGTAGGCCCGCTCCCCCGCGGCGACGCGCTCGCGGATGAAGCCGTACAGGTTCTCCCGTCGCGGGGAACCGCTGGGGATGATCTGCGTGACGATCGGCTTGCGCCCCGGCGGCAACTCGTCGAGCACGGTCACGTCGAGGTCGCCGTACAGCGTCAGCGCCAGCGAGCGCGGGATCGGTGTCGCGGTCATCACGAGCACGTCGGGGCTGCGCGCGTCGCTGCGCTTGTCGCGCAGCCGGGCGCGGTGCTCGACGCCGAAGCGGTGCTGCTCGTCGACCACCACCACGCCGAGGTCGTGGAACAGGACGCGGTCCTCCAGCAGCGCGTGCGTCCCGACCAGCAGCTGCACGTCGCCCACGGCGAGTTCGGCGAGCAGGCCGCGCAGCTTCTTGGCCGGGGTACCGCCCGTCAGCAGTTCCAGGCGGGGCCCGTCGAGCACGTTCACGCCCAGCGGCGCGAGCAGCGTCGACAGCGTGCGGAAGTGCTGCTCGGCCAGGACTTCGGTCGGGGCCATCAGCACCGCCTGGCGGCCGTGCTCCAGCGCGGCGAGCATCGCCCAGACCGCGACGATCGTCTTGCCCGCCCCCACGTCGCCCTGCAGCAGCCGGTGCATCGGCTTGGGCCGGGCGAGGTCGGCGGCCAGCTCGGTGAACGCGCGCTGCTGCGCCCCGGTCGGCGGAAACGGCAGGCGGGCGAGGAAGCGCTGGGCCACGCCGTCCGCCCCGGGCGCCTGCGACAGCCCCACCGCCTCGGACTCCAGGCGATGGCGGCGCGCCTGGAGACCGACCTGCAGGCAGAGCAGCTCGTCGTACACCAGGCGATCACGGGCCGGGCGCGCGGCGGGCGGCTCGGGCGGGCGGTGGATCGTGCGCACCGCGGTGTCCAGGTCGAGCAGGCGGTGCCGTGCCCGCAGGTCCTCGGGCAGGAAATCCTCCAGCGGCGCCAGCTCGTCGAGCGCGGCCGCGACCATCTGCGCCAGCCGCCACGACGGCACCGACTCGGTCGCCGGGTAGACCGGCTGGACCCGCTCGGTGTCCTCGAGTGTCCCGTCCGAGGCGAGCGCGACGAGCTTGGCGTTCTTGAGCTGCCAGTCCGTACGGAAGCGCTCCAGCGTGCCGCTCACCGCGACGCGGCTGCCCTCGGGGGTCTGGCGGACGCGCCACTCCTGATTGAAGAACGGGACGCTGACCCGCGCGCCGTCGTCGTCGGTGACGGTCGCCTTGGCGATGGTCATCTTGCGCCCGCGCGGGCGCTGGACCGCCCAGCCCTGGATCGTGCCGATGACGGTGATCTGCTCCCCCGGCGTCGCCTCGGCAAGGCTCACCTGCGCGCCGATGTCGCGGTAGCCGCGCGGATAGTGCTCCAGCAGGTCGCGGACCGTGACGACGCCGAATGCGTTCGCCAGCACGGTGGACATGCGGGCACTGACCCCCGGGACGGCCGTGACGGCGTCGTCCGGCCTCATCGGCTCACCCGCAGTTGCCGGTCCATGGCCCGACACGCTACCGTGGCGGGGTTGGTCCGCCGAGCGCGGCGGCGCCGTCCTGCGCCCGGGCGCTCCCTGTCTACGAGAACGAGGATTTTCCCATGTCGGCCATTTGCGAGGTCTGCAACAAGAGCCCGCACTTCAGCATGCAGGTCAGCTTCTCGCACAAGCGGTCGAAGCGACGCTGGAACCCGAACATCCAGCGCATCCGCATCTGGGAGAACGGCGGCGTCCGGCGTGCCCGCGTGTGCACGAGCTGCATGAAGGCCGGCAAGGTGCAGCGCCCGCCGCAGCGCACCGCCTAGCGACTCCAGCTTTCCGGACGGCGGGCCCTCGGGCCCGCCGTTTCGCTTTCCCCGCTCCTTGTTCCTTGGTGCCGTGTGGGCGGGGCGTGACGCGGGTTGGCTGGGCGCGAGCCCGGGCCGCGCGTGCCCGGCGCCGAGGTGCCCGGGCTGTGCACGCCGCGGGCTTTGCACGCTCATCGCCAGCGCCCTGCCAACCCCGCACGCCCCGCCCCAATCCGCCCACAGTGAGCAGTTGCGCTACCAGGGGAGCGCAACTGCACACACTTCCCCGGCGCGCCTTTCCAATGTGTGCAGTTGCGCCACTGGAGTAGCGCAACTGCTCACTGTGGCAAATCAGAATCGGCGGCGGGGGCCCCGACTGCTAGCGCCGTTCCCAGTTGTGGTCCAGGGGGCCGATGCCCTTGCCGAGGCGAAGGCCGTGACGGATGGCGCCGGTGACGTAGGCCTTGGCGGCGCGGACGGCGGCCGGCACATCTGCACCCTTGGCGAATTCGGCCGCGATCGCGGCCGACAGCGTGCAGCCGGTGCCGTGCGTGTCCGTCGTCTCCTCGCGACGCGCGCGGATCTCGATCGCCTCCGCCCCGTCGAACAGCAGGTCGACCGCATCATCGTTGTCCGGCAGGTGCCCACCCTTGATCAGCACCCAGCGCGGACCCAGCGCGTGCATCGCCTCGGCCGCCGCGCGCAGCCCCTCGACCCCGCGCACCTCGACCCCCGTCAAGAGCAACACCTCACCGAGGTTCGGGGTGGCGACCTCGGCCAGCGGCAGGATCTCGTCGCGCAGGGCGTCGAGCGCGTCGGGGCGCAGCAGCGCGTCGCCGTGCTTGGACGCGCACACGGGATCGACGACCAGGCGCGTGATGCCGTGCGCGCGCACCCCCTCGGCGACCGCGCGGATCACCGCCCGGTCGGCGAGCATCCCGGTCTTGGCCGCGTCGACGCCGATGTCCTCGGCGACCGCGTCCAGCTGCGCGCGCACGAACTCCGGCGGCACCGCGTGCACGCCGTGCACGCCCACCGTGTTCTGTGCGGTCAGCGCGGTGACGACGCTCATGCCGTAGACGCCGCGCGCGGCGAAGGTCTTCAGATCGGCCTGGATGCCCGCGCCGCCGCCCGAGTCCGAACCGGCGATGGTCAGCGCGCGCGGCACTGGCGCAAAGTCGGTCACTGCTGCTCCTGCGGTCGAAAGTGGTCCCAGCCCAGCCCGGCGATGTCGCGGACCGGGCCACAGCCCTCCAGGGCGACCAGCGGAGCGCCCTCGGACGCCGCCAGTATCTCGCCGGCCACCGCGGCGGGCACGCCCTCGGCGGCCGACGCCGAGGCAGCCGCGGCCTCGGCCACGTCCGCCGGCAGCGCCGCCACCAGCGCGTAGTCCTCGCCGCCGCCGCACACCAACGCCACCGGATCGCGGGCGAGCGTCTCAGCGAGTGCGACAACGCCGACCGCGACGGGCAGGCGCGCCCAGTCGACCCCCGCGCACACGCCCGAGGCACGGCACACGTGCGCGAGATCCTGGCCGAGCCCGTCGGACACGTCGATCAGCGCCGTCGCACCCGCCTCGGCCAGGATGCGCCCCGCGGCGAGCAGTGGCCGCGGACGGCGGTGGGCGGCGAGATGATCGGGATCCACCGCGCGCCCCGCCTCGGCCGCCGCGAGCGCCGCCGCACCGCCGCCGAGCGCGCCGACGACGACCAATACGTCGCCGGGACGCGCGCCGGACCGCCACACGGGCTCGCCCCGCAGCTCACCGGTGACGGCCACGCTCAGCGCCAGCTCGGCCGCCGCGGTGGTGTCCCCGCCGACGAGGTCGACGCCGAACGCCCGCGCCGCCTCGCTCAAGCCCTCGTACAACTCCTCCACGTCCGCGTCCGGGCAGCCCGCGGGGCGCAGCAGCGTCACCAGCGCGGCGCGCGGCGCGACCGAGCCCATCGCCGCGAGGTCGCTGAGGTTGACCGCAAGCGCCTTCCACCCGGCGTCACGCAAGCTCGACAGGTCGCGGCGGAAGTGGCGGCCCTCCACCACGGCGTCGGCCGCAAGCACCAGGTTCGCGCCGCCGAACGGCACGACCGCCGCGTCGTCGCCCGCCCCCCGCAGGTGCCGGGCCAGGCGGGCGATCAGCGCGAACTCGCCGGTGTCCTCCACGCGGCGGAGTATCCCACGCCGGGTGCGCCGCCCGGCTCGGCGCTACGATGCGCGGCCGGGGGCAGGGCAGGTTCGAGACTTCGAGACCAGGAGCATCCGTGGCCGTTCTGAACACGATCGAGCTCGAGGGCGTGTCGTCCGAGAGCTGGAAAGACGCCGCCGAGGAGGCCCTGCGGGAGGCCTCCAAGACGCTGCGCAACATCCGCCGGATGGACATCCTCGGCACGAGCGCGGTGGTCGAAGGCGGCGAGGTGACCGAGTTCCGCACCCAGGTGCGGCTCGTGTTCGAGGTCGCCCGCTAAGCACCCCACTACGGGGCGTAGTGCGCCTCGGCGCGCGACGCGGACAGCGCCAGCGACAGCAGCCGGTCGATGAGCTCGCCGAAAGCCACGCCTTCTGCCGCCCACACCGGCGGGAACATCGACGACGGCGTCAGGCCGGGGATGGTGTTGATCTCGTTGATGAGCACCTGGCCGCTCGCCTCGACGTAGAAGAAGTCCACGCGCGCCATGCCCCGGCAGCCGATGGCCAGGTACGCCTCGCGCGCGTAGTCCATGCAGCGGCGCTGGATGTCGTCGGGCACATCGGCCGGGCAGCGCAGCTCCACCGGCTTGAGGTACTTGGCGTCGAAGTCGTAGAAGGCGTCGCCGACGTGCACGGTCTCGCCGGGGCGGGTGACCTCGATGGTCGAGTTGCCGATCACGCCGCACTCGATCTCGCGCACGCCCTCCAGGCCCTCCTCGACGATCGCGACGCGGTCGTAGGCGAACGCCTCCTCGATGCCGGCGATGAGGTCGTCGCGGCTGCGGCATTTGCGGATGCCGATCGAGCTGCCCTGCCGCGCGGGCTTGGTGAAGATCGGGTAGCGAAGCGTCGTCTCGATGTCGTCGAGCACCGGCCCGCGGTCGGTGTCCCACACCGTGCGGCGCACCGCGAGGTGGGGCACCTGCGGCAGGCCGCGCGCCTTGAACACGTTCTTCATCTGGCGCTTGTCCACGCCGACCGCGCTCGACGCGACGTCGGCGCCCACGTAGGGCACGCCGTGGCTCGCGAGCAGGCCCTGCACCGTGCCGTCCTCGCCGTAGGGGCCGTGCAGCACCGGGAAGCAGACGTCGACCGGACCGAGTTCCTCGGCCTGCGCGCCGCCCTCGTCGTAGCGCACCAGCACGGGGCCCTTGCGCGTGCGCACCAGCGCGACGGTCGGGCCGTCGTCGGCGACCTCGGGCAGCACGCCCTCGGCGGTGTCGGGCACGCCCTCGACCAGGGTCCAGCGGCCGTCGCGGGCAATGCCCACGGTGGTGACCAGGTAGCGCTCACGGTCGATCGCGCCAAGCACGTTGCGCGCGGACAGGCAGCTCACCTCGTGCTCGCTCGACCGGCCCCCGAACAGGACCAGCACCCGGGTCCGCTCGCTCACAGCGCGGGCATCCCGTGGAACTCGGCCTTGGGACTGCGGCCCATCAGCGACGCGAGCATGTCCGCCGGGGCGAGCCCGTCGTGCACGACCTTCACCACGTGCTCCACGATCGGCATCTCCACCTCGTGCTCCGTCGCGATGTCGAGGATGGCGCGCGAGGACTTCACGCCCTCAGCCACCATGTTCATCTCCGCGATGATGTCGTCGAGCTTGCGGCCCTTGGCCAGCTGCTCCCCCACGCCCCGGTTGCGCGACTGCGGGCTGATGCAGGTCGCGACCAGGTCGCCCATGCCCGCCAGGCCCGAGAACGTCAGCGGATTGCCGCCCAGCGCCACGCCCAGCCGCGTCATCTCGGCCAGGCCGCGCGTGATCAGCATCGCGCGCGTGTTGTCGCCGAAGCCCATGCCGTCGGCCATGCCGGCGGCCAGCGCGATCGCGTTCTTGACCGCGCCGCCGATCTCGACACCCACGACGTCGGGGTTGGTGTAGACACGGAAGTAGGGGGTGTGGCTGGCGGCCTGCACGCGCCGCACGATCTGCGTCTCGGGACCCGCGGCGACCGTGCCGCCCGGCATGCGCCGCGCCAGCTCCTTCGCAAGGTTCGGCCCGCTGACCACGACGGCTTGGGCGTAGGGGAAGTCCCACACCTCGCGGATGACCTGGCTCGCGCGCTTGCGCGTCGCCAGCTCGATGCCCTTCACGAGGCTCACCGCGATCGCCTTGCGCGGCACCAGCTCGCGCCACGCCTCGAGGCTGTCGCGCAGCCCCACCGACGGCACGCCCAGCACCACGATCTCGGCGTCGCGCAGCGCCTCGGCCGCGTCGGCCGTCGCACGCAATGAGTGCGGCAGCTCGACGTCGCCCAGATAGCCGCTGTTGCGATGTTCGGCGTCGACCTCGTCGGCGACCTCCTGGCGGCGCGCCCACAGCACGACGTCCTCGCCCGCGTCCGCGCACAGCATCGCGTAGGTCGTCCCCCAGGACCCCGCACCCATCACCGCAACCTTGCCCATCCGGGTCCCTTTCTCCAAGCGCCGGAGTCTAGTCGCCGCTCCGGCTACCGTGACGGGATGCACAGCACCGTGGCGATCGTGCCGCTGAAGGCCCTGGCCGGAGCGAAAGCACGCCTGGCGCCGGAGCTCGACGGCCACGCCCGGCGAGAGCTCGTCGCCTGGATGTTGCACCGCGTGGTGGCGGCGTGCCTCGCCACCGCGGAGATCGGCGAGGTGCTGGCCGTGGTGGGCGACACGGACGGCGAGGCCCTGGCCCGGGCGGCGGGCGCGACCGTGCTGCGCGAGGACGCGCCCGGCCTGCGCCAGGCACTCGCGCTCGCGGACGCGCACCTGGCCGGGCACGGCTCCACACTGGTCGTCGCGGCCGACCTTCCGCTGGTGCAGCCCGGCGATCTCGCGGCGGTCCTGGCGGCCGCCCCGCCCGGTCCGTGCGTCGTCGTGGCGCCGACAGCCGACGGCGGGACCGGCGCGCTGCTGCGTCGTCCGCCGGGCGTCATCGCGCCCGCGTACGGCGCCGGGTCGGCGGAAGCGCACCTGGCGCTCGCGCGCGCGGCCGGGGTCGCGGCTGTGCGCGTCGACGTGGCGCGCCTCAGCCTGGACGTCGACACCCCCAGCCAGCTCGCCGCGCTCGCCGAGCGCTTTCCGCCGGGGACGCCCGGCGCGTAGGCTGCACAGGCCGATCCAACGACCGTCACACCTCGACACAGGGAGCAGTGCGTCCATGCCGCAGGGCACGATCAAGGAATTCGACGTCCAGACCCACAGCGGGTGCCTGCTGCTGGACAACCAGGAAGAACTGCCGATCGACGCCGAGACGTTCGCCGCGTCGGGGATGCTCGAGCTGCGCCTCGGCCAGCGCGTCCGCTTCGAGATCGAGGGCTCGGGCGACGAGCGCCGCGTGCGCGACATCCGCATCGTCGGCTTCTAGCACCACCGCAGACAAGAACGCCCGGGCCGATGCCCGGGCGTTCGTGTGTGGCGGGCCGGGGGTCGCCCGGCCGGGCCGATTGATGCGGCGGGTCTACCGCTTCTTCGGGGTGACCTTCTTCGCCGCCACCTTCTTCGCGGGTGCCCGCTTGGCCGCAGCCTTCTTCGCGGGCGCCTTCTTGGCCGCAGCCTTCTTCGCGGGCGCCTTCTTGGCCGCAGCCTTCTTGGCAGGCGCCTTCTTGGCCGCAGCCTTCTTCGCGGGCGCCTTCTTGGCCGCAGCCTTCTTCGCGGGCGCCTTCTTGGCCGCAGCCTTCTTCGCGGGCGCCTTCTTGGCCGCAGCCTTCTTCGCGGGCGCCTTCTTGGCCGCAGCCTTCTTCGCGGGCGCCTTCTTCTTGGCCGCCTTCTTTGCTGGTGACTTCTTCGCCGCCTTCTTTGCTGTTGCCGCCACGGGAACCGCCTTCCTGCCGGGGATGCCGGCGAACGTTCTCAACCTTGGCCGACTCGGAGGCGGGCTCTCGCCGCCTGTTGTTCCTGGCGCACTCCACCGTTGGAATTCCGACGATGTGATGCAGCACAGGATCGAAGCGGACGTTAAGCGGTCACGCATGCAGAAGCAATGATCTGCGACACGCGTTCAGCGGCGTCGCGCGGACCAATCACGCTGGAATCGCTCGAGCATCTGCAGCGCATCGGTGAGGTCGCGCTTGGCCACGGTCGTCACGGCGATCAGGCGCCGCTGCCAGCGGGCGCCCTCGTCGGCGGTCAGCCTGGCGCCGGTCACCTCGGCGAAGGCCACGCGCAGGCCCTCGGACAGACGCAGGAAGGCCTCGGCGTCCATCGGACCGCCACCGTCGTCGAGCCCGGCGAAAGGCGCGCGCCCAGGCACGAACTCGTCGTCCGCCGACCCACCGCCTCTGCCGGTCATCGCTCCCCCTCGTGTCCGCGCGGGCAGGCGCCCACGCGATCGCGTGCGGGGCCTAGCATTGCGCACATGACCATTGATCACCCATCCCTTCTTCTTCCCCTCACAGTGCGCGCCGCTACCGCGCTGGCGGTCGCCGGCGCCGCAGCCGCCGCCCTGATGGCCGTCGCGCACCTGGGGATCGACCTGCCCCTGCTGCCCACGGTGGGCGCCGGGCGTGCGGTGCCCCCCGCCGCGGCGGCCTTCGCGGTCGGCACCGCGCTGTTCGCACTGACGGCCGCCGGCCTCGCCCGGGCCAAGCCGTGGAGCTGGCCGCTGGGCCTGACCGTCAACGCCCTGACCGTGGTCGCCTGCGCGATGCCCTACCGCGGCCCGGCCAGCGCCGCCGGGATCGTGATGAGCAGCGCAGGCATCGCCCTGCTCCTGACGCCGTCGGCGCGGCGCACGATCATGGGGAGCCCGGCGCCCTGAATCCGTTCGACTGCTCGGGCGTCACGCGCGGCGCCGACGGCCTCCTGCGCTACGAGGGGCTCACCTCCTCGCTGGTCGCCGCGCTGCGCCACAGCGTCGAACGCGCAGCGGGCGAGGACGCCGTGGTCGAGGTCGGCGGGGAGCGGCTGACCTATGCGGCGCTGTGGGAACGGGCGGCGGCCGTCGCCGGCGGCCTGCGCGCGGCGGGGGTCACGCGCGGCGACCGCGTCGCGATCCAGCTGCCCAACGGCGTGCCGTGGACACTGGGCTTTCTCGGCACGGTGCTCGCCGGCGGCGTTGCCGTCCCGGTCAACACCCGCTTCACCGACGCCGAAGCCGGCTATGTGATCGGCGACAGCGGCGCGGCGGTCGTGCTGGACTCGCCGTCCCTCCCGCAGGGGACCCCATTCGCCGACGAGGCGCTGCGCCACGCCGACCTCGCGGCGCTGTTCTACACGTCGGGCACCACGGGTACCCCCAAGGGCGCCTGCCTGACGCACGGCAACCTCTTGACGATCGCCGAGTCCACCCGCCGCATCCGCCTGCGCGGCGAAGACGGCATCGGGCACCGCAACCTCGTGTCGGTCCCGCTGTTCCACGTCACCGGCTGCAACAGCCAGTTCCTGTCGATGCTGACGGTCGGCGCCGCGGCCGTGCTGCTGCCGGCGTTCTCCGTCCCGGCCTTCCTCGACGCGCTGGAGCAAGAGCGCATCACGATGTCGACCTCGGTGCCCGCGATCTACTGGCTCGCCCTGCATGCGCACGACTTCGACCGACGCGACCTGTCCCGGCTGCGACACCTGTCCTACGGGGGCGCGCCGATCGCCCCCGCGCTGGTGGGGCGCCTGCGTGAGGCGATCCCCGATGCGCGCCTGGGCAACGGCTACGGACTGTCCGAGGCGTCGAGCGTCGTCACCTACCTGCCCCACGAATGGAGCGCGACCCGGCCCGAGTCGGTCGGGTTCGCCATCCCCGTCGACGACCTGCGCGTGGACGACGGCAGCGAGACCGGCACCCCCGGCCAGCTGCTGGTCCGTGGTTCGAACGTCGCGGCCGGCTACTGGAACAAGCCGGAGCAGACCGCCGAGACGTTCGTGGACGGCTGGCTGCGCACCGGTGACATCGCCGCGATCGACGCCGAAGGGCTGGTGACGGTGTACGACCGCGCCAAGGACATGATCTGCCGTGGCGGGGAGAACGTGTACAGCCTGGAGGTCGAGAACGTCCTGGCCGCGCACCCGTCCGTGGGCGAGGTGGCGGTCGTCGCCGTGCCCGACGAGGTCATGGGCGAGCGCGTCGGCGCGGTGTTCGTGCCCGCGCCGGGCGGCGCCCTC
>Ga0299913_10001129_pt1 | contig 19067 bp, 14 predicted proteins | sample RVTome_9_FD_201360 | JGI IMG/M metagenome (GOLD analysis project Ga0299913, IMG submission 201360) | Soil microbial communities from uranium-contaminated site in the Upper Colorado River Basin, Wyoming, United States - RVT155D38 (version 2) ... | reverse complement strand
GCTGACGACAAACCTGCGATCGCGGAGAAGATGAGCAAAGGCACGCCAGGTATCCGGAGAATCGCGAGCAAGCGTGACATGACCTCTCCGTTTCGAGCACCGGCCACAAAGCATGCCAGTTGCGGGTTAACCATGTAACCATCGGAATGGAATAAGAATGAACGTTGCACTGCGGCTATGCCGCGCCATCGACATCGCTATTGACGTCCTTCCACCGCCGGTGATAGCGTCCTTGCCGTAACTTGAGGTTCTCCAGCCGGCTTTTGCAGGTTGGAGTGAAACGGGAAGTCGGTGCGCTCTCGCGCTTTTGCGCAGCAATGCCGACGCTGCCCCCGCAACGGTAGGCGAGTCAAGGGATCTGCAATATGCCACTGTGCGCATGACGCACGGGAAGGCGCAGCATCCCGGGGAACATCCCCCGCTCGCGAGTCCGGAGACCGGCCTTAAGTGCTGACGACGGTGTCGCGGGCGGCGGCCGACCGGCGGGATGTCTGCATTTTTCAATCCCACCGATCCCTCCCACGATTGCCGTTTCATCTCGGCATACCGGCGCTCGGGTGCGTGCGCGGGAGGGCAACATGCGACTGTTTGGCGCGCTTTCGGCATTCCTGCTGCTGTGTTCCGCAGCGAGCGACGCGCAGGATGAAATACTGCCGGCCCTCATCGTTACCGCGACCCGCACGAGCGAAACCGCCGACGAAACCCTGGCATCGGTAACCGTCATCACCCGCGAGGACATCGAGCGCCGGCAGGCGCGGTCCGTGCAGGACGTACTGCGCGGCATTGCCGGCCTGCAGATCTCCAGCAGCGGCGGTCTCGGCAAGTCGGCCTCCGCGTTCCTGCGCGGGACCAACGAGGACCAGGTGCTGGTGCTCATCGATGGCGTCAAGGTCGGCTCGGCGACGCTCGGTACGACCGCTATTGAAAATCTGCCGCTCGATCAGGTTGAGCGAATCGACGTCGTGCGCGGGCCGCGCTCGAGCCTGTACGGGTCCGAGGCCATTGGCGGCGTCATCCAGATCATCACTCGCCGGGGCGCCGGGCCGCTTTCTCCGTCGCTGGCCGTTGGTGCCGGCAGTTTCGCCACCCGGCACGCATCCGCAAGCCTCTCGGGCGGCGACACCGATTTCTGGTTCAGCCTCTCCGGAAGCCACTTGAACAGCGAAGGCTTCAACGTACAGAACGGCGCGCCGGGGGAGCCGGATGCGGACGGCTATGAGAACAGCGCTCTTTCCCTGCGTGCCGGCCGTCAATTCGGCAATGGCACCAGGGCGGAGGTGCACGTGCTGCATTCGGACGGCTTCACCGAATTCGACGGCGATTTCGTCAACGAAGCAGATCTGCTGCAACAAGTGTTCGGAGCGGAGTTTGCGTTCGACCCGGCGGCGTTCTGGCGCGCACGCGTTCTTGCCGGAAGAAGTGTCGACGTGCAGAAGAATTTCAAGGACGGCGTGGCGCAGACGCGCTTCGATTCCGATCGCGACACGCTGTCATTCCTGAACGATCTGTCCCTGGGCGATGCGCACGTCCTGACACTCGGGGTCGACCTGCACCGGGACCGTGTCGACGGCACCACGGCGTACAGCGAAAACGAGCGCAGCAATACCGGCGCGTTCGTCCAGCTTTCCACCGGCGCAGCCCGACACGATTTTCTTTTCGCCGCTCGCCGCGATGAAAACGAGCAGTTCGGCAATCGAGTTACCGGCAGCGCCGCGTGGGGCTGGTCTCCGGTTGAGGATGTCCGCTTGCGCGCCTCCTTCGGAACCGCGTTCAAGGCACCAAGCCTCAACCAGTTGTTCTTCCCGGGTTTCGGGAACCCGTTGCTGGAGCCGGAGCACTCAGGGAGCGCGGAGATCGGGGCACGGATCGGTACGCGAGCCGGCGCTGTCTCCATTGCCGCCTACCACACCGAGGTCGAGGACCTCATCGTTTTCGATCCTGTGACGTTCTTTCCGGACAACGTGTCACGAGCGCGCATTCGCGGGGCGGAACTCGGCTACTCGCTGGATCTCGATGAGTGGCAGGTCGATGTCGCTCTCGATCTGCTGGATCCGGAGAACCGCTCCGCCGGAACCGATCGCGGCAACCGCTTGCCGCGACGAGCGCGTCGAACGTTGTCCCTCGAGGCTCACCGTGACTTCGAACGCGCCCGGCTCGGGGCAAGGCTGACTGCCGAGGGCGGCCGCTTCGACGATATCGCCAATCGGCAACGCCTGAGCGGCTATGCCGCTCTGGATGTGCTCGGCGAGTACACGGTCCATCGCGACTGGCGACTTCAACTTCGCGTCGAAAACCTGTTCGACCGCCATTATCAGACCGCCGCTTCGTTCAACCAGCCCGGGCGCGGCGTCTTTTTTGCGCTCCGCTACATGCCCTCGCGGCCGGACGCACGGGAATCCGCTCCACTTCAGGACAAGGAGAACACACAGTGAATCCACGTGGGAATCGACAGCAGCCAGCGAGCCTGGCAATCGCCCTCATCCTCGGCGCCGTGATGGCGGCGACGCGGTTCAATCACTTCGGGTCGCCGATGAACCTGCCTGATGCATCGCTCGCGATATTCTTTCTCGCCGGCCTCTACCTGGCCCGGTCGATCTGGTTCCCGATCTTCATCGTCGAGGCGGGGCTCATGGACTGGGTGAGCGTTGCCGGCGGCGTCAGCGACTGGTGTGTGACCGCTGCCTACGGCTTCCTCATCCCCACCTACGCCGCCTTGTGGTTTGCCGGACGCTGGTATCGGCGACACGCACGTACGGAGTGGAGAACGCTCATCCCACTCTTCAGCGCGCTCGGCTTGAGTTTAGTGTTCGCCTTCGCCATCTCGAACGGATCGTTCTATCTCTTTTCCGGTTACTTCACTGAACTCGGGTGGAGTGATTACATACGCAGCGTAATTGGCTACTTCCCGGCCTATGCCGGCTACGCGTTCATGTACACGATGATGGCGCTTTGTGTTCACGCAACGGTGCTTGCATTGCCGAACCGAAGACGCCGCGTGTCCGGCGCTTAAGTCGGGATTCGGGTACGACGGCGTGAAAGAACTCATTCTGGGCGGCGTGCGCTCGGGCAAGAGTCGCCTGGCCGACAACCGGGCTCGTGCGAGCGGGTACCGCGTGACGGTGATAGCCACCGCTATAGCGGGCGGCGACAGCGAGCTGGACCGGCGCATCGCTGCCCACCGGGCGCAACGTCCGCCGGAGTGGCAGGTGGTGGAAGAGCCGGTGGCTCTCGCGCGGACGCTGATGCGACACGCAGCGCCCGATCGCTGCGTGGTGGTCGAGTGCTTGACGCTGTGGCTGAGCTACCTTGTGTGCAGCGATCGGCTCGATACGCTCGAGGAGGAGCGGCACAGACTGCTCGAGGCAATCCCGAACCTCCCGGGTTTCGTGATCTTCGTCGGCAATGAAACCGGTCTTGGCGTACACCCGCTCGGCGACCTGTCGCGACGCTTCTGCGACGAGGCGGGGTTCACGCACCAGGCGGTCGCGAGCTTGTGCGACCGCGTGACGTTCACGGTCGCCGGATTGCCGTGGACGCTGAAAGGCTCGCCACCGTGAGGCTCGCATGGCTGCGGCAGCCCGCGGCGCCTGTCGATGCGGACGCCGCGGCACGCGCGCGACAGCGACAATTGCAATTGACCAGGCCCCGCGGATCCCTCGGTCGGTTCGAAGATCTCGCCGTGGTGCTTGCCGGACTGCAAGGCGTCGTGCTGCCGCGCGTCGACAGTGTGCGCGTGGCGATTTTCGCCGCTGACCACGGTATCGCCGTTCACGGCGTGTCCGCCTATCCGCAATGCGTGACACGGCAGATGGTCGGCAACTTCGTCGCCGGAGGCGCCGCGGTCAATGTGCTCGCGGCCGGGACCGGTGCAGCGCTGGAAGTCGTCGACGTCGGCACACTTGACGATGCCGGGTGTGCCGCGGGCGTCATCGCGAACCGCTGCGGGCCCGGCACAGAGGATTTCGCCAGGGGAGCGGCCATGACGGAAAGGCAGCTCGAAACCGCACTGGAGGCGGGGCGGGCGTCGGTCGGCCGGGCGCGGGCGGCCGGGTCGGACCTCTTTATCGGCGGCGAGATGGGCATCGGTAACAGCACATCCGCCGCGGCGCTTGCCTGCGCGCTTCTGGGTATGCCGCCCGAAGCGCTCGCCGGTCCCGGCAGCGGCCTGGATGCAGCAGGTGTCCGGCGAAAAGCCGCGGTGATCGCCCGCGCCCTCGCGGTGCACCGCGATCATCTCGACGATCCGCTGGAAGCGCTGCGGCGAGTGGGCGGGTTCGAGATTGCGGCACTTGCCGGGGCTTTCTGTACGTGTGCGCAGCAGCGCGTCCCGGTGCTGGTCGACGGTTTCATTACGGGCGTGGCCGCACTCGTCTCCGTGCGGCTGTGCGCCGGGGCCGGCAACTGGATGCTGCATGCGCATCGGTCGGCCGAGCCCGGCCATGCCCGAGTGCTGGAAGCACTCGGTGCGAACCCGCTGCTCGATCTCGGTTTTCGCCTCGGCGAAGGCAGCGGCGCGCTGGCCGCCCTGCCCCTCATGCGCCTCGCCTGCGCGCTGCACGCGGACATGGCGACCTTCGCGGAGGCGGGCGTGGCAGCGGCAGATGTCTGACGTGCGAAAAGGCAGCGTGCTTTATCTGATGCGACACGGCGAGCCCGAGGGCGGCGTGCGCTACCGCGGTGCGACGGACGACCCGCTGAGCGCCGAAGGCCGGGCACAGATGGAGCACGCGATCGCAAGTTGCGACGCATTCGACGGCATAGTGACGTCACCACTCCGCCGCTGTGCAGACTTCGCCGAGTCCCTTGCCGAGCGGTCCGGCATGCCTTTGACGATCGAGCCCGGGTTGCGCGAAATGCATTTCGGCGAGTGGGAGGGACAAACCCCGCAGGCGCTGATGGCAGCGTGTCCGGAATTATTGCGGCAGTTCTGGGCCGACCCGCTCGCTCACCCGCCGCCCGGCGCCGAGCCCCTGGAGGCATTCCGCTCCCGTGTCATCTCCGCCTGGCACGCACAACTCGGTGCATTCGACGGCGGGAGATCGCTGCTGATCGTTCACGGCGGAACCGTGCGTGTGATCCTCGCTTACCTGGCCGGTCTGTCAGCGCGGGAACTCATGTGCCTCACTGTTCCGTATGCGAGCGTACACAGGGTGACGGTGAAGCCGGGGCATCGTATGTCCTGCCATGTGTCCTCATTCGAATCGATTGCGACCGGCGCTCGCTGATGTGGCAGCCGCTCGCGATCGCGGTTGCGTTGCTCACCCGCTTCCCGGTGCCCCGGTACCAATCGACCGATCCACGGACCGTCGGCCGCTCCGTCCTGTGGTATCCGTCGGTTGGTTTGCTGATCGGGCTCGTCCTGGCGGGCGTTTGCCTGCTGACCAAATCCGCCCCCGCGATGGTCGCAGCCGCTTTGGCGTTACTCGCCTGGTGCGTGATGACTGGCGGGCTGCACCTCGACGGGTTGGCCGACAGTACCGACGCCCTCATCGGCAGCCACGGCGACTCGGCGCGCGCGCTCGAGATCATGAAAGATCCCTCGGCCGGGCCCATGGGCGTGACAGCCGTATGCATGGTACTGATCGTGAAGTTCGCCGCACTCAACGGCCACATTTCCACGGAAACGTGGTGGCCAATCGTGGCGGCGCCGGTACTCGGCCGCGCGGCGGTCATCGCCCTGTTCCTCAGTACGCCGTATGTTCGCCCGCAAGGATTGGGAGCAATTCTCGCCGCCCACCTGCCTCGGGGACCGGGTCGAGTCGTGCTGCTTGTCGTGCTCGCCGCCGGGTTTTTCACCGGCGGGGCGGCCACTCTCATCGGTGCCGTTCTCGCGTTCCTGTTCCTGCGACGCCTGATCGTGCGCACCGTTGGCGGTACCACCGGTGATACGACGGGTGCTTTGGTGGAGGTGACCGAAGCCGCGGCACTCGTCTCCGGAACACTGTAATCCGAACGTGCGGACGACGGCCTTACAGGGCGCTGAAGGCCGAGATTATATTATGGACCGGATACTCGCGTAAGCGACTCTTTGGCTGGCCCGGAGTTGGCGATGCGAAATACGCCAATTGTCAACAGGGGCAGGACATACACAAACAGGAAACCCCAGGCCATCGTGCCGTAGCCGCTGGCGATGAGATTGGTGATTCCCCATGTCGACAAGACCGCGCTGATGACAATCGCCAGCATTGCCAGGATCGCATGGGTCGCCGGACCAAGACCGTAACCCCGAACCTCCATCAGGTAGGCGTCGAGCCGCTCGTTGATCCCTTGCAGCATACCGGCACCGGTTTCGATGAACGTGCCGAACAGCATGATACTGTAGATCACGATCAAGACCCGGGTGTCGGCCTGTGTCATCAGCCAATAGACCGGTATGGGCTGCTCGAGAATCGCGGGCCACATCGCGAAGAACGCGGTATGGAACATCGCGGCCGGAACGATCGCGATCGCAGCGGCTATCGCGCCAGAGGCCAGCGCCTCGCCGCGGCTTTCGAAGCTGCGCGCGACGTACAACAGGAGTGGTGCCGCCGCGAGATTGTAGAGAGCGTACTTGAAGCCGCTTTGCGACCATCCGTCGATGACACGGCTTTCTGCAGCAGCCGCGAGAATTGCCGACCCGTTGTTACGAACAACGACGACGAAGAATGCCAGGATGACGGCATAGAGCACGAAAGACCAGAGCGTCAGGATCCTGGCGACGAACTCGCGTCCGTAATACGTCATTACGCCGATCGCGGCCAGCATGATTGTCAGCCCGACGCCGTAGCTTAAGTCAAAGCTGTCGCGCAGGATATTCCCCGCGGCCGACGCAAGGACCGCGAGGACGAGCAGGAACTGCAGGATGATCAGAACTTCGAACGCGAACCAGCCGCGGCCCAGCAAGCGCTTGAAGAAGTTGCGGTAATCGTAAGCTGCGAACTTTCGCGCGAACTCGAACGTAGCGCCGAGCACGATGGCCAGCACAAAGCCGGAAGTGACGAGGCCGAGCAAACCGCCATAAAAACCGAACGCCGTGAAATATTCGACAATCTCTCGTCCGGTGCCGTATCCACCGCCGATCATCACCGATTGGAATACCGCGCCGGGGACTATGTATACCCGAAGAAAACGTGCGTTGAACAAGCTACTCAATGGTCTTGACTCATTCGTCGGACGCCGGAAGCATAGCTTCTGCAATGTGCCCCATGTCTTGAAGATTTGACCCGGCACATGCCGGCGGAGCGCGGTCGAGGTCTCGCAGGCTTCAGCTGTCCGCGGACGCCTGCGCCTGGGGCTTCAGCCGACGGACGCTGCGTTCCGCCTCGGGATGCAGGTTGAGCAGGGAATCCATCAGGCCTTCGTCGGCGCTCGAGCACACGGCGAGCAGCAGGGCCTCGTCCAGGCCTTCCGCGACGACGTACGCGTGTCCCATGTTGCTGTCGATGTAGATCGACTCCCCCTTGTTCAGCGTGATGGGATCGTAGAACTCGGTGTGGACCACCACGCGGCCTTCGAGCACGTAGATGAATTCCTCTCCTGAGTGCTGCACGAGCTCGCCGAAATCCTCGACGCTCTTGGCGCGGATGCGCGTCACGATCGGGATCATGCGCTTCTTGCGCAGCTCCGTGCAGAGATAGTAGTAGTCGTAGTTGCGAGTCTCGACGCGTACCGCCTCCTCGACCCGCCCGAGGCTGCGCCTCGCGGTAACCGCAGGTCCGGCGGTTTCCTCCGGCTCTGCGAACAGCTCCGACAGCCGCATGTTGAGCCGCTGGCTGAGCCTGAGCAGCTTGTCGTAGGTGAGCGTCAGGCGATCGTGCTCGACCTTCGACAGCGTCGACAGCGGAATCTCCGTCCGTTCGCTCATCTCCTTCAGCGTCCAGCCGTGCCGCAGCCGCAGGTTCCTCAGAAGGGCGCCGAGGGTCGGCCGTTCTCTGGTCATCGGTATCCACAACTCCTGAGGAAGCATCCGAGTTATAGGCATTCCGGGTCGCGATGACAAGCGCGCCGCGGAGCCCGCACGCCCGCGGTGTGAGCCGGGACCTTGGCACGTTGACCTCCACTTGATCAATTTTCCATATGGGCGCATTGTATCCTCATCAGGACGGTCACGGAACCGGAACGAAGAAGCGAACAGAATCGCCACCCGCCCCTGCAAAGGAACATCGACCATGCGCTATATCTTGCCTTTCGCCGCCGCCCTCTTGCTTGCCGCGCGCCTGGGAGCACAAGAGCTCGTGGACGAGCCGCCGCTGGTGCCCGCAGACGAAGCCGAGACCCCGGCCGAGGTCCCGGACAGCGGGACGGGCCGGCTCACGCGCGCCGACCTCGAGGCCTGGCTGGACGGCTTCATGCCGTACGCACTCGCCGATGGCGGCGTCGCCGGTGCCGTCGTGGCCGTGGTCGGCGGCGGCGAGGTGGTGCTTGCCAAGGGCTACGGCTACTCCGATCTCGAAGCGCGCACCCCGGTGGACCCCGACGCGACCCTGTTCCGCCCCGGCTCGGTCTCGAAGCTCTTCACCTGGACCGCGGTCATGCAGCTGGTCGAGCAGGGTCGGATCGATCTCGACCGGGACGTCAACGAATACCTCGATTTCGTGATTCCGCGCGACGGCGGCAAGCCGCTGACGATGCGGAACGTCATGACGCATACGACGGGCTTCGAGGAGCGGCTGAAGAAGCTGATCACGCCGGATCCCGAGAACCTGGACCCGCTCGGCGAATCGATCGCCCGCTGGGTGCCGGAGCGGATCTTCCCGGCGGGCGAAACCCCGGCTTATTCGAACTATGCGACCGGCCTTGCCGGACACATCGTCGAGCGCGTGTCCGGCCAGTCGTTCGACGACTACGTCGAGCAGCACATTTTTCAGCCGCTCGGGATGGAGAATTCGACCTTTCGGCAACCCCTGCCGGAGTCTCTGGCGGGGCGGATGTCCGAGGGCTACGCGGACACCTCGGGTGAACCGCAGGCGTTCGAGATCGTGAACCCCGCTCCGGCCGGCAGCCTCTCGTCGACCGGCGCCGACATGGCGAAGTTCATGCTCGCGCACCTCGGGCAGGGTGTGTACGAGGACGGGCGCATTCTCGAAGCCGGCACCGCGCAGGAGATGCACGAGACGCTGCTCACGATGATGCCGCCGCTCAACCGGATGGCGCTCGGCTTCTACGAGACCGATACGAACGGCCGCGACGCGATCGCCCACGGAGGCGACACCCAGTGGTTCCACACCTATCTGCACCTGTTCCCGACCGACAGCGTCGGCCTGTACATCTCGATGAACAGCGCGGGCAAGCAGGGCGCGTCGGCATCGATCCGGCAGGCGCTGTTCGAGATGTTCGCGGATCGCTACCTCCCGGGTCCCGAGCCCGCGGGCGAAGTCGACGAGGAAACGGCGACGGAACACGCTGCGCTCATGGCCGGCCGCTATGAAAACTCGCGGCGGTCCGGGACCAACTTCGTTTCGGCGCTGGGCCTTGTCGGCCAGTTGAAGGTCGTCGACAACGGCGACGGTACGATCACCGTGCCCGGTTTCGACGACCTGTCCGGAACGCCCAAGGTATATCGAGAGATCGAGCCGTTCGTCTGGGTGGAAGATGGCGGTGAGGAGCGGCTTGCCGCCGTGGTGGAAGATGGTGTCGTGCAGCGCTTCAGCAGCGATGCCGTGTCGCCCTTCATGGTGTTCGAGCCGCCACCGTGGTGGAGATCCGCCTCCTGGCTGCTGCCGCTCGTCAACGCGAGCCTGGTGGCACTGGCGCTCACTGCCATCCTGTGGCCGGTCAAGGCGATCGTCCGCCGGCGCTACGCCCAGCCGCCGCTCCTCACCGGTCCGGATTTGCGCGCTTACCGCTGGGGCAAGATCGCCTCGCTCGTCACGCTGGCCGTGATCGGAGCGTGGATGGTGGCGATCTCGGCGATGTTCGACGACCTGAAGCTGCTGTCCGGCGTGCTGGACCCGCTGTTTCTCGCGCTGCAGGTGCTGAGCATCGTCGTGTTCCCGTTGTCGCTGCTCATCGCGTTGTGGCACGCCTGGCGCGTGTGGAGGGGCGATCGACGCTGGCCGGCGAAGCTCTGGAGCATCGTGCTGGTGATCGCCTTCGCCACCGTGCTCTGGCTCGCGCTGACCTTTCACCTGATCGGCTTCACGTCCGAGTACTGATCGATCATGGGGCGAGCCGGGCCGGCGTGAACGCGGCCCGGGGGCTCGGGCCTGAACGGGCTTGCCGAGGTTGACAATTCTCTAATTAGGATCATTATGTCCCTTGACGGATAACTCCGGCCGAAGGGGGAATGTTCCTGCGAACGATGCGCGCGCCGGCATCGGCTCGAATTCGGACCTGAACCACGGGACGACGTAGAAGGAGACTGAGATGAATCGGCTGACTGAACGCACATCCGCAGCGATGTGGCGCACGACGGTCATTGCTTTGGCGATTGCGACGGCCGCGGGTACCGCAGATGCGCAGGAAACGGCTGCCCAACCGGCACGCGGGCTCGAAGAAATCATCGTGACCGCGCAGAAGCGGGAGCAGACCCTGATGGAGATTCCGCAGTCGATCACCATTCTGGACGGCAGGCTTCTGCAGCGGCAGCAGGCGGACAATTTCAAGGAGTACCTGTCGCTGATCCCGGGGTTCAGCCTCGAAGGCAACACCCCGGGCATTTCGCGCATCTCGCTTCGCGGAATCAACACCGGCGGCGTCGCTTCCACGGTCGGCGTATACGTCGACGAGGTGCCGTTCGGCTCGAGCAGCGGGCTGGCAAACGCCGCGATCCTGTCCGGCGACTTCGATACCTTCGATGTCGCACGGCTCGAAGTGCTGCGGGGGCCCCAGGGCACGCTGTACGGCGCGAGCTCTCTCGGCGGAGTGTTGAGATTCGTAACCAACGAACCCAGCACCGAACGCTTCGAGTTGCGCGCCGAGGCGGGCGTGGAGGACGTCAAGGAGGGCGATCTCGGCGAATCGTTCAGGGGCATGATCAATCTCCCGCTTTCCGAAAGCGTGGCCGTCCGCTTCAGCGGCTTCTATCGGCACGACGCAGGCTTCATCGATTCGATCGGCAACAATCCAATTCCGAGCCTCCTCGACCCGTCGGTCCCCGTCATCGAGGGAAGCCGAACCGAGGAGGGCATCAACGACCTCGACACGTTCGGCGGCCGCCTCTCCGGGCTGTTCGAGCCCGGCGACGATTTCTCCGTGCGGCTCACGGCGATGTTCCAGAACCTCGACAGCGGAGCGTCGCATTTCTTCGAAGCCGACCCGGATACGCTCGAGCCGCTCGAAGGCGGCCTGGTGCAATCGTTGTACAATGACGAGTTCGACGACATCGAGTACCGGATCTTCAGCGCGACCGTCGACTGGGACACCGCTCTGGGCAACCTTCTCTCGTCGACCAGCTACAGCACCTTCGAGCAGGACTTCCAGTTCTCGCAGTCGCTACCTTTCGGGCCGGTCGTGTCGTTCCTGTTCGGCCGCCCGCTCGGGGTCATCACCATGCAGACGACGGCAACGGACAAGTTCACGCAGGAGCTGCGCCTCGCGTCTTCCGGTGACTCGGCGTTCGAGTGGCTGGCGGGCGTGTTTTACACGCGCGAGAAATCGAAAATCGACCCGCAGGACTTCTTTGCAGTCGAAGCGGGAACCGACACGATTGCGGAGGACATCCCACAGCTCGTCGAAATCTTCCTGAGGTCTAACTATGAAGAATACGCCGCATTCGGCAACGTGACCTGGTCGATGACGGACCGTTTCGACCTGACCTTGGGCGGCCGCGCCAGCCGTAACGAGCAGGATGCATCGCAGTTTCTCGACGGGTCGGCGCTCGGGATTCCGCCCACGACGTTCCAGGATGCGAACTCGTCCGAAGACGTGTTCACCTGGTCGATTGCGCCACGCGTCGAGCTCAGCGACGACACGGCCGCCTATGCGCGAATCGCGACGGGGTACCGTCCGGGCGGGCCGAACGTGCTGCCGCCCGATGCGCCGCCCGGCACGCCGGAGTCCTACGATTCCGACACCCTGACGAGCTATGAGATCGGGTTGAAGGCAGACTGGCTGGACGACCGCCTGTTGCTCGACCTTGCCGCCTTCTACCTCGACTGGGACGACATTCAGCTCTTGGCCATCGTCAACGACGTCGGCATCAATGCGAACGGCGGCACTGCGGTGAGCAGGGGATTCGAGTTCGCCGCCACGGTAATTCCGGTAGACAACCTGACCGTTTCGCTGAACGGCGCCTGGACGGATGCCGAGCTTACGCAGGACACCGACCCGGTCGTCGGGGGTCTGGACGGTGACTCGCTGCCTTGGGTGCCGGAGTGGAGCTCGAGCGTGGCCGTCGACTATGAGTGGGCGGTGCGGGGCGATGTCACCGCGTGGGTGGGCGGCAACGTGAGCTATGTCGGGGAGCGCACCGACGATTTCAGCGACCGAGACGACGTGACGGGGGAAATCCGCGAGGCAGCGTCGTATACGACCGTCGATCTCAGGGCCGGGTTCGATACCGGGCGCTGGTCGTTCGAGGTATACGCGCGCAACCTGACGGACGAGAGGGGCATCACGTCGCTGTCGGGATTCGACCCGACCACGTCGGCGGCCGGCGCGGCGGAAATCGGGATCATTCGCCCCCGTGTGATCGGTCTAAGCGTCGGCGTCGAGGTCCAATGACTCCATGAGGATGGGAGCGATCGCCAGGGAGCCGGCGCCGTCGGCGGATCTGCCGCAGCCTTATCTCCTCTTTCTCGGTGACGTCTCGGAGTCGGCGTTCGCCAAGACGGCGTTCGGGCTACGCGACTGGGCGCCGGAGCGCTGCATCGGCGAGTATGCCTGCGGGACCGGCGCGTTGAGCGTCGGCCTGCCGTTCCTGACCCCGGCACAGGCGCGCGCGAAAGGCGCACACGCGCTGGTCATCGGCGTCGTGAATGCCGGCGGAGTGATCCAGGAAAGCTGGATCGACCCGTTACTCGATGCCCTCACGGCCGGGCTGGATGTCGTGAGCGGCATGCACGCGCGGCTCGCAGATTCGCCGGAACTTCGCGAAGCCGCCGCGCGGCACGGGCGGCGCCTGATCGACGTGCGCCGGCCGCCGCCGAACATCCCGACGGCGACCGGCGAGAAGCGCACCGGAATGCGGCTCCTCACCGTGGGCACCGACTGCGCACTCGGCAAGAAGTACACGGCGCTCGCCCTGACGCGAGCGTTCCGCGCCCGTGGCATCGTTGCGGACTTTCGCGCAACCGGGCAAACCGGCATCCTGATCGCCGGCGGCGGCATCCCGATGGATGCCGTCGTCTCGGACTTCGAAGCGGGTGCGGCCGAAATGTTGACGCCCGATGCGGCGCCCGACCACTGGGACGTGATCGAAGGTCAGGGCTCGCTCTCGCACCCCGCGTTCGCCGGCGTGTCGCTCGGGCTGCTGCACGGCAGCCAGCCGGACGTGTTCGTCGTGTGCCACGAACCCAGCCGCCGAAGGATGCTCGGATTCCCGGAGTATCCGCTGCCGAGCGTCGAGGAAACGATCGAGCTCACACTGCTGCTCGGCCGGCGCACGAATCCCGCGATCCGCGTCGGCGGCATCGCGCTCAACACATCCTCGCTCGCCGCGGCCGACGCGGAAAGGCTGCTCGACGAGGAAAGCGCGAGAGTCGGGCTGCCCGCGGCCGACCCGATGCGCGGGGGCGAGCGGCTCGACCGGCTCGTCGACGCGTGCCTGCATGAACAAAGGAGAGCTCCGTAATGACGATGAAAACGACCTGTTGCATGGCCCTGCTCCTGTTCACGGCCGGCATGCTGCAAGCCGCGCCGCCCGAAAGCTTCGGTGCGCGCGTCGAGGAGGTGCGCAAGGCGGCGGGGGTGCCGGGCTTAGGCGTAGCCATCGTCGAGAGCGGCGAGGTCACGCTCGCGCGCGGCTATGGCGTGAAGAAGCTCGGGACGCGCGATCCCATTGACGCGGATACGATCTTTCCCACCGGCTCGACCGGCAAGGCTTTCACGGTGGCGGCGCTCGCCGTGCTCGTCGATGCAAAGCGCATCGCCTGGGACGATCCGGTGATCGATCACATGCCGTGGTTCCGCATGTACGACCCCTGGGTCACCCGCGAGATCACCATCCGCGATCTGCTCGTGCATCGCACCGGTCTGCCGCTCGGCGCGGGCGACCTCATGTTCGTGCCGCGCACCAATCGCTCGCGACGCGACAGCGTCGAGGCCGTGCGCCACCTCAGGCCCGCGACCAGCTTCAGGAGCGCCTACGCTTACGACAACGTGCTCTACATGGCCGCCGGACAGCTCATCGAGGACGTGACGGGCCGCACATGGGAGACGTTCGTGAAGGAGGAGATCCTCGAGCCGGCCGGCATGGACAATTCGGTCACCGACGACGAGGATCGCTTCGCGACCGCCAATCGCGCGTATCCGCACGCGCGGGTGAACGGCGTATTCCGCGGCACAGGGGACCAGCAGCTCCTCGACGAGCGGGACGGCCTCGGGCGCAACGCGGCGCCGGCCGGCGGCATTGCGAGCAGCGCCAACGACATGGCGCGCTGGATGCAGATCCAGCTCGGGCGCGGCGAGCTGCCCGACGGCGACGGCCGGCTGTTCAGCGAGGCCGCCTGGGAGGAGATGTGGAAGCCGGTCGTGCTGATGGAGCCGCGGCAATGGCCCGGGGACCTGGCGCCGCTCGTCCCGAACTTTTCCACCTACGCACTTGGCTGGGACGTCGAGGACTACGCGGGTGCGAAGCTCGTGCGCCACGACGGTGCGGTATTCGGGTTCCTGACGACGGTCGTCCTTATCCCTGCGAAGGACGTCGGCATTTTCGTCGTTGTCAACTCGGAGGACGGCGAAGTGGTGCTGGGGCTCGCCACGGAGCTCGTGGACCATTACCTCGGGTTGCCGCATACCGACTGGACAGAGCGCTTCGCCCGGTTCCGGCGCGAGCGCGCAACGAAGGCCCTCGAAGACTTCGAAGCCGACACGGCGGAACCCGCGAACGTCGGCCCGTCACTGTCGCTCGCGGATTATGCCGGCGACTACGCCGATCCCTGGTACGGGCCGATTTCGATCCAGCTCGAGGATGGCACGCTGCGCATCGACTTCCGCCAGTCACCCGGCATGACCGGCGATCTCGAGCACTGGCAGTACGACACGTTCCGCACGAGCTGGGACGATGACACCATCGAGCCGGCGTACGTCACGTTTGCGCTCGACGCCGAAGCTGAGGTGGCGCGAATCACGATGAAGGCCGTCTCGCCGCTCGCCGACTTCAGCTACGACTATCACGACCTCGAGTTCACGCCCGTCGAGGCGTCGTCTGCGGCGGATCGGCCTTGATCGGACCCATGCGTGGTGCCGCTCGAGGCGCGAAGCGCCTGCTCCGACTCGCCGCTGCCGGCGTCCTCGCGCTCTGTGCGGCTTGCCAGGCTGCGCCGGTCCACGACATCGTCATCCGCAACGGCAGAGTCCTGGATGGCGCCGGCAATCCCTGGGTACGCGCCGACGTTGCCATAGACGACGGTCGCATCGCCGAGCTCGGCACGGTGCCGGCGCGCGGCGAGCGCGAGATCGACGCTGCCGGCCGGTATGTCGCGCCGGGCTTCATCGACATGATGGATCAATCCGGACATGTCCTCTTGGAAAACGGCGCGGCCGTCAACAAGCTCATGATGGGGGTGACGACCGTGATCGCGGGCGAAGGCGGCACGCCGGTCGAAGCGGGCGAGATCGGTGCGTACTTCGTCCGCCTCGAGGAGCAGGGCATCGGCGTCAACTTCGGCACCTATTACAGTGCGACTCAGGCAAGGGTGACCGCGATGGGGGATGTCGACGGCACGCCCACCGAAAACCAGATGCTGATGATGAAGACGGAGGTCGGGAAAGCGATGCAGGCAGGCGCGTTCGGCATCTCGACCGCGCTCATTTACCCCCCGGGAAGCTTTCACGGCACACAGGAACTGATCGAGCTCGCCACTGTTGCCGCGAGCTGCGACGGCTTTTATGCGACGCACATGCGCGACGAAAGCGGCGCGCTCATCGAAGCCATCGAAGAGGCGGTCGAGATCGGGGAGCAGAGCGGCGCCAGGGTCGAAATCTTTCATCTGAAGGCGGCTTACGCGCCCGGCTGGGGTGTGCTGATGCCCGAGGCGATTGCCGCGATCGAAGCCGCCCGGGCGCGCGGCGTGGACGTGGCGGCCGACCTCTACCCGTATCCGGCGGGCGGAACCGGCCTCGACATCACCGTGCCGAACCGGGTCTGGGTGGATGGGGAGGAGAAAGGCCTCGAGCGACTCCGCGACCTCCGGGTGCGCGAACAGCTGAAGCGTGAGGTCGCGGCGGGCTCGCAGCCCGGCTGGTCGAATCTCGTCGAAGCGAGCGGCGGGTGGAACCATATCGTCCTCGCTAATGCGTTCAACCCGGAGTACGAGCGCTATCACGGCCGCAGCATCGCCGATATCGGCGCCGATCTTGGGCGTCACCCGGCCGACGCGGCCTGGGACATTCTGCTCGACGCGCTGCCCGAACGCGCCATGGCGCTGTTCTTCATGATGGACGAACGGGATATCGAGTTGGCCATCCGGCAACCGTGGACCAGCATCGGCAGCGACGCCGCGGCGGCGGCTTCGCCTGGAGAAGTCGACGCCCTCGGCCTGCCACACCCGCGCGCCTACGGCACGTTCCCCAGGGTCATTGCGGAATACGTGAAGGAACGCGGCGTGCTCACGCTGCCGCAGGCGGTGCGCAAGATGACATCGTGGCCGGCCACGCGCATGGGCCTGTTCGAGCGCGGCGTGATCCGCGAGGGCCTCCGCGCCGACGTCGTCGTTTTCGATTACGCGGAGATCGAGGATCGCGCAACGTGGCAGGATCCGACCGCAACGCCAAATGGCATCGACTACGTCATTGTCAACGGAGAGCTCGCGATCGACGACGGCCGCTATACCGGCGCCATGGCGGGCGACGTGCTGCGCCACCAATGCGATACGCCGTAGGAGCGCAGGCCGTGGTCAACGGATCATCTAGGTCTCGTATTCGCGCAGCTTGAACTTCCGGTCGAGCATGACCACTGTGCGGCAATGCCGATAAAGTGCGCGCGGCTTTTCCACTCCACCGAGCGTTGATCCACCAGCCTCAGAAAGGCTTCGTGAACCAGAGCGGTCGGCTGCAGCGTGTGGCCCGATCGTCTTATCCCACGTCTCTTGTTTCGAGGGTGACGACAAACATCGAGAGCTGCATTATTATGCTGCCTCGTTCGTTTTCGATCCTGCTTCCAGGCGCTTTCGGGACCTTGGAATCATCGCCAGCCGGGACCAGTTCGACAGCGGACCGGCCAAGCGTGACGAGTGGGTTCCAATAGTGAAATCGAACGCGCGCATTCGAATCTATAGTCTTGCCGGGATCAGCGCAGCGATGGTTCTAGCTGCTGTCATCCTGCCACGCTTTGTACCATCGGGCGAAGGAGGCTTGGCGGCAGCAGCAACGGCGGTACTGGTTTTTCTTGCCCTGCTCGGAGGTGCGGTCGCTGTGGCGTTAGCTGCGCTGGCGATTTCGATTCGGGCATACGCGTCTCTGTCCTGGACAGCGCGAGCGGCTGGAATCCTGCCAGCGGTGATGTTTGGGTCTGCGCTGGCCTGGGTCATAGTTTACTTGCGCTTCTAATGCCGACTGCGCCGACCCGGAGGGGCGACACTGATCGAGTGGCGGCCGACGAGCGAATGGCGTCACGCGCAATGAAAACCGCACCCAGACGCTACCTGACCTTGCTCGCCCTCCTGCTCGGCGCTTGCGGGGACCGGAAGGACGACGTCTCGCCAGAGGCGCTGCCGCCCGTGACGCTGCCCGGCGTCTGGGTGGGCGTTTTTCCCTGCGACAACTGCCCGGGCATCGACATTAGTTTATGGCTGCGGACCGATGGGCGCTTCTTCGTCGAGCAGTACTATCCGGCCACGAACGAGGAAAGCGGCGTGCCGACGACCGCGCACGGCCTCGGCCGCTGGCAGTGGAATGCCGAAGAACGCATTCTCGTGCTCGACGGCGAGGGCCCCGATCGGATCTTCGAGCAGCCCGATGCCGAGACGCTAATCATGCGCACGGCATCCCCGCTCGAGCACCGGCTCAGTCGTAACGCCTCCTCACCACCATTTGCTGCAACGATTCGGCTTAGCGGCATGGCGCGGCGGCAGGGCGACACCTACGTCTTCAAGGAATGTCTCACCGGTTTCGAGTTGCCGCTCGAGACAGTTGGCGACTATGCGCGGTTCCGACATCAGTACCGGAGTGTGGTGCCGCGAGGCGAGCCCGCACCCGTCGAACTCGACGGCCGCTTCACCTGGGCTGCGGACGGCGCCCCTGCGTCGGTGCATATCGAACGCTTCGTGACGATTCGGGATGAGGGCGGTTGCTGATGTAGATCATCGTTAGAGTGAATCAGGCGGCAACTGCTGTTAGTATTTTCCGACCCGTAAGCATTATTCATGGGGGATACGAGATGGCAAGCATCACTCGGCGGGCGCTGCTCCGTGGCACGGCAGCGATCAGCGGACTCGCGGCGATTCCGGCACCGGCTGTCTTCGGGTTGGAGTCAATCTCCAAGGTATCGAACGCCTCGCGACTCGACAATCTCGGCAAAATGCTGCGCGGCGAGTTGGTCATACCCGGGCACGAGAACTACGATGCCATGCGCCGCGTCTGGAACGGCATGATCGACCGGCGGCCCGCGGCGATTGCCCGTTGTACCGGCGCCGCCGACGTCATGGCTGTCGTCAAATACGCTCGCGACAACGAAATCGCTGCGACAGTGCGTGGCGGCGGCCACCATGTGGCCGGAAAGTCCGTCCGTGACGGAGCAATTGTGATCGACCTCGCCCCGATGCAGGGAATGCAAGTTGACCCCGGAAAGAAGCGCGCTCGCGCGGAAGGCGGTCTGCGCTGGGGCGCATTCGACCATGAAACGTTGGCGCATGGTCTGTACACGACCGGAGGCACCGTCTCGGTTACTGGTATCGGCGGGCTGACGCTCGGTGGGGGCCTGGGCTGGCTCATGCGCAAGCACGGTTTGAGCTGCGACAACCTGGTCGGCGCCGAAGTCGTGACCGCTG
>Ga0299913_10001128_pt1 | contig 19069 bp, 16 predicted proteins | sample RVTome_9_FD_201360 | JGI IMG/M metagenome (GOLD analysis project Ga0299913, IMG submission 201360) | Soil microbial communities from uranium-contaminated site in the Upper Colorado River Basin, Wyoming, United States - RVT155D38 (version 2) ... | reverse complement strand
TCATAGCCCTGGATGTGTCGGGCACTCTGGAGGGAAACCTTGCCGATCGGCTGTTATCACAAGTGAAGCCGGGCGGGCAGCGAAATACGTTTACCTGGGGAGTGCAGCTGGCGAACGGGTTCCTCTATGCGATCGACATGGAGAGCGGGTTCTGGCAGCTGACGACGGAGTAAGGAGGACGGGAAGGACGGGAAGGACGGGAAGGACGGGAAAGTTGAAAGCGTGAATAGCGGAGACCATGGCGCAAGGAGAACACCAATGCTCGAGCAGGCAACACCCTCACCTTATTCGTCTCATTTGCTGTCGGTCCCGTCCTTCCCGTCTTTCCCGTCCCACACATTGTTCTCCCGCCGCACGTCCGGATATATGCTCCTCGGATCTATCGTCGCCTTGATCACCTTCCGTCCCTCCGGCAGGAGCAGGTCGTAGCGGTCTCCGCCGTACCAGATCTCCACCGGCAGACTCACCTGCCGCGTGCTCCCGTCATCCATCACCAGCTCCAGTTCCACCGGCATCGGCATGGCGCCGACGTTGCGCAGGTAGACCCGGGAGGCAACGCTCCCCGAATCTGATGCCACTGAGTCCACCGCCTGGTCGAGCGTCTCCGTCGTATAGAACCAGGAGCGCCAGAACCAGCTCAGGTCCTCACCTACGCCATCCTCCAGGCTGCGGAAGAAGTCGGCCGGCTGCGGGTGTTTGTAGGCCCAGCGCTGGATGTACCGCTTGAATGCTGCATCGAAGCGTGCCGGGCCGACGATGTGATCACGCAGTAGAAGCAGGCCCAGCCCGGGCTTGGTGTAGGCCGTGACGCTGAGGCTTCCGTAAATGCGGTCGGCCGGAGTCATGATCGGCTCTTCCTTACCCGAGAGCGCGTAGGGAATGTAGATGTTGGGGTTCCCCCGCCGGTTGTACTTACCAGGATACTTCTTGTCCCAGTTGTACCGGTTCATGAATGTGTTGAAGCCTTCATCCATCCAGGGGTACAGCCGCTCGTTGTTTCCGACGATCATGGGAAACCAGGTGTGGCCGATCTCGTGATCGGTGACGCTGAAGAGAGCCGCGGCATCGGTGCGATTGTGGCAGAACACGATCATCGGATACTCCATCCCACCCTCTATCCCGTTGACATTGATTGCCACCGGATAGGGATAGCGGTACCAGGAGGAGTAGTTGTCCACCGCGAAGCGCACGTACTGCGTGGATTCCTTCCAGATCGGCTCCGCAGACGGTGGATAGAAGCTCATCGCCAACGTCCTGCCGCCGTTCGATCGCGCCGCATCCCAGACGAAATGCCGGGCCGCAGCCCAGGCAAAGTCGCGGACGCTGTCGGCAGTGAACCTCCAGGTGTGCGTGCCTGAAGAGGAAGGAGGGCGCGACCTCGAGTCGCCGATCTCATCGATCCCGCGGATGATCACCGTGGAGTCGCTCATCCGGGCCCGCGCGAGACGCGCGCGCTGGGTGGCCGTGAGCACCTGAGCCGGGTTCTGAAGCGTACCGGTCGCTGCAACCAGCATGTTGGCCGGCACCGTGAGGCTCACGTCGAAGCTGCCGTACTCCAGGTAAAACTCGCCTTGGCCCAGATACTGTTCGGTGTTCCAGCCTCGCGCATCGTCATAGACGGCGAGGCGGGGATACCACTGGGCAACCTCGTATACGTAGCTGCTGTCGATGAGCTCGATGCCCATACGGTTGCTATTGGGCCCGAAGGGGAAGGACCACGAGATGTCGAGTACCTGCCGGCCGCGCGGGGGCAGGGGACGCGGGAGGTTCACCTTCATCAGGGTCCCGTTCACTAGATAGTCGAGCCGGGCGGCCGGTACGCGGGCTCGGCCTGCCACGGCAGGCAGCGCCGGTTGTACCACCCTGGTCAGGGTCACTCCGCCCTCGGCGCCGCGGGTGCCGAAACGGGAGTTTTGGTCGAACAGGCGAGAGCCACGGCTGGTGCTGGTGAAGAGGTTCTGGTCCAGCTGGAGCCAGAGGTAACGTAGGGTATCGGGCGAGTTGTTGGTGTAGGTGATGCGCTCCTCACCGGTAACATTCTGCGCCACAGTATCCAGCGACGCCCGGATGACATAGTCGACCCGTTGCTGCCAGTAGTCCGGCCCCGGTGCTCCGCTGCCGGTCCGAATGCTGTTCGGGGTGGGCAAGTCGAGCCGGCGGAATGGAGAAACGTCTCCCAGCGACCTGGTGCTGTCGTCGGGACTCTGCACCACTGTGGGCTGCTGCGCAGCAACGGGTGAAGTCAGCAGTAAAGCCAGGATGCAAATCAGGACTCGAGTCACGGGCTTCCAGGTAAGTAGAAGAAAAAAGCTCAGCGCAGATGAACGGTGATGGACATAGCAAGCCGTTGCCACGGATCACACGGAGTAAGATAGAGGATCGCTCCTGGACCGGCGATGCTCCGCCGGGCAGGCGTCGATGATTTTTAAAGAAGTGGAGGTCGAAGAGGAGCATCACACCGCTCGGACCAATCGGCAGTTTATCCCCGTGTTCATCTGTTGCAGCTCCGCTTACGGTCTGCCCCGCTTACGGTCTGCCCCGCTTACCCGCTTACCTGCCTTCATCCGCGGCCGAGGTTTTTGCCTGACCCGGTTCCGGTCGTTTCCAGGCATCGTTCGTGGTGATCGCGTCCGGAAGAGTGGAATCCGGATTGACCGTGGCCCCTATGACCGTCTTCCCGGAGCGATCCTCGTACACGTATCGATCTCCCAAATACCAGATCTCTACCGGCAGCTTCACCAGGTTTGCCGTGCCATCCTCGAAGCTCAGCTGGATCTCGACCGGCATGACGGCGTCACCCAGATTGGCGACGGTCACCTGGGTGCTGCCGCCGGTCCCCTGCTTGACCGACTCTACCGATTGGTCGAGCGCCGCGGTGGTGTAGAAGAAGCTGCGCCAGAACCAGCTCAGATCCCGCCCCGACACCTCCTCCACCGTTCGGAAGAAGTCGGCCGGCTGTGGGTGCTTGAATGCCCACCGGCGGGTGTACTCGCGAAAGGCGCTATCGAACACGGCGGGGGTCAACACCTTGTTCCGGAGCGTGAGCAGTACGATAGAGGGCTTTACGTATGCCAGGCTCAGAAGGTTGGTGCTGTTCTTGTATCGGTTCGCCGGCGTCATGATTGGCTGGGCCGTCGGTGACTGATCGAGACGGGTCACGAGCTGCCGCTCACGCAGCCTGATCGGTGAGTCGTCCCGTTTCCAGAACCCTTCCTCGGCGAAGGTATTGATGAAAGTGTCGAAGCCTTCATCCATCCAGGCATGCCGCCGCTCGTCCGAGCCAACGATCATCGGGTACCAGCTGTGGCCGATCTCGTGGGTCAGCACGCGGAACAGGTCGGCCCCGCTCCGCCCCCTCGCCTCCATGGCAACCATGGGGTACTCCATTCCCGAGACCGGCCCTTCCACGGCCGAGATCTGGGGGTAGGGATAGCGGAACCAGCGGGTACTGTATTCCTGAATCGAGTACCGGCTCATGCGGGCCGCGTCTTTCCAGGTCTCTATCGCGGATGGCCGGTAATAGGCGTGAGTGAGAATCCCTTCCCATGAGGAGGCGTCCCAGAGGTATTCGGGGGATGCGGCCCAGGCGGCGTCGCGCACGTTCTCCGCCCGAAAGCGCCAGGTGAGTGATCCCTCGCGCGTCGGGCGCGCTGCCCCCGAGCGGAGCTCCGGCTCGGTCAGGATCTGAATGGTGGTGTCCGACTTGGTAGCCAGAGCCAGCCGCTCCCTCTGAGAGGCGGTGAGGACCTCATTCGGGTTCAGGAGCACGCCGGTGCCGGCGACGATATAGCTGGCCGGTAGCGTTACCTCGTACTGGATGTTCCCGTAATTCAGGTAGAACTCGCCCTGGCCGAGGTACTGGTCGGTATTCCAGCCGTGCACGTCGTCGTAGACCGCCATGCGCGGATACCACTGGGCGATTTCGTACAGGCTTCCATCCCGTCCCATTCGGTCTGCGCCGTGCTCCGGAACGTCGAAGGCAAAGGTGAGATCGAACAGCGTCGCGCCGCCGGGGGGTATGGGCCGGACCAGATCCAGGTACATCATCGTTTCGTCGACCCGCGGCCGCAGCGGGACAGCGGGGCAGGGCGCCGCTGCTTCTGTCCCGGCGGATGCCTGTCGCTTGCGCCTGGCCGTTGCCGACCCAGCTCGCCGCTCCGGCGCCGCGCGGAGGCACTGCTTCACCTCGGTGATCTCGAACCCTCCCTTGAATCCGGCTCCGCCGAACCGGCTATCCGGTGCGAACAGGAGGGAGCCAGTGCTTCCGGGACGGAACAGGTTCTGATCGACCTGCATCCATACGTAGCGGAGGGTGTCGGGAGAGTTGTTGGTGTAGCCTATCAGCACCGTTCCGCTGATCCTCTTCTCCGTGGTGTCGAGCGACACCTTGATGGTATAGTCTGCTCGTTGCTGCCAATACTCCCGGCCGGGAGCACCGTTGGGCCGGCGGATCTCGTTGGGGGGAGGGAGCGGCAAGGCGCTGAAGATGCCGGTATCGGCCACTGCCGGCTTCAGGGTGGGTAAGTCCAACGGCCGGGCGGGCTGTACCGGTCTGGGGCCGGACGGCTCCTGGGCGGCCACCCACTCCGGTCGGTTCCAGAGAAGGGCAGGGGCCAGCAGTAGAGCCGTGAACAAGTGGTGGTGCATGGAATCTGGGCCTTTATAGCTTCGGCAGGGTCACTCCGGTCTGCTTCTGGTACTTCCCCTTCTTGTCCGCGTAGCTCGTCTCGCAGATATCGTCGTCGTCCGCCTCGAAGAAGAGCACCTGGCAGATGCCCTCATTGGCATAAATTTTGGCGGGAAGGGGTGTCGTGTTGCTGATCTCCAGCGTGACGTATCCCTCCCACTCCGGCTCGAAGGGCGTGACGTTGGTGATGATACCACAGCGCGCGTAGGTCGATTTGCCCAGGCAGATCGTAAGGACGTTACGGGGGATGCGGAAATACTCCACCGAGCGCGCCAGGGCAAAGCTGTTGGGCGGTACGATGCACACGTCTCCGTCGAACTCCACGAAGCTCCTGGCGTCGAAGTGTTTCGGATCCACGATGACCGACAAGACGTTGGTGAAGATCCGGAACTCGGGTGCGACCCGCATATCGTAGCCGTAGGATGATACCCCGTAAGAGATGGCGCCCTCTCGCACCTGCCCATCCACGAACGGTTCGATCATGCGGTGCTCACGGGCCATGCGGCGGATCCAGCTGTCGGACTTGATGGACATGTTCTCAGCGGGGCAGTGGGCAGCAGTGCGGCGGGCAGGGTGCACCGCAGCGTTATCAGGGCCGGAATATAGTACGGGAAGAACAGCGGTGGTCACTACAGTTCCAGGCCATGGGGCAAAGTGAGGACTACTCCTTCACCGGCTCCCGTGCTGCGCCGCCGCCCTCGAATGCCAGGTTGGCTCTGGGGTCTCGAGACGCGCGACCCCGAAAGAACGCCACCGTGTGTGCCAGTCCCTGCGCCAGGGTAATTCTGGGTTCCCAACCCAGCCATTCCCGCGCGCGGGTGATATCCGGCTGACGTTGGGTGGGATCATCCTGAGGAAGTGGTCGGTAAGCCAGGCGGGGCTCGCCTCCAACGATCCGGAAGACCTCCTCCGCCAGCTGGCGGATGGTGAACTCGACCGGGTTGCCCAGGTTCACCGGCTCGTGCTTTCCCTCGGCTGCCATCAGGCGAACCAGTCCGTCCACCAACTCGTCCACGTAGCAGAATGAACGGGACTGCTCACCCGAGCCATAGATCGTCACCTCCTGCCCGCGTAACGCCTGCACGATGAAGTTGGAAACCACCCTTCCATCGTTTTCCGCCATTCTCGGCCCGTAGGTGTTGAAGATCCTGGCGATGCGGATGTCCACCCCGTCCTGGCGATGGTAGTCCATCATCAGCGTCTCGGCGATGCGTTTCCCCTCATCATAACAAGACCGGATGCCGATGGGATTCACGTTGCCCCAGTAACTCTCCGGCTGCGGATGGACCGTTGGCTCGCCGTACACCTCCGAGGTCGAGGCCTGGAGGATCCGGGCCCGGAGACGCTTAGCCAGGACCAGCATGTTGATGGTTCCCAGCACGTTCGATTTGACGGTTTTGACCGGATTGTACTGGTAGTGTATAGGGGAGGCGGGACACGCCAGGTTGTAGATCTGGTCCACCTCGACGAAGAGGGGCTCGGTAACGTCGTGCCGCAGGACCTTGAAGTGTTGGGTATCGAGCAGGTGCTCGATATTCTCCCTTCGTCCGGTGAAGAAGTTGTCCAGACAGGTGACATGGTGGCCATCGGCGAGCAGCCGCTCGCAGAGGTAGGAACCAATGAAACCGGCGCCACCGGTCACGAGGATGCGCATACACCTGGTCTTGTTTGTGGGAAGGAACCTAGAGCCTCGGCGGTACCGCCCGCCAGAGTGGCCCCGGAAAAGGCATCTTCCAGCCGACCTGGGGCATGGTCGCTGGGCGGCCTTGGGCTATCCCAGATAGGATAGCCCAAAAACCGGTCCTGCACAAATGCCGAGTGGGCTGGCACTGGTCGGTGGCACACGCTCCAAGCGTCGTGGGCGGCGACCCTATCTACGGCGCGGTAGGAGTGTCGCAGGCCTAGACCGGCGCTTTCCCAAGCTCGCCGATCTTCTCCTCGACAATGTAGAGCGGACGCCGCTTCACCTCGAGGAAGATGCGAGCGACGTATTCGCCCGTGACTCCCAGCGCGAGCAGTTGAACTCCTCCGAGCAACGACATGAGCCCGACGACCGTCGGCCAGCCCTGCACGGGCGTGCCGAACGCCAGCCGCTGGATGACTACCACGAGGAAATAGACTAGGGCGAGCATCGAGATGGTGAGGCCCAGCATCGAGATCAGGCGCAGCGGTTTCGTCGAGAACGAGAGTAAAAAGCCGATCGCGAACTTAACCTGCCGCCAGTAGCTGTAGTTCGTCCGGCCCGCATGGCGGGCACCGGAGGTCACCAAGACCTTCGTCGTCGGGAGGCCGATGACGCTCACCAGCCCTGTGATGCTCGGCTCTCGCTCCCGGAATCGGCAGAGCTCGTCCACAGCGCGGCGGCTCATGATGCGGAACATGCTGGTGTTGAAGTCGACGTCGTAATCGGACAGGCCGGTCATCAGCCGGACGAAGGTGCGGGAGAACAAATTGCGCAACGCTGATTCGTTCTTCCGCTCCTTGACGCCGTACACCACCTCATGCCCCTCCCGTAGCTTGGCGTAGAGAAGCGGGATGTCCTCGGGATGGTCCTGCAGGTCACCGTCCATGACCACCACAGCATCCCCCCTCGATACCGCGAGGCCGGCGAGGACGGCGACGTGGTGGCCGAAGGCATTGGAGAGCTTGAGTGTCTTGACCCTGGGGTCGGAGCGGTGCAGTGACCGAAGCACCTCGAGGGTGTTGTCGCGGTTCAGGTCAGTGGCGAAGATGATCTCGTGCTCTGTGGCGATGGCCTGGAGCACTGGGGTAAGGCGCGCTACCAGCTGCGGGATGTTCTCTGCCTCGTTCCGGACGGGTACTACGACGGATAGGCCGCTCATGAGGCTCCCTTCGGCCGCGCGGGGTTGCCAATCATGACCGCTCCCGCCTCTACGTTCCGGGTGACAACGGCTCCGGCCCCCACGATCGCCTCCGCGCCGATATCGATGTCGGGAAGCACGGTGGCGTTGGCGCCCACATAGCAGCCGGCCCCCACTGAGACCCGCCCGAGGATCACCGCGTTGGGCCCGATGGTCGTAAAATCCCCTATGACCGAGTCGTGCATGAGATTCGCGGCGGCGTTCACCTTCACAAATTCCCCTATGCGCACCGACGTCGAGATGTGGCAACAGCTCTGCACGACCGTGCCCAGGCCGATGCTCGCGCTCTTCGATACGACAGCCCTCGGGGAGACGAGCGACCCGGGCCGGTATCCGAGCGACAGATAATACGCCGCGAGCCTCCGCCTCACCGCGGGCGCCTCGGGCACGATCAGCACCGGAACGTCGCGGAGACGGTCCGCCAGGCGGCGCCCGTCCGCGTCGCGCCCCAGGATCTTGTGACCCATGAAATCCCCTTCCTCGTGCTCGTCGAAGATCCCGGCGATCTGGACGTCGCAGGCCTCGCACAGCTCCACGATCTCGTGGAACGCACCGACGAGGACGATCCTGCGGGTCATCGGGTGAGCTCGCGGAGCGTCGCCGCGACACGGGAGATGTCGTTTGCGGACAGGCGCCCGTGCATCGGGAGGGTCACGAGGGTGTCCGAGACACGCTCCGTCTCCGGCAGCGGCCGGCGGTACTGCTCGAAAATCGAGAATCGATGCACCGCGGGGTAGTGAATGCTCGTTTGGATCCCGCGCTCGTGCATCGCGTCGCGCAGGGCGTCCCTTCGAGCGGCGTCGGCCCCTTCGAGGACGACAGGGAAGATGTAATTCGATGCCAGACCCTCGCGACGGCCGAAGGGCACCACGATCCCGGGGGCGTCCGCAAGGGCGTCGAGATAACGGTCCCGGACGATGGCGCGCCTCCGGATGTCGTCCCGCAGCTTGCCGAGCTGGACGATGCCCAATGCGGCGTGAATATCATCCATCCGGTAGTTGTAACCGCTCGCGACCACGTCGTACCGGGTGCTGTGCCCGCTCGCTCGCTGATACGAGAGAGTGGTCATGCCGTGGGACCTCAAGAGTCGAGCCTGCTCGGCGAATTCGGGGTCACCGGTGACCAGCATGCCGCCCTCACCGATGCTAATGTTCTTATTGGAGAAAAAGCTGAAGCATCCGATGTCGCCCATTGTTCCGAGCTTGCGCCCGCGGTACTCCGAGAGTGGCCCGTGGCATGCGTCCTCGACGACGCGTAGGCGGTGATTTCGCGCGAGGTCGAGTATCCGGTCCATGTCGCACGGGAAGCCTCCGTAGTGCATGACCAGGATCGCGCGGGTCTTCTCCGTGATGAGCGACTCGATCTGTTCCGGGTCGATGTTGAGATCGTGTGGGCCCCGGATGTCGCAGAACACGGGCGTAGCCCGGACGTATCGCACCGCGTTCGCCGTGGCGACAAACGTAAGCGAAGGCACAATTACCTCGTCGCCCTCCTGGACGCCGACGATCGAGAGCGCGAGATGAAGGGCACAGGTGCAGTTCGCGACTGCGACGGCATGTCGGGCGCCGAGCGCATCCGCGAATAGCCTCTCGAACTCGACCGTCCGGGGTCCGGTCGACAGCCATCGTGACCGGAGCGTTGCCAGCACGGCCTCTTCTTCCTCGTGGTCGTAGTTGAGGTCGAACAACGGAATTGAGTACGCCACAGCCGCCGGGATCAGGAGGTGTAGAGTTCAGGCTTGTAGTGCGCCCGATGGCGCTTCAGCCACTCGATCGTCTCGGTGAGCCCCTGTTCCAGGGTGTGGAGCGGCCGCCATCCCGTCACACGGAGGATCTTCGCGTTGTCGCAGCGAAGACGCTCCACCTCGCTCGCGGCCGGCCGCACCCGCTGATCATCCTGAATCACGGTTACCTCCACCCGGAGGAGGCGGGCGATCGTCTCCACCAGCTCACCGACGGAGATCTCGGTGTTGGTGCCTACGTTCGTGATTTCGCCCCACGACGCATCGCTCCTGAAGATCTCGTGGAATCCGCGCGCCGTGTCCTTGACGAACGTCAGGTCCCGGGTCGGGCTGAGACTACCCAAACGGATTTCGCTCATTCCAGAGAGAATCTGTATGGTGATGGTGGGCACGACGGCGCGCGCGGACTGCCGTGGGCCGTAGGTGTTGAACGGTCGAACGATCTTCACGGGGAGCCCGAAAGATCGATGATAGCTGAGGGCGAGCTGGTCGGCGGCAATCTTCGTAGCGGAATAGGGCGACTGCCCAACGAGCGGATGACGCTCGTCGACCGGCACGTACTGCGCGGTGCCGTACGTCTCGCTCGTCGAGGTCACTATCACCTCGCCGAGAGAGAGCTGCCGGGCCGCTTCCAGCACGTTGTAGGTCCCCTCGACGTTAGTCCTGACGTAGGGGAGCGGGGACTCGTAGGAGTAGGGGATGCCGACCAGCGCCGCGAGATGGAAGACGGCGTGGCACCCCTTCATCGCCCTGTAGATCGCGTCGAAGTCCCGCACGTCCCCCAAGACGACCTCTATATCCTTCGCGATCGGAGAATCCTCGAGCCAGCCCCAGTCGTTCCGGGAGTTGTAACGAACGAGCGCGCGGACCCGGTGGCCCTGCTCGACGAGCAGCTCGGTCAGGTGGGAGCCGATAAACCCGGCGGCACCGGTGACCAGGACGGGGGACGACTTCACGGCTGCTCGCGAAAATGCGTGGTGTAGATATCCGAAACCTTTTCGTAGTCGCTCAGGCGGCCAATATCGAGCCAGTACTCCCGCAGATCGTACTTGGCGACCGGAATGCGCCGCGTGAGCATGTCGGTGATGAGCATATCCATGCCGTAGTAGGTATCGTCGGGGATCAGCTCGAAGATTTCCGGCTTCATGACGTAGATGCCGGCGAGGATGTACATCACAATGTCCGGCTTTTCCTGAATCCCGGTCACGTAATCGCCTGAAAAGAAGATGTTGCCGAACGCGAAGGGCGTGATCTCCTTCTTGATTGCGATCGTTAGCATCGCATCCAGGGACTTCGCGACCGCCATGAGATCGCCGAAGTCCGTGAGGCTCAGGATGTCGCCGTTCATGACGATGAAGGGCTCGCGAAACTCTCGCTTGAGGAGCGTGAGTGGGCCGGCCGTGCCCAGCGGCTTGTCCTCCTTGCTGACATGGAGTCGAACGCCGTAGCGGGAGCCGTCTCCTAAGAACCGTTCGATGTAGTCCGACTTGTAGTTGGTCGCCAAATACACGTCGGTCACGCCGAACTTGCGAAGGCGTTCGATCTGGATCTCCAGGACCGCCTTCTCTCCAATCGGCAGGAGCGGCTTGGGGATCGCCTCGGTGAACGGTCTGAGCCGCGCTCCCAGTCCTCCGGCCAGGATCACCGCCTTCATCTCTCACCTTTCGCCGGATCCGGTCGCATTAAGCGCACCGCGGCCTACGACGCGAACCTACAGTCCCTCGGCTCGTGGATCATCAATCTCTGCGTCCTCCGACGCAAGGCCGAACCGATGAAGCTCACGATAGAGCCCACTGCTCTTCGAAGTCATGCGGTCAGGACGGTGTAACGGATGGCTCAGCCACCAGCAGCTCCCGGAGACTGGCAACCGTGGTTCTCTTCCATGACCGCCAGGCTGTCGCTTCTGGCTCTAAACACCTCGAACGGAGGGATTCGTGCAAACTTCTCGTATCGCGTCTCCAGACTGCCCGCGATGCGAACGGAGGCGGGAGTATTGTATTTATCTGTGGGATCGTAAAACACGAGCTTAGGCGGGTGACAACGGATCACCTGCAGCACCGAGTCAAGGTCCGCGCTGGACCTGATCCCGACCGCTGTGTTGTAGAACCGGAATGGATTGGTCCGGCGGCCGAGAAAATACAGCTCGGCGTTCGTTGGAAGCGCGAAGATCGTGTCGCCCGGCTGAGTCTCGCGGTCGATCAGGCGAAGCAGTGACTGGTACAGCTGCGCATCCGCGGTGTCCACGTATATCCCCGCAACAGGAGAAGGGAGGGGTGTAGCTGGAAAGCGTCGTTCGCCCGCGACGGTGCCCTGAAGGTGGCGGGTCAGCGGCATTCCCGCATGGTAGTACAGTGCCACGCCAGCGATCACGGTTGAGACAGCCACCGCGACCCCCCGGGTGCTCGCATTTGACGCGGCGGTCAGGAGCAGAACGGCAGCCAAACTCAGTCCTACGGTATAAGACAGGTAAATCGGCAACTGGTAGTGCAGTGACACCAGGGCGTAGAACGTGGCAATCACCGGCAAGGGATGAATGCTCGAACGGCTGCCACGAACCAGCGCGCGGAACAGGAGTACACCCAACAGCGCCGAAATCAGGAGCAGGCAGGTGTACAAGCCGGCATTGATCAGTCTGTCCAGATCACCGGAATGAAAGCCACGCCAAGCGAGGATTCCCATCATCAGGTACCCAGGTCTATCCATGAACCCGAGACTGGGGAGCGACATCGCGGCGACGAAAGTGTCTCGGAACCAGTCACCCAAGGCTCCCTGGGCGAGGTGGTAGGTGAGCAGCGGAGAGGCCGAGATGAGGCCCCCCAGCGAAAGGTCACCCAGGAGCGCGAGCACCTCCCGGTCGGATCGCCTCGTTCGAAGCCAGGCCAACAACACAACCGCGAGGGGCCACACGCCGAAAAGCACCCAACCCACCGGATCCGTGACTCGCAGGATGTACCAGGCACTGCCCATGCCGATCACAGCAAGCATTGCACGCGCCAGTCGGCGGCCTCCGCTCGCGCCATTCCTGGGTTTCTCCAGAAGCAGAAACACCAGAACACCTGAGGCCAGGAAGACGCCGGAGAGCTGGCGAAAAAGAAAGGTGGTGCCGAGGAGAAACCCGGTAACGATATGTCGCCACCGAAGGCCGATGGGATTCCACGACAGCCAGGCGATGGTTGCGACGGCGAGAAACAGGGTATACCAGTTGGGGGTCGGATTCAGAAACTGAACGAAACTGAACGAGGTAAGCACCAGGCCCCCAATCAGGGCCGTAGCAGCTCCTGCACGCTTCAGAATCAGAAACATTAGCCCGGCTTGGATCACGGTCAGGAGGGCCAGCGGGTAGCGCATGCTCACTATACGCACCCCAAACAACGAGAACGCGCCCGCGTTCACGAAGTTGACATATCCGGCATGCAAATCCTGAACGTCCCGGTGGAGTACCTGACCCAGCAGTATGCGCTCGGCAACATGGGCGAACTTGCCCTCGTCAGCCGGTGCCCAGAACCGATTGTGATAGGCGATCATGACGGCGGTGCTGAGCAGCACCACCAGGATGAGAGCGGCCACGGACCGGAGGTCCCAGGTGCTGGATCTCCATCCCGCGCTGTGATCCCGGTCGTGACCTGCGGTGGCGATCACCTCGGAGGGGTCCTCCCGGACCCGGCCTGGGACCTCTGGCAATGTCGGCGCGGCCTCTGGCGAGCGGCCTATCTCGATGGGAACGTCACCAGGCTAGACGATCCAGCAGGCGTCATGGCCTGACAGCTACCGCTGAGACGGAGCTGTCTTCGGCTCATCTGTCAGTGGGGACTCGGAGCGGCCCGACTCTTCAGGACTCGGAGTTTCAACTGGGCTCTCGGGTGGCTCCGGTAGGGTAAGGGTGCTCTGGCCTCGCGCATCCACGCCCATCCCTACCTTGGCGCTTCCGCTGCGGTCAGCGAAGACCAGAGTTGACGAGCCGCCCCGAACCAGGCTCAACACCGTCCGCGTGGTCCCATTCTCATCGGCAAAGAGGAGGCTCACAGTCTGGTCGGGAAGGAGACCCAGCACGGCGCGGGAACGACCAGCACTATCACGGACAGTGATACCCGAGGCACCACCTCCGAGCACCGAGAAGCTCAAGCCTGCCTTGCTCCCGGGCGTCTGCATCAGGAACCGCATCGATCCATCGTCCGCCGCGCTCCAGGAGCCTCGGATCGCTCCGCTCCCGTCTCGCAGCAGGAACTGCTTGGCTTCGACCACGTTAGCCACGGTTCCCGGAAGGCCCTGGCGGGCGGCAACGATCACCAGCGCCGTGGCGAGTCCGAGGAGGAGGGCTACGGCTATCAGCGTGCCCATCCAGATCCGCCGCAGCCGCCGGTTCTCACGCTCCAGCTCCCCGGTCCGGATCGTGAACCCGCGTTCCAGCTCCCGCATCTGACGCAGGAGCGGGTCCGGTGTGGCGTCGGGTTTGACGCCGGTCATGCCGAGCCACTCTCGAGGAAGTACGAGCGGCAGGCCCGGTCGATCAGATCCGGCGTGAGCTCCGGAGCTACTTCCCGGTACTTCGCGATGTCCTCGACATGGGCGATCAGGTCGCGTGGGTGACACCCGCGCGGGCGGATTCCGCGCTTGTCGTAGAATTCATCGAAGATGTAGTCCACCGATTCCGCGGTGTAGGGCAGGCCGGCGCCCTTGCAACACCGGCGGAAGATCTCCTCGTACTGCTCCCTGGTCGGATCGACGACGGGGATCTTGTAATGGATTCGGCGGAGGAAGGCTTCCTCCACCAGCTCGGCGGGATCGAGGTTGGTGGCGAAGATCAGCAGGCAGTCGAACGGCACCGGAAACTTGCCGCCGGTGTGGAGCGTGAGATAGTCGATACGCTTCTCCAGCGGCACGATCCAGCGGTTGAGCAGATCGCGGGGCGGCACCCGCTGACGGCCAAAGTCGTCTACAATCAGCACCCCTCCATTGGCCTTCACCTGGAACGGGGCCTGATACAGCTTGGTGAAATGGTCGTAGCGCAGGTCGAGCTGGTCCAGCGTCAGCTCGCCGCCGGTGAGAACGACCGGCCGCCTCACCCGCGCGTACCGCCGGTCGTAGCCGGGCCCACTCCGGATCCAGAGCGCGTCTCTTCCAACGGCATCCTCAGCACTCTCTACCTCCTCATGGTGGACCGGGTCGAATACCAGCATGATCTGGCCATCGACGTCCACCGCATACGGCAGGTAGAGCGTGCCACCGAGCATCTCGGAGATGGCCTCGGCTATCGCCGTCTTTCCGTTCCCCGGATGCCCGTAGAGGAAGATGGACTTGGAGGAGTTCACGGCGGGACCGAGAACCTCGAAGAGCGACTCGTTCAGCACCAGATGGCTGAATCCCGCACGCATCGATTCCTGGGTCACATGGGCGTTCTGGATCGATTGTGCTTCGATCCACTTGCTGTACTGCGCCAGCGGCACCGGTGCCGGCCCCACGTACTGGCTGGCGTCGAGCGCCTCCTTGGCCCGATCCCGTCCCGCACCCGCAAGATCGAACAGGTAGCTGGCCCGGTTCGGCCCGGTGGTTCCCCGCACCTCTACGAACCTGCGCTGCTGGAGGGTCAGCAGCTCCTCGTCCACCAGGGCGAACGGAAGACGGAGGAACTCCGAGAGATAGTGCCCGGTGCGGCCGCCTTGAACGTAGAACACCTTGAGGATAAGGTCCCGCACCGCGTCGGCCGAGAGGCCGGTGTCGGCCAGCGTATCCGGAACGGGAGGCACCGACTCCTTCGCAACCAGCTCTGGCTCGGTCAGCATGACGGGCGTGGCGCTCACGAGACAGCCTCCATACTCCGGTGTGCCTTCTGATTACGAGACGGTTCATCGGCCCAGGCCAGGACGTCACCGACGGCGGTCCCTGAGCGCGCGAGGGTGCCGGCAGGCAGCTCCAGGGCATGCACCGCCCTACGGTGCCAATTCGTTCGCGAGCCGGGCGGCAGCGAGTGGTACACGGCCACCACTGCTCGATTGGCGTTCAGAAAGGCTATGTCGAGCGGAAACCGCATGCCGTACATGTGGGCCGAGCGGCAGGGTGTAAGCAGCAGGCCCTCGCCGGCCGCCGGAGCCGGCCGGGCCAGCATTCCCCTGAGCCTCGAGAGCCAGCCATCAGCCAGCCTGATTCGGGTGCCGAGCTCGCGATCTCGCCCTGTGTTCACCACCCGCAGCAGGCGCATTATAGCTTGCTGAACGTCCGGTAGATCGCCAGCGCCGACGGGCCGATCACCACCAGGAACATGGCGGGGAACACGAGGAGCACCAGCGGGAACACCAGCTTGATCGTCGTCTTGGCCGCCGCTTCCTCGGCCCGCTGGCGCCGCTTGGTTCGCATCGTCTCGGAGTGCACCCGGAGGGCGTCGGCAACCGAGGTTCCGAACCGGTCGGTCTGGATCATCATGTTAACCAGCGAACGTATGTCCGCCAGACCGGTACGCTCGGCCAAATTCTTGAGCGCCTCGTCTCTCGGAGTTCCCGCCCGCATCTCCAGGTTGACCATGGCGAGCTGTTCACTCATGACCGTGCTCACGTGCTCGATCTCGTCGGCCACCCGAACCAGGGCCTGATTCAGCCCGAGGCCTGCCTCCACGCACACGACCAGCATGTCCAGCATGTCTGCCAGCGCAAGCTGGACCTCCTTCTGTCGAGCCTTGAGACGGCTGCGCACATAGAACGTTGGACCGACCCACCCCGCGGCCCCGAGCCACATAATGCCGAGCAGCACCTGGCCGGACGAGAAGTCCAGGAGCGGCAATCCAACCATCCCCAACGCCGCCAGACCCGCCGCCAGGCTCACGCGAGACGCCCAGTAGATGGATACCGCGCGCGGATCCGGATAGCCCGCCTGAATCAGAAACTGCCGGACGGCCGTGGCATCCTTGCGCCCGCTTCCCACTTGCTGGCCCAGCGTCTGGAGGACGCCCATCAGCCGGTCGGATTTCGCCTGCCTGCGCCGGCGGGCCTGGATCTCGTGTGCTCCAGTTCCGCCCTGCATCTGGTCGAGGCGTGATATTGCCGGATCTCGCCCTGGGCGCAGTTGAATCAGCGTCAGAGTGAACAGTACCACGGTCAGCATTGTGAGAATCAGGATTATGGCCAGCATGGGCGTCTCAGATTTCGATTTTGATGATTTTGCGAATCCACAGGAATCCGATCAACTGCATGGATATGGCAACCACTATGAGAATCTGTCCAATCGGATCCGTGAAGAGAATCGACATATACGCGGCATTTATCATGTAGAGCAGCGAGAACAGAATGATCGGCAGTGCGGACAACAGGTAGCCGGTCATGCGGCCCTGAGCGGTGTAGACCCTGATTTGCCGGCGGATGGTGAAACGCGCCCGCACGACCGCTGCGAGGTTGTCGAGGATCTCGGCGAGATTGCCGCCAACTTCGCGCTGAATGAGGATGGCGGTGACGAGGATACGGACGTCAACTATGTTCACCCGATCGGCCATTCCGAGAAGCGAGTCCTGGATCGGGAGCCCGAACCGCTGTTCCTCGAACACCCGGCGGAACTCCCCGGCAACCGGCTCCGGTCCATCGTCTGCCGCCATCTTGAACCCGGCGGTGAGCGGGTGCCCTGCGCGAAGCGCTCGGCCCACCAGATCTATGGCTTCGGGCAGCAGCTCCTCGAACGCGTACAAGCGCTTGCTGCGCCGCCGCCGTACGTACATGGTCGGCAGCATACCACCAATCGCCGTCGCGATGACCGCAACGGGAATGGATTGACTCATGATGAGCGTCATGCTGCCAATTGCAACCGCCAGTCCGATCGAGAGGAGAAAGAGCGTCTGAAGGGTCCACGACACGCCGGCCTGCTGGAGCATGAAGCCGGCATCGCGGAGCTGGGGAAAGCGCGAGATGATTGGCCGCAGCCAGGGAGACTCGAGAACAGCCGAGCGAAAGACCGTTGACCTTCCGGCCGGGCCTTCGATCGGCTCGTTGGCCAGCGAACGGAGCTGATCCACCATCTGCCGCTTGCGCTGCTGTTCCTGAAACCACTCCCACAGGATCACCAGCGATACGGTGCCGAGTGCAACCGCAAGAAACGCTACCAGCGCAGGCACCCAGATGTTGCTGGGAAGCCCTACCATCTGGACGTACCTCCCCGCACGGCATCAGCCACTACTGGATTGCTGAACAAGAGAGACGAGAGATCGATGCCATAGCTCTTGAGCCGATCCGAGAAGCGCGGTCTGATGCCGGTGGCGCGGAAGCGGCCCAGCACCTTGTCGTTCTCCGCCACACCCTCTCGCTCGTAGACGAAGATGTCCTGCATGGTGATGATGTCGCCCTCCATGCCGACGATCTCCGAGACCTGCATCAGCTTTCGAGTGCCGTCCGACAGCCGGCTCACCTGCACGACCACGTTGATGGCGCTGGCGATCTGCTGCCGCATTGCCCGCTCGGGCAGCTCGAGGTTGGCCATGGAGATCATCGTCTCCAGCCGGCTCAGCGCGTCCCGTGGAGTGTTGGCGTGCAGGGTGGTCAGCGACCCGTCATGGCCGGTGTTCATCGCCTGGAGCATGTCGATGGCCTCCGATCCGCGACACTCACCCATGATTATCCGGTCGGGTCTCATGCGGAGGGCATTGATGAGCAGTACTCGCTGGGCGACCTCTCCGTGGCCTTCGATGTTGGCGGGGCGGGTCTCCAGCCGAACCACGTGCGGCTGCTTGAGCTGGAGCTCGGCCGAATCCTCGATCGTGACGATCCGCTCGGTCACCGGGATGAACGAGGAGAGAATGTTGAGCAGCGTGGTCTTGCCGGCTCCGGTTCCGCCCGAGATCAGCACGTTCAGCCGGGCCTTGACGATCGCCTTGAGCAGCGTGAGCATCTCGTCGGTAAGGCTCTCGGTCCGGAGCAGGTCTTCACCGGACAGTGCGTCACGCTTGAACTTGCGGATCGAGAGATGAGGGCCGTCCAGGGCGAGGGGTTTGATGATGGCATTCACGCGGGAGCCGTCCGGCAGCCGCGCATCTACCATGGGCGACGAATCGTCGATGCGCCGGCCGACCGCGGACACGATCCGGTCGATGATCTGAAGCAAGTGGCGGTCGTCCTGGAACATCACCTCCGTCTTCTCCAGCCGGCCGTGACGCTCGATGTAGACCTGCTTATAGGTGTTCACCAGGATATCAGACACCTCCGGATCCTTGATCAGCGGCTCCAGCGGTCCCAGGCCGAAGATCTCGTCCAGGACCTGCACCACGATCGTGTCCCGCTCCTCGAAGTTGAGCGGCACCGCCTCCTGCGTGATCAGGTCCTGCACCACCTTGCGGACAGCCTCGGCCACCTGTTGCCGCTCCAGCCGGTCGAGGTTCGACAGGTTGAGCCGCTCCAGCAGCTTCCGGTGCACCTTGCCCTTGACCTGCTGAAGGGCGTGCACTCCGTGCTTATCGTCGGCGAGGTTGAGGTCAGCTGTGCTGGTCGCGGCGAGGCTGGGGTTCGTCCGGGCGCTTTCCCATGGAAGCGGCGGCCTAGAACCGTTGCCGCCGGTCGGTGGAGTCACCGGGAGTTTGGCATCGGACATTACTTCTTTCCTCCTTCGCGCCGTTTGCCGATTCGGCCGGCCATCCCCTTGAACGGTGCCGTCAGCATTCGCCCGAGGCGTGATCCCGGTGCGTTCTGCTCACGCACCCCGGTGATTGCCGCGGCCAGACCCCCGAGATCCCGCGTGTAGGGCGACCCACCGTTGAGCACGATCGGCTTCCCCGCGTTGACTGATCCCATCACG
>Ga0299913_10001127_pt1 | contig 19071 bp, 12 predicted proteins | sample RVTome_9_FD_201360 | JGI IMG/M metagenome (GOLD analysis project Ga0299913, IMG submission 201360) | Soil microbial communities from uranium-contaminated site in the Upper Colorado River Basin, Wyoming, United States - RVT155D38 (version 2) ... | reverse complement strand
CCTGACGTCGGCCGGGAGAAGTCGAGACGTTCGGGCAAGCGTCAACACATGTCCCCAAACGAGCGTCAGTCCAACGCTCCGAGCGTGCTTCACCTTGGTGCTCGACTACGCGCCGTCGGTTCGCCTCAGATCGCTCGCGGCAGAGCTCGTCGAGTCTTGGCAGATCTCAGGGGTGAGCTGAGCTGGGTGCGGGGGGTGGATCAGCCGTTGCCGCTGATGTCGGCGTGGAGCGCGACGGTGTCGGGGTCGGGGCTGATGCCGAGCTCGTTGGCGAGCAGTTCCCGGCAGTGCTCGTAGGTCCGCACCGCATCCTGTTCCTGCGGCGCGAGGACTCCATGGGGTTCTTAGCTCCGCACCTGTCTCGTGTGAGGGCGGACACGGCGATCTCCCCGGGCAGTTGACTCCAGGAGACGGTAGGTGCGATGCAGGTCCAATGTCGCCACCGGCCCGAGCACGGCCACGTCCCTTGACCTCCACGCTGGGCCCCGCCTGTATGGCGCGTGGGAGCATTGACGAGTGGTCATGGGATCGTCGGCCGAGCCTGAGGCGGGCGCTGGATCGAACCTCGATGTTCGGCTCCTCGGCGGCCTCCAGGTCCGAGTGGACGGGGAGACGGTCGTGCTGCGTTCCGGGCGGGCGCGGTCACTGCTCGCGCTTCTCATAGTGCGTGCCGACGCGGCGCATGCCCGACAGAGCCTCGCGTTCGAGTTCTGGCCGGACTCGCCGGAGAGCCAGGCGCGAACGAACCTGCGAAACCTGCTCCACACCCTCCGACAGGCGCACCCGTCGATCGACGCATCCCTGCACGTGACACCTACGACATTGCAGTGGAAACCAACGCAACCGACAACGATCGACGTCGAGCGGTTCGTTCATGCCGCACATTCGGCCACGAACGCAGATCCCGACGACACGGATGAGCTGATCGCCCGGTGCCGGGCTGCTGTAGAGATCTACGGGGGCGAGCTGCTCGCTGGCGATCACGACGAGTGGCTCCTCGCCCGGCGCGACGCGTTGCGCGACCAGTACCGCGATGTCCTGCGATCGCTTGCCACGGCGCTGATCGACAACGGTCAGCCTCGTGACGCCACGGCGGTGACACGCGAGCTGGTACGGGCCGAGCCGCTCGACGAGTCGGGGCATCGCCTGCGGATCGAGGCGCACCACGCCGCCGGTGATCGCGCCGGCGCGGTGCGCGCGTACCACGAGTGCGCGGCGACGCTCGAGCGTGAGCTGGGCGTCGAACCTGGCCAGGCCACGGCCGTCGCCTACGCAGCGCTCGTCGAGAGTCCCGGCGCGGACGCGGCAGCCGATCGCGAATCGACGACCCGCGCCCGAGCCGATCTCGTGGGCCGCGACCACGAGTGGAACCAGCTCGTCGCTGCGTGGCGTGGCGCCGAGCACGGCCCGCCGGGCGTCGTTCTTGTGACGGGCGAGCCGGGCATCGGCAAGACCCGGCTGGTCGAAGAGCTGCGGGCGTTGTGCGTTCGGTCGGGTGTGACGGTCGGCGAGGCGCGGTCGTACGCGACCGAGGGAGACCTCGCATACGGCGTCGTTGCGGCGTGGCTTCGATCACCAGACATCCAGGTCGGGCTGCGGCGGCTGCCGCACGATCAGCGAGCCGACCTGGCGCGCCTGCTCCCCGAGCTGGGGTCGCCTGTGACGGTTGACGGGTTGGACGACGCCGAACGCCGTCGGCGGATCTTCGACGCAGCGGCGGCCGCGATCACCAGCTCTGCGCAGCCCACGCTGCTGGTCGCGGATGACGCGCAGTGGAGTGATCAGGTCAGCCAGGAGTTCATCCACTACTTGGTCCGCCAGCGCGTGGATGGCGGGATGCTCGTCGTGCTCACTGCTCGCCGCGAAGAGCTCGACGCCGGTCACGCGCTGACGGGCTTGCGCGACTCGCTCGCGTTGCTCGAGCGGTTGACCGAGCTGCGGCTCAAGCGGCTCTCCCGGGACGCCACCGGCGCGCTGGGCTGCCAGCTCACCGGCTCGCAGCTCGATCAGGGTCGCATCGAAGAACTGTTCGCCGAGACCGAAGGCAACCCACTGTTCGTCGTGGAGAGCGTGCGGGCCGGCGGGGATTCCCGCGCCGACTCGCTGGCGCTCACCCCCCGGCTCCGAGCGGTGATCGACGCGCGCTTCCACCGGCTGTCCGAGGTCGCTGCCACGGTTCTCGGCGCCGCGGCAGTGGCGGCTCGGCCGTGCTCGGCGAGCCTGCTGGGCAGGCTCTGCGACCTCGACGACCGATCACTCGCGCTCGGCCTGGACGAGCTGTGGCAACGCGGGATCCTGAGCGAGACCGGCACCGACTCCTACGAGTTCAGCCACGGCAAGCTCCGCGACGCCGCCTACGAGAACCTCAGTCCCGTCATGCGACGGGCGCACCACGCCGCCATCGCCGAGATCCTCGCCGAGCTCGCTGGCGAAGACCCGGAGCTCGCGAGCAGTCAGGTGGCGGTTCACTTCGAAGCCGCCAACCGCCCCGACGAGGCGATCACGTGGTTCCACAAGGCAGCTCTCGGCGCCCAGCAGGTGGCTGCCTACACGGAGGCGGTACGGCTCCTCGAACAGGCCTTGGCGCTGGTGCCGTCGCTACCCGGTGACATCCGGCATGCGCGCGAGCTGGAGCTGCTGTCGAGCATGCCCCCCGCACTGGGCGGCGCCGAGGGGTATGCCACGACCCGGATGCACGAAGCCCACCGGCGAGCGACCGACGTCGCCGCCCGTCTCGGCGTCGAGGTCGAGCCTGCGGTGCTGCGGTCCATGGTGATGTCGGCGTTGTGCCGCGACGAGTTCGACGACGCCGCAGGTGCTGCTGGTCAGCTTCTCGCCCACGCCGATGCCACGGGAGACGCGTCGCTGCGCATGGAGTCTCGCTACCTGCTGGGCATCTCGGCCTTCTGGGCCGCCCAACTCGAAGAGGCCTGCACACACTTCGAGATCGTGGTCGCCGAGTTCGACCCGTCAACGCGAGCTCGCCACCACGAGGTGTACGGCCACGACCCGCAGGTGGTGTGCTTCAGCCGGCTGGCCAACACGCTGTGGTTCCTCGGTCGAGATGACGCTGCGCGCCGAACCTGCGACGACGCGCTCGCACTCGCCGAGGAGGTCGGCCACCCATTGAGCCGGGACACCGCCGCGATCTTCTCGTGCCTGCTGGCCATCGACACGGCCGACCACGACCAGCTGCGGCGCCGATTCCGAACCCTCGACACGCTCGGCCTGGACACGCTGCCCTTCGTCACCAAGCACGAGGCGATCGCGGGACTGGTCGACGTGCTCGACGGCAAGCCGTCGGACGGCATTCGACGGAGTCGCGCCGCGCTCGCGCGGTGCGAGGGCCGCAACTTCTACCCCGGGTTCCAGGCCGCCATCACGCGCATCCTCGTCGCCGCCCATTCCATCGCCAGCGACGCGGCCGGCGGGCTCGCAACCTGCGAGCAAGCGCTGGCGCTGGCCAGCACGCCGATCTGGGACGCGGAGTTCCACGTTGCCCGTGCGCACTTCCTCCACTCGACCGGAGCCGACGCCGCCCGCATCGAGGACGCGCTGCAGGCAGCAGAAGCCGTCTCGCGCCGTCAAGCCGCGGGCGGGCACCTGGGACGCATCGAGGACACCCGCCGTCGCCTCGGCCTTGCCGCATCTCCGGCGCCGACGATCTGACCTGTCGGCCTGCGCCCTTCGAACGCAGCGTCAAACGCCTGCCAAACGCCGCGAGACGGACACTGCGCCCATGACCGCCAACGCCTATGACGCCATCGTCGTGGGGGCCCGGTGCGCCGGTGCCCCGACCGCCATGCTCCTCGCCCAGCACGGCCACCGCGTGCTCCTCGTCGACCGGTCGACGTTCCCGAGCGACACGCTGTCGACCCTCGTCATCCAACCGAAGGGAGTGGCCGCGCTGAAGCGCTGGAGCCTGTTCGAGGAGGTCGCATCGACGGGGTGCCCACCGATCGAGCGCTACAGCCTCGACTTCGGACCGGTCGTCATCTCGGGTCGTCCGCGACCGGTCGACGGCAACGCCCTCGCAATCGCGCCGCGCCGCACCGTGCTTGACCAGATCCTGGTCGATGCCGCGGCGCGGGCCGGCGCCGAGGTCCGCGAGCGCTTCACGGTGGACGAGGTCCTCATCGAGGACGGAGCGGTGGTCGGCATCCGCGGGCACGCCGACGGCGGCTCGGAGGTCGTCGAGCGAGCCCGGGTCGTGATCGGCGCTGACGGCCACAACTCACGCGTCGCCCGTGCGGTGAACGCTGAGCGCTACCACGAGAAGCCGGTGCTCGAGAACGCCTTCTACACCTTCTGGCGGGACCTGCCGGTTGAGGCGTTCACCACGGTCATCCGCGGCGACAGAGCTTTTGCCGCCATCCCCACCAACGACGACCTCACCCTGTTGCTGGTCGGCTGCCCCTTCGCCCACGCCAGCGACTTTCGCCGAGACATCGAGGCCAACTACTTCGAGGCCATCAAGCGCGAGCCCGAATGGGCCGACCGCCTTCGCACCGCGACACGCGAGGAGCGCTTCACCGGCGGAGGCGTGCCGAACTTCTACCGCAAGCCCTACGGGCGAGGCTGGGTGCTCGTCGGCGACGCCGGCTACACCAAGGACCCCATTACCGCGCAGGGAATCTGCAACGCCTTCATCGACGCCGAACGCGTCGCAGCCGCACTCGACGAGGTCTGGACCGGCGCAGAATCCTTCGATGACGTCATGAGCCGCTACCAGGCCGAGCGCGACGCGGCGACCCTCCCGATGTATGAGTTCACCACCCAGCTGGCGATGCTCGAGCCACCGCCCCCCGAGATGCAAGAGCTGCTCGGAGCCATGACCGGCAACCAGCCGGCGATGGACGCCTTCATCAGCCTCAACGCCGGCACGATGCCGCCACCCGAGTTCTTCGACCCCGACCACCTCGCCGGCCTGCTGCAACCCGCGGAGGCACGATGACCACAATCGACACGAACCTCGTGACGGAGCTGCGCGCCGGATTCCGCGGCACGCTGCTACAACCCGGGACAGAGGGCTACGACGAGACCCGGCGCGTGTGGAACGGCGCCGTTGACCGGCGACCGGCGCTCATCGCCAGGTGCGCGGGCGTCGACGACGTCGTGACCGCGGTGCGCTTCGCCCGCCAACACGACCTCGAGGTGTCGGTCCGCGGCGGCGGCCACTCCATCGCCGGCCTCTCCGTGAGTGACGGCGGGCTGATGATCGACCTCTCGAACATGAAGGCGATCCGGGTCGACCCACAAGCACGGACCGCCACCGCAGCGGGTGGCGTGCTCTGGGGTGAGCTCGACCGGGCGACCCAGGCCCACGGACTGGCCACGACCGGCGGCGTCATCAGCCACACCGGCATCGGGGGGCTCACCCTCGGAGGTGGACTCGGTCACCTCATGCGCAAGCACGGCCTCACCGTCGACAACCTCCGGTCGGTCGACCTCGTCACTGCCGACGGCGAGCTCCGTCACGTCACCGAGCAGTCAGACCCGGAGCTGTTCTGGGGTCTGCGTGGCGGGGGAGGCAACTTCGGGATCGCGACGCGGTTCGAGTACCAGCTCCACCCAGTCGGGCCGATGGTCCTCGGTGGGCCCGTCCTCTGGCCGCTCGAGGACGCCGCCGAGGTGATGGCGGCCGTGCGCGAGCTTGCACCGAACGCGCCCGATGAGCTCGGCATCAGCATCGCCGTCATCCCGGCACCGCCCGCCCCCTTCGTCCCTCCCGAGTGGTTCGGACGGCCGTGCATGGCGCTCATCCTCGTGTGGGCCGGTGACCCAGAGGACGGCGTCAAGGCCATGGAACCCCTCCGGAAGATCGGTACGCCCATCGCCGACGTGGTCCGCCCGACGCCATACGTCGCACTGCAGTCGATGCTTGACGGCGGCGCACCGCACGGTCGCCACTACTACTGGAAGGCTCACAAGCTCCCGTCGCTCACCGACGAGGTCATCGACATCTTCCTCGGGGCGATGAACGCAGCGACCAGTCCGCTCGCCCAGATCAACGGCTGGGCCATCGGCGGTGCCGTCACCCGAGTCGCCGACGACGCGACCGCCGTCGGCGACCGCAACGAAGGCTTCGAAATGAGCATCACCGTCGGATGGCCACCGCCCGACGCCGACCCCGACCGCCACAAGGGATGGGTCCGCGACGCCTGGGAATCGCTCCGCCCCTACGGCGAGGGCGTGTACGCCAACTTCATCTCCGACGAAGGCACCAGCGGCGTCGAGTACGCCTATGGCGACCGCCTCCAGCGACTCCAAGCACTCAAGGCCACCTGGGACCCCGACAACTTCTTCCACCTCAACAACAACATCGCGCCGAGGGCTAGGGGCCAAGAACGCGCGCTGCGATGACCACGATCCTTGTCATCGGCGCGACTGCACCACTGTGGAGGACGCAAACGAACGTGGCGAACTTCGTCAGCTCAGACCGCATGTTCCGACCACACGGCCGTGGGCCCGTCGGCCGCAATCGAACACCACCACTGCGAGATCGTCGCGGTCGCGGTGAACGGTGAGGCGGCGGCCCTGATCGTGGCCGCTGATCGCACGCTGACACGTCACGACGCGAACCGGGGGCAGGTGCTCCCTCGAGTGGGAAGTACCTGCCCCCAGTTGCGCCGGGGTCGGGATCGTTGCGGGAGCGTCAGTCGGCGGCGATCGCCTCCAGGACGTTGAGTCGGGCGGCCCGCCGGGCCGGGCCGAGCGAGGCGAGGACGCCGGCGAAGGCGGCCAGGCCCACGATGACCGTGAGCTGCTGGCCCGGGATCACGAAGGTCGTGACCCCGTCGTCACTGAGCGCCTTCGTGATGCCCCAGGCACTGCCGACCGCCAGCACGAAGCCCAGGCCCGTGCCGAGCAACGAGATGAGCACCGATTCCCACCGGATCGCCGTGCGTACCTGGCGGCGGGTCATCCCCACCGCCCGGAGCAGCCCGAGCTCGCGGGTCCGCTCGTGCACCGAGAGGGCCAGCGTGTTGGCGATGCCGATGAGGGCGATGATCACGGCCAGGGCGAGCAGGCCATAGATCAGGTTGAGCATCGTGTCGATCTCCGACGTGATGACCTCCTTGAAGCCTGCCTGGTCCTGCAGCTCTGCGTTCGGCCATCCCTCGAGCAGGGTCTCGAGCGCCGCCGTCGACGTGGCGGCGTCCACCCCGTCGACTATCCCGACGTAGACCTCACGGTCGAACTGGTCGGTCACGTTCGCCTCGAACGTGTCGAGGTTCACGATGTACGGCGTGTCGCCGGCACCGAGCACCGAGCCGTCGTAGAGCGCCCGCACGGTCAGCGGCACGTCGCCGGTCCCGGCGAAGGTGAGGGTGACGGTGTCGCCCAGACCGAGGCCGCGCGCGGTGGCGTGGTCCGACGCGAGCGCCAGGCCGTCCCCGTGCACGTCGGTGATCGAGCCGCTCGACACCTCGAGATCCATGAGCCCGTCGATGGTGGCCGTGTCGAGCGCCATCACCTCCGAGGGGCCGGTCTCGGTGCCGATCGTGCTGGAACGGAGCGGCGACATCGTCTCGACCTCGGGCAGCGCGGCGAGCTGCGCCTCGATCGAGGTGCTCAGGCCACCGTCGCCCCAGGAGCCCGAGTCGACGACGTAGTCGGCTCGGAGGGACTCGTCCACGGCGCTGGCCGTCGAGGCCTTCGTCGAGCTGGCCAGGATCGTGATGAAGCCGACGAGGAACACGCCGATCATCAGCGCCGACGCCGTGGCGGCGGTGCGCTTCGGGTTGCGCTTCGCGTTCTCCCTGGCCAGGTTGCCGGTGGCACCCGACACCTTCGGAACCGGGACGCCGAGCACGTGCATGATCGGGCGGGCGATGACCGGCCCGAGGACGAACACGCCGAGCACGATCATCAGCGCGCCGAGCCCGAGCAGCGCCAGGGCTCCCTCGCCCTCGCCGACGACGCCGCCGGCGAATGCAGCGACGCCGGCACCGGCGACGGTGAGGCCGAGGATCGTGCGTCGCAGCGAGGCGTTGGTCCGCTCGATGGCGACGTCGCGAAGAGCGGCGATCGGGGCGATGCGGCTGGCCCGGAGGGCCGGACCGATCGACGACACGAGTGTCACCGTCGTGCCCACCGCGAAGGCGGTGATGACCGTTCCGCGCGCGATGACGAGGTCGCCGTCGGGGATGTCGAGGCCGACGGAGCCGAGCAGCGCCCGGAGCCCGAAGGACATCAACACGCCCGCGCCGAGCCCGACCGCAGAGGCGACCGCACCGACGAGCACCGATTCGAACAGCACCGACTTGAGCACCTGGCGGCTGCTGGCACCGATCGCCCGGAGCATCGCCATCTCCCGCATGCGCTGGGCGATGACGATCGAGAAGGTGTTGTAGATGATGAACATCCCGACGAACAGGGCGATGTACGCGAAGGCCATCAGGAACCTGTTGAAGAAGCTCAGGTCTTCCTTGAACTCGGCCTGCTTGTCGGCCGTGTCCGCCTCGCCGGTGATGATGCTCAGCTCGTCGGACCCGATGGCGTCGTCGATGCGCGTGGCCAGTTCGTCGGCCGTGATGCTGCCGTCGCCGGCAACGGCGACCATGTCGTAGGTGCCGGGTTGGGCGAACATCGACTGCGCAGTGGTGTCGTCGACCGCGACGAGCGAGAAGCCCGGAATGCCTTCGGTGGCACCGAAGGTCGCAGTGCCGACGATGGTGAGCTGGGCCGGATCGCCCGCGCTGACCACAGTGACCGTGTCGCCGAGGCTCCAGCCCTCGCCTTCCACGGTCGCCTGGTCGAGCACGGCCTCGGTCGGCCCGGCCGGCGCGCGACCCGACGACAGGTCGAACGGGTTGAGCCGCTCGTCGTCGATCCAGAGCGCACCGATCGTCCCGCCGATGCCGTCGAGGGAACCGACGGACCCGTCCGCGTGGACAAGCTGCGCAAATCCTTCAATGGAACCTGACGCGGCGGCGACGCCATCGATCGCTCGGACCTGATCGACGACTGCGGCATCGACGCGTTCGTGGACCTCGAAGTCGCCTTCGATCGATCCGGATCGCTCGACGACGACGTCGATGCCTTCGTTGGTCGTGGCGAACAGACCGTCGAAGGTCTTCTCCATCGTGTCGGTGAGGATCATCGTCCCCGCCATGAAGGCCACGCCGAGCACGACGGCGATGCCGGTGAGCATGAAGCGCACCTTGTGGGCCCAGAGACCCTTGCGTGTGAGGTTGTACATGGGTCGCTACCTTCCGAGGTTCTTCATGCGATCGAGGACGGACGCGGCCGTCGGGTCGACGAGCTCGTCGACGATGTGGCCGTCAGCGAGGAACACGACGCGGTCCGAGTAGCTGGCTGCGACCGGATCGTGGGTGACCATGACGATGGTCTGAGCCATGTCCCGCACCGCGTCCCGCATGAACGCGAGGATCTCGGCGCCGGTGCGGCTGTCGAGGTTGCCGGTCGGCTCGTCGGCGAAGACGATGTCCGGCTGACCGGCGAGGGCTCGGGCGACGGCGACGCGCTGCTGCTGACCGCCGGAAAGCTCGCTCGGGCGGTGCTTCAGCCGGTTGTCGAGCCCCACGGTCGCCACGACAAGGTCGAGCCACTCGCGGTCGGGCTTGCGCCCGGCCAGGTCCATCGGGAGCGTGATGTTCTCGAGAGCCGTGAGCGTCGGCACGAGGTTGAACGCCTGGAAGATGAAGCCGAGCCGGTCACGCCGGAGCTGCGTCAGCTTCTTGTCGTTCAGTGTCGTCAGGTCGTCCTCGCCGATGAACACCTGGCCATCGGTGAGCTCATCGAGCCCGGCCAGGGCGTGCATCAGGGTCGACTTGCCCGACCCGGACGGGCCCATGATGGCGGTGAAGCGACCGACGTCGAACTCGACGTCGATGGCATCGAGGGCGCGGACGACGCTGTCGCCCTTGCCGTAGGCCTTCGTCGCGGCCACAGCACGGGCTGCAACGGAGCGGGTGGGGACGTACGCGGTAGGGACCTCGTCGTCAGCGCGCCGGTAGGTCTTGACGGCGTCGACGACCCGAGCAGCCGCAGTGTTGCGCATCGTCGGGACGGTTGTGACCCCTTCGGTCGCTTCGGCCGAAATGATCGTTGATGTGTCGGTCATGGCGTGCTCCCTGGTGTCGGTGGGCTAGAGGTCTCGACGGCTGGCCGCGCCGCCACCGTGCGGGTGTCGATGCGACGTTGGGCGAGATGAGGCGGTCACTGGGGGCATCGTGCGCTCGCCATGACCGGGTCACATCGGGGCAGCACCCTGATTCGCGGCGACCGTCTGCCCGCACGCGGAAGTAGGGTCGCTGCGGAACCGAACCGGCGCGCCGGTGTCGGGTTGGGCGATCGGAGTCGCGATGGAACGAACCCGGGAGGTGCTCCTGGGTCGCGATCGCGAGCTGGCGACGCTGGCGGCCGGCTTGGAGACGGCTCGCCACGACGATCCACAATTCGTCGTCATCTCGGGCGAGGCCGGCATCGGCAAGTCGAGGCTGCTCGCCGAGCTCGCGCACGACGCCCGGACGTCGGGCTGGTTGGTGCTGATGGGACGCGCGGCGGAGTTCGAGGGCGATCTGCCCTTCGGCGTGCTGATCGACGCGTTCGATTCCTACCTGCGCACCCTCGGCGATCACGAGGTGGAGCGACTGGTCCTTGATCGCCTCGGTGTGCTGGCCGTCGTCTTCCCCGCCCTGGCCGAGCTCGGCGCGGCCACGGACGTCCCGCTCACCTCAGCGGAGCGGTTTCGCGTGCATCGCGCGGTTGGTGATCTCCTCGAACGACTCGCGGCCCGGCATCCTGTGCTGGTCGTGCTCGACGACCTGCAATGGGCGGACGCGGCCTCGCTCGAAGTCGTCGCGCACCTCGTTCGCCGACCGCCGCAGGCGGCGGTGATGGCGGCGGTCGGGGTGCGCACCGGGCACGCCACCGATGCCCTGCGGGCCATCACGCGCATCCGGCGCACCGAGGCGGTCGTCGACGTCGAGCTCGCTCCCCTGGACCGCGCGGCCGTAGCCGAACTCGTGGGGATCGAGGACGCACAGGAGATCGACCGGCTGCACCACCTGAGCGGCGGCAACCCGTTGTTCGCGTTGCAGCTGGCTCGTACCGGTTCACACGGCGTCGGTGAACCAGGAGCTGAGGATGTTCCTCGTGCGGTACTCCGCGCCATCGAGACGGAGCTCGACCACCTACCGAACGAAGCACGAGAAGTTGCGATTGCCGCGGCCGTGGTCGGTGATCCATTCGATCTCGATGTCACCGTCGCGGCGAGCGGGCTCCCGGAACAGGACGTGTTCGAAGCCCTTGACCGACTCAGCGCGCACGACTTCGTCAAGGCCACCGGGCACCCACGAGCGCTCCAGTTCCGACATCCGCTGGTCCGGAACGCCATCTACGAGTCGGCGTCACCCAGTAAGCGGCTCGCCTGTCACCGCCGGATCGTCACCGATCTCCTCGAGCGCGACGCACCGCCGGTCGAGCTGGCGAAACACATCGAGATCTCCGGACGACGAGGTGACACCGCCGCGATCGAGATGCTCGAGCGCGCCGGACAAGACGTGGCCGCGCAGGCGCCGGCGAGCGCGTCACGCTGGTTCTCGACCGCCCTCTCACTGCTCCCCGCGTCAGAGAACCCCGATCGCCGGATCCGCCTCCTCACGGCACTGGCAGCCGCGCGGGGAGCTCTTGGAGACCTGGCCGGTCACTTCGAGGCGCTCGAGCAGGCCGTCGCGGTCGCGCCCAGTGGTGATGGCCAGTCCAGGACCGCCCTCACCGCGGCGTGTGCCGACGCCGAACGACTCCTCGGCTACCCCGAACGGGGAGCCGCTCGGCTGCTGCAGGCGTATGAAGCGCTCGACGACCGTCGGTCCACCGACGCGGTCAGGCTGTGCATCGCGATGTCAGCCACCGACATGTACCGGGCCGAGTACCCGGGGATGCTGGGGTGGGCGGCCGAGGCCGAACGGGTCGCCGCCGATCTCGACGATGACGGTGTGATCGTCGCCGCCTCTGCCGCGCAGGCGATCGCGGCCGCCTTCTCCGGCGACATCGCTCTGGCGCTCGAGGTTCACCGGCGCGTCGCACCGATGCTCGATGCACTGCCCGACACGGCGGTCACCAACGACCTCGACCTGCTCAGCCGCGTCGCCGGCGCAGAGATGTACCTCGACCTCTACCGCGCCGGCGCGGCCCACGCCGAGCGAGGTCTCGCGCTGGCGCGGACCTCGGCCAAGTCGCAGCTGATCCCCTTCCTGATCCCGACCGCCGGTACGTGCCTGTGGATGATCGGCGAGATGCAGCGCTCCGCCACCGTGCTCGACGATGCCATCGAGGCGGCCAGGGTCGGCGACAACGACGCCTCGCTGGGATGGCACCTGTTCAATCGGTCGCTCGGCGCACTCATGGCCGGTGACCTCGAGACCGCCCTCGTGACGAGCGAAGAGAGCTTCGGCTTGTTCCAGTCGCTCGGCGCCAGCGGGCTCTCGGGCTGGTCGGCGGTCTGCCGAGCCTTTTCCTTGCACGAGGCAGGACAGAGCGATATCGCCGCATCCCTGCTCGTCGAACACGCCGGCGGCGAGGACGTCTCCGCCATCCCCGGCGGGTGGCGGGCGGTCTGCCTCGAGCTGCTGGTCCGCTGCCAGCTCGCCCTCGGCGACACCGACCGCGCCGCCGCCACCGCCGATGCGGCGCGGGCCGTCGCCACGAACGTGCCGCTCGCCCTCGCGGCGATGGCGGCCGACCGCGCCGAAGCCCTCGTCGCACTCGAGACCGGCAACGCTGCACGGGCGATCGAGCTCGCGCGGTCGGCGATCGATCATGCCGGCGTCATCGAGTCTCCCGTGCACCTCGCCACCTCGCGGCGCCTGCTCGGTCGCTCTCTGGCGACTGCCGGCCACACGAGCGACGCCCTCGAAGCCCTCACGCTCGCCGCCGACGGATACGAGGCCCTCGGCGCCACCCGCTACCGAAACGAGGTCGAAGGACTACTTCGACAGCTCGGCCACACCGTTCACCGGCGCACCCGACCCGGAGATCACCAGGGCAGCGGAATCGACACCCTCACCGGACGCGAGCTGGAGGTCGCCGAGCTCATCCACGGTCGATACACCAACCGCCAGATCGCCGAGCAGCTCTTCCTGAGCCTCAAGACCGTCGAAGCCCACGTCCGACACATCTTCGACAAGCTCGACGTCACCTCCCGGGTCCAGATCGCGCGGATCCTCGACGACCGCCACACCGACCTCGCACCGACCTGACGGACCCGCACACGGGCCCCGCAGAGGCACGAAGCACGAAATCAGGGTCTCACCCCGATGTCGCTGCGCGGACCTCGAGTACACGATGGTGCCGTGAACCGCTTCGTCCTCTACCACCGCCACCACCCGGGGGACTGCGCCGCCGCCTTCGAAGCCTGGAACGGCTTCTCGAGCCCACTACGCGGCACCACCACCCTGTCCAGCTGTCCCTTCGGAGCGCACGAGATCTGGTGGGACGTGACCTCCACGGACGAGCACGAGGCCCTCGCGCAACTTCCCAAGTACGTCGCCGAACGAACGGTGGCGACTCGCGTCGCGGACGTCGGCATCCAGTAGCCGCGACGGTCACCCCGGCTAAGTGACGGCCGCAGATGCACCGTCATGGGCCGCGTACGAGCGACAGCCGACCGTCGGCCGCACCCCCAGTCGCGTAGGTAGGAACTCCCAACGACGAAGGACTCCCCGAACCTCGCGCTCACCCTTGCGAAGCCGCCGCCTCGGAGTCGAGCTGTCGTTGTTGCGCGTCCTACCGACGGCGATAGTGAACGCAAGCGTCGATCTGGCGCGCCGCTCCGGTGCCGCGGCCTCACGACGGTGCGTGAGAACGTGCCTCAGGCGGGCGATTCGGCCGACGAAACCTCGAAGATCGTGTACTCCGGTGGGGCCACGGAAGATGGTCGCGGGTTCGAATCCCGTCGTCCGCTCCACAGGGGGCGCACGTCACACACCATCGTCTTCACCGCACCGAGCCTGGTCACGAGCTTGCGATTCATCGCTCTGGAACGCTCCACGCGGTGACGGGCGAGCGGGTCTCGCGGCTCGGCGTTCCAAGCCGTCCGGGACAGGCGCCCCGGCCAAGAGCCTTAGCCTGTGACGGCGTAGACCTGCCACTCGTCGGGCAACCCCTTCAGGTGGTGCAGGCCCCGGTCCTCGAACACCAGCCCGGAGCCGACGGTCAGGTCCTTCACCGTCCGGCTGGCGAGGACCTCGCCGGGGTTGGCCATGGCCGCGATGCGAGCGGCGATGTGCACGGCGATGCCGCCGACGTCGTCACCCCGCAGCTCGACCTCGCCGGTGTGGATCCCGGCCCGGATTTGCAGCCCGGCCACGGCCATGTCCCGCCCGAGGTCGGCGGCGAAGCGCGTGGCCCGGGCCGGGCCGTCGAAGGTGGCGAGCACGCCGTCGCCCGTGGTCTTCACCACCCGGCCGGCGTACGCGGTAGCGCCGCGCCGGGCGTCGTCGTCGTGGCGGTCCAGCAGCGCCCGCCACTGCGTGTCCCCCAGCTCGGCGGCGAGCTCGGTGGAGCCCACGATGTCGGTGAAGGCGACAGTGGCGAGTACGCGGTGGGGCTTCACGGCCTGCCGGTGACCGGTGAGGAACTCCTCGATCTCACCGAGCAACGCTTCGGCGTCTCCGTACATCGGCAGATGCTCGTTGCCCTCCAGCTCGACGAAGCGGGCCCCGGGGATGGCCGCGGCCGTGCGCCGTCCCGCCTCAACGGGGAGGATGAAGTCGTCCCGGCGATGCAACACGAGCGTCGGCACAGCGATGGTGGGGAGGATCGCTCGGATGTCGATGTCGCGGAGCATGGCCGTGAAGGCCCGCATGGAACTGGGGCTGCCCCCCAGCCGCTCGAGCGTCCCCCACCAGGCCTGGTTTTCCGGGGTGGCGGCGGCAGGCGCCCAGAAGGCCAGCGGCAGCCCTTCCCCGAAGTGGTCCAGCCTGTCGGCCGCGGCCGCGTCGAAGAGCTCCTCCGCTACGCCCGGCCAGTCGGGTGCGGCCAACACCCGGACGGCGGCCCCGTACAAGACGAGGGCGACGGTGCGGTCGGGATGGCTCGCCGCGAAGAGGGCAGCCAGGGAGGCGCCCTCGGAGGCGCCGAACACGGCGGCCCGCTCGCTGCCGGCGGCGTCCATCACCGCCCGCACGTCGTCCATGCGCTCCTCGAGGGTGGGCACGCCCACGTCCCGGTCGGACATACCCGTGCCCCGCTTGTCGAAGGTGATCACCCGGGCGAAGGAACCCAGCCGCTCCATGTAGCGGACGATGGCGGGCTGGCTCCGGCTGTGCTCGAGGTGGGAGAGGCCGGCGGGGATGACCACCAGGTCCAGCGGGCCGTGGCCACTGACCTGGTAGGCGATGCTGACGTCGCCGCTCGGCGCGTACTGGGTCTTCGGGGTCTCCGTCCTCACATCATGGCACCGAGATCGACGATGTCTCCGTTGGGGCACATGGTCCGAAACCGGGCATGACATTCCAAACGTCGACTTTCGTGCACCTCACCAACGCCGTCTGCCCAGCCCTCTGCGCGAGCGGTGGCCGGTCCTCGACGCGTCCACGAGTGACGCGTGATCCGTCGGATTGCCTCGGACGCGCCTCCATATGGAGGTGTGACCGTGCGATCCCGGACAGCCGTTGAGCGGCTAGGCGCATCGGCCCGCAATGACAGGCGCGATGAGTCGTAGGCTGATGATCGAGTTGCCGCTCCGGTCCCTGGTGGCCTCACACCGTTTGACGTGGGAGGAGAGCTGCCGTGGCCAGTCTGGCGATCATCATCGTGCAGCACCGCCGCGACGAATTCGCCGACTAGGAGCGACCGACGGCGACGATCGAGGACACGACGGTTTCGTCACCGCTCGGAACAGAGCCGACGGCGGACGCCGGAGCGCAGGTTCCCGGCAAGGACGGCGAGATCGGGGTAGTTCGCCGGGTCCGGCGGGCGGTTGGCGCGGCACGAGCCGACGACGTGTTTCTGTACGCGGCGGCGTTGGCGTTCTATGGGCTCATCTCGGTCGCACCGCTGGTGGTCGTCGCCCTGTGGGTCACCACGCTCGTGGTCGGCGCTGGCCAAGTGCACCAGGTCGCTGACGACTTGGCCCGGCTGGCTCCTCCCGCGCTCGGCGTCGACCGCGCACTGCAGCGGGTCGCTGACCTCAGCACGACCCTCGGTGTGGTGGCGGTGGCGGCGGCGTTGTGGCCGGCGACGGCCTATGGCGCGGGGTTGGCACGCGTTCTCGACCGCATCGGCGGGGACCGTGAGGGCACCGGCCTGCGCGGCCGCGGCGCGGCGCTGTTGTTGGTGTGCGTGATGCCCGTCCTCGTGCTGGGCAGCCTGATTGCTGGCTACGCCGGCGCGGCAACGCTGGGCGACTCGCCGGGCGAGATCGCCGGGGGCTTGGTCTTCGGTTTCGTGTTGAGTCTCGCGGCCACGGTGGCGGCGGTGGCGGTCATCTACAAGGTCGTCCCGCGCACACCACCTCGCTGGCGGGACACGCTGCGGGGGGCGCTGGTGGCCGCCGGGAGCATCGCGATCCTGTCGGTCGGCTACGTGGCCTACTTGCGGCTGGGCGCCAACTTCGAGCAGCGCTACGCGTCGGACGCGCTGGCGTCGGTGGTTCTACTGGGCATCTGGTTGTACGCGGCCAACATCGCCCTGCTCGTCGGCTACCGCATCGCCCGACGCGACGCGCGGCTGTAGGACGAGCCGCTCGATCGTCTCCGGCGGCCCGGGCGGCGCGAAGTGAAGGCCTTGAGCCCGGTCGCAGCCCAGCGCCACCAGTAGCTGTGCCTGCGCGGTCGTCTCCACCCCTTCGGCCACCACGGCCATACCCAAGGCGTGGGACAAGTCGATGATCGACGCCACGATGGCGGCTTCACCGCCGCCGCATGCGAGCTCGGCGATGAACGACTGGTCGATCTTCACGAAGTCGAGGGGGAACATCCGCAGATAGGACAGGGAGGAGTAGCCGGTACCGAAGTCGTCGAGCCCCACTTTGACGCCAGCGGCGCGCAGGATCTTGAGCCCGCTCATCGCCGAGTTGGACGCTTCCATGAGGACGCGTTCGGTGACCTCGATCTGCAACGTGTCGGCGGGAAGGTCGCGGGCGGCGAGGTCGTCGATGACCGATTGCGCGAACCCGGCGTCCGCGAGGTGGCGGGCAGTGACGTTGATGGCGATGTCGCCGAACGCCCAGTCCGCGAAATGGTCGCGCCAGGCCGCGGCCTGGTCGATGACCCGACCCAGCACCCAGTCGTCGATCGTCGGGAGCAGGCCCGTCTCTTCGGCGACCTCGATGAACGACGCGGCCGGGATGAGTTCTGGGCGGTCCGGGTCCGAGACTCGCACGAGCGCTTCGGCCGCCACGGTGTGGCCGCTGGCGAGATCGATGATGGGCTGGTAGCTGAGCCGTAGCCGATCCTCGACGATGGCGCGGCGCAGCATGCGCTCGGTGCCCAGCCGCCCGACAGCGCGGGTACGGAGGTCTTCGTCGAAGACGTCGGCCCGGTTTCGACCGCGATCTTTGGCCCGGTACAGAGCGAGGTCGGCTTCTTGCAACAAGCCTTCGGCATCGTGGCGGGGGTCGGTGGTCACGGCGATGCCGGCGCTCGTCGTGCAGACGAACTGTTCGTCGCCGACCAGGAACGGGGTCCGCCCAGCTTCGATGATGCGAGCGCCCAGGGCCACCGCATCGTCGGGGCTGGTGAGGTCCTCGGCGACCACCGCGAACTCGTCGCCGCCGAGCCGGGCGAGTGTGTCCTCGGGGCGCAGGACAGCCAGCAGGCGCTCCGCCATCTGCGCGAGCACGGAATCACCGACATGGTGGCCGAGCGAATCGTTGATGAGCTTGAACCGATCGAGGTCCAAGAACAGGACGGCGACGAGGCCGTCGTGGCGGTCGAGGCGGTGCAGCGCGTGGCGGAGGCGGTCCATGAACACCGTGCGATTGGCGACCCCGGTGAGCGGATCGGTGTCGGCTTGGCGTTGCAGGTCGAGTTCGGACTTGCGCCGGTCGGCGATGTCCCGCACCGCCGACACGACCAACTGCTCGCCGCTGCTGTCGTCGAGCCGCGACCGAGATTCGGTCCAGCGGTAGGAGCCGTCTCGGCATCGGAACCGGCGGACCGTTGTCACCGCGCCGGTGCCCTCGGCGAGGAGGGCGCGGTGGATGTCGGCGAGGAGGGCCTCGTCGTCGGGGTGGGTGAACGACGCTTGCGGCTGGCCCAGCAGGTCGTCGGCCGTCCATCCGAAGGCCGCCGCGCCAGCCGTGGAGACGAACCGGTAGCTGCCATCGACGGACACGACTGTGTGCAGGTCGGGTGTGCCCTCGGCCACCACACGGTGCAGCTCATAGCTGACTGCCGCTGTGGTGGGGGAGGTCCCCATCGACGTTGCTCCTCCGGTGGGCCGGGAGCGCCACCGAGGTCCGGAGCAACGCGCTTCGTGTCGCCGAGCCGCGAACTGCGGCTGGCCTGGTTCCCCGATTCTACCGGCCTGGTCGCTCACCAGAGACGTACTTCGCTCACCTGCGCGACGAAGCCCCCACCGAGGGAGTCAGGCGGGGCTTCGTCGAGTCCGGTGGGGAGGGGCGGGACTCCGCCGACCGGGCGTCCACGTGGGCGCTATCCCGTCGCCCTCAACTCTGAGCCGGAGCCGAGGAGCGCGGAGACCCCGGAGGCTCCAAGCACCCGATCAACGACGGGGTTTGACGTCACCTCGATGGACGCACCGATCAATGAGGCCGCATGGTGAGCGAGCACCAACGCGTTCGCGGCCGTGGAGTCAGCGAACGTCGTGTCCGTCAGGTCGAACACCAGCCGCGCCGGTGGTTCCCCGAGGATCACGTCCGCCACCGCGGTCCGCACATCGGGACCCGCGCACAGGTCGATCTCACCAGCCAGCCGGATCGTCGTCGTGTCGTCCTGGCGCTCCACCCGTACCGAGTACGGCTTGACCATGGTGCCTCTGTTCGTTTGGCACCCAAGGTCCGGAGGTGGAAGTACCGCCAGTCTCCCCCCGATCACCACAAAGCGCAATAGCGCCACCGGATCACATTGATCCATC
>Ga0299913_10001126_pt1 | contig 19071 bp, 13 predicted proteins | sample RVTome_9_FD_201360 | JGI IMG/M metagenome (GOLD analysis project Ga0299913, IMG submission 201360) | Soil microbial communities from uranium-contaminated site in the Upper Colorado River Basin, Wyoming, United States - RVT155D38 (version 2) ... | reverse complement strand
CGAGCGTCAGCGTGATGTTGGGCGAGATCACCGCACCGCCGCCGACGCCGGCCAACAGCAGCGGCAGCGCGACGGCCCAGCCGGCCGCCGAGGTCGGCACCAGGACCAGCACGATCGCGGCGGCCACGAAGCCGGTCAACACGGCGCACAGGCCGGCCACCGTGACGACCCGCCCGATGCGCGAGACCAGCCGGCCGGCCACCGCCGACGCGACTGCGCCACCGAGCGCGAACGGCGTCACGGCCAGCCCGGAGGCCAGCGGCGAGTAGCCCAGCCCGTTCTGGAAGAACAGCGCGAACGTCAGCCACAGCCCGCTGAAGCCGATGAAGTACACCAGCCCGATCGCCGCCCCGGTTGGGTAGCCGGCAGTGCCGGTGACCAGCACCGGGTCCAGCAGCGGCGCCCGGCCGCTGCGCGCCGTCCGGTACTCCCACCGCACGAAGAGCACGAGCAGCGCCACCGCGAGCCCGAGCAGCCACCACAGCCGCCGCAGCCCGCCGGTCTCGGCCTGCACCACCGGCAGCAGCACGCACAGCACTCCGCCGCCGAGCAGCACGGCGCCGACCACGTCGATCTCGCGTCCCGTCACCCGGCGGCCGCCAGCCGAGCGCGGCAGCACCCTGGCGGCCATCACCAGCGCGGCCAGCCCGATCGGCACGTTGACGAGGAAGATCCAGCGCCAGCCGTCCGGCTCGCCCGCGATCGCGAGGATCAGCCCGCCGGCCACCGGCCCGACCGCCGTGGACAGCCCGACCGTCGCGCCGAACAGCCCGAACGCCTTGCCCCGCTCGGCGCCGCGGAAGAGGTCCTGGATCAGGCCGGAGTTCTGCGGGCCGAGCATCCCGGCCGCGACGCCCTGCGCCAGCCGGGCCGCCACCAGCAGCTCGGCCGTCGGCGCCGCGCCGCACAGCGCGCTGGCCACCACGAACGCGCCGAGCGAGATCAGGAAGAGCCGGCGCCGGCCGATCGCGTCGCCGAGCCGGCCGGCCGCCACCAGGACCAGCCCGAAGGCCAGCGCGTAGCCGGAGACGACCCACTGCACCTCGGCGGCCGACGCGTCCAGGCTGCGCTGGACCGACGGCAGCGCCACGTTGACGATGCTCACGTCCAGCAGGCCCATGAACCCGGCCAGCTGGGTGACGCCGAGCGCCCGCCAACGCCGCGGGTCGGGCTCCGTCGCGCTGCTCATCGATCTCATCATGGTCATTGCGCGCGGGGTTCACGAGTGGAAGGGCGGCACGGCGGCGCGGCACCGTGGCACTGTCAGGGGGTCCGGTTAGGCTGCCCCGGCGGGGCGGTTGCCACACCCGGCCGGATGGCCCGGTGGGTGACACGGGCAGGTTCGTCGCGCCTCGTTCCTGTCGTGTCAGGTCCTGGCAGCCAAGGGAGGTCCATAGCGTGTCCGGCGACTCGTTCGTGCACCTGCACGTGCACACCGAGTACTCGATGCTCGACGGCGCCGCGCGTCTGGGCGGGCTGTTCGACGAGGTCGCCAGGCTGGACATGCCCGCGGTCGCGATGACCGACCACGGCTACCTGTACGGCGCGTACGACTTCTACAACAAGGCCAAGGCGAGCGGCGTCAAGCCGATCATCGGACTGGAGGCCTACGTCGCGCCCGAGTCCCGGTTCACCAAGCGGCGGGTGAGCTGGTCGACCGGGTCCAACGGCGCCAATGACGACGACGTGTCCGGCGGTGGCGCGTACACCCACATGACGCTGCTGGCGACCGACGAGGTCGGGCTGCACAACCTGTTCCGGCTGGCCTCCTACGCCAGCCTGGAGGGCTACTACCGCAAGCCGCGCATCGACCGCGAGCTGCTCGCCCGGTTCAGCACCGGGCTGATCGGCACCACGGGCTGCCCCGGTGGCGAGATCCCGACCCGGCTGCGCGTCGGCGACTACGACGGTGCGCGCGCCGCGGCCGGCGAGCTGCGCGACATCCTCGGCAGGGAGAACCTCTACGCCGAGGTGATGGACCACGGCATCGAGGTCGAGCGTCGCTACCTGCCGGATCTGCTCAAGATCGGCAAGGAGCTCGGGCTGGCCCCGCTGGCCACCAACGACCTGCACTACACGCACAAGGAGGACGCGCACGGCCACGACGTGCTGCTGTGCGTGCAGACCGCGAGCACCTTCGCCGACCCCAAGCGGTTCAAGTTCGACGGCGCGGGCTACTACGTCAAGACCGCCGAGGAGATGCGCGCGCTCTGGGACGACAAGCACGGCATGCGCGAGGCGTGCGACAACACGCTGCTGGTGGCGGAGCGGATCGGCAGCTACGGGAGCGTCTTCGAGTCGCGCAACCTGATGCCCGAGTTCGAGGTGCCGGAGGGCGAGACCGAGGAGTCCTGGCTGCGCAAGGAGGTGGACGCCGGGCTGGCCCAGCGCTTCCCGGCCGGCGTGCCAGCCGGGCACCGTGAGCAGGCGAACTTCGAGCTCGACGTCATCTGCCAGATGGGCTACCCGGGCTACTTCCTGGTGGTCGCGGACCTCGTCCACTACGCCAAGCGCAACGGCATCAGGGTCGGCCCCGGCCGCGGGTCCGCGGCCGGCTGCCTGATCGCCTGGGCACTCGGCATCACCGAGCTCGACCCGATCCAGCACAAGCTGATCTTCGAGCGGTTCCTCAACCCCGAGCGCGTCTCGATGCCCGACATCGACATCGACTTCGACGAGCGCCGACGCGGCGACATGATCCGCTACGCGACGCAGAAGTACGGCGAGGAACGCGTCGCGCAGATCGTCACCTACTCCACGATCAAGGCCAAGGCCGCGATCAAGGACTCGGCCAGGGTGCTGTTCGGCCAGCCCGGCTACGCGGTCGCGGACAAGATCTCCAAGGCGATGCCGCCGCCCGTCATGGGCAAGGACATCCCGCTTGACGGGATCTTCAACCCGGAGCACAAGCGCTACGCCGAGGCCGTCGAGGTGCGGGCGCTCTACGAGACCGACCCGCAGGTCAAGGAGATCATCGACACGGCCCGCGACCTGGAGGGCCTCAAGCGGCAGGCCGGCGTGCACGCGGCCGGGGTCATCCTGTCCAAGGAACCGCTGATCGACGTCATCCCGATCTGGCGGCGCGAGGCCGACGGCGCGATCATCACGCAGTGGGACATGGGCGCCTGCGAGAACCTCGGGCTGCTCAAGATGGACTTCCTCGGCCTGCGCAACCTCACCGTCATCGACGACGCGCTGGAGAACATCGTCGCCAACGGCAAGCCGGCGCTCGACCTGGAGACCCTGGAGCTCGACGACGAGGCCAGCTACCAGCTGCTCGGCCGCGGTGACACGCTCGGCGTGTTCCAGCTCGACGGCGGCCCCATGCGCGACCTGCTGCGCCGCATGGAGCCGACGACGTTCGAGGACATCTCCGCGGTGCTCGCGCTGTACCGGCCCGGCCCGATGGGCGCCAACGCGCACACCTCCTACGCCGACCGCAAGAACGGCCGCGAGCCGAACACGCCGATCCACCCCGAGCTCGCCGAGCCGCTCGCGGAGATCCTCGGCGAGACCTTCGGGCTGATCGTCTACCAGGAACAGGTCATGGCGATCGCCCAGCAACTGGCCGGCTACACGCTCGGCAAGGCCGACCTGCTGCGCCGCGCCATGGGCAAGAAGAAGAAGGAGATCCTCGACAAGGAGTACGTCCCGTTCCGCGACGGGATGAAGGCCAACGGCTACTCCGACAACGCGATCAAGACCCTGTGGGACATCCTGGTCCCGTTCTCCGACTACGCCTTCAACCGCGCGCACACCGCCGGCTACGGGCTCGTCTCGTACTGGACGAGCTACCTCAAGGCGAACTACCCGGCCGAGTACATGGCGGCGCTGCTCACCAGCGTGCGCGACGACAAGGACAAGGCCGCGGTCTACCTGGCCGAGTGCCGCAAGATGGGCATCACGGTGCTGCCGCCGGACGTGAACTCCTCGGTGCGCAACTTCGCGCCGGTGGGCCAGGACGTGCGCTTCGGGCTCGGCGCCATCCGGAACGTGGGCGCCAACGTCGTCGACGCGATCGTCTCGGCGCGCACCGAGAAGAGCGAGTTCTCCGACTTCTCCGACTTCCTGCGCAAGGTCGAGGCGGTGGCCTGCAACAAGAAAGTTGTCGAGTCGCTCATCAAGGCCGGCGCGTTCGACACCCTCGGGCACCCGCGCAAGGGGCTGCACAACGTGCACGCCGAGGCCATCGACGCGGTGATGGAGTCCAAGCGCGCCGAGGCGATCGGGCAGTTCGACCTGTTCGGCGACCTCGGCGGCGCCTCGGACTTCGACGGCGTGTTCGACGTCAAGGTGCCCGACGATGAGTGGGATACCAAGCACCGGCTCGCGCTCGAACGGGAGATGCTCGGGCTCTACGTGTCGGGCCACCCGCTGCACGGCGTCGAGCAGGTGCTTGCCGCGCAGGCCGACACGGCCATCCCCGCCATCCTGGACGGCTCGGTCGCCGACGGGGCGCAGGTCACGGTCGGCGGCATCCTGGCCGCGGTCACCAGGCGGGTGAACCGCAACGGCGAGCCGTGGGCCTCCGGGCAGCTCGAGGACCTCACCGGCGGCATCGAGGTGCTGTTCTTCCCACGGGTGTACTCGGTCGTCGGGATGAGCGTCGCCGAGGACGCGATCGTCCTCGTGCGGGCCAGGGTCGCGCGGCGTGACGACCGCATCTCGCTCATCGCCAACGACCTCGTGGTGCCCGACCTGGCGGCCGCCGGTACCGCCCAACCCGTCCGGGTGATCATGCCCGCGGCCAGGTGCACACCGCCGCTGGTGGCCCGCCTGCGCGACGTGCTCGGCGCCCACCCCGGCACCACTGAGGTGCAGTTGTCGCTCGTCAACGGCACCCGCCGGCACGTGCTCAAGCTCGACGACGGCCTGCGCGTCACGCCGACCCCGGCCCTCATGGGTGATCTCAAGGCGTTACTGGGCCCGGGCTGCCTCGGCTAGCGGGCGTAACCCGTTCGTGGTAGCGCTGCGCAACCGCGCTAATGTCCGCGGCTGTGACACCGCAGGAGATCCTGGCGCTGGACCTTGCGCACGTGTGGCACCCCTACTCGACGATGCCGAACGACCTGCGGCCGCTGGTCGTGTCCTCGGCGGAGGGGGTCAGGCTCCGGCTGGCCGACGGCAGGGAGCTCGTCGACGGCATGTCCTCGTGGTGGGCGGCGATCCATGGGTACGCACACCCGGTGCTGGACGCCGCGCTGCGCGAGCAGTCCACGCGGATGAGCCACGTGATGTTCGGCGGGCTCACCCACGAACCAGCGGTGCGCCTCGCCGGCCGGCTGGTCGACATCGCGCCCGCCGGCCTGGAGCGGGTGTTCTTCACCGACTCCGGCTCGGTGGCGGTGGAGGTCGCGATCAAGATGGCGCTGCAGTACTGGCGCGCCCGTGGCCGGCCGGCCAAGCAGCGGCTGCTGACCTGGCGCGGCGGCTACCACGGCGACACCTTCCACGCCATGAGCGTGTGCGACCCGGAGAGCGGCATGCACTCGCTGTGGGGCGACGTGCTGCCGCAGCAGGTGTTCGCCGACGCGCCGCCGGCCGGCTTCGAGGCGCCGGGCGACGCCTCCTACGCCGAGCAGCTCGCCAAGCTCTTCGACCGGCACGCCGACGAGCTGGCGGCGGTGATCGTGGAGCCGGTCGTGCAGGGTGCCGGCGGCATGCGTTTCCACGCGCCCGGTTACCTGCGCGGGCTGCGCGCGCTCGCCGACCAGCACGACGTGCTGCTGATCTTCGACGAGATCGCCACCGGGTTCGGCCGCTCGGGCGCGCTGTTCGCGGCCGACCACGCCGGTGTCACCCCCGACGTCATGTGCGTCGGCAAGGCGCTGACCGGCGGATACCTGTCGATGGCCGCGACGCTGTGCACGCCGGAGGTGGCCGCGGTGATCAGCCGCGGCGAGGTGCTGGCGCACGGGCCGACGTTCATGGCCAACCCGCTGTCCGCCGCGGTGGCCAGGGCATCGATCGACCTGTTGCTCGCGCAGGACTGGCAGCGCGAGGTCAGGCGCATCGAGGCCGGGCTGCGTAGCGGGTTGGCGGCCGCGCGGTACCTGCCCGGCGTGCTCGACGTGCGGGTGTTGGGCGCGATCGGCGTGGTGCAGATGGAGCGGCCGGTGGACATCGCGGCTGCGACCAAGGCCGCGGTGCAGCACGGCGTGTGGCTGCGCCCGTTCCGGGACCTCATCTACACGATGCCGCCGTACATCACCGGCGACGCCGACGTGGCGTCGATCGCGGCAGCCGTAGTAGCCGCCGCCGAAGCCGGCGCCACGTAGCCCGCGGCGCTCAGGCGGCGGGGCGGCGGCGACGGGCGGCGGGGCGGCCGCGGCCGTTGCCGAAGCCGGTGGTGCCGCGGTCGAACCTGGTGCCGCGGTCGCGCGACGGGGCGGGTGCGCGATACGGGCGCCGTGCCGAGCGCTCCGGGTCGAGCTGCACCTCGATCGGGCGACCGTCGGGGGTGCGCGCGCCGGTGAGGCTGGCCAGCGCGGCGTCACCGGCGGTCACCGACGTGCGCTTCGGCCGCACTCCGGCCTGGCGGCTGAGCGAGTCGAACGAGCGGACCTCGTTCGGCATCACGAGCGTGACGACCGTGCCGGCGCCACCGCCGCGCGCGGTGCGCCCGGCCCGGTGCAGGTAGTGCTTGGGGTCGGCCGGCGGGTCGACGTGCACCACGAGGCTCACGTCGTCCACGTGGATTCCGCGGGCGGCGACGTCCGTGGCGATCAGCGCGCCGAACTCGCCCTCGCGGAACTGCGCCAGCGTGCGCGTCCGCGCGCCCTGGGCCTTGCCGCCGTGCAGCGTGCCGGCCCGCACGCCGAGACGTCCGAGCTGGGTGGCGAGGCGGTCGACGCCGTGCCTGGTGCGCGCGAACAGGATCGTGCGGCCGTCGCGGTTGGCGATCGCGGCCGTGACGGCGACCTTCTGGTCGCGGCTGACCAGCAGCGCGTGGTGCTCCATGGTGGTCACCGACAGCGAGGCGGGCTCGAGCGAGTGGGTCACCGGGTCGGTGAGGTAGCGCCGGACGATGGTGTCCACGTCGCGGTCCAGGGTCGCCGAGAACAGCATCCGCTGGCCGCCGGCCGGCACCTGGTCAAGCAGCGCGCGGACCGCCGGCAGGAAGCCCATGTCGGCCATCTGGTCCGCCTCGTCCAGCACGACGATCTCGACGTCGGCGAGCGAGCAGGAGCCCTGGTTGATCAGGTCGGTGAGCCGGCCCGGGGTGGCGACCAGCACCTCGACGCCGCGGCGCAGGGATTCGATCTGCTTGGCGTAGGAGGTGCCGCCGACCACGACGCGGGCGCGCACGCACAGCCCGCGGCCGAGCGGTTCGAGCACGTCGCGCACCTGCTGGGCCAGCTCGCGCGTGGGCACCAGGACGAGCGCCTTGGGCCGCTTCGGCGCGGCCGGGGTGCCGGCGACGCGGGCCAGCAGCGGCAGGCCGAACGCCAGCGTCTTGCCGGAGCCGGTCTGGCCGCGGCCGAGCAGGTCACGGCCGGCCAGCGCGTCCGGGATGCAGGCGGTCTGGATGGGGAACGGCACCTCGATGCCCTGCCGGGACAGCGCGGTCACCAGGGGGCGGGGCAGATCGAGTGCGGCAAAGGACATGGAGACGTCTTGCAGTGACAATTGGAACCTTTCACGAATTGCGCCGCGTGTTCATCCCACGGGAACGAGTTCGGGTGGGAGGCCCCGGCTCGAGAGAGATTCCGCGCGATAGGCGGGCTGCAAGAACGGGTCCTGACGAGCATCGGCTCGTCGCGTCGTTGTGATCAGCTTACCGGTCCGGGTGGCGCATCCGGACCGCCGGGGCCCGACGACTCCGTCACAGGTAGCGTCCCTGGCCGTGGAGCACGACCCGCTGGCCTGGTTGGACGAGCGCGCCGCGCAGCGCAAGGCGGCCGGGCTGCGCCGGCGGCTGCGGCACCGCCCGCCGGACGAGCGGGTCGTCGACCTGGCGTCCAACGACTACCTCGGCCTCGCCCGCGATCCGCGGGTCGTCGATGGCGCGGTCCGCGCCGCGCGCGAGTGGGGCGCCGGCTCGACGGGATCGCGGCTGGTCACCGGCTCGACGACGCTGCACGCCGCGCTGGAGGACGAGCTGGCCGCGTTCTGCGGCGCGCCGGCCGGGCTGGTGTTCTCCACCGGCTACACCGCCAACCTCGGCGCGGTCGCCGCGCTGTCCGGCCGGGACGCGCTGATCGTCTCCGACGAGCTCGGCCACGCCTCGCTGGTGGACGCCTGCCGGCTGTCCAGGGCGAGGGTGCAGGTCGCGCCGCACAACGACCCAGCCACGGTGGACGTCCTGCTCGCGACCCGGCACGAGCGGCGCGCGCTCGTCGTCACCGACTCGGTGTCCAGCGCCGACGGCGATCTCGCGCCGCTGCGCGAGCTGCACGCGGTGTGCCGGGCACGGGGCGCGGTGCTGGTGGTCGACGAGGCGCACGGGCTCGGCGTGCGCGGCGACGGTGGCCGTGGCCTGGTCGCCGAGGTCGGACTGGCCGGCGAGCGCGACGTGGTGACGACGGTGACCCTGTCCAAGGCGCTCGGCGCCCAGGGCGGTGCGGTGCTGGCCAGCAGAGCCGTGGTCGACCACCTGGTGGACTCCGCGCGCAGCTTCATCTTCGACACCGGGCTGGCCCCGGCCTCCGCCGGTGCCGCGCTGGCCGCGCTGCGCGTCCTGCGGGCCGAGCCGTGGCGCCAGCGGCAGGTGCTGGACGTGGCCGCGGCACTGGCCTCCGCCGCCGGGGTGCCCGCACCGCCGTCGGCCGTGGTGTCGGTGATCCTCGGCGAGCCGGAGGTGGCCGTCGCCGCCGCGCGGGAGTGCCTGCGGATGGGCGTGCGCGTCGGGTGCTTCCGGCCGCCGTCGGTGCCGGCCGGCACCAGCCGGCTGCGGCTCACCGCGCACGCCGGGCTGTCCCCGTCCGAGCTGTCCATGGCCCGCGAAGTGCTGTCCGCCGTCCTCGCCGGGGCCAGGGCGTGACGCACGGCGGCCCCGCGGCACCTGGGCGTCCCACGTTTCGTCATACGCCACCTGGGCGTCCCAGGCTTCACCTGGCGCGGCGACCGGCCGGGCCGCTGCTGCCGCGCGAAGTGCTGCCGCGCGGCGAGGGTGCGGGTGGTATGGCATGAGCGTGCTGGTCGTCACGGGCACCGGCACCGGGGTGGGCAAGACGGTGGTGGTGGCCGCGGTCGCCGCGGTGGCGGCCGCCACCGGGCGTCGCGTCGCCGTGTTGAAGCCCGCGCAGACCGGGGTGCTGCCGGGGGAGCCCGGCGACGCGGCCGAGGTGGCGCGGCTGTCCGGCGTCGACTCGTGCCGCGAGCTCGCCCGCTACCCCGAGCCGCTCGCGCCGGCCACCGCCGCCCGCCGCGCCGGGCTGCCGGCCGTCACCCCGGCCGCCGCGGCGCGCGCCACCGCCGAGCTCGCCGCAGCGCACGACCTCGTGCTGGTGGAGGGCGCCGGCGGGCTGCTCGTCCGCTTCGACGACGGCGGTGGCACGCTCGCCGACGTCGCCGCCGCGCTCGGCGCGCCGGTCCTGGTGGTGGCCGCGGCCGGCCTCGGCACCCTCAACGCCACGGCGCTCACCACCGAGGCGCTGCGCCACCGGGGCCTGCGTTGCGCCGGCGTGGTGGTCGGCTGCTGGCCGGCCGAGCCCGACCTGGCGGCCCGCTGCAACCTGGACGATCTGCCGGTGAGCTGCGGGGAGCCGGTCGTCGGCGCGCTGCCGGCCGGTGCCTCCGCCCTGGACCGCGCGGCCTTCCTGGCCGCCGCCAGGGCGGGCCTGGGACCTTCGCTCGGCGGACAGTTCGACGTGACCCGACTCGCCGGTGCGGCAGACTGGTCACCAGCCACGCAAGGAGGAGGAGCCGCCAGGTGACCGTGACGACCGACGTTCTGGCCGTCGCCCGTGAGCAGGTGCTCGAGCGCGGCGATGCCCTGTCCGAAGCGCAGGTGCTCGACGTGCTGCGGCTGCCCGACGACCGACTCGATGAGCTGCTGGCGCTGGCACACGAGGTGCGGCTGCGCTGGTGCGGTCCCGACGTCGAGGTCGAGGGCATCGTCTCGCTCAAGACCGGCGGCTGCCCGGAGGACTGCCACTTCTGCTCGCAGTCCGGCAAGTTCGACTCGCCGGTGCGGGCCGCCTGGCTGGACGTGCCGTCGCTGGTCGAGGCGGCCAAGCAGACCGCCAAGACCGGCGCGACGGAGTTCTGCATCGTCGCCGCGGTGCGCGGGCCGGACGCCCGGCTGATGGCCCAGGTGCGCGCCGGGGTGGCGGCGATCCTCGCCGAGGTCGACATCAACATCGCGTGCTCGCTCGGCATGCTCACGCAGGACCAGGTGGACGAGCTGGTGGCGATCGGCGTGCATCGCTACAACCACAACCTGGAGACCGCCCGCTCGCACTTCGCGTCGGTGGTGACCACGCACTCCTGGGAGGAGCGGTGGGACACGCTGCGCATGGTCCGCGAGTCGGGCATGGAGGTGTGCTGCGGCGGAATCATCGGCATGGGGGAGTCGCAGGAGCAGCGCGCCGAGTTCGCCGCGCAGCTCGCCGAGCTGGATCCGCACGAGGTGCCGATGAACTTCCTCAACCCACGCCCGGGCACCCCGTTCGCGTCGCTGCCGGTCGTGGCGGGCGCGGAGGCGCTGCGCACCATCGCCGCGTACCGGCTGGCGCTGCCCCGCACGATCCTGCGCTTCGCCGGCGGCCGCGAGATCACCCTCGGGGACCTCGGCGCCAGGCAGGGCATGCTCGGCGGGATCAACGCGGTGATCGTCGGCAACTACCTGACCACGCTGGGCCGTCCCGCAGAGTACGACATCGACATGCTCACGGAGCTGCAGATGCCGATCAAGGCGCTCAACGCGACGCTGTGAGCACCGGGTTCTGCGGCGCGTGCGGGGAGCCGGCCGGTCCGCACCCGCGGTGCGCCGCGCGACTGGAGCTGGAGCCGCCCCGGTTCTGCGCCGCGTGCGGGCGGCGGATGGTGGTCCAGGTGACCCCGACCGGGTGGACGGCGCGCTGCAGCCGCCACGGCATGACCCATGACGGCCGGTAGGGTCTCGCCCATGACGGCTCCCAGCCCGCCGGTGGACTGGCCAGCTCACGCGCCGAGGCGGCGGGCCAGCGCCTTCCCCAAGGCCGACCTGCTCGGCTCGATGAGCGTGCTGTCGCTGGTCTCGCTGCTCGGCCTGCCGCTGGCCTGGGCGTGGTCGCGGCTCGCGCCGGCGCAGCTGTCCGTGGTGCAGGCCGACGGTTCGCTCGCCGCCCTGCCGCCCGAGAGCCAGCACCGCTTCGACGGCCTGGCGTTGTTCGTGCTCATCGGGCTGGCGGCCGGGGTGCTGTCCGGGGTCGGGATCTGGCTGCTGCGCCAGCGCCGCGGGCCGCTCGCGCTGCTGGCGCTGGCCGTCGGGTCGCTGATCGCGGCCTGGCTCGCCATGCGCACCGGCGTCTCCTTCGCCGAGGGCCGCTACGCCGACGCGGTGCGTGCCGCCGGCCCGACCGACGTGGTGTCCGTGGCCCCCCGCCTCGAATCGGCCTGGGTCCTCATCGCCCAGCCGCTGGCAGCCGCCCTCACCTACGGAGTGGCCGCCGCCATCAACGGCCTGGACGACCTAGGCCGCCGCCTCTCCTAACCCTCACCTCCCCACGCTCCCCACCGGCGTGTCCGCCGCCGGTAACCCCGTGTCCGCCGTTTCGTAAGGCGCGTGTCCGTCGTTCGGTAAGGCCGTGTCCGGCATCTCCGCACACGATCACGTGCCATCCAGCCGTTCCTGCCACGGATGCCGCTCATCGGTCATCGCCAGTGCCTCGTCGAGCCAGTGCCGCTGGTCGGGCGACAGGTGCGGCAAGGCCATGCTGAAGTCCAGCTCGTCGCGCGGCCTCGGCCGCCGGGACTTGTAGAACAACTGCACCTCGGGAGCGAGGTACGGCACCCCGTCCGCGTCATGCCCCAGCGACTCCAGCGGCCGCCGGATCCGTGGATCGCGCCGCGACACCCAACATGCACCGTCCGACTCATCGATCATGACCTGCAGCCGCCAGGGTCCGTCCGGCCGGTCACGGCACCAGATGTCATGCACCGAAGCGGGTAGCACCTCGCCAGCCGGCCACGGCCGCAGCGCGCCAGGCGGATCTACGGCCCACAGCTCCCAGCCGGCCAACGCATCGTGCAGCCGTGACTGGTCCGTGCGCAAGATCACCACATCGATGTCGCCATGCGACCGGAAGGGCGCGCCCACGAACAGCTCGATCGCGACTCCACCGGCCAGCCACCACGGACCGTCGAAGCCGGCGAACAGCGCGGCGACTTCGGAGATTCGGATCGGCTGCCAGTCCTCGTGCACGGCCCAGGTTCGCACGAAGCGCCGGACACGGGCTTACCGAACGGCGGACGCGCCGGGGTGGGGCGGGTTGGGAGGGGGAGAGGGAGGGACTAGTTGTGGCTGGAGTCGATGGCGAACTGGGTGAAGGGGACGGGGACAGCTCGGAGGGACCGGAGGAACTCGGCTTCGCGGCAGAGCATGCGGCGGACGAGGCGCAGCCGGCCGGCCGGGCAGGTCTCCTCCAGGAGCTGCTGCCGGTCCTCGAGGGAGAGCAGGCAGTCGGAGGCCAGCAGGTGGGCCAGCAGCCCGGGGTCGGCGTCGGCCTCGGGCTCGTGCCAGTCCTCGCTGCGCCAGGCGGTCGCGCAGTAGTACCGGTGCGCCGCACGGGCCCCGGCGGCCAGCAGGGGCAGCAGTTGGCGCTGGTCGTCGACGGGCGCGGCGTCGGGGACGAACTCGACGGTGCCGATGAGGTACGGCGCGCTCGTGGAGTCCAAGGAGACCAGGCGGAACCGGCGCTCCCCGCAGGTGACGATGTCGAACCGCCCGTCGGGTAGCCGCTTGGCCTCCCGGAGCACCGCGGTGCAGCCGATGTCGTGCAGCCGGACGTCGTCCAGGCCACTGATCTCGTGGCCCTGCTTGATCGCAACCACGCCGAAGCTGCGGCCGGGCACGGCCCCCGTCACGAGGTCGACGGTGAGCTGGCGGTAGCGCGGTTCGAAGATGTGCAGCGGCAGCGACGCCCCGGGCAACAGCACCGTGCCCAGCGGAAACAGCGGAAGCGTCTCGACCACCGCCCAACCGTACGACGCCGTGCCGGGCAGCGCACGGGAGGAAGGTCACTGCTCCGGCGGCCGGAACACGGCGAACGGGTCGGTCACCCGCAGCCCGCGGTCGGCGAAGCGGAAGAGCGCGGCCGGTCGGCCGCCGGCGGGTCCCGGCGGTGCGACGCAGCCGGTCGGTACGAGCAGCCCGCGGCGGGCCAGCACCCGCTGCAGGTTGGTCGCGGACACCCGGTAACCGAGCGCGGCCGAGTAGATGTTGCGCAGCTCGGAGACGGTGAACTCGGGCGGCGCGAGCGCGAACCCGACGTTGGTGTACGACAGCTTGGCGCGCAGCCGGTCGCGGGCCCGGCGCACGATCGCGCCGTGGTCGAACGCGGTGTCCGGCAGCGCGGCAAGGGAATGCCAGACGGTGTCCGGGGGAGCGGCCGGGTCGGCGTCGGACGGCACCAGGCCGAGGAACGCGGTGGCCACCACCCGGGCGCCAGGCACCCGATCGGGTGCGCTGAACACCGCGAGCTGCTCCACGTGCGCCACCTCCTGGACGTCCACCTTCTCGGCGAGCTGGCGGCGCACCGAGCTCTCGACGTCCTCGTCGGCCCCGAGCCGCCCACCCGGCAGTGCCCAGCGCCCGGCGTGCGGTGCCCGCGCGCGTTGCCACAGCAGCGCCTGCAGCACGCGGCGCCGCACCTGCAGCACCACCGCAAGCACCTCGTGTGCCGCAAGCCCCGGTCCGCTGCTACCATGGTCCATGTTTTCGATTGTAAGGCGAAAACCTCTGGAATGGAGGGCGACATGGCCGCTACCACCGCCGCGGCCCCCCGGCCGGTGGAGGGAGATACCGAGGCGCCGTACGACGGCGTAGTCGCCGACGCCGCCTGGGCCGAGCAGGTCCGCGAGCTGGCCACGCGGCGCGACGCCGTGCTGCTGGCGCACAACTACCAGCTGCCGGCGATCCAGGACGTGGCCGACCACGTGGGGGACTCGCTCGCGCTGTCGCGCATCGCCGCCGAGGCCGACGCGGCGACGATCGTGTTCTGCGGCGTGCACTTCATGGCCGAGACCGCCAAGATCCTCAGCCCGGACAAGACCGTGCTCATCCCGGACGCCAGGGCCGGCTGCTCGCTCGCCGACTCCATCACGGCCGCCGACCTGCGGCAGTGGAAGGCCGAGCACCCCGGCGCGGTCGTGGTTTCGTACGTGAACACCACGGCTGAGGTGAAGGCCGAGACCGACATCTGCTGCACGTCGTCCAACGCGGTCGAGGTGGTGCGGTCCATCCCGGCCGACACGCCGATCCTGTTCTGCCCCGACCAGTTCCTCGGGGCGCACGTCAAGCGGATCACCGGGCGCGACAACCTGCACATCTGGGCCGGCGAGTGCCACGTGCACGCCGGCATCAACGGGCCGGAGCTGGCCGCCAAGGCCGCCGCGGACCCGGGCGCCGACCTGTTCATCCACCCCGAGTGCGGCTGCGCCACGTCGGCGCTGTACCTGGCCGGCACGGGCGCGGTGCCCGCGGACCGGGTCAAGATCCTGTCCACCGGCGGCATGCTGGACGCCGCGCGCCAGACGCGGTCACGCAGCGTGCTGGTGGCCACCGAGGTCGGCATGCTGCACCAGCTGCGCAAGGCCGCGCCGGACGTGGACTTCCGCGCGGTCAACGACCGGGCCTCCTGCCGGTACATGAAGATGATCACTCCGGCCGCGGTGCTGCGCGCGCTGCGGCACGGCGTCGACGAGGTGCACGTGGACCCGTCGGTCGCGGCGAGGGCCTGCGGCGCGGTGCGGCGGATGATCGAGATCGGGCAGCCGGGAGGCGGCGAGTGAGCGCCCCGCGCTGGCGGGCCGACGCCGACCTGATCGTGGTCGGCAGCGGGGTCGCCGGGCTGACCGCGGCGATGGAGGCGCAGGCCGCCGGGCTGCGAGTGCTGGTGGTGACGAAGGCCGGCGCGGACGAGGGCAACACCAGCTGGGCGCAGGGCGGAGTCGCGGTCGTCACGGGTGCCGACGCCGGGGACAGCACCGAGCGGCACATCCAGGACACCCTCGCCGCGGGCGGCGGGCTGTGCGACGAGTACGCGGTGCGCGCGATCCTGGGCGACGGCCTCGCCGCGGTGAACGCGCTGCGCCGCCGCGGCGCGGTGTTCGACCTCGGCGCGGACGGCCGGCTGGCGCGGACCAGGGAGGGCGGGCACCGGGCCTTCCGGGTGATCCACGCCGGCGGTGACGCCACCGGCGCCGAGATCGAGCGCGCGCTGCTCGCCGCCGCCACGGCCGTCCCCGTGCTGGAGCACCACGTGGCGCTGCTGCTGCTGCAGACCGACGACGGCGCCATCGCCGGCCTCGCCGTGCTGGCCACCGGCGCCGGCTCCTTCGCCGCTGGTGGCAGCTTTGCCGGCGCCGACAACTTCGCCGGCAGCGCCTCGGGCGGGCCGGCCGGTGCCGCGACCGGCGTGGTCGGCGAGCTGCGCGCGCCCGCGGTGCTGCTCGCGACGGGCGGCCTCGGGCAGCTCTACCTGGCCACCACCAACCCCGACGTGGCGACCGGCGACGGCGTTGCGCTCGCGCTGGCCGCCGGGGCAACCGCGGTCGACCTGGAGTTCGTGCAGTTCCACCCGACCGTGCTCTACACCGGCGCCGGCGCGCGCGGCCGGCGACCGCTCGTCACCGAGGCCGTGCGCGGCGAGGGCGCGGTGCTGGTGGACGCGACGGGCGCGCGGGTGATGACGGGGGTGCACCCGCTCGGCGACCTCGCTCCTCGCGACGTGGTGTCGGCCGCCATCACGCGGCGGATGGCCGAGCTCGGCACCGACCACGTGTACCTCGACGCGACGCACCTGCCAGCCGCCACCTTCGCCGCGCGGTTCCCGACCGTGCACGCGGCCTGCGCGGCCGTCGGCGTCGAGCCGTCCACGCAACCCATCCCGGTCGCGCCCGCCGCGCACTACGCCTGCGGCGGCATCGCGTCCACGGTGGACGGACGCACCGAGGTCGCCGGGCTGTACGTGGCCGGCGAGGTGGCCCGCACCGGCCTGCACGGCGCCAACCGGTTGGCGTCCAACAGCCTGCTGGAGGGACTCGTGGTCGGCGGCCGGGTGGCCCGTGCGGTGGCGGCCGACCTGGCCCAGCGGCGGCTGGCCCCGGCCGACGCGCCGATCCGCCCGGTCCGTGGGCCGGTGCCTCGCGCCAAGGCCGACCGGGACTCCCTGCAGCGCGCCATGAGCCGCCACGCCGGGATAGGCCGGGACGCGGCCGGGCTGGCGGCCGCCATCGCCGCCGTCGACTCGTCCACCACGAACCGGCCGGTCGCCGTGGACGGCGCCGCACTGAGCTTTGCCGACGGCGCTTCCACCGCGGACCGGCCGGCCGCCGCACGCGATGTCGTGGACGGCGCCGCGCTGGCGCCCGCTGCCTTGGGGCGCGAGGACGTGGAGGACGCCGCGCTGACGCTCACCGCGGGCGCGCTGCTGGCCGCGGCGCAGGCCCGCGCGGAGACCAGGGGCTGCCACGTGCGCATCGACCACCCGGCGACCGACAACCTCGCCTGGCGGCACGGCATCGGCGTCCGGCTGGACGGGAACGGCCGTCCGGCCGTGGTGCGGCCGGCCGCGGTGGAGGGGGCGGCATGACGACCGTGCTGCAGCCGTTCTCACACGCGGTGCTGCACGCGCTGCGCGCCGCCGGCCTGGAAACCGAGGATGTGCACCGGGTGGTGGGCGCCGCGCTCGCCGAGGACCTGCGCTACGGCCCGGACGCCACGACCGCGGCATGCGTGCCGCCCGAGGCGGTGGCCGAGGCGGTGATCAGCCCGCGCCAGCCCGGCACGCTGGCCGGCGTCCCGGTGGCGCTCGCCGCGTTCGACGCGGTGCTCGGCCCGACCGGCTACGACGTGCTCGCGGTGCGCACCGACGGCGAGCGGGTGGCGGCCGGCGACGTGGTGCTGCGGCTGCGCGGCCCGGTGCGCGGCCTGCTCACCGCCGAGCGCACCGCGCTGAACCTGCTGTGCCACCTGTCCGGCATCGCGACCGCGACGGCGGCCTGGGTGCACGCGGTCGACGGCACGGGCTGCGCCATCCGCGACTCCCGCAAGACGCTGCCCGGGCTGCGGCTGCTGGCGAAGTACGCGGTGCGCTGCGGCGGCGGCCGCAACCACCGGCTCGGGCTCGGCGACGCGGTGCTGATCAAGGACAACCACGTTGCCGCGGCCGGTTCGGTGACCGCGGCGATCGCGGCCGCCAGCGCGCACGCGCCCGGCCTGCCGTGCGAGGTCGAGGTCACCACGCTCGCCGAGCTGGACGAGGCGCTGGCCGCCGGGGCGCACGAGGTGCTGCTGGACAACATGACCCCGGCCAGGTGCGCGGCCGCGGTGCGGCGGGTGCGCGAGGCCGACACCGGTACGACGCTGGAGGCCTCCGGCGGCCTGACCCTCGGCGTGGCCAGGGCGTACGCCGAGACCGGCGTCGACTACCTCGCGGTCGGCGCGATCACCCACTCGGCGCCGGCCCTCGACCTCGGCCTGGACCTCGACCGCTGACCCGCCGGCGCACTGACCCGCCGGCGCACTGACCCGCCGGCGCACTGACCCGCCGGGCCGCTGACGGCAGGCGTGTCGACTCGCATCCGTATCGACGTTTTCGCGGCCTCAAGACGTCGATACGGATGCGAGTCGCCGGGGCGTGACGCACGAGCGGCGCGAGCCCGGCGGTCGGCGCCGGGGGTAGCCGACCTACCCTGGATGGCGCGATGTTGAACCGGATCGATCTACGCCAGCAGTTGCCGAGGACCGCCGAGTTGCGCGGGTTGCTGCCGCGTGCCGAGGTGGACGTGGACGCGGTGGCCGGAGCCGTCGCGCCGCTGCTGAGCGCGGTGCGGGAGCGCGGGGTGCCGGCCGTGCTGGAGCTGTCCGAGCGGTTCGACGGGGTCGCGCCGGGGGCGGTCCGGGTGCCGGCCGCCGCGCTGGGGACCGCGCTCGGCGGGCTCGACCCGGTGGTGCGCGCCGCGCTGGAGGAGTCCATCGCGCGGGCCACCAGGGTGCACTCCGACCAGCGGCGCACCGACACCAGGACCGACGTGGTTCCCGGCGGCACGGTGACCGAGCGCTGGGTGCCGGTGGGCCGCGTCGGGCTGTACGTGCCGGGCGGCAATGCCGTCTACCCGTCGAGCGTGGTGATGAACGTGGTGCCGGCGCTGGTCGCCGGCGTCGGCTCGATGGTCGTGTGCTCGCCACCGCAGGCCGCGCACGGCGGGTCGCCGCACCCGACGGTGCTGGCCGCGTGCGCGCTGCTCGGCGTCACCGAGGTGTGGGCCGCCGGTGGCGCGCAGGCGATCGCGCTGCTCGGCTACGGCGGCACCGACACCGACGGCGCGAGCCTCGAACCCGTGGACCTGATCACCGGGCCGGGCAACGTCTACGTGACGGCCGCCAAGCGGCTGCTGCGCGGCCTGGTGGGCATCGACTCCGAGGCCGGGCCGACCGAGATTGCCATCCTCGCCGACGGCACCGCCGACCCCGTGCACGTCGCGGCGGACCTGATCAGCCAGGCCGAGCACGACACCCTCGCCGCTAGCGTGCTGGTCACCACGTCGGCGGAGCTCGCGGACGCCGTGGACGGCGAGCTTCGCCGCCAGCTCGAACGGACCAGGCACCGCGAGCGGATCCGCGCCGCGCTCACCGGCCGGCAGTCCGGCTGCGTGCTGGTGGCCGACGTGGACAGCGGGCTCGCCGTGGTCGATGCCTACGCCGCGGAGCACCTGGAGGTGCAGACCGCGGACGCCGCCGCGGTGGCGCGCCGGGTACGCAACGCCGGCGCGATCTTCGTCGGGCCGTTCGCCCCGGTCTCCCTCGGCGACTACTGCGCCGGGTCGAACCACGTGCTGCCCACCGGTGGCTGTGCCTGCCACTCCTCGGGGCTGTCGGTCCGGTCCTTCCTGAAGGCGGTGCACGTCGTGCACTACACCGAG
>Ga0299913_10001125_pt1 | contig 19084 bp, 15 predicted proteins | sample RVTome_9_FD_201360 | JGI IMG/M metagenome (GOLD analysis project Ga0299913, IMG submission 201360) | Soil microbial communities from uranium-contaminated site in the Upper Colorado River Basin, Wyoming, United States - RVT155D38 (version 2) ... | reverse complement strand
GAGTACGACGCGGGCCACATCCGGGGCGCCCTGTCGGTCCCGGTCACCGAGCTCGAGGCGCGCCTGGACGACATCCCGGCCGGCACGGACGTCGTCGCCTACTGCCGCGGGCCGTTCTGTGTGTACGCCGACGACGCCGTGCGGCTGCTGGAGACGACCGGCCGGCCCGCCGTCCGCCTCGAGGACGGATTCCCCGAGTGGGCCGCCGACCGGCTCCCCGTGGACGGCGCCGGCTGACCGGAGCCTGTCGAGCGCGCCGCTCGCCTGCGACAATGCCTCCGGTGAACCAGGCGGACGAGGTGCTGATGGTGGCCGAGCTGCGCGCCGGCGCCCTGGTCGCCGGCGAGCCGGACCGACTGCGGCGGCTGCTGCACCCCGAGTTCCGGTGGACCTCGCACCTCGGTGAGCGGGTGGACCGGGAGGGCTACGTGCGGGCCAACACCCGTGACCTCCGGTGGGTCAAGCAGCGGTTGGAGGACCCCGAGGTCACGGTCGTCGGCGACACCGCGATCGTGCTGTGCACGGCTCACGACACCGTCGTTCGCGACGGCGTCGAGCTGTCCGTCTCGTTGCCGGTCACCCAGGTGTGGGTCCGCTCGCACAAGTCGTGGGTCTGCCTGGCCGGCCACGCGGGTCCGGCTCAGGACTGAGCCCGGGATGAGCTACGAGACCGCAGGCCCCTAGGGGTGGCCCGGAGGCCTGCGGTGTCTCGGAGGTGCACCGTCAGTTGCGGTACTGCGCGAGCACCGGGCACTCGAAGGGCCCGCGGGCTCGCAGCCCGACGTTGTTGAGGTAGCCGACGATGATGCGGTAGGCCTCGATGTACCCGACCTCGGCATAGCTCACCTGATGCTCGGCACAGTAGGCGCGCACGATCGGGCGCGCGTACCGGAGGTTCGGGCGGGGCATGCTCGGGAACAGGTGGTGCTCGATCTGGTAGTTCAGGCCGCCGAGGGCGAAGTCCACCCACCACCCGCCGCGGACGTTGCGCGACATCAGCACCTGGCGGCGCAGGAAGTCGATCTTGGAGGTCGCCGGCACGATCGGCATCCCCGTGTGGTTGGGCGCGAACGAGCCACCCAGGCACAGGCCGAAGACCGCGGACTGGACGGCGACGAACGCGGCCGCCATGCCGAGGGGCAGCACCATGACCAGCACCACGACGTACGCCGCCAGCCGCAGCGCGACCAGACCGGCCTCGGCCCTCTGCTGCCGGTCCACCTCCTTCGCGAACAGCGGCTGGACGCTGGAGACGTGGAGGTTCAGGCCCTCCAGGGTCAGCAGCGGGAAGAAGAACCATCCCTGGTGCCGGGCCAGCCACCGGGTCAACCCACTCCGCCGCTGCGCCACGGCGTCGGGGGTGAACGCGACGAAGCCGGGGGCGATGTCGGGATCGCGGGTCTCCTGGTTGGGAGCCGCGTGGTGGGCGTTGTGCTTGCTCCGCCACCAGGCGTGGCTCAGGCCGGCGAGACCGGCCAGCACCCGCGACGCCCCGGTGTTCCACGCGCCGGAGCGGAACATCTGCCGATGCGCCGCGTCGTGGCCCAGGAAGCCGAGCTGGGTCATCACCATCCCCATCGCACCGGCTAGCAGCAGCTGGAACCACGAGTCACCGAGGAGGAAGAACCCGACCCACAGCACGACGAACGCCGACACGGCCACGGCGATCCGGCTCCAGTAGTAGGCGTACCGACGGGCCATCAGCCCGCTCTCGCGGATCTCGCTCGCGAGGTCGGTGTAGAGACTGCGGGGGTTGGGTGGCCGCGCCACGGAGATCTGCGTGTCGGTCACCGGGAACTCCTCGAGGACATCGGATGGATGCCGTCGGGTCCGGGACGACGCCGTCGCACAGGCGACTAACTCTGCTCCTACCATAGCCCCGAGGCCGCCGGCCCGCGAGGACGAAGCGACGTCTAGGAAGTCGGGATGTCGGCGGAGCCGGACACGACGGCTCTCGCGAGGTCGGCGAGGCGCACCTGGTTGCTCCGGGCGTGTGCCCTGAGCCGCTCGAACGCCGTGTCGACGTCGAGGCCGCTGCGCTGGGCGATCATGCCCTTGGCCTGCTCGATCACGATCCGGCTGTTCAGGGCTCCCTGGAGCTGCTCGGTCAGCGTCTCGGCGCGGGAGATCGCCCGCTCCTGGATGATCGCGATGGTGGCGACGTCGGCCAGCGCCTGGACGATCTTGACGTCCTCCGGGCGGAACGGCATCGGGTCCTCGTCGAACACGTTCAGCGCGCCGATCACCCGGTCCCGCAGTCGCATCGGGAAGGCGTGCACCGAGCGAACGCCCGCCTCGTAGGCACGCGGGGTGAAGGCCGGCCAACGGGCGTCGCCCTCGCTCAGGTCGGCGACCGTGACCGGCCGGCCGGTGCGGTAGCACTCCAGGCACGGTCCCTCGGCGTGCTGCAGCTGGAACAGCTCCAGGTGCTTGGCGCTCTCCGTCGAGGCGGCCATGTAGTGCAGCTGCCCGTCCTCGTCGGCCAGCATCAGGCCAACGGACGCGGCGTCGCTCACGGCGGCTGTGTGCTCGGCCAGCTTGTGGAGGAAGTCGATCAGGTCGAAGTCGGCGACGAGCGTGTCAGCGACCTCGACGAACACTCTCGACAGCCGTTGCGCGGAGATCATCTTGATCAGCCCCTTCCATTCGGGAGTCTAGGTGTTCCCGGCCGCGTCATTCGTCTTCCAGACGCTGGCGTCCGCCGACGATCTCCAGGGCCAGCGCGAGCAGCGGCTGGTTGAGGGCGAAGGCATGCGCGCGCATCCGGGCGAGCGCCTCCACGGCGCCCACATTCCGCGCGACCATGATCATTCCCTGGGCCTGGTAGATCTCGGCGCGGTAGTCGAGCGCCGCCCCCAGACCCGGCGCGAGGTCTCCGCCCTCCACCAGGTCACCGTCGAGCAGGATCTCGGTGGCGATCCGCGCGAAGGTCAGGGTCATCAGGAGCCCCTCATCGGTCAACGATCCGGGCCGGGCGGCGTACACGTCCAGGACGCCCAGACAGATCGCGCCGACCTGCAGGGGGAAGGCGAACACCCCGGTGACGCCGGCGGCGACGGCCCCAGCCGCATAGCCGGGCCAGTGCCCGGTCCCCACGGCCGGCAGGTCGGGCGTCAGGACGGGACGACCCCAGAGGACCGAGTCGTAGCACGGTCCCTCTCCGGCGCTGAACTGCAGCTCGTCGAGCTGCCGGCAGCGGTCGTCGGACGCCGCGATGACACCGGCGGGACCACGACCGGACGTCAGGTTCACGGCCGCACCCAGGACGTCGAGATGCGTCGTCAGGGCCTGGCAGAGGCCCTGCACCGCACCCACCACGCCGACCACGTCCCCCGGTCGCTCACGCGCGATGAGGGTGCGGGCCAGGACGTATCGGGCCTCTCGCGGCGGCGGTGCGTCCTCGGGGGATGCCATGCGGACCTTCCCTGGTGCGACCACCGGGGCCCGGCGTGGCGCCGGAACATGCCCGGCTCACTGTCCACGGTACTCCCCGACCCGTCCGCATCCGGTCGATCGCGATAAGGTTAGGCAACCCTGAGTGAAAGGCCCGCCATGCCCGCCGCGCGCACCGCGTTCCGTGCCGTGTCCACCCTCGTCCTGTCCGCCGGCCTGCTGTCCGCCTGCGGCGAGGACGACGACAAGCTCGTCATCTACAACGCCCAGCACGAGGAGCTGGTCGACGAGGTGGTCGAGGCGTTCACCGAGGAGACCGGCATCGAGGTCGAGATGCGCAACGGCTCCGACCTGGAGCTGGCCAACCAGCTGGTCGCCGAGGGCACGGCGTCGAAGGCCGATGTGTTCCTGACCGAGAACTCCCCGGCGATGTCGCTGGTGCAGTCCGAGGACCTGTTCACCACCCTGGGCGAGGGGGCGCAGGGCAACATCCCCGAGCAGTACCGCCCCGACGACGACTCGTGGACCGGCTTCGCCGCGCGGTCGACCGTGTTCGTCTACAACACCGACTCGGTGCAGGCCGACGACCTCCCGTCGTCACTCATGGAGCTCGCCGACCCGGAGTGGGAGGGCCGGATCTCGTTCAGCCCGACCGGCGCCGACTTCCAGGCGATCGTGGCCGCGGTGCTCGCGCTCGAGGGCGAGGATGCCACCGCGGAGTGGCTCGCCGGGCTCAAGCGGAACGGCACCGTCTACGACGGCAACAACGTCGTGCTCGAGTCGGTCGACGCCGGCGAGGTGGATGCCGGCGTGATCTACCACTACTACTGGTACCGCGACCAGGAGGAGGCCGGCGACAACAGCGACAGCAGCGAGCTGCACTTCTTCGGCAACCAGGACCCCGGCGCCTTCCTCAGCATCTCCGGCGCTGGAGTGCTGAAGAACGGCGAGCACACCGAGGACGCTCAGGAGTTCGTCGAGTTCCTCACCGGCCCCGAGGGCCAGGAGATCGTCTCCGAGAGCTACGCGCTGGAGTACCCCCTCAACCCGGACGTCGACATCCGCTCCGTGCCGCCGCTGGCCGATCTGGAGGTGCCCGACCTCGACGTCTCCGAGCTCGACAGCGAGCGGGTCTTCGACCTGATGCAGGAGGCCGGGCTTTTGTGAGCACTGCCCCCGGAGCCACGCGTTCGCCGGTCCCACTGGTCACCGGGGCCATCGTCGCGGCGTTCAGCCTGGTCCCCCTGATGTACGTCGTGGACGCGACGGTCGCGATGGGGACCGGCGACCTGTGGGACCTGCTCGTCCGCCCCCGGGTCGGCGAGCTCCTCGGCAACACCGCAGCCCTCCTGGTGGGCACCGTGGCCGTGACGCTCGTGATCGGCGTGGCGACGGCGCTGGCGGTCGTGCGTACCGACCTGCCATGGAAGCCGCTCTGGCACGCGCTGCTCGCCGCACCCCTCGCCGTACCGGCGTTCGTGAACTCCTACGGCTGGGTGTCGATGACCCACGACGTGCAGTCGTACGCCGGGGCGGTGCTCGTGATCTCGCTGTCCTACTACCCGCTGGTCTACCTGCCCGTCGTGGGCTCGCTCGCCGGACTGGACGCCGGCCCGGAGGAGGTCGCCTGGTCGCTGGGTCGCTCGCGGCGCCGCACGCTCTTCACCGTGGTGCTCCCCCGGCTGATGCCGGCCGTCCTCGGCGGCGCCCTGCTGGTTGCGCTGCACGTGCTCGCGGAGTTCGGAGCACTGCAGATGCTGGCCTTCCAGACGTTCACGACCGCGATCTACGGGCAGTACCGCTCGGCCTTCGCCAGCGACGGCGGGACGGTGCTCGCCGGCGTGCTGGTCGCCTGCTGCCTGCTCCTGCTCGTCGTGGAGATGCTGCTGCGCGGACGCCGCCGGCTCTGGCGGCTCGGTCGCGGAGCCGGCCGCCCCCCGGAGCCGGTGCGGCTCGGCCGGGCCCGACTGCCGCTGGTGGCCGCGCTGATCGCGTTCGCCGGCCTCAGCCTCGGCGTGCCGTTCGCCGCGCTGGTCCGGTGGACCGCAGTCGGGTCGTCGACGGAGTTCCCGCTGGGCGAGCTCGGCCGCGCACTGGGCAGCACCCTGGGCCTGGCCACCGCCGGCGCGGCGCTGACGACGGTGCTCGCACTGGCCCCGGCCTGGCTGGCCGTGCGGACCCGCGGGCCGGTCGGGATGTTCCTGGAGCGGTGCACCTACGTCGCCAACGCGATGCCCGGCATCGTGGTCGCGCTGGCGCTGACCTACTTCTCCATCCGGCTGCTCCCCGGGTGGTACCAGACCGTGCCGGTCCTGATCGCCGCCTACGCGATCCTCTTCCTCCCGCGCGCCGTGGTCAGCGTCCGCGGCTCCCTGGAGCACGCGCCCCCAGTCCTGGAGGAGGTCTCGCGCAGCCTGGGCCAGTCCGGCTTCGCGACCCTGCGCCGGGTGACGGTCCCGCTGGTCTCCCCCGGTCTGGGCGCCGCGATCGCGCTGTGCTTCCTCGCCGCCAGCACCGAGCTCACCGCGACCCTGATCCTGGCGCCGACCGGCACCCGCACCCTGGCCACCGAGTTCTGGTCGCACTCCTCCGCCGTGCAGTACGGCGCCGCCGCGCCGTACGCGATGCTGCTGATCCTCGTCTCGCTGCCGGCGACCGTGCTGCTCGCCCGCCAGGTCCGCCCCCGGAGCTCGGCATGAGTGCCGTCACCGTCACCGGTCTGTCCAAGAGCTACGGCGACCATCCGGTGCTCCGCGGCCTGGACCTGGAGGTTCCCGAGGGGTCGATCACCGCGGTGCTCGGATCGTCGGGCTGCGGCAAGAGCACCCTGCTGCGGATCGTCGCCGGGTTCGTCCGCCCCGACGCCGGCACGGTGACCATCGGCGGCCGCGAGGTCGAGGGTCCGCGGGCGCGGGTGGCGGCGCAGCGGCGCGGCGTGGGCTACGTGCCGCAGGAGGGCGCGCTGTTCCCGCACCTCAGCGTCGGCCGCAACATCGTGTTCGGGCTGCCCCGCGCCGAGCGTCGCGGCCCCGCCCTGGCCCGGCTGATGGAGCTGACCGAGCTGCCCGCCGACCTCGCGGACCGCTACCCGCACGAGCTCTCCGGCGGCCAGCAGCAGCGGGTCGCGCTGGCCCGGGCGCTGGCCCCCGGGCCGTCCGTGGTGCTGCTCGACGAGCCGTTCTCCTCGCTCGACGCCGGGCTGCGGGTGTCGGCCGGGCGGACCGTCGCACGGGCGCTGCGGCAGGCCGGCGCCACCGCGCTGCTCGTCACTCACGACCAGGGCGAGGCGCTCTCGCTCGCCGACCGGGTGGCGGTGCTGCGCGGTGGGCGATTCGTCCAGGTCGGCAGCCCCGACCAGGTCTACGACGCGCCCGTCGACGCCGAGGTGGCCCGGTTCGTCGGAGGCGGCTCGCTGCTGGACGGCACGGTGCGCAACGGGCGGGCCGAGACCGAGCTCGGCGCCCTCGAGCTCGCCCAGGCCGCCGAGGACGGCGCGGCCGTTGTCGTCGTACGCCCCGAGCAGCTGGAGATCCACGCCCCCGGCACCGGCGTCGACGCCACCGTGGTCGAGGTCGACTACTACGGCGCCCAGGTGGTCGTGCTGCTCGAGCTGCCCTCGGGCACCCACGTCACCGCACGCGGACCCGCCGCCCGGCCGCCGCGGCCGGACGACAAGGTCGGCGTGCGCGTCGACGGGACGGTGCGCGCCCACCCGGCGGGAGAAGACCTGTGAGCCGGACCACCCACGCCTCCCCCACCACCGGCGTCTTCGACCTGGCCCGGCACGGGGACGCCCCGGCACTGCTCAGCGACACCGGGACGCTGACCTACGCCGAGCTCGCCGAGCGGGTCGACGAGCGGCGCCGCGCGCTCGGGGACACCCGGCGCCTGGTGCTGCTCGAGGCCGCTCCCGAGGCCGACTTCGTGGCCACCTACCTCGCCGCGCTCGCCGGCCGTCACCCCGTGCTCCTCGCGCCCTCCGGCGCGGCCACCTCGGAGTCCTGGCGGGCGCTGCTGGAGGCCTACGACCCCGACGTCGTGGTCGCGACCGACACCGGCTGGCGGATCGACGAGGCGCGGGCGGGCACCCGGCACGAGCTGCACCCCGACCTCGCGCTACTGCTCAGCACGTCCGGCTCGACCGGGTCGCCCAAGCTGGTCCGGCTGTCGCGGGACAACCTGACCAGCAACGCCGAGGCGATCGCGGGCTACCTGGGACTCGGCCCGAGCGACCGAGCGGCGACGACGCTGCCGTTGCACTACTGCTACGGCCTGTCGGTGCTGCACAGCCACCTCGTCGCCGGCGCCAGCCTCTGGCTCACCGACCACTCCGTGTCCGAGGCCGCGTTCTGGTCCGGCTTCGAGGCCGCTGGGGCGACGTCGTTCGCCGGCGTCCCGCACACCTTCGAGCTGCTCGAGCGATGCGGGTTCGCCGGACGCGTCCCGTCCCGCCTGCGCTACCTCACCCAGGCCGGCGGTGCGATGCCCCCGGAGCGGGTGCGGGCGGTGGCCGAGCTCGGCGCCCGCGAGGGGTTCGAGCTGTTCGTGATGTACGGCCAGACCGAGGCCACCGCCCGGATGGCCTACCTGCCTCCGGAGCTGGCCGCTTCCCGCCCCGACACCATCGGCGTCCCCATCCCCGGTGGCGAGTTCCGGATCGACGACGGGGAGCTGGTCTACTCGGGCCCGAACGTGATGCTCGGCTACGCCGGCGAAGCCGCCGACCTCGCCCGGGGGCGCACGGTCGACGAGCTGCGCACCGGAGACCTCGCCGTCCAGCACGACGACGGGCTCTACCAGGTGGTCGGCCGGCGCAGCCGGGTCGCCAAGCTGTTCGGGGTGCGGATCGACCTGGACCGGGTGGAGCGGATCCTGGCCGAGGCCGGCGTCCCGGGCCGTGCGGTGGACCGCGCCGACCGGCTGGCCGTGTTCGTCCGGAACGGCCGGCACCGGCGACGCGCGCTGGCGCTGCTCCGCCAGCGACTCTGCGTGCCGCCGTTCGCCGTCACCTGCCAGGTGGTCGCGGAGTTCCCGCTCACTGCCACCGGCAAGACCGACTATCCCCTGCTCCGGGCCTCTGCCCCCGGAACCGGCGACGGGGAGCCCCGCGATGTGCGCACGCTCTACGCGGAGCTGCTCGGCCGTCCGGACGCCGGGCCCGACGACTCGTTCGCCTCGCTCGGCGGCGACTCGCTGTCGTACGTCGAGGTCTCGCTCCGGCTGGAGCCCCTGCTCGGCCGGCTCCCTCGGCGGTGGCCGGAGATGTCGGTCGCCCAGCTGGCCGAGCTCGCCGACCCTCGCCGGGGGCGCCGCTCCTGGCGGCTGCTCGAGACACCCACGCTGCTGCGCGCGCTGGCGATCGTGGCGATCGTCGGCACCCACACCGAGTGGTTCCGGGCGCCGGGAGGCGCTCACGTGCTGCTCGCCCTGATGGGCTACAACCTGGCCCGCTTCCAGCTCGCCGGCGGCACACGAGGACATCGGGTGGCCGGGCTGCTGCGGTCGTTGCGCGACCTGGCGCTGCCGTGCGTCCTCTGGATCGGCGCCGTGGCCCTGGTCTCGGGCAAGTACGACTGGCAGACCGCGCTCTTCCTCACCAACGCCCTCGGCGAGGACCGGTGGAGCGACCAGTGGCAGTTCTGGTTCCTCGAGGCCGCCTTCCTCGCCATCCTGCTGACCACCGCGCTGGTCGCCGTCCCCGTGCTGCACCGGCTCGAGGCGGCGTACCCCTGGCGCACCGCGCTGGCGGTGCTGGCCGTGACGCTCGGCTACCGCTGGGCGGTCACTGGCGTGGCGGCGGACGCGATGGAGCGGTACACCGCGCCGCTCGTGCTGTGGTGCATCGCGCTCGGGTACGTCGTGGCCAGGGCGCACAGCCCGTCGCAGCGGCTGGTCGCCTCGGCGCTGGTCGTGGTGGCGGGGTACGGCTTCTTCGGTGACCTCGCCCGCGAGCTCACGGTCGTCGGGGCGCTGCTGCTCCTGGTCTGGCTGCCGGGCCTGCGCCTCCCGGGCCCGGCGACCCGGGCGGTCGGGGCCGTGGCCTCGGCGTCGCTGTTCATCTACCTCACCCACTGGGTGGTCTATCCACCGCTGGACGCCGACCACGACGTGCTCGCGGCGCTGCTGTCGATCGCGGTCGGCCTCGCCGTGTGGGCCGCCTACCCGCAGGTGCGCCGGTGGCTCACGCGCGACTACTCCAGAACACCCGGTCGACGACCCGGCGAGACCGCCGGGTCGCGCGCAGGTAGTCGTTGACCATCTCGTCGGTGCCTCCCGGCGGGTAGCCGAGGATCGAGGCGACCGCGGCCCGCTCGCGGGGGTCGCGGGGCAGCTGGTCGCCGCTCTTGCCGCGGGCCAGGGTGACGGCGTTGCGCATCCGGCTGACCATCCGCCATCCGGTGGCCAGGACCTCGACGTCGTCCGCGGAGACCAGCCCGGCCTCCGCAGCGGCGTCGAGCGCGGCCAGGGTCTGGGTGGTGCGCAGGGCCGGCACCTGCCCGGCGTGCCGCATCTGCAGCAGCTGCACGGTCCACTCGATGTCGGCGAGGCCGCCGCGGCCGAGCTTGAGGTGCAGCAGCGGGTCGGCGCCCCGGGGCAGCCGCTCCATGTCGATCCGGCTCTTGATCCGGCGTACCTCGATCACGTCGTCCTCGCTGATGCCCGACTCGGGGAACCGCAGTGGGTCGATCAGCTCCTCGAAGCGCCGGCGCAGGTCGAGGTCGCCGACCACCGCGTCGGCCCGCAGCAGCGCCTGGGCCTCCCACACCTTCGACCACTTCGCGTAGTAGGCGGCGTAGGAGTCGAGGGTGCGCACCAGCGGCCCCTGCTTGCCCTCGGGACGCAGGTCCGCGTCGACCTGCAGCGGCGGGTCGCCCCCGGGAGCGGCGAGCACCCGGCGTACCTCGTTGGCCACGGCGGTGGCGTACGACGACGCCTGGTGGGGGTCGGCGCCCTCCTCCGGCTGGTGCACGAACAGCACGTCGGCATCGGAGCCGTAGGAGAGCTCGAAGCCGCCGTACCGGCCCATCGCGACGACCGCGATCCGGGTGGGCGCGGCGTCCAGGGACCGTTGGTCGCGCACCGTGCGGCCGGCCACCTCGAGGGTCGCCTCCAGGGTCGCGTCGGTCAGCCGGGACAGGCCCACGCCCACGTCCGCGACGTCGACCAGGCCGAGCACGTCGCCGGCGCCGATCCGGAGCAGCTCCCGCTGGCGGATCCCGCGCACCGCGCGGATCGCCTTGTCCGGGTGCTCCAGGTGCCGGCCGGCGGTCGCCCGCATCTCCTCGGTCATCGCCTCGGCGGAGAGGGGGGCGAGCCAGTCGCCGAGCATCCGGATCCCCTGCGGCTCGCGCTCGAGCAGGTCGGTGACGTAGCGCGAGGTGGCCAGCAGGTGGGCGAGCCGCTCGGCGACCTGGCCCTCGTCGCGCAGCGTCTTGAGGTACCACGGCGTCCGGCCGAGGGCCTCACTGAGCCGTCGGAAGCCGAAGAGTCCGGCATCGGGGTCGGGGCCCTCGGCGAACCACTGCAGCATCGCGGGCAGCAGCGCCTTCTGGATGGCGGCGGTCCGGGAGACCCCGGTGGTCAGCGCCTCGAGGTTGCGCAGCGCGGCCTGGGGGTGGGCGTAGCCGAGCGCGGCGAGCCGGTCGCCCGCGGCCTCGGAGGACAGCCGGACCTCGGGTCCGGGGATCTTGGCCACGGCAGACAGCAGCGGCCGGTAGAACAGCTTCTCGTGCAGCCGGCGGACCTCGACGCGGTGGTGCTGCCAGGCCCGGTCCAGCGCCTCCACCGGCCCCTTGAAGTAGCCCATGCTCCGGCCCAGCCGCCGCAGCGCCGGCTCGTCGGGTGGGACGACGTGGGTGCGCCGCAGCTGGTGGAGCTGGATCCGGTGCTCGAGGGTGCGCAGGAAGCCGTAGGCCTCGTGCAGCGCCTCGCCGTCCTCGCGGCCGACGTAGCCGCCACGGGTCAGCTCCGCCAGCGCCGACAGGGTGGCCCCCGAACGGATCGACGGGTCCGCCCGGCCGTGCACGAGCTGGAGCAGCTGGACCGCGAACTCCACGTCCCGCAGGCCGCCGGCGCCGAGCTTCAGCTGCCGGTCGGCCTCCCTGGCAGGGATGTGCTCGAGCACCCGGCGGCGCATCGCCTGGGTGTCGGCCACGAAGCCGTCGCGCTCGGCGGCGCTCCACACCATCGGGGCGAGCGTCTCGACGTACTCCCGGCCCAGCGCCAGGTCGCCCGCGACGGGGCGCGCCTTGAGCAGGGCCTGGAACTCCCAGGTCTGCGCCCAGCGCTCGTAGTAGCCGCGGTGGCTGGCCAGGGTCCGGCTCAACGGACCGGCCTTGCCCTCCGGCCGGAGCGCCGCGTCGACGGGCCAGATCGTGCCCTCGGCGGTCGGATCGGAGCAGGCCCGGATCAGGTGGCCGGCCAGCTGGGTGGCCGCGCGCGTGGCCGCCGCCTCGTCGGCGCCGTCGACCGGCTCGTGCACGAAGATCACGTCGACGTCGGAGACGTAGTTGAGCTCCCGGCCCCCGCACTTGCCCATCGCGATCACCGCGAGCCGGACCAGATCCGCCGACTCCCCCACCTCGTGCCGGGCGATGGCCAGGGCCGCCTCGAGGGTGCCCGCCGCGAGATCCGAGAGCTCGGCGGCCGCGTCGTCGACGCCGAGGTCGTGGGCCAGGTCGCGGGCCGCGAGCCGGAGCAGCACCCGGCGGTACTCCACCCGGAGCGCGTCGACCGCCTCCGCGTGCTCGAGTGTGGCGGCGGGCCGCTCGTCCGTCGGGTCGGCGCCGACCGCGCGCAGCAGCCCCTCGCGTACGGCGAAGGCGGGCGGGCGGGTGCACCCGAGCAGCGGGTCGGTGAGCTCGCGCCACTGCTCGGGGTGCCGCACCAGGTGGTCGGTCAGGGCGTGGCTGGCGCCGAGCACGCTGAGCAGGCGCATCGCGGTGCCCTCGTCGTCGACCAGCGCGTCGAGCAGCGCGTCGCCGTCCCCGGTGGCCTCTCGGAGCCGGACCAGCCCGGCCAGCGCCGCGTCGGGGTCGGCGGCGCGGGACAGCGGCGCCAGCAGCGGCTCGACGTCCGACCCGATGGCGCGCAGGTCGGCCAGGGCCGTGTCGGCGTCCTGGAAGCCCAGCCTCAGCAGGTTGCCCTTGCCGGTGGCGGGGCGCATCAACGCGGGCTCCTCGCCAGGGCGGCGAACGCGTCGGCCAGCGGCCGCCAGGCCGTCTCGAGCTCGGTCTCCGCCGCGCCGATCTCGTCGAGGAGCCGTTGCTGGTCGATCCCCCGCGCCAGGTGCCGCTCGGCGTCGTCGCGGGCCCACACCTCCAGCACCTCGCGGTCCACCTCGGGGTGCCACTGCACGCCCCAGACCGACGGCGCGAACCGGGCCGCCTGGGTCTCGCCGTGGGGGGTGACCGCCAGGGCGACGGCGTCCTCGGGGAGCCGGGTGACCAGGTCGTCGTTCCACTGCACTGCGCGGCGGGGCGTGCTCAGCGGGCCGAGCAGCGGGTCGTCGGTCGCGGCGGGGAGCCAGCCGACGTCGAGGAGGCCGAGCTGCTGGCCGCGGGGGTTGGGCTCGACGACGCCCCCGAGGGCCACCGCGCAGATCTGGTGCCCGAGGCAGATGCCGAGCGTGGGGACGCCGGACGCCGCGGCGGTGCGCACCAGGTCCCGCAGCGGGGCCAGCCAGGGATGCGGGTCGGTGGCGGCCATCGGGCCGCCGAGCACCAGCAGGGCGTCGTACGCCTCGAGCGTGGGCAGTGGGTCATCGGCGTAGGGCCGGCACACGAAGACCGAGCAGCCCGCGTCCTCGAGCCAGGACCCGAACAGCGCCGGTGGGCAGGTGAGGTCGTGCTCGATCACCAGCACCTTGGGGCGGGCCACGGCGGGCCTAGATGACCGGGAGCATGCGGTCACGCTCGTAGGCGGAGACCTGCACGCGGTACTCGTCCCACTCGGCGCGCTTGTTGCGGAGGAAGAAGTCGAAGACGTGCTCCCCGAGGGTGTCGGCGAGCAGCTCGGAACCCTCGGCGATCTCGATCGCCTCGCTGAGGTTCTTGGGCAGCGGCGCCATGCCGAGACTCTCCCGCTCCCGCTCGCTGAGCTGCCACACGTCGTCCTCGGCCTCGCGGGGCAGGTCGTAGCCCTCCTCGATGCCCTTCATCCCCGCCGCCAGCATCGCCGCGAACGCGAGGTAGGGGTTGCAGGCGGCGTCCACGGTCCGCAGCTCGATCCGGGTGGACTGACCCTTGAGCGGCTTGTACATCGGCACCCGGATCATCGCCGAGCGGTTGTTGTGGCCCCAGCAGACGTACGACGGCGCCTCGCCGCCCGACATGCTCCGCTTGTAGCTGTTGACCCACTGGTTGGTGACGACGCTGATCTCGCGGGCGTGGTGGAGGACACCGGCCATGAAGCCGCGGCCGGTCTTGGAGAGCTGGTACTCCGCGCCCGCCTCGTAGAAGGCGTTCTGGTCGCCCTCGAAGAGCGAGACGTGCGTGTGCATGCCCGAGCCGGGGTGGTGGGTGAACGGCTTGGGCATGAACGTGGCCCAGATCCCCTGGCTCAGCGCCACCTCCCGGATCACCGTGCGGAAGGTCATGATGTTGTCGGCGGTCGTCAGCGCGTCGGCGTACCGCAGGTCGATCTCCTGTTGGCCGGGGCCGCCCTCGTGGTGGCTGAACTCGACCGAGATCCCCATCGACTCCAGCATCGTGATCGCCTCACGCCGGAAGTCCGAGCCCATCGACTGCGCGGTGTGGTCGAAGAACCCGCTGCGGTCCACCGGCACCGGGTCCGCGCCGTCGTGCGGGGTGTCCTGGAAAAGGTAGAACTCGATCTCGGGGTGCGTGTAGAACGTGAAGCCCTTCTCGGCCGCCCGGGCCAGGGTGCGCTTGAGCACGAAGCGGGGGTCGGCGTACGACGGGCTGCCGTCGGGCATCTCGATGTCGCAGAACATCCGCGCGGTGGCCGGCCCCTCGCCGCGCCACGGGAGGATCTGGAACGTCGCCGGGTCGGGCTTGGCCAGCATGTCGGCCTCGTAGACCCGGGCGAAGCCCTCGACCGCGGAGCCGTCGAAGCCGATGCCCTCCGCGAAGGCCCCCTCGAGCTCGGCCGGCGCCACGGCGACCGACTTCAGGAAGCCCAGGACGTCGGTGAACCAGAGCCGGACGAACCGGACGTCACGCTCCTCGAGCGCCCGGAGTACGAAGTCTTCCTGCTTGCCCATGCGCCAACTATGGCGCATCCCCCGAGTCGGTCCGCTCGCGGCTCACGCGCACGCAGCAGTGATGCGCGGCGCGGTGCGGGGCGGTGCTGAGATTCGGGCCTCCGACCCGGTCGACGACCGCGCCGACGAAGGTCCGGTTCATCCCGCAGACCACCGGGGTGTGGTCGGCGGCCAGCCGGTCGAAGGGGCAGTTGCCGAGCACCAGTTCGGCTTCCGCCACCCGGGGTTCGTAGCCCAGCGGCGACAGCGCCCGGGCCACCGCGTCCAGGTCGTCGGCGCCGGCCCTCGACCCGGCCTCGGCGACCAGCGCCTCGGCCGCGTCGACCGCCGCCTGCTGGACCGCCTCGTCGATCGGCACCCCGCCCAGGGACCGCTCGACCGCGTCGGCCAGCACCCGCCCGGCCAGGTCGTAGCGCCGGCTCGGCACGCTCACCGAGACCTCCTTGCGCACCCGCCGGTAGAGCTTGGCCGGCCGACCCGCCCCGGGCCCCGAACGCCCGGTCAGCCGCCGGAACTCGGGGACCAGCAGACCCTCCTCGACCAGCCGGTCGAGATGGAACTTCGCCTTGTGGCGGGGTACGTCGACCCCGTCCGCGGCCTGCTCCCGGCTCACCGCACCCGGCTGGTCCGCGACGAAGCGGTAGAGGGCGCGGCGCACCGGGTCGGCGAGGGCGCCGAGCATGGTCACCCGCCGGGCGAAGGCCTCCTCTGTCACGGTCCCTTTCTATCAGACAGATGGCTTGCCGAAACCCCCTCGGCGGTTCTATCGTCTAATTCACGCTCCCTTAGAGGGAGCCGAGTGAAAGGAGTGCAGTCATGGCACACACTCACGCTTGGGACGGGATCGTCCACGACATGCGCGACGAGTTCCACGACCTGGCGACGATCGCGCACGTGGACGCGGCACGCCGGGCCTGGCTCGCCCTGTGGCTGACCTGCGCGGCGCTGCCGCTGGTCTTCGGCCTGGACAAGTTCGCCGAGATCATCTCCGACACCTGGGCGGTCTACCTGACCACCGAGGCGAACGACATCATCCCGGGCAGCGCCGCCGACGCGATGCTCTGGATCGGCGCGCTCGAGATCGTCCTCGCCATACTGGTGCTGGCCGCGCCGCGGATCGGCGGCGACCTGTTCGCGCTGTGGATGGTGCTGGTCGCGATCAACCTGTTCGCGCTCGGCGGCGTGCACGAGCTCGCCGTCGGCGTGCTCGCGATCGCGGTGATGGCGTTCGCGATGGCGCACATGTCGACCTCCTACCACGACCAGGGGGCGAAGGCTCCGACGGTCATGCCCTGACGGTCACCGCTCCGGTACGTCGGCCTCGATCTCCGCGAGCCAGGCGGCGGCGCTGGCGTCCGACGGCATCCGCCAGTCGCCGCGCGGCGACATGGTGCCGCCGGCGCTCACCTTGGGGCCGTTGGGCAGCGCCGACCGCTTGAACTGGCTGGCGAAGAACCGCTGCACGAACACCATCAGCCACTGCCGGATCGTCTCCAGGTCGAACGCCACTCGGCGGTCCTCGGGGAAGCCCGGCGGCCAGTCCCCCTCGTCGACGTCGCGCCAGGCGTGCCACGCCAGGAACGCGATCTTCGCGGGCCGATAGCCGCGCCGGATCACGTGGAAGAGGGTGAAGTCCTGGAGTGAGTAGGGGCCCACGGAATCCTCGGTCCGCTGCGGCATCTGGTCCTCGCGGGACGGGATCAGCTCGGGCGTGATCTCCTGGTCGAGGATCTCCTGGAGCACCTCGTTGGTCTCCCGCTCGAACTGCGCGGAGTCGATCACCCAGCGGATCAGGTGCTGGATCAGCGTCTTCGGTACGCCGGCGTTGACGCCGTAGTGGGACATCTGGTCGCCGACACCGTAGGTGCACCAGCCGAGGGCGAGCTCGGAGAGGTCGCCGGTGCCGAGCACGATGCCGCCGCGGTGGTTGGCGAGCCGGAACAGGTAGTCGGTGCGGAGCCCGGCCTGCACGTTCTCGAACGTGACGTCGTAGACCTCCTCGCCGGCGGCGAACGGGTGGTCGAGGTCCTTCAGCATCTGCTCGGCGGCCGCGGTGATGTCGATCTCCTCGAACGTGACGCCGAGGGAGGTGGCCAGCCGGGTGGCGTAGGACTTCGTGGCCTCGCCGGTCGCGTAGCCGGGCAGCGTGAACGCGTGGGTCTCACTGCGGGGACGACCGAGCCGGTCCATCGCCTTGGCGGCCACGATCAGGGCGTGGGTGGAGTCGAGCCCGCCGCTGACGCCGATCACGATCTTGGGCTGGCCGATCGCGTGCAGTCGCTGCTCCAGGCCGGAGACCTGGATGTTGTAGGCCTCGTAGCAGTCCAGTGCGAGCCGTTCGGGATCGTCTGGCACGAACGGGTAGCGGTCCACCTTGCGGCGCAGCCCGATGTCCCCGCTCGGCGGGTGTGCCTCGAACGCGACGGTGCGGAACTCGCGCCGACCGAGCCTCTCGAGCCCCCGCCGGTTGTCGTCGAACGTGCCCTGCCGCAGCCGCTCCTGCCGGATCCGGTCGAGGTCCACGTCGGTGACCGAGCGCCGCGGGCCGTCGGGGAACCGCTCGGTCTCGGCGAGCAGGTCGCCGCACTCGTAGACCATGGTCTGGCCGTCCCAGGAGAGGTCCGTGGACGACTCGCCCTGGCCGGCGGCCGCGAAGAGGTACGCCGCGTTGCACCGGAAGCTCGCGCTGCGCACCAGCAGCCGGCGGTCCTCTGCCCGGGCCACAGTGATCGGGCTTCCGGAGAGGTTGGCCAGCACCGTCGCCCCGGCCAGCGAGGCCTCCGCGCTCGGCGGCACCGGCACCCACATGTCCTCGCAGACCTCGACGTGGAGGCTGAGCCCGGGGATGTCGGCGGCCGCGAAGATCAGATCCGGCCCGAACGGCACCTCGGCGCCGTCGATGGTGATCGTCGAGCCGTGCCTGTCGTCACCCGGCGCGAACCAGCGGCGCTCGTAGAACTCGCGATAGGTCGGTAGGTAGGACTTCGGAGCCACCCCGAGCACCCGGCCCCGGTGGATCACCACCGCGCAGTTCAGCACCCGGGTCCCGTGCACCAGCGGCGCGCCCACGATCAGCACCGGCATCAGGTCCGCGCTGGCGTCGACGATCTCGCCGATCGCCCGTCGTACGCCGTCGAGCAGCGTGTCCTGCAGGAACAGGTCGTCGATGGCGTAACCGCTCAGGCACAGCTCCGGGAACACCGCCACCGCGACGTGATCGTCGTGACACCCCCGCGCCTGCGCGAGCACCGCGGCCGCGTTCGCGGCGGGGTCGGCCACGCTCACCGGCACCGTGCACGCGGCCACCCGCGCGAAGCCCTGGGCGTAGGCGGAGTAGAAGTCCACGCTGCGAGTCTAGGGTTCGCACCCGTCGCACCGATGAGTGCGGATCGTCTCCAGGGTCTGAACGCCCATGATCACGTCCATCAACCCCTGCCTCTGGTTCGACGACAATCTCGAGCAGGCCGCCGAGTTCTACACCTCGATCTTCCCGAACTCCTCGATCGGCCACCTGAGCCGCTACACCGAGGCCGGCCCGGGCGAGCCCGGCTCGGTGCTGGCCGGTGAGTTCACGATCGACGGGATGACGTTCCGCGGCATCAACGGCGGGCCGGGGCACGCGCACTTCACCGAGGCGATCTCGTTCAGCATCACCTGCCGCGACCAGGCCGAGGTCGACTACTACTGGGACTCCCTGGTCGACGGCGGCGAGGAGTCGGTGTGCGGGTGGCTCAAGGACCGGTTCGGGCTGTCCTGGCAGATCGTCCCGCAGCGGCTCTACGAGCTCGTCTCCGACCCGAACCCGGCGCGGGCCAGGGCCGCGACGGAGGCGATGTTCACGATGCGGAAGATCGTGATCGCGGAGATGGAGGCGGCGGCCAACGCCGCCGCCTGACCGAATTTGACTTGTGGGCCAGGTCACACTCCCTCTAAGTTCTGGCCAACCTCCCCCACCCACAAAGGAGTGTGACCCATGCGTTCTCGGGCGCGTATCTATCTAGCTGTGGCTGCATCCGCGGCCGTCATCCTGGCGTCGACCAACGCCGCCAACAGCCATCCCACCCACGACGGCGACGGCAAGGAAGCCGGGTTCGACCGGATCGCCGAGGACGTCAGCCCGGGGGGCGTCCCCCAGGAGCGACAGTCCGACGTCCGATGCGAGGACGACATGGCCGGGATCTTCCCGTGCCACAAGGTCGACCTCGCGTCGTTCATCCCGCTGAGCGAGCTCGGCGGCAGCGTCTGGGCCAACGACGTCTGGGGCTGGACGGACCCGCAGACCGGCCGCGAGTACGCCATCGCGAAGCTCTTCGAGGGCACGGCGTTCGTCGACATCACCGACGAGTACGACCCGACCTACCTCGGCACGCTCCCCTCACCGGCGCCTGACCCCGATGACTTCGGACACATCTGGGGTGACGTCAAGACCTACGGCAACCACGCTTTCATCGGTACTGAGGCCGACGG
>Ga0299913_10001124_pt1 | contig 19092 bp, 14 predicted proteins | sample RVTome_9_FD_201360 | JGI IMG/M metagenome (GOLD analysis project Ga0299913, IMG submission 201360) | Soil microbial communities from uranium-contaminated site in the Upper Colorado River Basin, Wyoming, United States - RVT155D38 (version 2) ... | reverse complement strand
GCTATGCCTTCGGTGCAGTCGGGGCCGGGGTAGCCGTGGCCGCGGTTGTGAACTCATCACTCACGCTACTGCTCGCAGGTATGGCCATTCTTGGCCTCGGGAATGCCTCAAACCAGCTTGCCCGTTACACCGGTGCGGAGTTGTTCCCGGCCGACCGGAGAGCGTCAGCACTCAGTCTCATCGTATGGGCTGGCACCATCGGGTCCGTCCTGGGGCCCGTCCTTCTCGAGCCTGGCGGAGCCCTGAGCACCGACAGGGGCTTCTCCGAACTCGCCGGCGGCTTTATCGTCACCTTCGGTTTCATGCTGGTGGCAGCCGTGCTGTACTCGGTGGCGCTCAGGCCCGATCCTGCGGCACTGAGTTTCGACGGGCCGGTTGCCATCGGAAAGGCGTCATTTGGTGACGCCTTCAGTCAGCCTCACGTCAAGGTTGCCCTTGCCGCCATGGTTTCAGGCCAGGTGGTCATGGTGCTCATCATGGTCGCCACACCCCTCCACATCCGGCAGCATGGCTTCGACCTGGGGGTCGTTGGCATGGTCATGAGCGCCCACACGCTGGGCATGTTCGCATTCTCGCCGCTCACAGGTCGCCTCGCCGACCGGATCGGTCGCTACCGAACCATCCTCATCGGTCTCGCCATTCTCGGGCTTGCAGCCATCCTTGCCGCGGCAGCGCCATCCACCTCGACGCCGGTTCTGGTAGTAGCGCTTTTCTTGCTTGGGCTGGGCTGGAACCTCGGGTTTGTTGCCGGGTCCGCTCTCCTCACAGTTGGCTTTGGACCCGACCTTCGCGCTCGCCTCCAGGGCCGCGCCGACTCCATCACCTGGTTATCGAGCGCGATCGCCAGCGTCGTCTCTGGACTTGTCTTCGAGATGAACGATTACCGCTTCCTCTCGCTTGCTGGTCTAGTCCTGCTGGTCGTTCCGCTGGTCATCGTCAACCGAAATCGCGCGGCGTTGGCGCTCGCGGGCGCAGCGGGCTGACCTTCAAGCGTTACACACGGCAGCCAACCTGGCGAGAACATCACGCCAACCCTGCTTGAGGTCACCCCCGTCGCCGGCCGCATCGTCGAGTTCGTGGGTGACAGAGACCAGCGTGCCGCCCGCGATCGGGACAAACCGGACCCAGACCTTCTCGGCGACCTCACTGACGCCATCATTCATCCAATTCCATGTCATCCCGATCTCCTCTCCGGCCTCAAGGCTGAGGATCTCACCGCGAACGCCGATACCGGCACCAGTGGATGAGATTTCGTAGCCGCCTCCGAGCCGAGCGTCGATGAGGTATCTGGTGTCGGAGATGTGCGGCCACCACCACGACGCGAGAGATTCAGCCGACAGCCAAAGATAGTATGCGGTGCCCGGCTCGCACGGAAGCTCCTGTTCGATCACCAGATCCATCAGAGTGCCCTACTTGAGACTGAATGGAGGGTAAAGATCCGTGACCAAGAGAGTTGCGTACGCCTGAACGCGGAGCCCCCATCTCCCGACACCAACTACGTAGTCGAAAAGGGCCCTTGGGTAGCGGCCAGTGAAGAGGATGGCGAACCAAGCGAGAACTATCGCAATGATGGCGCCCACTACGAGCACCACAAGTACCACATAGTGAGGGATCGCCAACAGCCACTTCACCAGTGGCAGGAATCGGTTTAGATCTCTTTCGACATCGGGGTAGTCGATCTCTAGGTGCACCGACTGCGTCTCAACAGTGGAGGGATAACGGTCTGTGAGTAGTCCCAGGTAGGATCCAACCCTTGTCGAGAATCGATTGAGCTCCAACGCGAAGTCGAACCACCACCGTGGGTACCGCTGCCTGAAAACGATCAGCAGCATCGTGGCCAGGAAGAGGCCAGCGACAATACCTCCCCCGGACTTAGTGACCCTCTCACCCGTCTCAGTTGCGACTGTTTCGTTCCCGGTAGCGGTCAGAAGGGACAGGATGAGGACGATGGGCACCGCCCAAATCAGACGGAAGAACGTCGTGAGCCGATCCAGCGTCTCGGGGTAGTCGATGTCCAGCCGTGCCGGATATGGGTTCGATGGTGTGGTCATTGTTGGCTACCTCTTGTGTAGTGACGTGGTTTTGGGTTCCGATTCAACGGGTGCATGACACTGCCCATACTTTGGGGACCACGATTCCTTCTTTCGTCTTTCATCACGATACGCTTTGGCGTCGGCGACGGCCTCATTGGATAGCTTCACTTGATCCACGTTCTTTGACTGCCTGGGGTCTAGACGCAGTCTCCAGGACCCTATGATCCGTCTTTCGAAAGCCCATCAGGTTGCCCAAGAGATACATCACCGAACAGAAGCGGTTGCCTTTCGCGTTTGCGTTTCGCTCGCTACGCGTGCGCGGCTACACAACTGAGGACTTTCGGGCCGATCTCGGCGCCGGGGCAACCCTTGGAGTGGTCGCCCTTCCCCTCTCCATGGCGCTCGCCATCGCATCGGGGGCCCCACCTCAACACGGCCTGTTCACCGCCATCGTCGGCGGCATTGTCATCGCCCTTGCCGGCGGCACGATGCACTCGGTCTCGGGTCCCACAGCCGCATTCGTAATTCTTCTCGCGCCGATCACCGCACAGTACGGATTGTCGGGTCTGCTCATGGCATCGCTGATGGCGGGCGTGGTCCTGGTTGCCATGGGACTCTTTCGATTGGGTCGGCTCATCCAATTCATCCCGTATCCAGTCACCACCGGATTCACCGCAGGGATCGCGATCGTGATCGCCGTGCTCCAGTTGGGCGATCTGGTCGGGCTTGGCTCTCTCGAAGGCGAACACATCTGGGACCGTATCGCCGATTTCGCCTCCCGCTTGGAGACCGCACGCTGGCCCGACCTCGCGGTGGGTGCGATCACCCTGGCGACGATGATCTGGTTGCCGAAGTTGACCAGACGTATTCCTGCCCCTCTGGTCGCGTTGGTCCTGGCGGCGGTCGTCGGCGTTGCTTTTACTCGACTCGGGCAGGATGTGGCCACGATCGACACCCGGTTTGGTGGCATACCGGCCGTGCCCCCACTTCCTCTGCTCCCCTGGAATGTCGACCTCGGAATCAGCCCCTCCCTCCTCCTCGACCTCGCCCCCAGCGCTCTGGCTATCGCCATGCTCGGAGCCATCGAATCTCTCATGTGCGCGGTGGTCAGTGATGGCATGACCGGCTCACGTCACGACCCGGACTCGGAGTTGGTCGGGCTCGGCCTGGGCAACATCATCGTCCCTTTCTTCGGTGGGTTCGCAGCGACAGGTGCCATCGCCCGCACGGCAACCGGCATCCGATCAGGAGGACGGACCCCGATTTCTACAGTTATCCACTCCCTTTTCCTTCTCGTGGCGATGCTCGCCCTGGCTCCGTTGCTCGGTTTCGTCCCCATGGCTGGAATGGCGGGTCTGCTCCTCGTCGTCGCCTGGAACATGAGCGACGCCTCGCATTTCATCAGAATGGTCCGGATCTCCCCTCGGAGCGATGTCTCGGTTCTCTTCGTCTGTTTTGCCCTGACGGTGATCTTCGACATGGTCGTCGCCGTGTCGGTAGGAGTCGTCCTAGCCGCGTTCCTCTTCATGCGGCGCATGGTGGAAATCTCCGGCGCCCGCCTGATCGGTGGCGAGGAGGGCCACCTGGTCGAAGGCCTGCCTCCGGGAGTGATCTTCTATGACATCGCCGGGCCTCTCTTCTTCGGCGCCGCCGAGAAAGCACTTGCCGCCCTCGGGGTGGTGGAATCGGGTGTGCACACCGTCATCATCGACTTCGAGGACGTCCCTGCAATAGATGCGACCGGAATGGTCGCTCTCGAGTCAATGATCACCAAACTCAACGGTCACGACATCAAGGTGGTGATGGCGAAACTGAACCCTCAACCCCGCCAGGTCATCGAGCGCGCTGGCTTCGTCGAGACACCGGGAAAGCTCGAGATAGCCGACGAGCTGAGCGACACGATCGACCGGGTAGTCCGCGACACCCTCACATGATCGATGGCATGGCTGACATTTGGCCCCACACCGGAGCGGTGCTCGCTGGCGGGTCAAGCATGAGGATGGGTGTTCCCAAAGAAGACCTTCTGCTGCCCGGCGGCATGAGCATGATCGGACGCGTCATCCAGACCCTGGAGAAAGTCTGTGCTCGGGTGGTCACCGTTGGCGGCGAACACATGGTGCAGCAAAACGTACTTGACCTCCGACATGGGGCCGGCCCACTCGGGGGAATTGAAGCGCTCCTCGCGTCCGGTTTGGACGACAACTATCTCGTCTGCCCCAGCGACATCCCCTTGATCACGCCGGAGTTGGTTCGCCGTCTGAATGCTCCCTCAGATTCCGTAGCCACCTTCTTCGAGGTGCAAGGGGACCCGGTCCATTCGCTCCCCTTGCGAATTTCGGTCGCTGCTCTCGACACGGTGTCCGCAGCACTGGACGCCGGGAGGAACGCAATCCATACCGTGCTCGCCGAGCTCGAGACCGAGCGAGTCTCCATCAGCAGGGCCGAAGCAGCCGGACTGCGAAACATCAACACCCCGGAGGACTACTCCGCGATCTAGTGGTCTGTCGGTCAAATAGTGTGCGCGTGTCTCCGAGCCATCGGTGTCATCTGACAAGAAGAAAAGCGCAGTCGCAGTCGGGGCCTGCTCCGAGCATTTTCGACGCAGTCAGGGGCGCCGAGGGCCGGAGAGACGCCACAAGTATTTGAGCGACGGGCCACTCGCAGTCGTCCTAGTCCTAATCGTCGTCTTCGTCGTCTAACTCGATACCCATTGCGCCCGCCAGCTCTAGGACATGTTCCAGCAGGTGCTCCCGCTCCGGCGACTCGGGTAGGTCTTCGACCTTTGCCAGAAGCTCTTCGAGTTTCTTATTGAGGTTATCTTCGCCCTGATTCCAAGCTTCCATCACTTTCTGGAGCCGATCGCCCAGCTCCTCGACTTCCTTCCGTTTGAATTCGGGTGGGTCGAGTTCTTCGAGGTGAACCCGGAACTCGTCAGCGAGTGCCGCCGGGCCTGGCATCGTGGTCGTGGTCGTGCTGGAGGTCGATGTCGAGGTAGTGGTCGAGACCGTAGCGGCCGTGGACGTGGCTGCTGCTTCCCCGGGTAGGGAAGTCTCCGCTCCCAAAACTGTGCCGGCTCGATTCGAGGCAATGGCGTAAGCGGTGCCGAGAAGAACAGCCAGAGCCAAGAGAGAAGCGACAAGCGTCGTTCTTCGCGACCTGTTCGAGCCCTGATTCGTTCCACCACCTGACATCACCAGGGTCGGTTCCTCCGACGCCCCCTCGGCCTGGGCCATCGTGGCATCGACTGGCGTGATATCGGAGTGGCTGAGCACAATTGTGGTCGATGTCAGCAGAGCGCTGGCAAAGGCACCAGCCGAAGAGGGCCGGAATTTGGGGTCGCGTGACATTGCCTCGGCGATACGGGACAGCATCTCATCAGGTACCGCTGGGTCCGCGGGGATCCCGCCTGAGCGAATTGCGTCCATGAGAGCTCCGACATTGGGTGCCTCAAAAGGAGGTCGGCCGGCCAGCATCTCGTACGTGACAGCTCCGAGAGAATAGATATCGGACGATTCGGTGATCGTGTCACCCGCGATCACCTCGGGTGAGAGGTAGGCGAGAGTCCCGACCAGATCTCCGGGCTGTGTGAGCGTGGCGGGGTGATTCAGGGAACGCGCGATACCGAAGTCAGCAAGCTGGACGGTTCCATCCCTTGCCAGAATGAGATTCGACGGCTTGACATCACGATGCACGACCCCGTTCTCGTGGGCATAGTCCAGAGCAGCGGCCACCTGAACAACTATGCCGGCTGCGGTTCCTGGATCGAGCCGGTCCTCCCTGGCCAGCCGCTGGGCAAGAGACTCACCCTCGACGTATTCGAGGACGATGTAAGCACCATCGTCATCGACTCCAGAGTCGTAGATCGCCACGATTCCAGGATGGTTGAGCCGAGCCGAGGACCGGGCCTCGCGCCCGAAACGCTCAGAAATCTCCGCATCGGTGGCCAGATGCGGGAGCAGCCGTTTGACCGCCACCCAACGGTCGAGCACAGTGTCTTTCGCCTTCCACACAGTGGCCATTCCACCGGTTCCTAGGATTTCGACTGGCTCGTAGCGTCCGTCGATCAACCATCCCCCTTTCTCAACGCGGGTGGCCCTTCTACCCCCGGTCCGTTCCGGATAAACGCCGACAAACCAGACAAACGGCTTAAACCGTTGGAATCCAGACTCTCATCGTCGACGGGCCGCGGTTAGCCCACTGATTATAGGGAACGAGGCGTAATGGAATCTCGCTTCCGGTCGAAGGGCCGATCGAATCCGGGTATGGCCACCCGAGATCCGTGTCGTCGACGAGGCGGCCCGTGGCCATGATCGCCCCCTCACCTCCCTCGAGGCTCTGGCTTTGGTCGATTCGCACCGCACCCACGTCCCGACCCGCCGGAAGGTCGACAGATTCGACGCAAAGCACCAGCGGGCCCTGCTCAACGGCAACACATCCCCGGATGGCGTCGATTCTGGGATCGGGAACCGTCCACCGCGGGCTCATCGGAAGTTCGAGCTCAATTCGGTCACCGACCGCGAAGGACCGGGTCACTGTTGCAGTACCCCCCTCCACGGTTTTCCGGCTGTCCCGATCGGAGAACACGGCGCCTGTCGCCCACGCGGGAACGCGAATGGAGAGCGACCAGGGAGCTTCGTCGGTCTCGGTGATCCGAATCGATACCGTCCCCTCGAATGGGTATCCAGTGGTCATCTCGAGGCCGACCGGACGACCACTCTCCAATTCTGTCGAGATACGACAATCGGCGAATTGGTGGACCTGCAACCCACCCCCGTCGACCGTGGCGATGTAGGCGGCGAGACTTGCGAAGGTACGCGCGATATTCGTCGGGCAACAAGAGACCGCAAACCACGGCTCGCGCAGACTGGACGAAGCTCGCTTGCTCACCTCGTCGGGGGAAGGGATGACACCGGGCACCCGCTGATGCAGCGGATTGGCATAGAAGAACGCCCTTCCATCCGGCGCCAGGGAGGTCGCCACGACATTGAAGAGAGTCCGTTCGACAATGTCGGCAAACCGCGATTCTCCGGTTGCCAGCAGGAGCCGCCACGCCAACATCACAGAGGCGATTCCGGCACAGGTTTCGGAATATGCCCGGTCGGGAGGGAGGACGAAATCGTCGCCGAATCTCTCACCTTCGTGGTGAGACCCCATTCCGCCTGTCAGATATGTCCGCCTAGCGATCGTCCTTTCCCACTGCTGGATGATGATCTCGAGGAGTTCTTCGTCCCCCGTCTCCATCGCCAGGTCGACCGCGCTCGAGGCGAGATAAAGGGCTCGAACCGAGTGCCCCGTGAGGACCGTTGCTTCCCGTATCGGGATGTCGTCCTGGAAATAGGAGCGGCCCCAGTGGATGTCGTCAAGCGTCTGGTGTCCTCGACGGTCGATGAAGAGCCGTGCCTGGTCGAGATACCGCTCCTCTCCGGTGAGCCGGAACAACTCGATCAGACCGAGCTCGATCTCAGGGTGACCGCCGACCCGCTCGATGCCTCCACTTCCGAACGTTTCGCAGACATGATCGGCGGCGCGTTTTGCCACTTCGACGAATTCATCGGTGTGGCCCGCACGGGCCCGGGCGACGGCTGCCTGGAGCATGTGGCCGTAGCAATAGAGCTCGTGTCCCCATTCCAAGTCGCTGTAGCGCTCCGGCTGGCCGGGACGCCCGAAGACTGTGTTCAGATAGCCGTCTCGCTCCTGAACAGGCGCAATCACTTCTGTCAAGGAGTTGAAAAGGCTGTCAGCCGAATCCGACCCTGATCGCCCGGTCTCCCACGCCGCAGCTTCCATGAGCTTGTAGACATCGGAATCTGTGAACACAACGCCGTTCCGATCCTGGGGAAGCCGTCCTTCCGTCGCCGCTCGGAAGTTGCCGACCCATCCCACCCGCTCCATCCAGTCGTGGCAGTGCCCGATGGTTGCCGATTCGTTCACTTCTTGACGCTTAGACCAGAAACCGCCAATGATCTGAACCTCATCGATGCCGACTGGCCGCAGCCTGCCGGAAGCCGGAACCACCGGGCGCCCATCAAAGCCGCCGATCATGACACGGACTCCTGCCAAGAATGGTCTGGTTCGTATCCGAGAAGAGCCCTAGCCCGATCGATGGCGAGCAGCGTCTCCCGCCCTTCGACATTCCGGCGGAGTGGGACCCCGGGATAGACCTCCGCCATGAGCTCGGCTGAGGGTCGGGTCATCACTGTGTCCGCTGCTGCCACGATTGCGATCTCAGAGCCATTGGTTGAAGCGTCCAGGGCAAGCCGCACCGATTTCGTGACGTCCCTTACGTCGACATAGCCCCACAGATTCCATTTCCGGATAAGTGGATCATCCCAGAACGAGGGAAACGCCTCGTAGTCAGTGGGTTCCATGATGTTTGAGAAGCGGAGTCCTATGAAGGGAATCCCTGAGGTGCGTGAGAATTGCGTCGCCATGGACTCGGCCACCAGTTTCGAGAGTGCATAAGAGCTCTCCGGTCGGGGGTCCGCGGCTTCGTCAACGGGTGCGTATGCAGGCGGCGTATCGAAAGGGAGGCCGAGCACCGTCTCGCTCGACGCCCACACCACCTTGCCCGCCCCAACCGAGGCGGCAGAGGCAAAGACGTTGTAGGTCGAAATCGTGTTGATTCGGAATGTCTCGCCTTCCGGGCGAATTCCGGGCGCGGGGATGGCCGCCAAATGGACCACAGCATCGGCCCCGTCGAACAGCTCCAGCGTCTGGCCGAGGTCGGTCAGGTCGGCGATGGCACATAGGCCGTGTTCGCTCCCGTCGTAACTCCAATCTACGTTGAGGACGTCGTGGCCCCGTTCGCGGAGGTCGGTGACCACCCAGCGACCGGTCTTGCCACTACCGCCGGTCACTACGATTCGCATGGCTTAGTACTCCTGGATTTGGCCTGAATTCGTATGCTACATTCGTATTCAGAACTTTTCGACTTCAGCCAAGAGGAGACCACCAAACATGCCCGAGCTCAAAATTGGTGCCGTCCTGTGGAGTCAGGCAACCGACTGGGACGGATTTCTCTCCGCCGCAACAGACGCCGACGCGCTGGGTTTTGACTCGATCTGGACATGGGATCACCTATATGCGATCTTCGGCGAACCCGATCAGCCCATCGTGGAAGGCTATACCGCCCTCGCCGGGCTCGCCCTGGGCACCCAGCATGCGGAGATAGGGCTGTTGGTGGGTGCAAATACATTTCGCAACCCTGGATTGGTGGCCAAGTCGATCGTCTCCATCGATCACATGAGTCAGGGTCGGGCGATCCTGGGGTTGGGCGGCGCCTGGTTCGAGTTGGAGCACACGGCTTTTGGTATCGACTTCGGCTCAGGGTTCGGTGAACGTCTCGATTGGATGGACGAAGCCACGGCAGCAGTGAGGACTCTGCTCGATGGTGCTTCGGTCACAAGCGAGGTTGGCCGGTACCAATTTCAGGAACTGAAGTTGAATCCCGCTCCCCTCCGGGAGCACCTCCCGATCATGATTGGTGGCTCCGGTGAGAAGAAGACTCTCCGAACGGTGGCCCGCTACGCGGATCAGTGGAATGCATTCGGATCACCCGAGACGCTGACCCACAAGGACAACGTCCTCCGCTCTCACTGCGCTGATGTCGGCCGGAACCATGAAGACATCGAACGGACGGTCGGGGCGAAGATAGTGATTCGAGACAGGGCGTCTGAAGCCGGACGCGTCCTCGAAGAGTTGATGGAGCATAATCAAACTCCGATGGGAAACATTGCCGACGACGAGACGTTCTGGATTGGTACCGCGGATCAGATCGCCGAGAAGATGCTGGCTTACCGGCACGTGGGATTCCATACCTTTCTCGTTGAAATGCCTGCCCCCTATGACAGGGAGACGATGAACGCCCTGATCGAAGTGGTCAAGCCCGTCGTCGCGTCAGCCTGACCTTGGGAGCCCGTTGAACAATGCATGTCACCCATCTTGACGACCAGGCATCACCACTCGCTGCGTTCTCGGCCCCGCCATTCCGGTCCGAGGAGTGGCGAAACCTCGGCCTTGCGATTGGCGCGCCTGGCCGCCAACCTGGGCAACGGCATCATCCAACGGACTCCTGAACGTATGAACCAATTCTGATGACCACGACATCCACATCCGCCGCCATCCTGACCGCGGCCCGAACTCTCGAGATCCGGGAGGCGTCCCTCCCCGAGCCAACTGCCGAAGAGGTCTTGGTCCGGGTGACCGACGTTGGTCTCTGCGGCTCCGACGCACACTGGTATGAAGAAGGCCGGATCGGCGAAACCGGTGTCGGCGACGGCTTGGTCCTCGGACACGAGTTCTCGGGTGTTATCGAATCCGGTCCCCGATCCGGAGAGCGGGTTGCTGTCGATCCCGCTATCCCGTGCCTCACCTGCCAGCCGTGCCGGGCCGGGAAGAACAATCTCTGCCTGAACATCCAGTTCGCCGGTCACGGCGCTACCGATGGCGCGCTGAGGACACATCTCGTCTGGCCGGAACGATGTCTGGTGACACTGCCCGACGGAATGTCATCAGAGGTGGGCGCCCTCCTCGAGCCCATCGGCATTGCCATACACGCGATCGATCTCGCCAACATAGAGGGGGCCAGGTCTGTGGGAGTCTTCGGGTGCGGGCCGATTGGACTGCTCCTCATATCGATCCTCAAATCGATGGGGGTGGAGAAGATCGTCGCCACAGATCGATTACCCCACAGGCTGGAAGCAGCCCGAAGCCTCGGCGCCACCCAGCCGGTCCTCGCAACCGAAGACGAAAGGGAGCTTGAGGCTCTCCTCGAGGCATCCGGAGACGGCTTGGACAACACCTTCGAAGCCGCTGGCTCCGATGCTGCGCTGCACAGTGCCATGACTGCTGCCCGCCCGGGCACAAGCGTCACAGTGGTCGGCATCCCCACCGGCGATCACACCTCCTTCGCCGCATCGCTTGCCCGACGGAAGGAGATGAGCCTCGTCCTCTGTCGCCGAATGCTCTCCGACGATCTGACTCGCGCCGCTGAGCTTGCCGGGTCTTTGGATCTCACGGAAATCGTCACTCATCGATACCCGTTCGACCAGGTGGACGCGGCCTTCTCTGCCCTTTCCGACCGCCGCGGCCTCAAGGTGGTTGTGACGCCGAGTCCTTGAATCCTGTGCCTATGATTCCCGACCCGGGACTCCCCGAACCTACAAACAGCGACCACATTTCGCGATCTATGAATGCCTATGCAGGCAACGCTTTGCTGCCATTCGTATCCAGGCGAATAGTCAGCCTATAATGTTTCGATACGTAATCGCCGGACAGCATTTATGAAATCGTATGCGAATGGCTAAGTTGGCTATGTTTCTGCCAGAGGGAGCGGATCGTCGCCTCGAACAGAGCGGCGTCTGCGGGCGGACCTCGCCGCGATTTCGAATAAAGGAGAGACCGACCATGGAAGCCATTGGAGCCAGGACATGGTGACAGGTGAGGAGATCACTGACCGCGGTAGGAACCCCCGGCCGGTGACCATGCAAGACATCGCAAAAGCTGCCGGGGTCTCCCAGTCGACCGTTTCCCGAGTCCTCAACGACACCCCTACCTCGGTACCGATAGCTGCTATCACCCAGGAACGGGTCCAGGAAGTTGCCCGACGACTTGGGTACCGACCCAATCCACTGGCCCGGGGCTTGCGCGGCGCCAAGACGATGCTCCTCGGCGTGATCGTACGAGAGATCACCGACCCATTCTTCGCCATGGCGGTCGAGGCACTTTCCACGGAGGCGCTCAACCGTGGTTACAACGTGGTCCTCGGCAGTGCCCACAGCAAGGCCGACGAGGCGATCGCGCTCCGCGCGGTTCTCGAGACACGCCACTGCGATGCGATAATCCTCCTCGGCGACATGAGGGATGAGCCCAAATTCCTCGAAGACCTGCGCGCCTCGCAGACACCCGTAATCGCCCTCTGGCATGGAACCGATCTCGAAGGTGTGCCAACGGTCAACACTGATAACCGTGCCGGTATGGTCGCCGCTCTTGATCACCTAACCGACCTCGGACACACCCGGGTCGCATTCATCGGCGGACGACCACTGGGGGATATCCGGGACCGGCGCACCGCATTCCTCGACTACTTCGAGACGCGAGGGATCTCCGTGCCCGATGAGTATGTGAGGAGCGCCACCAACGACCCTGCCGACGGCGACTCGGGAATGCGGGACCTGATGGACCTCGATCGACCTCCGACAGCTGTTGTCTGTACCACCGACCACCTGGCGACTGGCGTGCTCCACGCTGCCGCAGATCTGGGTATCTCCGTTCCCGGCGAAATTTCGGTGGTGGGCTTCGACGACATCCCGATGGCGAGTTACACGGTGCCTTCTCTGACCACCGTCCATATGCCCGTGCAGGAGATGACCGAAATCGCAGCGAGGCTCGCGATGGACGATACAGAGGCGGGCACAAATGAGACGGACCGGAACTTCGTGGTGGCTCCGACCCTTGTTGTCCGGATGTCGACAGGTGAGGCTCCAGAGGGATGACGGCACCGTACGCCGAACTTCGCCATCTGGTGGCAGAAGCCAACCGTGAGATCGACTCCGCGGGGCTCGTCGTACAGGCATTCGGCAACGCCAGTCAGGTCGAGCGAGAGACCGGGGTATTTGCGATCAAGCCGAGTGGCATCCCCTGCCGCGCGGTGACCGCCGATGACGTAGTCGTCGTCACACTAGAGACTGGAGGCGTGGTGTGGGGCCAGCACCGGCCTTCATCCGATACGCCTACCCATCGCGCTATCTACGAGGGCCTGGATTCGGTTGCGGGAGTCGCTCACACTCATTCTCGGTTCGCGACCGCCTGGGCACAGGCGAGAAAGCCAATTCCTTGTCTTGGGACCACGCATGCTGATCATTTTCGGGGACAGGTGCCGATCACTCGAACGCTTAGCCCCGAGGAGATCCACGGCGACTACGAAGCGAACACCGGGAGGGTGATCGTGGAGCTTTTCGGTCCCGATGGGTTCGACCCGGACGAAACGCCAGGTGCTCTCGTTGCATCCCATGGCCCTTTCGTCTGGGGGGAGACTGCTCACGATGCCGTGAACATGGCTGCTGCTGTGGAGCTGATGGCCGAACTTGCCCTCCGGACACTGACTATCCGCCCCGACCGGGCTGAGATTGAAGAAGAGTTGCTGGATCGGCACTTCACCAGGAAACACGGCCCCCTCGCCTACTACGGTCAGCCGTGACCACCGCTAGGGCCACCGTTGGGGTCGACTTCGGGACCGAGTCTGCGCGGGCCGTGCTCGTCGACGTCGCCACTGGACGCGAGATTGCGAGCGCCGTGCACGAATACAAGTCGGGGGTGATCGACGATCAGCTGCCGGGCGACGGCCAGATCCTGCCCCCGGATTGGGCGTTGCAGGATCCAGATGACTACCTCGAGTCCCTGGGGACGACGGTAAAGGCGGTGCTTGCGCAAAGCCGGATCGACCCAACGCAGGTGATCGGCATCGGTATCGACTTCACCGCATGCACGATGATGCCCGTGACCGTCGATGGGACCCCGCTGTGCCGGCTTGGCGACTATGGCTCCAACCCGCACTCGTGGGTCAAGCTCTGGAAGCACCATGCCGCTCAGCCAGAGGCAGATTTGATCAACGCGACGGCCGAGTCACGTGGCGAGCCCTGGCTCGACCGGTACGGGCGCAAGACGTCTTCGGAGTGGTTCTTCGCCAAAGCGCTCCAGATTCTCGACGAAGCTCCCGAGATCTACGCGGACGCCGATCGCCTGATCGAAGCCGCCGACTGGATCATCTGGCAGCTGACCGGAGTCGAGACCCGCAACAGCACAACCGCCGGATACAAAGCACTCTGGTCGAAGCAGAACGGATTTCCCGAACGGCAGTTCTTCTCAGCTCTCAATCCTGGCTTTGCAGATGTGATCGACGAGAAAATGTCTCGAGAAATCGCCAACCCCGGCGAACGAGCCGGGGGCATCACCCCCTTCGCCGCAGACCTGACTGGGCTTGTCCCCGGCACTGCCGTGGCAGTTGCCAACGTCGACGCACACGTATCGGTGCCCGCTGCCACCGTCGTAAGCCCGGGGAGGTTGGTGGCTGTCATGGGCACTAGCACCTGTCACATCGCTCTCGCCGCCGTCGACCATGTCGTTCCCGGGGTCTGTGGCGTGGTGGAGGATGGGGTGGTACCCGGCCTGTTCGGCTACGAGGCGGGCCAGGCGGCGGTCGGTGACATGTTCGGCTGGTTCGCCGGGCTTGTGACCGGGACTGACAAACCCACAGGGAAGACGCATCAGTTGTTGGAACAAGAAGCCGCAATGCTGGCACCGGCGGAGTCGGGTCTGGTGGCCATCGACTGGTGGAATGGGAACCGGTCAGTGCTGGTGGACGCCGATCTGACCGGACTGCTGATGGGAACGACTCTGTCCACCCGGCGAGGCGAGATCTACAGGGCTCTGCTGGAGGCGACGGTGTTTGGAACGAGAGTGATTATCGAAGCAATGGAAACAGCCGACGTTCGGATTGACGAGATTGTCGCTTGTGGTGGCCTGCCATTCCAGAACAAGCTGCTGATGCAACTCACCGCCGATATCACCGGCCGCCCGGTCCGGGTGGCCGAGTCCCGCCAGACTCCCGCTTTGGGGTCGGCAATGTTTGCGGCTGTCGCCGCCGGGCCCGAGTTGGGTGGGTACGAGTCGATCCTGGAGGCGTCTTCGGCGATGGCGCGGCTTGGTGACGACGAATACCTCCCGACCGCTTCCGCCGGGCAGATCTATGACGATCTCTATGAGATCTACCGCAGCCTGCATGACAGTCTCGGAGCAGAGTCTTCCGAGATGCGCAGATTGCATTCACTACAGGAGCGAGTGCGCTCACTCTCACCGCAACGGACGAAGGTTCAGGCATGAAACCATTAGAGAAGAATGCAGTCTGGTTTCTGACCGGCAGCCAGGGCCTTTATGGCGACGACGTGATCAGACAGGTCGCAGACAACGCAGCGGTCATCGCCAAGGAGCTCGACAACGCCGAGTCGATCCCGGTGACCGTGGTCGGCAAACCAGTTGTCACCAGTGCCGAAGCGATCGAAGAGATATGCCGCGCCGCCAATTCCGATCCGGAATGTGTGGGAGTCATCGCCTGGATGCACACGTTCTCACCGGCCAAGATGTGGATCCCCGGGCTGCTCGCCTTGGACAAGCCACTCCTCCACCTCCACACACAGTTCAACCGGGATCTTCCATGGGGCGAGATCGACATGGACTTCATGAACCTCAACCAGGCCGCACACGGGGATCGTGAGTTCGGCTTCATCCTCAGCAGGCTCCGCGTCTCCCGAAAAATAGTCGTGGGCCACTGGCAGGACGCCAAGGTGGCCGATCGTATCGGCAAATGGTCGCGCGCCGCTTCCGGGCTCCACGAGGCAAGAAAGCTGAGGATCGCTCGTTTTGGGGACAACATGCGACAGGTTGCGGTCACTGACGGGGACCGTCTTGAAGCCCAGGTGCGGTTGGGGGTGGCAGTCGACGGATTCGGAGTCTCCGACCTGGAGAATGCGATAAGGCAGGTCGAACCAGCCGCTGTTGAAACTCTGCTGGGCGCCTATCACGACGAGTACGACGTCGCTCCCGAGTTGGGCAAAGGCGGCGATCGGCACGAGTCATTGCTCGAGGCGGCACGCATCGAACAAGGTCTGCGTGACTTCCTGACGGCCGGTGGATTCAACGCATTCACCGACACCTTCGAAGACCTGGCGGGACTCCCCCAGCTTCCCGGGCTCGCAGTGCAACGACTCATGGCCGACGGCTACGGATTCGGGGCGGAAGGCGACTGGAAGTCGGCCATGCTGGTCCGGATCATGAAGGTCATGGGCACGGGCGGCAGCAAGGGCGCCTCCTTCATGGAGGACTACACATATCACCTCGGAGATTCGGGACCCAAGGTCCTGGGGGCGCACATGTTGGAAGTGTGCCCGTCGATTGCGGGCGGTCGGCCCTCGTGTGAGATCCATCCACTCTCCATCGGGGGCAAATCCGATCCGGTCCGGCTCGTGTTCACCGCTCGCACCGGACCGGGTGTCCTGGTTGGGTTGGTGGACATGGGGAATCGGTTCCGGCTCGTCGCCAACGAGGTCGAGCTGGTAGAGCCTGACGCCCCACTCTCGAATCTCCCGGTGGCGCACGCGGTATGGGAACCCAAACCGGACTTCGAAACCGCAGCTGCGGGGTGGCTCCTCGCCGGCGGATCTCACCACACCTGTCTCAGCCTCGACCTCGACCTCGAGATCATCAACGACTTCGCGGCGATGTCGAAAATCGAGCTCGCCGCGATCGACCGGGGCGCAACCTTCGCCGGGTTTGAGAAGGAACTGCGATGGAACCAGGCGTTCCATCATCTCAACACCACTCCCTGAGCGCCCTCCCACCCCCTCGCACTGCGTCGAAACCGTCGTATGGTTTGACTACGTTTGACAGCATTGCGATGTATGCATAGGATTGCACTCCAGTAGACGCTGTAGCAAAGCCTCATTCGAGGGCGGAGGAAGGCAAGGATGGCGACGGGCGTGCGGGAAGACTCTCTCCCCGTATTCGCTATGACACCGTGCCCTCCAACGAGCTCGAGTCACGCCGGCACTCCCGGGTGGCGTCAAGGACAGCATCAACATCAGCAAGGAGGAGAACCTGGTGACGACGAATAAAGGAGACATCCGCCGAGGACATCCGAGGATGCTCACAATCCTCGCCATTGTCCTGGCGATGGTCATCTCGGCATGTGGCGGGGACGGCGGTAGCGATACCACGACGACTGCCGCTCCCGGTGGAGACGAGACAACAACAACTGCCGCTCCCGGTGGTGACGAGACGACAACGACCGAAGCACCTGGCGAGATCGTCGTCGAATGCGACACTACGGAGCGCTCTGACGTGCCCGGTGCCATGGAGATGTGGGAGCGGACCGGTGGCAATGCCCAGATGGTCGATGCCCTCGTTTGTGCGTGGAACGCCCGGAATCCGGACAGATTCATCAACCTGACCTACATCGAGCACACCGAGATGGTTGCCGCCCTCGCCCGTGGGATCGCCACAGGAGACGTGCCCGACCTGATGGGGCTCGATCTCATCTACGGACCGCAGTTCACCAGTGCCGGCCAGCTTCAGGACATCACCGACCTCATCGGTGACGACCCCAACCTGGCGACGGCGGTCGAGGGGCACATGCAGGTCTCGACCTGGGAAGACCGCATCTACGGCGTGCCTCTCTACGCCGACGTCTCGGCTCTGTTCTGGAACAAGGACTTGTTCGAGGCCGCCGGGCTGGACCCCGAGCAGCCACCCACCAACTTGACCGAGCTCCACGACATGGCCGAGGCTATCACCGGAATCGAGGAAGGTGTCTACGGCTACTACCTGGCCGGCAATTGCGCCGGGTGCAACATCTTCACCTTCGGACCGTTGATCTGGGCCAACGGTGGTGAGATCGAGCCGGCATTCCCCGGTGAGGAGGCGTTCCCGAACCCCGAGGCGGTGAAGCCGGTCCTGGAGTGGGCACGGATGATGCATCAGGAAGGTCTGATCGACCCGTCGGCACAGGCTGAGACCGGTGCCACATTCGCCGAGGTCTTCGGCTCGGGCAAGGTCGGGATCATGGGTACCGGGAACTTCAACATCACCCTGGTTACCGGTGCAGCCGGTATCGAGGGTCAGAACCCGGACATGAACTTCGGGATCACGTTGCTCCCCGGCTTCGAGACCGGAGACGCTGCATCGTTCGCCGGAGGCGACATCGTTGTCGTCCCCGAAGGCAGCGAACGACTCGAGGACGCGGTGGAGTTCATGAAGTTCATCCTCTCCGACGAGGTGCAGGTCGAGGCGTACGCCCGGTTGCTCAACATGACCACGAGAAGCGACATGACCGACAACGTCTACTACAACGAGAATCAGTTGGTCCAGGATGTTGCCGCGGCCATCGAGATCGGCCAGACCCCCTTCACGTTGAAGTTCTTCGAGCTTATCAACGCACCACAGGGTCCGTGGCTGCAGATGCTGCAGAGGGTGTACTACACCGATGACGACCTCGACACCGTCATCGCCGACGCAAAGGCGGCCATGGAGGCAATCATCAACGAGTAGGGACGGTTTCGGAAATCCTCACATCAAAGGCAGCAGCGTCGTCCTCAGCGGCGCTGCTGCCCCTCCTCGTTAATGTCTTCTCCTCGCTGGCGTCTTGTCCAATGACTTACCATCCGCCAACACCGATTCGTAGACTCACCCGTCGGAGGTCGATTTGAACGCGACCAAGCACAGCAAGTTGACCGGATTGCTCTATCTGACGCCCGCGATCGTCTTCGTCCTGGCGTTCACCGCCTATCCGTTCTTCCAGATGGCGTGGGTCTCGCTGAACAGTTGGTCACTGATTACTCCGCCCAAATTCGTGGGTCTCGAGAACTTTGTTCGAGCGTTCGCCGACTCCCAATTCTGGGTTTCCCTGCGCTTCACCCTCAAATACACCCTGCTGATAACTCCGATCTTGATGGTCGGTGGCTATCTCATCGCTCTCCTCACCACTACGAACACCTGGTTGAACCGCCTGACCCGCACCATCGTGTTTATGCCCGTGGTCATCGGACTCGGCGCGTCCAGCTTTCTCTGGTATTGGCTGTTCAGCGCAAACTACGGCCTCGTCAATAAGCTACTTATGGACATCGGCGTCATCGACCAGCCGATCCTCTGGCTGGGGGTAGATGCCACCGTTTCTAACTGGGCGGTGATCATCTCGGTGGTCTGGAAGGTGCTCGGATTCGGAATGATCCTATTCGTGGCGGCAATCCAGGGCATACCATCGGAGATCAACGAAGCGGCTCTGGTCGACGGGGCAAGCTTCTGGCAGCGGGTGCGCAAGGTATTTCTGCCCTTAACCCGTCGCACGGTGCTCCTGGTGACCTTGATAAGTGTCATCGGGTCCCTCCTCGCCTTCGACCAGTTCTACATCATGACCGCCGGCCAGCCGCAGAACCTGACCGCGACATCGGTGTTCTACGTTTATCTCAACTCCTTCCCCTACCTCAAGCTGGGCTACGGGGCGGCGCTATCG
>Ga0299913_10001123_pt1 | contig 19093 bp, 14 predicted proteins | sample RVTome_9_FD_201360 | JGI IMG/M metagenome (GOLD analysis project Ga0299913, IMG submission 201360) | Soil microbial communities from uranium-contaminated site in the Upper Colorado River Basin, Wyoming, United States - RVT155D38 (version 2) ... | reverse complement strand
CGCGAACAACAGTTGCGCGGCGAGGTTGCCGCCGAAGATCATCGCCACCTTGCTCGGCCGCTGGAACACCCGCAGCGACTCGCGGACATCGGCCGCCTTGCCCTTGATCAGGTTGCGCGTGCGGGGGATCGCCAGGGCGACGAGCACGAGGACGAGCACGACTCCGGCGGCGACGAGGAGCCAGGTGCCGTCGAAGCTGGGACGGCTCTTCCCCTTGGAGCCGAGTTGCAGGGTGACCAGGCCCGACAAGGAGATCGTGAGGATCAGCACGATCTGGACCACGAAGCCGGAGACGCTGTCGATGGCGCCCACGGCGATCGCTCCCGTGCGTGACAGGCCGATCCGCTGGAAGAACCTGATCTCGAGCGCGATGCGGGCGGCCGAACTCGGCACCGCGAGCTGGATGAACTGGATCGCGTACTGCAGCATGAGCACCGGCCCGTAGCGAACGGGACGCAGGCAGGCGCCCACCGTGGAGAAGGCCTGCGCCACCCCGACGACCGGCACGCCGAGCAGCGCTGCGATCAGCCACGGGAGGTCGGCGGAGGCGAACTCGTCCACCAGCGTGTCGACGCCGACGTTCGAAACGGCCGAGATCAGGGCGTACGCGACGAGCCCGACCACCACCACCGTGAGGATCGAGCGCACGGAAACGCGGCGGAGCTGCTCCAGCGCCGGTGGCTCGACCCCGATCGCCTCGGACACCGAGTCCCGCAGCTCGTCGATCGACCACCCTGCGTCGCGCACGCTTCGGCGGCTCTCACGGTCGAGCACGGCCGGCTGCAGATACGGAAGCATCGCCGCCATCACGTCGGCGTCCATGCCGCGGCCCCCGGCCGCGATCGCACGTCCGGTGCCGACGAGGAGCGCGGTCGTGACCAGGACCTGGGCGCGGTCGGACATGAGGTCGGCGTCGTCCGCCCCAACCGAGCCCACGGCGAGATCCGCGACCGCGACTCGACCGTCCGAGCGAGCGAAAAGATGGTCGACGCCGAGCGCGCCGTGGGCGATCCCTGCACCGCCGAGCGATCCGACGCTCTCCCATACCGCGTCGAGCACCGCATCGGTCACGTCCGGTTCGGCCATCGACGCGATCGGCCGGCTCCCCGAGGTGTCGACCACGAGCACCGCGTCACGGCCTCCCGCCATGCCCGCGGCGACGACCGGCAGCACCGGCACCCCGGCACGTTCGGCGAAGAGCGTGATGAACGCTTCGTGCTCGACCTGCTGCAGACGCCCGCCGACGCGTGGCGTCTCACCGCGAGTCCAGAGCGAGGCCCAGAGCGACGCGATCAGCTGGCCGTCCCACGCGTCGCGGCCGTAGACCTTGACCAGCAGGTCGCGCCCATCCGGCGTCGTCGCGTGGGCCAGCGAGACCCCGCGCGGCTCCAGCGGAGCGTACGAGACCTCCGCGGCGTCGAGGCCGAGGTCACCGAGGACCGACCGCACCTGTTCGAGGGAGAGCCTGCCTCCGGGCGAGCCGCGCAGCACGTGGACCAGGGCGGCCACGCCGATGCCGATCGCGAGGCCGCCCACCACGCCCACCAACATGGCGATCCCGAGGACGATGCTCGCGAGGGCGCCGACGAACAGGATCCATCGTCCCGCATACCGCAGGGGGCGCGAGAGGTGTGGCGACGCCGCCGTGATCACCGCGGCCGCGACGGCCAGCCGGACGGCGGGAAAGATCGCGGGGGGTTCGGCGGAGGTCAGCGATCGGACGCCGTCGCTCCACGCCGCGCTCGCCATCACTCCGGCCGCCGACGCGAGCCCCAACGCCAACGCGCCTGCGAGTAGCTCGTCGACGAAGAGCCGCCACCGTCCGTGCGCGACGACCGTGAGGACGAGGAGGAGGACGACCCAGACGAAGAGCATGTCGTACGAGAGCTCCCAGAACCATCCGAGCAGACCCGGTGCCTCCTCGAGCAGCGTGGAGATCGCGGAATCGAGAACGCCCGACCCCGGCGCGAGCACGACGGCCGCGACCAGGGTCGCCGTGGCAGCGACGAGGAGCACGACATCGGTGGGGCGGCGGGAGCGGGGGGCGTCCGATGCCGACGAGAACACCCGGACGTCGGCCACGCGAAGGGTCCGTGATCCCGCGGTCGCCTCGCTCGGCGGCGCTCCTTCGGGCCGAGTCGGCATCTCGGTAGGCGGCACGACGCCTGCAGCGTAGTGCAGCGGGCGCGTGCGGGGGTCATCCGGCTGGGATGATGTGCCGACCAATCCGCGACACCACACTGGGGCGGACGCTTCGTACAGGAGGACGATGGCCGGCGCTGGACGACCCTCGAGCACCGACGTGACATCGGATGCCCCGGCCCGCGGGGGGCTGGTGCTCCTCGCGCTCATCCTGGTCGCCGCGGTGGCGAACCTGAACCTCTCGGTCGCGAACGTGGCCCTGCCGTCGATCGGCCAGGCGTTCGGCTCGTCGCAGACCACCCTCGACCTCATCGCGGTGGGGTACTCGCTCGGGCTCGCCGCGTCCGTGCTCTACCTCGGCGCGCTCGGCGACCGGTACGGGCGCAAGTCGATGCTCGTGCTCGGCGTCACCCTGGCGATCCCGGCATCGATCCTCGCCGCGTTCTCGCCGAGCGACGAGGTGCTGTTCCTCGCGCGCCTGCTCGGTGGAGTGTCGGCCGGCATGGCCTACCCGACCACCCTCGCCCTCATCACGGCGCTGTGGTCGGGACCGGGTCGCACGCGCTCGATCGCCCTGTGGTCGGCGCTCGGCGGGGCGATCTCCGCACTCGGCCCCCTGGCTTCGGGCGCCCTGCTCCAGCACTTCTGGTGGGGCTCGGTCTTCCTCATGACCCTGCCGCTCGCCGTGGTGGCGCTCGTCGCCGCGATCGCGCTCGTGCCGAGCCACGTGAAGGAGACCTCGGACCCCGTCGACAACCTCGGCGGCATCCTGTCGGTGGTGATGATCGCGGCGCTCGTGCTGGCGATCAACTTCGCGGCGGTGCCCAACGCCGGCGCGCTCGCCGTAGGCCTGGCCGCGATCGCGATCGCCGGCATCGTCGCATTCGTCATCCGCCAACGCCGCGCACCCAATCCGCTGTACGACCTGCACGTGGCCGGCAGGCGCATCTTCTGGATCGCCGCGCTCGCCGGCATCATCGTGTTCGGATCGCTCATGGCGGCGGCCTTCATCGGGCAGCAGTTCCTGCAGAACGTGCTCGGGTACTCGACGATCGCGGCCGGCGCGTCGATCCTGCCCGCCGCCGTGGTGATGGTGATCGTCGCCCCCCGGTCGGCGAAGCTGGTCGAGTCCAGAGGAGCCCGGTTCACGCTGCTCCTCGGGTACGTGTTCTGCCTGCTGGGGTTCGCCACGATGCTGTTGCTGTGGACGGAGGGCATCTCGTACTGGCAGGTCGGGCTCGCGTACGCGTTCGTCGGGGCCGGGGTCGGGTTCGCCGGCACGCCGGCGTCCCATTCGCTGACCGGCTCCGTGCCGGTCACCCGGGTCGGCATGGCCTCGGGCACGGCCGACCTGCAGCGCGACCTGGGCGGCGCCATCATGCAGTCGATCCTCGGGGCGCTGCTGACCGCCGGCTACGCATCGGCGATCGGCAGCGCGATCGCATCGGCGCCGCACAAGGACAAGATCACCGATGGCGTGGCGGCCCAACTGCAGAAGTCCTTCGACGGCGCCATCGCGGTCGCGCAGCAGTACCCCAAGTACGCCGATCAGATCACGGCCGCCGCCAAGGCGTCGTTCCTGCAGGGTGACCGATGGGCCTACATGGCCGGCATCGTCGCGGTGCTGGTCGGCGGGGTGCTGATCTTCTTCGGCTTCCCGAAGGCCGACGAGGAGCGCCGTCTGTTGGCGCGCTACGCCGCCGAGGACGGCGAGCGCACCTCGGTCGATCCCGGAACGGAGGATGCATGAGCGAGCAGTCGGTCCGACATCTCAGCCTCGAGGAACGCCGGAACCGTGGCAAGGACGCCCGGGCGCGCACACCGCGCTCGAGCTGGGAGACGTGGGCGGCCGCCGACGATGGTCCGGACCCCGTCGCCCTGATCGACGCGCAGAACGCCACGCGTGAGCCCGACCTCGTGCCGGTCCGACACGGGCGCATGATGGTCTCCCCGTTCACGTTCTATCGGGGAGCCGCGAAGGTCATGGCCGCCGACCTCGAGCACGCGCCACGCTCCGGCCTGGAGGTGCAGGTCTGCGGCGACGCCCATCTCTCGAACTTCGGCGTGTACGCCTCGCCGGAACGGACCCTCGTCTTCGACCTCAACGACTTCGACGAGACGCTGCCCGGTCCGTTCGAGTACGACGTCGCGCGCCTGGCGGCGAGCTTCGTGATCGCCGCCCGCAACAACGGCTTCTCGGCCACCGAGGCGCGGGCCGTGGCGGCCGCCGGCGTCGCCGCGTACCGCACGGCGATGCTGGAATTCGCGCAGATGCGCACGCTCGACGTCTGGTACGCCCGTCTCGACGCCGAGTCCGTGCTGGCCGAGGTGGCGGCAACGGGCTCCAAAGCCCAGCGCAGGGCGGCCGCCAGGGGCGGGAAGATGCTGCAGAAGGCGAGGACGAAGGACAGCCTGCAGGCGCTCTCGAAGCTCACCGAGACCGTCGACGGCGTGCATCGCATCGCGAGCGACCCGCCGGTCGTCACCCCGGGACGCGACCTGATGAGCACGTTCGGGGTTTCCCCGGACGAGATGGCCGAGCAGCTCGACGGGCTCCTGGCGGCCTACCGATCGACCCTGAGCGAGGAACGGCGCGTGCTGCTCGAGCGCTTCGAGCTCGTCGACTTCGCGAGGAAGGTCGTGGGGGTCGGCAGCGTCGGCACGCGCGCGTGGATCGCGTTGCTGCAGGGGCGCGACGGCGACGACCCGCTGTTCCTGCAGGTCAAGGAGGCCTCGGCCTCGGTCCTCGAGGACCATCTGCCGGGGAGCCGGTACGAGCAGCCCGGCGAGCGGGTGGTTCGCGGGCAGCGACTGATGCAGGCGGCGAGCGACACCTTCCTCGGCTGGACCCGCGGGGTCGACGCCTCGCGCTTCTACTACTGGCGCCAGCTGCGGGACATGAAGGGCTCGAGCGATGTGGAAGGAATGACGCCGGCGGCGATGGACTTCTACGCGGGAGTCTGCGGCTGGACGCTCGCCCGGGCACATGCTCGCTCGGGAGACCCGGTCGAGCTCGCGGCATATCTCGGCAAGGGCGACCGCTTCGATCGCGCCATGGCCGGGTTCGCCGAGCGCTACGCCGACCGGAACGACCAGGACTACGAGGCGTTCGTCGGTGCGGTCCGGTCGGGAAGGCTCGAGGCGACCGAGGGCGTCTGATCGATCAGGTGCCCGGGGTGGGAGTCGAACCCACACGCCCTTTCGAGCCGGCGCTTTTAAGGCGCCTCCGTCTACCGGTTCCGGCACCCGGGCCTCGAGGGCGATGCTAGCGGCTCCTCTCGTCGAGAGGACGGTGCTATGCAACCCCACCTCGGTCCCGTAGCCTCGTTCCGATCCTGAAGCCAGCGCCGACCGGCGCCGATACCCACCGCAGACCATGACCACGACCGACCTCACCGGCCTCACCGTGGACCCGCTGGATGCGCTCGCGGCCCGCATCCGTGATCGCTCCGCGACCACGGCCGTCGTCGGGCTCGGCTACGTCGGGCTGCCCCTGCTGGTCGGCGTGCATGCCGCGGGGTTCCGGGTGATCGGCGTGGACACCGACCGCGACAAGATCGACACGCTGGGGTCGCGCCGCTCGCACATCGCCGACATCGCCGACTCCGAGATCGAGTCGATGGACCGCGCGGTCTACAGCGACCACCCCGCCCCCCTCGCCGATGCCGACGTCATCGTGCTGTGCCTGCCCACGCCCCTCACCGACGGCGCGCCAGATCTCACGCCGGTGCTCACCGCGGCCGAAGAGGTCGCGCGATACCTGAAGCCCGGCGTGCTCGTCGTGCTGGAGTCCACGACCTACCCCGGCACGACCGAGGAGCTGCTTCGGCCGCTGCTCGAAACGAGCGGTCTTCGAGCGGGAGTCGACTTCGCACTCGGCTACAGCCCCGAGCGCATCGACCCGGGCAACCGCGAGCATCGGCTCGACACGACGCCGAAGGTCGTCTCCGGCCTCACCGATCGCTGCCGCGACCTCGCCGTCTCGTTCTACTCCGCATTCGTGCACACGGTCGTCACGACCTCCTCGCCCCGCGAGGCCGAGATGGCCAAGCTCATCGAGAACACCTACCGCCAGGTGAACATCGCGCTGGTGAACGAGCTCGCCGTGCTCGCGCGCGATCTCGGCGTCGATATCTGGGAATCCCTGCATGCCGCCGCCACGAAGCCCTTCGGCTACCAGCCGTTCTGGCCCGGACCGGGCGTCGGGGGGCACTGCATCTCCATCGATCCGACCTATCTGTCGTGGCGGGCCGGTCAGCAGCTCGGCTACCGCGTCGAATTCATCGAGCACGCGAACGAGGTCAACAACCGGATGCCCGACTACGTGGTCTCCCGCGTCTCCGAGGCGCTCAACGACGCCGGCAAGCCGATCAAACGCTCGGCCGTGCTCGGCGTGGGCGTCGCCTTCAAGCCGGGCATCGACGACCTTCGAGAGTCGCCGTCGCTGCAGGTGCTCGAGCGGCTCGCCAAGCGGGGCGCGTCCGTGTCCTACCACGACGCGTTCGTGCCTCGTTGCCGCATCGACGGGCACGACCTCGCGTCGGTGCCGCTCGATGCCGACACCGTCGGCGCCGCCGACCTCGTCGTGTTGCTCACCCCGCACGCCGACGTGGACGTGCACGCCCTCGTGAACGGCGCGGCCATGGTCTTCGACACGAGGGGCGTGACCGTGGGCATCGACGCGCCGAACGTCGTGCGACTCTGACGGCCGCGGGTCCTGCTAGGCCGGCCGTTCGTCGATCGTGATCGAATCGATGAAGACGGCCTCGGTCGGCACGCTCATCTCGCCCGGGATGCCCGGGTTCTCCGTGCCCGACACCTTCCCGATCCGCCGGACGACATCGAGCCCGTCGGTCACCTCGCCGAAGATCGTGAACGCCCCCACCCCGCCCTCGGGATCGAGCTGGGGCGTGGGGGCGAGCGTGACGAAGAACTGGCTGCCGTTGGTGCCCGGGCCGCCGTTCGCGTACGCGAGGAGACCCGGCGCATCGAATGTGCGCTCGGGCGACGTCTCGATGTCGAAGGAGTACCCCGGGCCGCCCGTGCCGTCGCCGAGGGGATCGCCCCCCTGGATCACGAATCCCTCGACGATCCGGTGGAACGTGAGGCCGTCGTAGAAGCCCTCGTCCGCCAGGAACACGAAGCTGTTCACGGCTTGGGGAGCGACGTCGGTGAGCAGCGCCACGTCGAACGTGCCGCACGAGGTCGCGATCGTGGCCGTGTAGGACGCCTGCGGGTCGATCGTCATCGGCGGAGGGCCGACGAACTGCGGCGTCCTGCCGCCGGCGCCTGCAGGCACCGCTCCCCCGCAGGCCACCGTCTCCGGGGTCTCGACGGCCGGCGCCACGGCGCCGCTGCGCGTGCCCGGTTCTCCGGAGGGGCTCGCAGAGACGCTCGGAGCGGGAGCGTCGTCGTCGCCCGTGAGGATCGAGTAGCCGACCGCGAGCAGTACGAGCCCCGCGACACCCGCCACGACACCCACGACGATGTCGCGGCGGCGCCTGGCCGCCTGCCGCTCGGCCTGGCGGCGCGCCGCCAACTTGGCCAGCTGCTTGTCGCGGGAGCGCTTCGGCATACGGGCGCAGAGGTTACTCGGCGAGCATCTCGAGGACCAAGCCGTCGAGGATGTCGGTCTCGCTCACGAGCACGCGATCGACGCCGAACCGGCGCATCGTCGCCACCAGGATCGCCGCGCCCGCCACGATCACGTCGCCGCGTCCGGGCGCCATGATGGGCAGCGCCGATCGCTCACGGATCGTCATCGAAGCGAGCTCGTCGCGAACGGACTCGGCGCCCTCGCGCGTGAGCCACGTGCGGTGGATGCGGTCGGGGTCGTACCGGTCCAGACCGAGCGCGAGCGCCTGCACGGTCGTCGCCGTGCCCGCGACCGCCACGAACGTGCGAGCCGCGGCGACCGGCACGGCCGCCTCGACCTCGTCCAGCAGCGCCTGGACGTCTGCCTCGATCGCCCGGAGCTCACCGGGCTCCGGCGGATCGTGACGGCAATGACGCTCCGTCATGCGGACGCTGCCCATGCGGGTCGAGATCGAGTGCTCGGCACGTCCGGCCGTCGGGCCGGTCACGAACTCGGTGGAGCCGCCACCGATGTCCTGCACGACGAACGGACCCAGGGCGTCTTCGAGCCCGTGCGTGCCGCCCAGGAACGACAGGGCCGCTTCCCGCTCGCCCGTGATCACCTCGACGTCGGTATCGGCCAGCGCACGGACCGCGTCGGCGTACTCCCCTCGGTTCTCGGCGTCGCGGACCGCGCTCGTCGCCCCCACGCGGATGCGCTCGGCCCCGAGCGCCCGGGCCCGCCGGCAGAACGTGCCGAGCACCTGGATCGTGCGGGCGAGCGCGGCGGGCTCGAAGCGTCCGGTGCGATCCACCCCGCGGCCGAGCCGGGTGATCGCCATGTCGCGGCTGAGCTCGACGGCCGCCTCGCCCGGCGCCGCCCCGGGCTCGGCGACGAGCAACCTGATCGAGTTCGTGCCCTGGTCGATCGCCGCGATGCGCCCCGCACGCTCCTCGGGGTGGACCGGCTCGATCCGCTCGGCCACCCATGCTCCGACCGGGTCGTCGCCGCCCGCCAGCCGGTAGGCGTAGTGCGCGTGCAGGCACTTGATGCCGACCCTCGTGCCCGCCACGCCGCCCCACTCGAAGGCTTCGGGCAGATCGGTCGCCCGGTCGGACGCGTACGCGGCATGGGCCGCGGTCACCGAGCGATCGAAGTCCTCGTCGTGGGCGCAGCGCTCGTTCAGCTCGGCGATCGCTCCCGCCGATTCCACGCGAGACACGAGCTTCGCGGCCTCGGGACACGTGAGCCAGTACGTCGTCGGGAACGGGTCGCCGTCGGCGTCGAGCGGCCCGTTCCGGATCACGAGCGGATGCCCGCCGGAGCAGCGCGCGACGACCACGAACGGGGTAGTGGGCTCGCGCCCCAGCTGCTCGCGGACGGCGGCGAGGTCGGCGGCACGCAGCCCGCGGTGGGCGGTCGGCGTCGGCTGGCTCATCTCGAGACCATGCTCCCAGGGGCGCGCCTCGCCCGGCGGTACCCTCGGCTCAATGCGCGATCCGACGTTCACCGAGCTCGAGACCGAGCGGCTGCGGCTGCGCCGCTTCCGAGCTCGTGACGTGGCGGCCTTCCACGCCTATCGGGCGGATCCTGCAGTCGCGAGGTTCCAGTCGTGGCAGGACTACTCGCACGAGCAGGCCGAGGCGTTCGTGGCCGGCATGGCCCGCGCCGATCCCGGCGTCGTGGGCGAGCCGTTCCAGATCGCGGTGGCGCGCCTCGCCGACGACGAGCTCGTCGGCGACTGCATGCTCGCCCTCGATGCGAGCGACCCGCCGGTCGCCGAGGTCGGGTACACGATCGCTCCGGCACACCAGGGCCGCGGCTACGCCGTCGAGGCCGTCAAGGCCGTGTTCGACCTCGCGTTCACCCGGTACGGCGCGGGCTCGGTACGAGCCGTGACCGACACGAGGAACGTCGCGTCGATCGCCGTCGCGGAACGGCTCGGCATGTCGCTCGTGGGCACCGTGCGAACGACGTTCAAGCGGCAACCGTGCGACGAGCACACGTACGAACTCGCCAGGTCCGAGTGGGGGACGCGGCGCGGCGCGTGACCGCGACTACTTGCGCTTGTGTTCGACCGCCCGCTTGTAGTCGACGAGTCGCTCCTCGCTCTGCCGCATGAACTTCTTGAGCATCTGCTCGAACTCCGGGTCGGAGCCGCGGCGAGGCCGAGGCGGGGCCGGGTCCTGCAGCGCCTTGATCGAGAGGTCGATCTTGCCGTCTTCCTTGATCGCCCGAACCTTGGCCTGCACGACGTCGCCCTCGCGGAGATGCTCGTGCACGTCCTTCACGTAGTTGCGGTCGATCTCGGAGATGTGGACCAACCCGAGGCGGCCGTCCTCGAGTTTGAGGAACGCTCCGTATGGCGTGATGCGCTCGACGGTGCCGTCGATCACCGCGCCGATCTCGATCTCAGCGATGTCAGATGCCCCTTTCTCGTGCGAACCCGGCGGTTCCGGGCGAGGCGGCCAGTCTGCGGGAATCCCCGAGACCCGTCAATCGCCGCGGGTCTGCGACCGGCATCGGGAGACCGACGGTTAGCATCCGTCGATGCAGGTCACCCAGATCCCCGACGCTGCCGCCTTCCTCACCGCGGCGGCACCCGTGCTCATGCGCGACCCGGCGGCCAACAATCTGCCGCTGGGCATCGCGCAGCAGCTCGTCGATCGGCCGGGCTCCTACGACCAGGCCCATTTCTGGGTGGCCGATGAGGCCGGCGAGGTCGTCGGAGCGGCGCTGCGGACCCCGCCCTATCCCGCGATCCTCGCGGACCCCGTGCACCACGGGGCGGTCGACGCCTTCGTCGCCGCCCTCGCGGCGGCGCAGCCCGCCCTTCCGGGCGTCACGGCGAACGAGCCGTGGGCTCGCCGGTTCGCCGAGGGATGGAAGTCCGCCACCGGGGTCGGCTGGCGCCTCGGCCTCGGTCAGGGCGTCTACGCGCTCACACGCGTGCGAGCCCCACGGCTCGTGCCGGGCGCTGCGAGGTCCGCGACCGCCGACGATCGAGGCCTGCTCGAGCGGTGGCTGAATGCCTTCGGGGACGAGGCGCTCCAGGCCATGCCTCGCGACGAGGGCGACATGGACCGCGCGATCGAGGCACGCATCGGCCCCGGCGCGACGGCGGGATTCACCCTCTGGCAGGTCGGCGACCGCCCCGTCTCGCTGACCGGCTGGATGCCCATCGCCGGCGGCGCCCGGATCGGGCCCGTGTACACGCCGCCCCAAGAGCGGGGCCGCGGCTACGCCTCGAACCTCGTGGCCCACGTGAGCGGTCGCGCGCTCGATCGAGGCGCCGGGGCGTGCTACCTGTACACCGACCTCGGGAATCCGACGTCGAACGCGATCTACCGTCGCCTCGGGTACCGGCAGGTCGCCGAGTCCTCGATGATCGTCTTCGGCGACGCCGGCTGATGCATCAGCAGTCGAGCGCGACCGGCGCGCCGCGTGTCGGCACCATGACGAACGCGGTCTCGCCGGGGCGGACCATGCCGAGGCACGCGCGAGCGAGCCCCTCCAGGTACGCGGGGTCCGTGAACCGATCGATGCGCGCCTCGAGCTTCGCGTTGCGCTCGGTGAGGTCCTGCGCCTGTCGCTGGAAATCCGCGAGGTCGTTGCGCTGATCGACGAGGGCCCGCAGGGGCGCCACGGCGAGGGTCAGGAGCAGCAGCGACACGACGGCCAGCACGGCCGCGCGCGCGGTGAGTCGATGGTTCGAGTGGCGCACGGCCGCGTGGGCGCCGGGGCGACGAGGCGCCGCGACGGTCTTCGCCGACGACGGCGGTGTCATCGTGCTCCGCCTCGTGGCGGCCGGGGAAGGGACCGCAGCGCTCATGCTCTAGGTGACCCCCGGCGGCGCGCCCGACAGCGACCGGCCTCCGGCGTACCGGGCCTGATCGCCGAGCTCCTGCTCGATGCGCAGCAACTGGTTGTACTTCGCCGTTCGCTCGCCTCGGCTCGGGGCTCCCGTCTTGATCTGACCGGCGTTCGTGGCGACCGCGAGGTCGGCGATCGTCGTGTCCTCCGTCTCACCGCTGCGGTGGGAGACGACGGTCGAGTACCCGCTGCGGGAGGCGAGCGCCATCGTGTCGAGCGTCTCGGTGAGCGAGCCGATCTGGTTCACCTTGATCAGGATCGAGTTCGCCGCGCCGTCGCGGGTGCCGCGCTCGAGGCGCTCGCCGCTCGTGACGAACAGGTCGTCGCCCACGAGCTGCACGCGGCCGCCGAGGGACTCGGTGAGCCGTGCCCACCCTTCCCAGTCGTCCTGGTCGAGAGCGTCCTCGATCGAGACGATCGGGAAGCGCTGCACGAGCTCGTCCCAGAACGCGATCAGGTCGTCGGCGGTGCGATCGGCTCCCTCGAGGCGGTACCGCCCGCCGTCGACGCGCAGCTCGCTCGTGGCGGGGTCCATCGCCAGCGCCACGTCGTCGCCAGGCGCGAGGCCGGCGCGCTCGATCGCACGCAGCAGCCATTCGAGGGCCTCGCTCGCGGTGCCGATCTCCGGCGCGAACCCGCCCTCGTCGCCGACCCCGGTCGCGAGCCCCTTCTCGTGCAGCAGCCCTCTCAGCGCATGGAAACACTCGGCTCCCCACCGCAGGCCCTCGCTGAACGACGCCGCCCCGACCGGCATCACCATGAACTCCTGCAGCTCGAGCTCGTTGTCGGCGTGCGCGCCGCCGTTGATCACGTTCATCATCGGCGTCGGAAGCACGTGGGCGTTCGGACCGCCGAGGTACCGGTACAGCGGCAGGCCGACCGAGCTCGCCGCGGCCTTCGCGACCGCGATCGAGGCGCCCAGCAGGGCGTTCGCGCCCAGGCTCGATTTGGTGTCGGTGCCGTCGAGGGCGAGCAACGCGGCGTCGACGCCCCGCTGGTCGAGCCCGTCGATGCCCGCGAGGGTCTCGGCGATGGGGCCGTTGACGTTCGCGACCGCGCCGAGCACGCCCCGGCCGCCGAACCTGGCGTCGCCGTCGCGCAGCTCGAGCGCCTCGTGCTCCCCCGTCGACGCCCCGCTGGGGACCCCGGCCCGCCCGAAGGCGCCGTCGTCCAGCCACACGTCGACCTCGACGGTCGGGTTGCCGCGGGAGTCGAGGATCTCGCGGCCGGTGACGGATTCGATCGAAGACATCGGGGGACGATGGTAGTCGACGCCTAGACGGCGTTCGGGGATTTCGAGCGGCTGGCTGCAGGGTTGTCCGGCCATCGTGTGAAGAGGGTGCTTGCGCCCACGTCGTCGAAGCCGAGGCGCCTGTAGAGGTGCCTCGGCCAGTCCTGCGCGTCGGCGAACAGGAACACGAACGTCGCACCGGCCTTCCTCGCTTCGGCCGCGGCTCGAAGCACCACGTTCCGCGCGACGCCGCGGCCCCGGTACTCCTCGAGCGTGTCGACGGACTCGATCTGCGCGGTCTCGCCCTCCACGTAGAGCTCGCACGCGCCCGCGATCCGTCCGTCGACCCTCTGTGCGAAGAAGCGAGCCCCGACGCCGTCGACCAGCACCCGGCGGAACGACGCCAGCATCTCCGCGATGCCCGGCTCCCGTCCCCACGGCTCGCGCCGGGTGACCTCGACGATGAACGGGCGGATCTCGTCGAAGGCCAGCTCCTCGGTCGCCTCGAGCACCGGCTGCCGGTCGGGATCTCGACGATGCGCCATCACGACCATCGGCTCGACCGCGTAGCCGTGCTCCCCCATGCCCATCGCGATCGCATCCGCGTCCGACGTGGACGCGAACTCGACCTCGCGATGGCGATAGCCGGCATAGGCCTCGTCGAGCGCGGCGGCGACCTCGCGCGCCGACGCCGTCCCCAGCGGGCGGTCGGCGATCGCCATATTGGCGTCGTACCGAAGCGGGAAGTCGTCGTGGAAGTACGCGGTGCCCCACGGCAGCGCGAGCGTGCGCGTGGAGGTGCGAGCCAACACGCGCTGCTGGAACCCGAAGGCGCGTTCGTCGTCGGCCGGCATCGGCGCCGAGGATACCGGGCCGGGCTCCGCCCTCAGCCGGCCGCCGCCCTCGTCACGTCGTCGGGGTCGCCGTTGGCCCCGCAGACCAGCACGACGATCCGCTCGCCGGGCCGGGGCCGATAGGCGCCGGACAGCAACGCGGCGAGCGCCGCGGCGCCGCCCGGCTCCGCGAACATGCGCAACCCACGCCAAAGCGCGCGCTGGGCCTCGAGGATCGCGTCATCGTCGACGAGCACGGCCTCGTGCACGTGGCCCGCTCGCGCCACGGCGAAGGCGATGCTCCCGACCCGGCGGGTGCCAAGGGAGTCGGCCGCGCGGCCGGAGACCGGGACGTCGACGGGCTCGCCGGCCTCCAGAGCCGCATGCAGACACCGGCTGGTGGCCGGTTCCACCCCGATCACGCGCGTCGGAGCGCCCGCGAACCACGACGCGATGCCTGCGATGAGGCCGCCGCCGCCGACCGCCACCAGCACCGTGTCGGCGGCGGGCGCCTGCTCGGTGAGCTCGGCGCCGATCGTGCCCTGACCCGCGACGACCTCGGGCTGATCGTAGGGATGCATCCACACGCCGCCGGTGTCGTCCAGGCTCGAGCGCGCGGCGGCCGCCGCGTCGTCGTAGTACCCGTCGATCACGCGAACGTCGGCCCCGGTGGCGCGGACCTTGTCGAGCTTGCCGGCCGGCGAGGTCGCCGGCACGAAGATCGTCGCGCGATACCCGAGCTCGCGGGCCGCGTGGCCCACCGCCAATCCGAAGTTCCCGCCGCTCGCGGCCACGACGCCCGCGGGCCCGACGTCCGCCGTCAGCATGCGGTTGAAGGCTCCGCGCGGCTTGAACGAGCCCGTCACCTGCAGCAGCTCGAGCTTCAGGGTGATCGACGCGTCCGCACCCAGCACGCCGGGCTCGACGTCGAGCACGGGCGTGCATCGCACGCGTTCGGCGATGCGCCGGCGCGCGGCCTCGATGTCGTCGCGCGTGGGACCGGCACGGTCACTCACGCGTGCCGAGCCTCCCGGAACAGCGCGCGGAGCTCGGTCTCGTCGGCGGACTCGACGTCGATGCCGCGGGCCGCCGCGAGCTCGACGAACCGTTCGTAGCGCTCGGCGAACGTGCGCACGGTGCGGCGCAGCGCGGTCTCGGCGTCGACGCCCAGCTTGCGGGCGAGCGCCACGGTGGCGAAGAGCACGTCCCCGACCTCGTCTTCCGCGTCCGCCGGGTCCGAGGCGCCGGCGAGCTCGTCGACCTCCTCACGCAACGCTCCGATCGCCGAGTCGATCGATCGCCATTCGAACCCCCACCCGGCGGCGCGCCGCTGCACCTTGGCGGCCGTGGCGAGCGCGGGCAGCGATGCGGGGATGCCGTCGTCCACGCTCGAGCGCTCGCCACCCTCGGCGGACTTCAGCTTCTCCCAGTTCGTGAGGACCTCGCCCGGCCCCGACACCTCGACGTCGCCGAAGACGTGCGGATGACGGTAGACCAGCTTCTCGACGAGGCCTCGGGCGACGTCGTCGACGTCCCACCGCCCGTCGTCGGCCGCCATCTGGGCATGGAACACGACCTGGAGCAGCACGTCTCCGAGCTCGTCGCGCATCGCGTCGTCGTCGCCGGCGTCGATCGCCTCGAGCAGCTCGTGCGTCTCCTCGAGCAGGTGCCGGGCGAGCGAGCGATGGGTCTGCTCGGCGTCCCACGGGCATCCCCCGGGACCACGGAGCGTGGCCATCACGCGGATCAGGTCGAGGAGCCGCTCGCCGCGCTGCGAGCTCGGCACGGGTCCCTCGGGAACGTGAGCGAGCAGGTCGCCACCGCGCGAGGGCGACTCGGTCACGGCGCGGGCGTGCCCTCGCCGCCGTCGTTCGCGGCGCCCTCGCCCGGATCGCTCGGGTCGGTGCTGTCGACGGCGACCACCGTCAAGGTCTCGAGGTCGAACCGGCCGTACTTCGGGTTGACCTCCACGCCCCGCGTCTCGGCCTGGTCGCGCATCCAGGCCGTGAACAGCGTGCCCTGCTCGCCCTGCGCGAGCTGGCCCTTCGCCTCTTCGAACGACGCGACCTGCTTGTCGACGAGGTAGATCACGTGCCAGCCGAACTCGCTCTGCACCGGCTCGGAGATCGCGCCCGGTTCGAGCGCGACCGCCGCCTCGGCGAACTCGGGCACGTAGGTCGCGGCCGGCGCCTCGCCGAGGCTGCCGCCGTTGGCGCCGGACGCGGTGTCGGTCGAGCGCTCCTTCGCCAAGTCCTCGAACGTCCGGGGCGTCGCGTCGGGCGCCGTCACCTGCTCGTAGATGTCCTGGGCCTCGGCCTCGCTCTCCACCAGGATGTGGGAGGCGTCGATCGTCGTGAACTGCAGGATCTCGGCCTCGTAGAGCGTGCGCAGCTGCTCGTCGTCGAGACCTTCCTCGGCCACGGCCGCCTGCACGGCCTGGAACAGCAAGACGTCCTCGGCCAGCCCCTGCAGGTCCGCACGGGTGAGCTCGAGCTTGCCGAGCTCGTCGTCCACCGTCTCGGGGGTGAGCTGCTCGTCGAGGTTGGCGATGATGTCGTCGACCTCGGACGCCCCGACCGACACGTCGTTCTCGGCTGCGTAGTCGGTGACGAGCGAGCCCTGGATCAGGTTGCCGAGCGTGAAGCGGTTGCACACGGCTTCCTGGGTCTCGCCGTCGGTGGGGGCGCCGCCGCACTGCTGCTGATTCAAGGTGGCGAGGAAGGTGAACAGCTTCGCCTCCTGCGCGAGCTGTTCGTCGGTGATGTCGGTCTCACCGACGGTCGCGGCCGCCGAGGGACCGCTGCTGCAGGCGGCCAGCAGCGACGCGGCGATCACGGGCAGGGCAACGAGACGGAGCGTTCGGGGATTCACGAGCGACCAGTCTACGGGCTCGTGGCGAAGGGCCCCGTGGCGCGCCGCGGCCGACCACACCCACGTCACGGAGCGGACGATCGCGCGCCGGCGGCAGGAGCCGCTTCGGGCAGTGCCGAGCCGCCGGTCGCCGCCTCCAGCAGCCAGCGCTCGACGAACGCCACGAGGTCGGTGCCGAAGACGCGTTCGGGTGTGAGGTTGAGCGTCTTCGACTCGGTCGCGTAGGTCGCCCCGTAGACGCGCTCCTCGAGGTCGGTCAGGAGCGGATCGGCGATCCCGACGGGCTTGAGCCGCACCTGGTCCCGGAAGGTGGAGATCTCCTCGACGCCGAGGGCCCGGGCCGTCACGCGCAGCGACGCGATCGCGAACAGGGTCTCGACCTCGTCGGGCAGCGCCCCGAAGCGATCGACGGTCTCGGTGCGGATCTGCCCGAGCGAGACGTGATCGGGCGCGAGCGAGATGCGCCGGTACAGCTCCAGGCGAAGCGCCTCCTGGGCGACCCACCCGGGCGGCACGAACGCCTTCACCGGCAGGTCGATGCGAAGCTCCTGCTCCTGCGGCACCGGCTCCCCCTTCATCTCCGCCATCGACTCCTGCAGGATGCGCGCGTACGCGTCGAAGCCCACCGCCGCGATGTGGCCCGACTGCTCGGCCCCGAGCATGTTGCCGGCCCCGCGGATCTCCAGGTCCTTCATCGCGATCTTGAACCCCGAGCCCAACGCCTGGTTCGCACTGATCGTCGCCAGCCGCTCGCGGGCCTCGTCGGTCATCTCGCGCTGCGGCGGGAAGAAGAAGTAGGCGAACGCCCGCTCGGTCGAGCGGCCCACCCGCCCACGCAGCTGGTACATCTGCGCGAGCCCGAGCAGGTCGGCGCGGTCGACCACGAGGGTGTTCGCGTTCGGCACGTCGAGCCCGCTCTCGATGATCACCGTCGAGACGAGCACGTCGGCCTCGCGGTTCCAGAACCGCATCATCTGCCGCTCGAGCTGGGCCTCGTCCATCTTGCCGTGGGCGACCACGATGCGTGCGTCTGGCAGCTGCTCGATGAGCCAGGCGGCCTGGCGGTCGATCGTCGCCACGCGGTTGTGCACCCAGAAGACCTGCCCCTCCCGCAGCAGCTCCCGACGGACGGCACCCAGCGCGAGCCCCTCGTCATAGCTGCCGACGTAGGTCAGCACAGGCTGGCGATCCTCGGGCGGCGTGTCGATCGTGCTCATCTCGCGGATGCCCGTGAGCGCCATCTCGAGGGTGCGCGGGATCGGCGTCGCCGTCATCGTCAGCACGTCGACGCTCGCGCGGAACTGCTTGAGACGCTCCTTGTGGGCGACCCCGAACCGCTGCTCTTCGTCGACCACGAGCAGTCCGAGATCCCGGAACGCCACGTCCTTGCCGAGCAGCCGGTGCGTGCCGATGACGACGTCGACCTTTCCGGCCTTCACCTCGTCCACGACCCGCTTCTGTTCGGCCGCCCCTACGAACCGGCTCAGCATCTTCACCGTGACGGGGAACGGCGCGAATCGCTCGCTGAACGTGATGAAGTGCTGCTCGGCCAGCAGCGTCGTGGGCACGAGAACGGCCACCTGCTTGCCCTCCATGACGGCCTTGAAGGCCGCGCGCAGAGCGATCTCGGTCTTGCCGAATCCGACGTCGCCGCAGATCAGGCGGTCCATCGGCTTCGGAAGCATCATGTCGGCCTTGACCTCGTCGATCGCCGAGATCTGATCGGTCGTCTCCGCGTGCGGGAAGGCATCTTCGAGCTCCTGTTGCCACGGCGTGTCGGGCCCGAAGGGGTGGCCCGGCACCGAGAGGCGCACGGTGTAGAGGCGGACGAGCTCGCCGGCCATGTCGCGCACGGCACGCTTCACCTTGGCCGTGGCCCTGGCCCAGTCGCTTCCTCCCATGCGGTGCAGCCTCGGGGCGTCGCCTCCCACGTACTTCGCCACCATGCCCACCGCGTCGCTCGGCACGAACAGCCGGTCACCCCCCGCGTACTCGAGCACGAGGTAGTCGCGCTCGGCCCCCGCGAGCGCCCGGTGAGTGATGCCCGTGTACGTGCCGACGCCGTGGATGCGGTGCACGGCGTAGTCACCGGGCTCCAGCTCGTCCGCGATCGAGTCGGTGCGCCGACGCGTGAACCTGGGTGCCGCCCGCGTGTGCCGCCGGGAGCCGAAGAGGTCCTCCTCGGTGATGACGGCGAGCTCGCCCGGTTCGAAGAGGAATCCGTCGGCGAGCGGCGATTCGACCGGCTCGACGTCGACGCCCTCGCCCAGCACCTCGCGGGCGCGCTCCAGCGACCCGTGGCCGTGCGCGGAGAGCACGATGCGGTACCCGCGCTCGCGCAGGGTCCGTGCCCGCCCCGCCAGCTCCGCCGCGTTGCCCTGCGCGGTGCCCCACCCGGCGAGGCCGAGGTCGAGGCCCTCGGCGAACTCCGTCAGATGCACTCGGACCCGCTCGCCGATCGCGTCGTCGAGCGACCGGACCACACGCCGAGCCGGCCACGAGGTCGCCTCGGCGAGCGCCTCGGCCTCGAGATGCGCGGATCGGGCCCGGTCGATCGACCGGTTGGCG
>Ga0299913_10001122_pt1 | contig 19094 bp, 17 predicted proteins | sample RVTome_9_FD_201360 | JGI IMG/M metagenome (GOLD analysis project Ga0299913, IMG submission 201360) | Soil microbial communities from uranium-contaminated site in the Upper Colorado River Basin, Wyoming, United States - RVT155D38 (version 2) ... | reverse complement strand
GTTTGATCTGTCTTTTTCCATCTGATTTCTCGTGAGGGAGTAAAGCAATGAGCGAATTGCCAGGCGATCTGCGATATACCAGCGAACATGAGTGGCTGCGCAAGGAGGAGGACGGCAGCGTTACAATCGGTATCACCGATCACGCGCAGTCGGCGCTCGGCGATCTCGTGTTCGTCGAGCTGCCGGAGGTGGGCCAGGAACTCGACAGCGGCGGCGAGATGGCGGTCGTGGAATCTGTCAAGGCGGCATCCGACGTGTACGCGCCCGTGTCCGGGACGGTGCTCGAGGTGAACAGCGCGCTGGCCGACGATCCCGAAAAAATTAATGCGGATCCGTACGGCGAGGGCTGGATCGTCCGCATGCAGCCGGACGAGGATGAGTTCGGCGATACCATGGATCCCGACGCCTATCAGGACCTGCTGGACGAACTCGAGTCCTGAGCCGAACAGCCTGTTGCTCCTTCAACTCGAGATCGAAGCGGACCGAATCCCGTACAGAAGAGACTGAATGCCTTTCATACCGCACACACCGGACGATGTTGCCGAGATGCTGGCGACCATCGGCGTCACTGACGTCGACAGCCTGTTCGACGAAATCCCCGCGAATCTCCTGGCCGGCGATCTTGCGGGCATACCCGATGCGCTCCCGGAGATGGAAATCTCCCGCCTGATGCGGGCGCGCGCCGCCGCAGACGAAGGACCCCTGTGCTTCATCGGGGCCGGAGCGTACGAGCACCACATTCCCGCCGCGGTATGGGACATCGCAACGCGCGGCGAGTTTTACAGCGCGTACACGCCGTACCAGGCGGAGGCGAGTCAGGGCACGCTGCAATGCATTTACGAGTACCAGTCGATGATCGCGTCGCTCACGGGACTCGATGCCAGCAATGCTTCCCTCTACGACGGCGCGTCCGCTCTGGCAGAGGCGTCATTGATGGCGGTTCGAGCGAATCGCGGCGTGAAATCGAAGCGCGTCCTGCTTGCAGCCGGCGTCAACAACACCTGGCGCAAGGTGGCGACGGCAATCGCGGGAAGCCAGGGGCTGAAATTCGAGCGGCTGCCGCTCGACCGGCGGACCGGTACCACCGACCTCGCTGTTCTTGTCGATTACCTCGACGATAAGGATCCGCCGGTCGCCGTGGTTATTCAGCAACCCGGCTTTTTCGGCACGCTGGAGCACGTTAAAGAGATCACAGACAGGGCGCATCGTGTGGGTGCGTTGGTCATCGCACTCGTCAACCCGACCTCTCTGGCGATCCTCGAAGCGCCGGCACGCTGGGGCGAGCAGGGTGCGGACATCGCGTGTGGCGAGGGGCAGCCGCTGGGCATCCCGCTGTCGTCCGGCGGCCCGTATTTCGGATTCATGGCGTGCAGGAAGGCCCTGGTCAGGCAGATGCCCGGGCGTATTGTCGGACGCACGACCGATATCGACGGCAATCCCGGCTACACGCTCACGCTGCAGGCAAGAGAGCAGCATATCCGCCGCTCGAAAGCGACCTCGAATATCTGCACCAACCAGGGGCTGATGGTGACCGGAGCGACCATTTACATGTCACTGCTGGGTCACGAGGGGCTCGCTCGCGTGGCGCTTGCATCCTGCCGGCGGACCGGGGAACTCGCGGACCTGCTGGCCCGCATCGACGGTGTCGAGCGCCTCTTCGAAGGCCCGCATTTTCACGAATGCGCGATCAGGTTCGACCGTTCGTCAGCAGCAGTTCTCGAGGCCCTCGCCGACCGCGGCATACTCGGGGGGTTCGACCTGTCGAGCGCATACCCGGAGTTCGGAAACGCAATTCTGATATGTGCTACAGAAACCAAAAGCCCCTCGGATCTGGAGACTTATCGAGACGCGCTGGAGGAAATCATGAACGGGAACGGGAACTGCGCCGCATGAGATCGCTTCTTCGCGACCGTGGCGGCGCCGTGGGCTGATGGCCAGGATCATGTTCAACGGGACCGCCTATCGCACACATGGCGAGCTGCCGCCGATTGGCAGCAGGGCTCCGGATGTGTCCCTGGTCAACTGCGATTTCCAGGACGTATCGCTCTCCCACTGGCTCGGCAAACGCAAGGTACTGAACGTTCTTCCGAGCGTCGACAGAGCGAAATGTGCAACTTCGATTGTCGTCTTCGACCGCGTGTCTCGTGGCCGGGATGACGTAGCGATACTGTCGGTGTCCTGCGATCTGCCGTTCGCGCACCTGCGATTCCGAAAGCATCATTCCTTGCGGCAGGCCATTGGCCTGTCCTCTCTGCGGCACGCGGGGTTCGGACAGAATTACGGCGTCCAGGTGGTCGAGGGACCGCTCAAGGGACTGTTTTCCCGCGCCGTGCTGGTGCTCGATGAAAACGATACCGTGGTATATGGCGAGCAGATCGAGGATATGGACGGTCAACCCGATTACATCGCGGTTTGCACAGCTCTCGGGATCGGCGTCTCTCCGGGAGATCTTCCGTAGTGTTCGGGAGTGACGGCAAGGAAAGAAACATGCATGAACCGTTGATCTTCGAAAAGTCGCGGCCGGGGCGACGGGCCTACGCGCAAGCCCCGAACGAGCGCGCGGAGTGCGGTATTCCGCGGGAATTTCTCCGAAGCGAGCCGCCCATGCTGCCGGAGGCCGCCGAGTTGCAGGTCGTGAGGCACTTCACCCGGCTGTCACAGCGGAACTTTTCCATCGATACTCATTTTTACCCGCTAGGCTCCTGCACGATGAAGTACAACCCGCGGGCCTGCAATACCCTCGCGATGCTGCCCGGTTTCGCCAATCGCCACCCGCTGGGACCGGAACGGTACGGGCAGGGCTTCCTCGCCTGCATGTACGAACTGCAGGAAATGCTGAAGGCGGTTACGGGCATGAAAGGGGTATCCCTGACGCCGATGGCGGGGGCACAGGGTGAATTGACCGGCGTCGCGATGATCCGCGCGTATCACGTCGCGCGCGGCGAACAACACCGCAGGGAAATCATCGTGCCGGACGCCGCCCACGGCACGAATCCCGCGACCGCTACCATGTGCGGCTGCGTCGTGCGCGAACTGCCGACCGGGAGCGACGGAGACATCGATCTCGCAGCGCTCAAGCGGGCAGTGGGCCCCGACACCGCCGGCATCATGCTGACCAATCCCTCGACTCTCGGGGTGTTCGAACGCAACATCGCCGAGGTTGCCGCGGTTGTCCACGAGGCGGGCGGTCTGCTCTATTACGATGGCGCAAATCTGAACGCGATTCTCGGCAAGGTGCGTCCGGGGGACATGGAGTTCGATGTCATCCATATGAATCTGCACAAGACCTTCTCGACGCCCCACGGCGGCGGCGGTCCCGGCTCGGGAGCCGTGGGTGTAGGCAAACGACTGCTGCCGTTCCTGCCGGTGCCGATTGTCGGCAGGGAAGACGAGCAGGGACACGCCCGCTACCACTGGCTCGCCGAAGATGACATCCCGCAAAGTATCGGCCGACTGTCGGGTTTCATGGGCAACGCCGGTGTCCTTCTGCGCGCCTATGTGTACATGCGCATGCTGGGGCACGAAGGCATGCGACGCGTCGCCGAGTTCGCCACGCTCAATGCGAATTACCTCATGGCGAGGCTGGAAAAGGCGGGTTTCGAGCTGGCCTATCCCGGACGGCGCGCAAGCCATGAATTCATCGTCACTTTAAGGCGCCAGGCAAAAACGCTCGACATCACTGCGATGGACGTTGCAAAGGCCTTGCTCGATCATGGCTTCCATGCTCCCACCACGTATTTTCCGTTGCTGGTGCCGGAGTGCCTGTTGATCGAACCTACCGAAACGGAAACCAGGGAAATGATGGACCGGTTCGCAGATGCAATGATCGCGATTGTCGAAGAAGCCGAAATCGATAGTGAGCGGGTGAAAGGCGCGCCGTACAAAATGCCCGTACGCCGCCTGGACGACGTGAAGGCTGCGCGAAATCTGGATCTGGCGTACCGCCCCGGCCAGGAAGTTGGCCCAGCGCCACCCTGATCTCTGCGTTGGCGGGCGTGCGATCGCTCATTCTGCGGCCTGTATCGACGATTGTGCCGGCATGAGACACGATAATCGTGTCATTGTCGATCTTGCGCCTGAAATGACAGCGGAATGATCTGCCGCGGCGTCTTTCTGGCCGGCAACGTGTAAGCTCTTGTTATTGTTCCGGAGAGGCGGGAGGCGGCGGGGCAACAGGAAGAAACCCCGGCGGTCCGTTCATGGCCCACGGAACCGTAACGTTTTCCGGAAGTCCAGAGAACGACGCTTCCGCTCTCTTCCGGGAACGTCATTGTCACATCGAACCAGGAACGATATGCGACACGGAATCAGCAGGCTCACTATCTTGATCCTGTTCACTGCGCTCACGGCGCAGGCACAGGAGGAAGCCGAGACTCAGGAACCGGTGGTCCAGCCGCCGGATCCACGCGTACAGCCGCAGGACCCGGAGGCTCGCGGAGAATTGCCTGTCGTACCGTCGGAAGAACCGCCGCTGCCGCCGGGAGCGGAGCCGGTACCGCTGGAAATTCCGGTAACGCATGAAGACGAGCCTGTGTGGTCCGGAACCCTCGAGCGAATTGCGACCGGGGTCGTGTCCATACGCGTCGACAGCACTCGCGCCTTCGACACGGGGTGGAATGCATCGAGTCAGGCAACCGGCTTCGTGGTCGATGCGGAAAAAGGCCTCATTTTGACCAATCGTCACGTCGTTACGCCGGGCCCGGTGGTTGCCGAGGCGATTTTTCTGAACAATGAGGAAGTCAGCCTGAAACCGATTTACCGGGACCCGGTGCACGATTTCGGCTTCTTCCGTTACGATCCCGGCGAGTTGCAATACATCGAACCGGCCGAGTTGCCTCTGGCGCCGGGAGCCGCCGGAGTGGGCCGTGAGATCCGCGTCATCGGAAACGACGCCGGCGAACAACTCTCGATACTCTCCGGTACTATCGCGCGCCTCGATCGAAAAGCACCGGAATACGGTCGCGGCAAGTACAACGATTTCAATACCTTTTATATGCAAGCTGCGTCCGGCACCTCCGGCGGCTCGTCAGGTTCGCCGGTGATCGATATAGAAGGACGAGTAGTCGCGCTGAATGCCGGCGCCGCCAATACCGCCGCAAGCAGTTTCTTCCTGCCCCTCGATCGCGTCGAGCACGTCCTGAAGCTGTTGCAGCAGGACAAGCCGGTGCCTCGCGGCACCCTGCAGACGGTGTTTTTGCAAAAACCGTACGACGAGTTGCGGCGCCTGGGCCTTCAACCGGAAACCGAAGCGGACGCTCGCGCTGCCAACCCCGAGGAGACCGGGATGTTGACGGTGCTGGAGGTCATTCCCACCTCGCCCGCCGACGCCAAACTGCAGGCGGGCGACATATTGCTGCGCGTGGATGGCCAGCTGATCACGGAGTTTGTGCCTCTGGCCGCAATACTCGATGCGAAGGTCGGCGATACAGTTACCCTGGAAATCGAGCGGGGCGGCCGGCGAATGACCGAGCAATTGCCGGTCGGCGACCTGCACGAAATTTCGCCGAATGAATATCTCGAGTTTGGCGATGCGGTGGTCAATAACCTGTCCTACCAGCAGGCGCGGCACTATAACCGTCCGGTCCGCGGCGTGTACGTCGCAAACCCGGGCTATATGTTTTCCCGCTCGGCGATTCCGCGCGGTGCCGTGATTTCGGAGGTCGGCGGAGTGCCCGTGGAAGACATTCACGACCTGGAATACGAGCTGGCAAAGCTCGCCGACGGCGACCGGACCACGATGCGTTATTTTTCGATGGAAGACCCCGAAAACAGCATCGTTCGCGCGATTCAGATGGATCGGACCTGGTTCCCCTCGAAGTACTGCTTCCGTAACGACGTTACCGGCGCCTGGCCGTGCCGGGAGATGGTGGGAGGACCGACGACGCCCGACATACAATCCGGCAGCACGCAATTCACGGAGTTCGGCAATCGCCGCCTCGACGCGATCGCGCCGTCGCTGGTGATGGTCAACTTCGACCTGCCGTACCCTGTCTCGGGTGTCGCGGACCGTCACTACTACGGCACAGGACTGATTGTCGACAAGAGCAAGGGTTTCGTGCTGGTCGACCGGAACACCGTGCCGGTTGCGATGGGCGACGTCAGCATTACCTTCGCGGGCTCGCTGCAGGTCAAGGGGCAGGTGGAATTCGTCCATCCGCTGCACAATCTCGCCATCGTTTCCTATGATCCGGAGCAGATCGGCGACACGCCGGTAAAAGCGGCGACATTTGCACCGGAGCAACTGCGCGCCGGTGAGGAGGTCTGGGTCGTCGGCCTCAAGAGCGATCATCAGCTTGTGCATCAGGTCAGCACGGTGGCGTCGGTGGACCCGCTGGTGTTGCCGCTGTCGCGGACGCTCAGGTTCCGCGACGCTAATCTGGAAGGGATCTCGCTTGTAAATGCGCCATCCGACATAGACGGCGTGCTCATCGACGAACGCGGCCGTGTCGCGGCATCCTGGTCGAGCTTTGCCTATGAGTCGGGAAATGAGGCGGGCCAGTTCAATCGCGGCATCGGCAGCGATCTCATCAGCGAGTTTGTCGGTATCGCTCGTTCCGGACGCCCCATCTATTCGCTCGAGGCGGAATTCGGCTATTCGCCGTTGTTCGCGGCACGCAAGCTCGGACTGGGGCAGTGGTGGCTGGAGAAGCTCGAAAAGCACAATCCTCGCGGCAGGCGGGCGTTGAGCATCAACCGCATCGTTGCCGGATCGCCCGCAGCCGAGGTCCTGCGAAACGGCGACATGCTGCTCGCGATCGACGACCGCGTTGTCACCACGTTTCGCGAACTGGAACAGGCGGTGCAGAAGCCGGAAGTGACGGCCACCGTGTGGCGCGACGGCGAAGCACTGGAACTGGACGTCTCTACCGTTGCACTGGACGGTTCCGGCATCGACCGCGCACTTTCCTGGGCCGGTACTCTGCTGCAGGATCCCCATCGGGCGCTGGCCGCGCAGCGCAGCATCGAGCCGACCGGCGTCTACGTCGCCTATTTCAGTTACGGTTCTCCGGCGACGCGCTATGGTCTGTGGGCGGGTCGCCGCATCGTGGAAGTCAACGGCACCGAAACTCCGGATTTGCAGGCGTTCATCGACGCCATCGCCGGTCAACAGGATCGCGCCGCAGTCCGCTTGAAGACCGTCACCTGGAATGGCGCCGTGGAAGTGATCACGCTGAAGCTCGACAACCAGTACTGGCCGGCATACGAAATCCGGCGTACGGATAGCGGCTGGCAGCGAAATTCCATCGGCTGATGCGAAGATGTTGCAGCGCACAGGCTCGTTTATTGCAGCTGCGCTGCTAGTGCATCTTGTCGCGAGCTCGAGCCTGGCACAATCGCTCTACAAGTATCGAAGCCCCGACGGCGACTGGATTTTCAGCGACCGCCTCGAGCAGGACGAACTGGTCGAAGTGCGTGAACTCCCCGCCGGCTCGACGAATCCGCTGGTCACCGTTTCGCACCGACTCATCGAGGGCCGTGTGCAACTCTCCGCCCGCAACGGCTATTACGCGCCGGTCGAGCTGGTTTTGGGGATCGACGAGTTGCGCAATGCCGAGCGTCCCGCAGCGGAGCAGTCGCTACGCTGGGTCCTCGGGCCGCAAAGTCAGACCGAGCTGTTCAGTCTCGGCGACGCGGGAGAAGGCGGAGCGCCCGAAATCGTATACAGGTACACCTGGCTGGCCGGAGATCCGGCTACCGAACACAGGCCCGAGCGCGGATACCGTGCGCCCTTTGCGGTTGCCAGTGGCTTTACCGTTTCGCAGGCGTTCCCGAACACCGTCACTCACACCAGCGCCGACAGTCGTTACGCCGTGGACATCGTCATGCCCGTTGGAACCGGCGTCTATGCTGCGCGGGGCGGCACGGTGTTCGAAGTTGCCGCGACGAATTACCGCGGCGGGACGGATCCGGAGCGGGATGCGCCAGCCGCGAATCTGGTGCGGATCCTGCACGACGACGGCACTTACGCGGAATACGCGCATCTGAACCGGAATTCGATACGTGTGAAGCCGGGCGACGCCGTGAGCCGCGGCGAGTACATTGCCGATTCGGGAAACACGGGCTTCTCGAGCGGCCCGCATTTGCATTTTGCCGTCATACGCAATGCCGGACTGCGGGTGGAATCTGTCCCGGTGGTTTTCGAAGGCCCGAACGGCAGCGAGATTACGGCGGAAACCGGCAAGCAGCTGCTCGCCTATTGACCGCCTGTCGTATTCCCGACTTTTCCGGTTTCTGCGAGGTCGGCGGCGAGCGCGTCGAAGCTCTCGAGCGGCAGCGAGCACTGACTTCCGACACAGCGGTACGCGACCGTCGCGCCTCGGCGGGCTCTTCTTTCGGCCAGCGCTCCCGGCAGGTCTTCGCAATCGGCGGGAATTGCAAAAAGCAGCCTGCGTGGCGCGTATATTTTCAGTGCCGCGTCACGCCATTCGGCGATCTCGGCCGAGTCTCCGCGTATGATCACGATTTCCGGATGGTTCAAATACTCCTCCAGCGCCGTCAGCAATGACATGTGCGCCTGCGGGTGCTGCGTCATCGCCTCCGTGGCGTAGCGCAGCGTGTTCTCCGCCGCTTCGAGATACCTTTTCTCCCCGAGCAGGAATCCGAGCCGCTGCAGCGCAAGTGCGGCAATTCCGTTTCCCGACGGCATCGACTCGTCTGCCAGCGCTTTCGGTCGGTGCATCAGCGTTTCGTGATCATCGGCTGTGAAAAAGAACCCGCCCGCCTCGCGGTCGTAAAAATGATCGATCAGGGTGTCGGCCAGGCGGCGGGCAAACTCCAGGTGGCGAGTGTCCCAATCCACCTGCATCAAGTGGAGCATTGCGTCCAGGAGAAATGCGTGGTCGTCGAGGTAGGCCTGGAACCTTGCCGCGCCGTCCTTGTAGCTTGCCAGCAGGCGGTCGTCCCGCATCATTCGATCACGTAGAAAATGAGTCGCCTCGACCGCGGCGGCAACGAGGTCGGGGCGAGCCAGACAGGTGCCGGCGATGGCCAGGGCCCTTATCGTAAGTGCATTCCAGGAAGTCAGCTGCTTTTCGTCGCGCTCGGGCGCCACGCGCGCGGTGCGGGCAGCAAGGAGCAGCTCGCGCGCACGTTCGATGTCCTCACACAGCTCCTCTTCCGGACGGTTGAGCGCAGCCACCGTGTCCGCCAGCGACTCGCGCACAAGGAGATGCCATTTGCCCTCGAAGTTGGGCTCGCCGGTCAGGCCGAAGCGTCGAGCGAAAGGCTCGTATTGCTCCGCCGACAGCAATTCACGCACCTCCTCCCGTGTCCATGCGTAGAAACGGCCTTCCTCGCCTTCGGAGTCGGCATCCCGGCTTGCGTAGAACGTGTCATCGGGCGAACGCATGTCCGCAAGAAGCCAGTCGGCACTCTCGTTCGCAACTTTTCCGAACAACGGTTCACCGGTGGCGATAAACGCCTGAGAATAGAGAGCCAGCAGCGGTCCGTTGTCGTAAAGCATTTTTTCGAAGTGCGGGATGTGCCATCGTCGATCGACGCAATACCGATAAAAACCTCCGCCCAGATGATCGTAGAGACCGCCTTCGGCCATCCGCGTGAGCGTCAGTGTCACGATGTAAAGTGACTCGAGGTCAGCACTCGAGTCGTGGGCGCGGTCGCGCCAGTGTCGAAGAAGCCGCTCGAGACCCGTCGTTTGCGGAAATTTGGGCGCATCGCCGAAGCCTCCGTATTCGCGATCGAACTCCCGGGCCATCTGTTGCCGCGCGGCATCGAGAGGCGCTGCCGAAAGCTCGCCGTCGCCGCTCGCGGCCTGCGACAAGCGTGCGAATATGTCGTCCAGTTGTCGTCCCTGGCTGTGTATTTCGTCCCGGTGCTCTTGATAGTAAGTCGCCACCCTCGAGATCAGGTCCTTGAAGGAGGGCATGCCGTAACGCGCCTCGTTGGGAAAATAGGTGCCACCGAAGAACGGGCGCTGTTCATCGGGATCGATGAACATCGTGAGCGGCCACCCGCCGGGACGCTGGGTCAGGAGCTGTTGCGCGGTCTGATATATTTTGTCGATATCCGGGCGCTCCTCCCGATCGACCTTGATATTGACGAAGAGGCGATTCATGAGCGCGGCAGTTGTCTCGTCCTCGAACGACTCGTGCGCCATGACGTGGCACCAGTGGCAGGCCGAGTAGCCGATGGAGAGCAGAACGGGTTTGCCGTTTTTTCTGGCGGTTTCCAGTGCCTCCTCGCCCCACGGGTACCAGTCGACCGGGTTATCGGCGTGCTGCAGCAGATACGGGCTCGTTTCACCCGCAAGCCGGTTTCGGTGTTTCCTGTTGCGCTCCATGACTCTGCTGCACAGCTCAATGCTATTTCGCCAGCATTCACTATAACGCAATGGCCGCATTGCTCCGCAACCGGTGGTGCGTTTCCGGAGCAGTGGTAGACTGCCGTGCATGATCCAGTCGCCCGATTTCCTCCCGCTGCCGGCATGCTGACCTACCCCGACATCGATCCCGTCATATTCTCCATCGGCTTCATCAAAATACGCTGGTACGGGCTGATGTACGTGGCGGGGTTTGCACTGGCGTGGTGGCTTGCGCGCAGGCGTTCGACCAGAAGTGATGCGCCTGTGAAGGCATCGCAGGTCGATGACATGATTTTTTACGGAATGCTGGGTGTCATTGTCGGGGGGCGTCTCGGCTATAGCTTTGTCTATGGTTGGGACCAGATGGCGGAGGACCCGCTCTACATCTTCAAAATCACGGAAGGCGGCATGTCGTTCCACGGGGGCCTCGTGGGCGTCATCGTCGCGCTCTGGCTGTACGGACGCAGTATCGGCCGCAACCTGCTGGAACTTACGGACTTCAGCGCGCCGATGGTGCCGCTCGGGCTCGGCTTCGGCCGCATAGGCAACTTCATCAACAGCGAATTGTGGGGCAAGCCCACGGACGTTCCCTGGGCCTTCAACATAAACGGCATCGGGCGCCACCCCTCGCAGCTTTACGAGGCGCTGCTCGAAGGCCTCGTGCTGTTTGTCATTCTGTGGACGTTCTCATCGAAATCGCGGCCTTACATGGCGGTGTCGGGAATGTTCCTCCTGTGGTACGGCCTCTTTCGCTTTTTCGTCGAGTTTTTCAGGTTGCCGGATGCGGATATCGGCTACCTGGCATTCGGCTGGGTAACGATGGGCCAGATCCTGAGCACACCCATGATCATCGCCGGGGTCGCGATGCTCGTACTGGCCTGGCGCGGGCGCGAAAGTGAGAGGGCCACGGCCTGAGATGCACCAGTATCTGTCGATGATGCGCCGCGTACGCGACCACGGAGCGGTGAAGGAAGATCGCACCGGTACCGGTACCCTGAGTGTGTTCGGTTACCAGATGCGCTTCAATCTCGAACACGGCTTTCCCCTGGTCACGACCAAGAAGCTGCATGTGCGCTCAATCGTTCACGAGCTGCTGTGGTTTCTGAGCGGCGATTCCAACATTCGTTATCTCAAGGAACACGGCGTTTCCATCTGGGACGCATGGGCGAACGAGGAGGGCGGCCTGGGGCCGATCTATGGCGTGCAGTGGCGCAGTTGGCCGGCGCCAGACGGCACCACCATCGACCAGATGAGCGATGCCGTTTCCAGGCTGCGCGAGAACCCCGACTCACGGCGCATCATCGTCAGCGCCTGGAACGTCGCGGAGATCGGGAAGATGGCACTGCCCCCCTGCCATTGCCTTTTTCAGTTCTACGTCGCGGACGGGAAACTGTCCTGTCAGCTTTATCAACGCAGTGCGGACATCTTCCTCGGCGTGCCGTTCAACATTGCCTCTTACGCGCTCTTGACACACATGATCGCGCAACAGACGGGTCTGGACGCGGGAGAATTCATCTGGACGGGCGGAGACTGCCACTTGTACAGCAACCATCTGCAGCAGGCGGACGAGCAGTTGCGCCGCGAGCCGCGCGCACTGCCGAAACTCCTGATCAGGCGCCGTCCCGACAGTCTTTTCGATTATCGTTTTGAAGACTTTGAGATCCTGGGTTACGAACCGCATCCGCCACTGCGGGCCGACATCGCGGTTTGACCGACCGCCAGATGCAACTGACCATCGTCGTCGCCGCGTCGACCAACAACGTCATTGGCAGGAACGGCGAGCTGCCGTGGCACATTTCGGAGGATCTGAAGCGCTTCCGGCAATTGACGATCGGCAAACCCGTCGTGATGGGAAGGCGCACTCACGATTCCATCGGCCGGCCGCTGCCCCTCCGCCGCAACATCGTTATCAGCAGACAGGCCGGGCTGCAGTTGCGTGGCTGCGAGGTAGCCGCATCTCCGGAAGAGGCGCTGGCTCTGGCCGCCGGCGCCGACGAGGTCATGATCGTCGGCGGCGAACGGGTCTACGAAGCACTGTTACCGCGAACCGCCCGAATTCACATGACGCGGGTGCACGCCGTGGTCGAGGGCGACGCATTTTTTCCCGCACTTCAGCCGCATCAGTGGCGCCTCGAGTGGTCGCAGCCACATCCGGCCACCGCCGAGCAGCCGCTGTCATTCACCTTCGAGACCTTCGCGAACCCATTATTCATGAAAGCTTGAGCGTTGGTGGTGGGCGGAGCCCCGACGAGGGGGAGGGCTTTTCAGGAACGCCGTGAACCCATCCCTGGGGGCTCCGCGGAAAACATCCTGTTTTCCGACGGTCCTGAAAAGCCCTCCCCCTCGCCGAGGCTCCGCTGCGACGTCGCGGCGTTCATGAATAACGCAGCCCGGGAGGAGCCGGCCTGCGGGCGAAAGAGCATCGAACGAAGGTTCTCACGTCAGCCGCGGCAATCGTTCCTGCACCAGCGCTGCAGCCCGATCGAGATCTATTTCCTCCACGCTGTCCACGTCCCGCGTCAGTTCCTTGAGAAACTCCTGCTGCAGCGCGCCGCGCCGCTGTGCCACGGCATATGGAATCTCGTCGTGGAACATCACCATCGAGTAGCGAGGTATGAATTGCCCCGGCAGGCGGCGCTCGAGCTCGAAGGAAAGCTCCTTGCGCAGCTTGTATTTCGGGTCACGGACCGTGTCGCGCATTTCGACGTAGTTTTCCAGCGCCATATCTGCAATAGCGTTCGCATTGAGGATTTGCTGTTTTTCGAATTCAGCAAACACTTTCGCCCAGTCCGGGGCGCCGTTCTGCAGGATGCGATCCAGCACAACACAGTCCTCGAAAGCGAGATTCATCCCCTGACCGTGGAACGGCACGATGGCGTGCGCGGCGTCGCCGATCAGCAGAAGGTCCCCGCCGTCATGCCAGTGGCGACAGCGCACGGTGCCGAGAATGCCGACGGGGTTCTCCAGAAACGACCTTGTCAGGTCGGGAATCAGTGGCACGACGTCCGCAAAATACCTGCGAAAAAACGATGCTGCCGCAGACGCTGTATCGAGTGCAGCAAAGCTGTCGGGGCCTTCATGCGGCATGAAAAGCGTCAGCGTAAAATCGCCGCCTGGATTCGGTAGTGCGATCAGCATGAAATTGCCGCGCGGCCAGATGTGCAGGGCGCGAGGATCGAGTTGCGGCTGCGAGCCCGGCTCGCCGGGAATCGAGAGCTCCTTGTATCCGTGAGGCAGCAGCGACTCGGTAGCCGCGAACGTCCTGTCGTCGCCGAAAGAGCGGCGTATAGACGATCCGGCGCCATCCGCGGCAATGACCGGAAGGTCATTTAAGACCTGCTCTGTCCCGTCATCCAGATCGGTAACGCGAAGTTCACGCCTCGCCCGATCGAAGCCGCTGGCTTCCCTGCGAAAGCGCATCCTCGTGCCCCAGTCATTCTCGCCGGCATCGATCAGGATACGGTTGAGTTCGGAACGCGACACCGAGTAAATCTGTTCGTCGCTGCGTTGACCGTAAGGCTGCAGTTCCGTCGTGCCGTCTTCGTTGTGGATGAGCCGGCCGCGCATGGGCATGAGAAGAGGTTCGACTTTGCGAAAAATGCCGGTGTCTCGCAAGGCGCGGATGCCCCGTGCCGACAACGCAAGGTTTATCGATCGACCCTCCACCACGGCGCTTTTACGCGGATCCGCGCGTCGTTCGATAACCGATACGTCGAAGCCGCGGCGGCGCAGCATGATCCCGAGCAGGCCGCCGCACAGGCCCGCGCCGACGATAGTGAGCGACTTCGACGTCACGCCTTTTTTGCGGCGGCCGGCCGGCCCTCGACGGCCGCGTGCAGTCGCTCCACGAAATCGAAAATGTCCGCAAACCCGTTGTAAAGCGGCGCGGCCGCAACGCGGATAACATTGGGTTCGCGCCAGTCGGCGATCACATCCTGTCGGGCGAGTTTGCGAAATACGTCTCGCGCATTCAGACCGCGGCCGGTTACCGTCAGAGACAGTTGCGATCCGAGCATATCGGAGGGTGTGATGCACCGGACCCGTTCGCCGAGACGCTGCTCGAGCAACCATGCAAGATAGGCCGTCAGGTGTAGCGATTTATTGCGTAACCTGTCGACGCCGGCCTCCTGGAAGATTTTCAACGACGCTAGCACGGGCGCGAGCGATAGCACCGGTGGATTACTCAGCTGCCAGAGTTCGGCACCCCTGGCCGGATCAAAAGTCGGCGCCATATCGAAACGGCTTTTCTCTGCGTTGCCCCACCACCCCAGCAGTTGACCGGAGCCGTCGCCATCGAGATGCCGCTCGTGCACAAACGCGCCGCCCACCGCGCCGGGGCCTCCGTTCAGGTATTTATAGCTGCACCATGCGGCGAAATCCGGCGCCCAGTCGTGCAGCTGGAGCGGCACGTTGCCGATCGCGTGCGCAAGGTCCAGTCCGACGGCGCAGCCTTGTGCGCGTGCGCGGTCGCAGATGTCCCGCATGTCGAGAAGCTGTCCGTTGTAGTACTGGACGCCCGGCAGCAGGAGCAACGCAATCTGTTCGCCGGACTCCTCGAGAATGCGCTGCAGGTCGTCGACGTGAAGCGCCTCGTCGTCGCGCGGGCGCCACTCGATCAATCCGTCGGTTGGATCGAAACCGCGCAGACGAATCTGTGACATCGCGGCAAAGCGGTCCGACGGGAAAGCTGTGGACTCGATGAGTATTCTGTACCGCGATGACGTCGGGCGATAAAAAGTCGACATCAGGACGTGCAGATTCACCGTCAGCGTATTCATCGCGATGACTTCGTTCTCGCTTGCGCCGGTAAGCGCCGCAAGACCGGCAGTTGCGAACCGGTGGTAGGGCAGCCACGGCCGGCGCGCTTTGAAATGCCCTTCGACGCCCAGCCGGCCCCAGTCCTCCAGTTCCTGCTGTACGTAGCGCACAGCATCTTTCGGCTGCAGGCCCAGCGAGTGGCCGCAGAGATAAACCGCCGATAAACCGTGCTCCGCCGCGGGATGATTGAACCGTTCGCGAAAATCAATCAGTGGATCGTCGCGATCCAGCGCCTGCGCAAATTCGCGATGGGTATCGAAAGCGACGGTCATAGAAACTCGTCCCTGTTCAGGTTCAACCACTCCAATGCCGTTCCAGCGAGGAGCCGGTCGCGCGTGGCCTGGTCGAGATTCATGGATTCAATCATCCGGCCCGGGCGATGTTCCCCGAGCGGAAAGGGGTAGTCGCTGCCGAGTGCGATCGACTTCGCGCCGAGCAGGGCGATCATGTAGTCGAGCATCGCCGGCTCGTGCACCAGCGAGTCCACGTAAAAATGCCCCAGGTACTCGCGCGGATTGCGCTCATTGTTGGTGGCGACGATGTCGGGTCGCACATTGAAGCCATGCTCCAGGCGGCCGATGATGCCGGGAAAGGCGCCACCGCCGTGCGCAAAAGCCACTCTCAGGTTCGGCAGTTTTTCGAACACGCCGCCGAATATCAGGGAACAGATGGACAGCGCCGTCTCTGCCGGCATGCCAACGAGCCAGGGCAGCCAGTACAGTCCCATCCGCTCGCGGCCGAGCATCTGCCAGGGATGCACGAATACCGCTGCGCCCAATCCGGCGGCTGCCTCGAGAACCGGAAAAATCCGCTCATCGTCCAGATTCCAGCCGTTCACGTGAGATCCGATCTGTACTCCGGCAAGACCCAGCGGCCCGCAGCAGCGTTCGAGTTCCCGAATGGACAGGTCTGCATCCTGCATCGGCAGGGTCCCCAGCCCGACGAATCGACGCGGATAGTCGTTCACCAGCGACGCTATATGGTCGTTCAGGATTCGCGACAGGTCCGCGGTATGTTCCGGCTTGGCCCAGTAACTGAACATGACCGGCACGGTCGACAGTACCTGTACGTTTACGCTGCAGGCGTCGCAGTCGGCAAGTCGGACTGCCGGATCCCAGCAGTTGGATTCGATTTGCCGGAATTCCTTGCCGTCGATCATCATTCGCGCGCAGCCTGGCCCGTGATGCTCGAGCTGAACGAAGCCGCCGTATCCATAGCGTTTGCCGAGATCGGGCCAGTTCTCCGGGAGAATGTGGGTGTGGATATCGATCTTCAGCATGATCGCTTTGCGTGCCGGACTCCTGCCGGCACGCTATTTTTCCGGGGCCGGCATGACAGTACCGCAGTTGCCGCAGGTACGGTTCTCTATGGAGCTGTAGAAACGATCGAAGATAGGCGGAAGCTGGCCAACGATGTCGCTCACGTAGAGGTATTCTTCATACAGCTTGTGATTGCAGTTGTCACAGAACCACATGAAACCGTCGAGTTCCTCCGGCAGCCGCTTGCGCTCGACGACAAGACCGACCGTCTCGGCGAAGCGTTGCGGCGAATGCGGCACTTTCGGTGGAAGCAGCAGAACCTCCCCTTCACGAATGGGTATGTCTTTCTTCTGCCCGTCCTGCATCGTCTTCAACAGCATGTCACCCTCGAGCTGGTAGAAAAACTCCGGACCTTCGTCGTAGTGGTAGTCCTTGCGGGAATTCGGTCCGCCGACAACCATCACGATAAAGTCGTTGTCGTCGAACACCTGCTGGTTGCAGACCGGAGGTTTCAGCAGATGACGATGCTCGTCGATCCATTTCTGGAAATTGAATGGCGTCAGTGATTGCATGGCACTGTCTCGATGTCAGTGGGAAGAGCTGCCGTCCAACGAGGCGATGCACTTGACTTCGATGGCAATCGGAGTAGGCAGGCGATTGACCTCGACGGTCGTGCGACAGGGGCCTTCCGATGAAAAATACCCTCCATAGACACGATTAAATACTTCGAAGTCGCGCCGGATGTCCGTCAGATAGACGGTGACGTCGACCAGATCTTTCAGCGTGCCGCCGGCGCTTTCAAGTACAGCCCGGACATTTTCGAAGACGGCGTGACATTGGGGTTCGATGTCGTAATCGGTAACGGTCCCGTCGGGGTCGAAGGTCGCACCGGGAATGGGTCCGCCGTTCGCCGGCCGCGGGCCGATTCCCGATAAAAACAGCAGGTTGCCGACTCTTCGGGCATGCGGGTAAGGCCCTACCGGCGGCGCCGCGCCGCTTGCGAAAATGCTTTCGTTTTCTGCCATCGCGGTGTTTCCGGAGCGGAAATCGGGCAGTGTACTCTGTCATGCCGGGGGGCACACGCGGGCGCGGCGGAGCGCTGTCATTGCTGACGGCATTCGATCTGCACAACCCGTGGGCGCCCGTTCAGACGCACCGCTGTGAGTTCCCGCTGCCACACGCAGCCGGTGTCAACGCCGATCAGATCCGGCTTGACGATCAGGCCGAGCGCCGACCAATGGCCGAAGACAATGCGGGTTCCGAGCCAGCGCGCATCGGGAATGTCGAACCACGGCAGCAGCCCCGACCGCGAGTTGTCCGGCGGCCCCTTGTGGGTAAGATCCAGCCGTCCGTCCCTGTCGATCATGCGCATGCGGGTCAGGCAGTTCACGATGAACCGAAGCCGCTTATTGCCGCCAAGCTTGCCAGACCAGCGTGCCGGCGAGTTGCCGTACAGCCTGGGCAGCAGATCCGCATAATCCTCGCTCTGGAGCACGGCTTCGACCTCGGCGGCGCGGGCGAGCGTTTTTTTGACGGTCCACCTCGGATGCACTCCCGCGTGCACCATCAAAGTGTTCAACTTCTCGCTGAAGTGTGCGAGCGGACGCCTGCGCAGCCAGTCTATGAGATCGGCGCAATCCTCGGCGTCCAGCAGTTCAGCCAGCGAATCCCTGCGGTCGTGCAGGTCGCCGACACCGTTCGCCACCGCCAACAGATGCAGGTCGTGATTCCCGAGCACGGTTACGGCACGATCGCCGAGGCTGCGAACGAAGCGCAGTGTCTTCAGGGATTCCGGTCCGCGGTTGACGAGGTCACCCGTCAGCCACAGGCGGTCCTTGTCGCTGTCGAATGCGAGCTTGTCGAGTAAGCGCCGAAACGGGTCGTAGCAGCCCTGTATGTCGCCGATCGCGTATACAGACATGTGTCAGGCGCCAACCCGGATCGCGGGCTAGTGAAGAACTCCCGGTACGGCCAGAGTGAATGGAGGAATCGGTGCGTCGAAGCTGGTGCCGTTATCGGCTTGCATGCGGTAGGTACCCTGCATCGCGCCGACCGGCGTCTCCAGGACCGCACCGCTAGAGTAGCGGAACTTGTCGCCGGGATAGAGATGCGGCTGTTCCCCGACCACGCCGTCTCCGCGAACCTCCTGAACCTTGCCGTTAGCGTCGGTAATGAGCCAGTGGCGGCTCAGGAGTTTCGCCGGCACGCTGCCCTTGTTCGAGATCGTAATGGTGTACGCGAAAACGTAACGCCCCACCTCGGGTTCGGACTGGTCGTCGACATAATCCGTCGCGACCTCGATACTGATTTCGAAATCATTGGCTGTCATCATCACAGGTTATTGCTGCTCTGGTGGTCGGCTGAAAGCTGAACTTGGGGCCATTCTATCGCGATTCCATCCTTTGAGCGTCGGCGGTACCGCATCTAAGCGCGCGCTGCGAGGCGATTCGCCAGCGCTGCCCACGCGCTCACCGGCACCTCTTCTGCTCGCGCCGTCGGATCTATGCCGACGCCGCTGAGATCCTCGGCGTCGGCGGTTCCTTTCAATGCGTTGCGGAGCGTCTTGCGGCGCTGGCTGAAGGCCTGGGCGACGAGGCGCGACATGAGGACCTCGTCGTCGATCGCTAACGGATCCGCGTGCCGCGGCTGCAAACGCACTACGGCGGAGGTTACCTTCGGCGGCGGTTGAAATGCCG
>Ga0299913_10001121_pt1 | contig 19095 bp, 16 predicted proteins | sample RVTome_9_FD_201360 | JGI IMG/M metagenome (GOLD analysis project Ga0299913, IMG submission 201360) | Soil microbial communities from uranium-contaminated site in the Upper Colorado River Basin, Wyoming, United States - RVT155D38 (version 2) ... | reverse complement strand
CTCGCACGGCATTTGGGACAACTACCTCGACAGCCGGCCGCGGTCGGCGTCCCTGAGCCCGCAAGGTGATCCGACGTACGGATTCGACTGGCGCACGATCTACCAGGAGATGGCCGAGACTCGGCCGGACCTCGAGTGGCGGGTCTACTTCGTCGAGGCGCCGTTCACGATGTTGTACAAGTGGCCGCGCGAGCAGATGCCGCAGCAGTTCCGGCCGTTCTCACAGTTCTCACCGACGCGCTTGCGGGTGACCTGCCGGCGTACACCACGATCGACCCCGGGTACTTCACGGCCAGCGACCACGCACCGCAGAACGTCCAGCTCGGCCAGCTGTTCATCGCGTCGGTGTACGCCGCGTTGGCGGCGTCGCCTGCGTGGGACCGCACGGCGCTGTTCGTCACCTACGACGAGGACGGCGGGTTCTATGACCACGGTCGCCATGAACTTGTGCCGGACGATCACGGCAGCCGGTTCGCCACCGGTGCGACCGGAGCCGACGTAGGGACGCGGGCGACGTGGGACCGAGGATCGGACGAACCCGACGCCCCGTGGAACGGCGATCATGCCGACGACCCGCTGTACGGCGATTTCTCGCTCACCGGGGGACGCCTTCCCACGATGGTGATGGGGCCGTGGGCCAAGGAGCACTACGTCTCGCAGGTTCCCTGCGACCACACCTCGATCCTCGCGTTCGCGGAGTGGCGCTTCGGCCTCCAGCCGCTGGCGGAGCGCGATCGATGGCGCGGGGCCGCCGGCCATGACCTGACCGACTGCTTCGACTTCTCGGGCTCGCCCCGGCGCCCGGTCGCGCTGCCCGTGCCGACGTTCCACGCGTCGATGTTCACGGACTGCGCCTCCACGTACGCGGCGCCGCCCTTCCCGTACGTGCCTGGACCACGAGAGCCGGGCAACCCGGCCCTCGACCTCAACTCGGTCCTCGCCACTGCGATCGCCGCGGGCGCGATCCCGTCTATCGACGCCGCCACCGTTCAGGCGACCTACCGCGATGCGTTCCGCCTCGCCGCGGAGCTTCCAAGTCTGATCTAAGCGCCGACGAACGTGACTCCGGACCGCGATGTCCGAGAAGTCTGAGCGACTCGATTGGCTCCGGTGGAAGATCGAGCGGCTACTGGAATCACGGCCGGAATGGACGTTGGAGCAGGCGCTGAGTACCTCGCGCTCATCGCGGAAGAGACCGAGTTACTGCAGCTGGAATCGGACGAAGGTCGCGCCGAACACGCTCGGGAAGCCTGAACCCCGGCCCCCCAGCGCGCTGGCGGCCTTAGTACGTGATGTCCCACCCGTCGGCCTGAGCCTGCAGCGCCAGACCAGCCACGAGCACGAGCGCGGAGACGGTCAACCACAACGTCACGCTGCTGATGTGCCGTACCCAGTGGCTGGCAAGCAACCCGATGAGCAGCCCGATGACACCAACAAACATCAGGCCGCCACCGACAATGGTCACTGTCGAGACACCACCGGATTGTGCTTCATCGCCAGCCCTCCTACAGGGCGCGATCGTAGTGACCACGCCGCCGCCGGGCGGCGTCAGAGCGCCTTCTCCACCGCGTCGACGAGCGCGGCGGCGCCGTCCTCGGCCCGCAACTTCTCGCCCAACGCCTGGGCTCGTTGGCCGTAGACCGGATCGCTCACGACTCTCTCGACCGCGGCCGCGACCTTGCTCGGCCGCGTGACCATGACGCCGACGCCCAGTTCCTCGATGCGCCTGCCGTGCCACAACTGGTCGAACAACTGCGGGAGCACCACCACCGGCACGCCTGCGGTGAGCGCAGCGGCCAACGTGCCAAGCGCGCCCGAGACCACGGCGGCCGCGCAGCGATCGACGACCGCGGGGATCGGCGCGAACTCGAACGCGCCCGGCACATCGTGCACGTACGCGAGGTTCGCGGCGTTGCCGACCAGCAGTAGCGCCCGAAGGTCGCGCTCTCGTAGGTCGCGCGCCATTGTCGCAAACGCGTTGCCTGCGCCGGCGGCCGCGGACGTCCCGAGACACACGAGCACGGGTGGGTCGCCGGCGTCGATGAACGCGTCGACGTCGTCGCTGAGCGTTTGTCCGTCCGGTCCGTGCCACGCGGAGAAGCCCGCTAGCCGCCACTCGCCCCAGTCGGGTGGCTCGTCGCCGAAGTAATGCCGGCTCACCAGCACCACGGTTCGTTCGGCCGTCGTCCACGACTTGAACGCGGTGCCGCGGAGCGGCTCGATGTCGAGCGACGCGCGGTAGCGGTTCATGGTGCGGTCGTACATGGCGAGACCCGATCCCCACGCGAAGCCCCGCCACGCCAATCGGTTTGCAGTTCGCCCGAGATCCCGGCTGCGCACCGGGATGGGCGGCGTCCACGCCGCGGTCGGCATCATCATCGGGAACAGCTGACCGACGACCACGGGGATGTCGAGGTGGTGCGCGGCAGGGATCGTCGCGGACCCGAACGTCGGATGGGTCACGAGCAGATCCGCGCCACGCAGCGTTCGCAAGAGCGCCTCGCGACCGGAGGCGGGATCGGCGACGAACCCGCGTCGCATCCAGTAACGGGCGAGGCGGCCTTGGTTCATCCACGGATGGCGCAGCAACCGCTCATGGGTCGGGTCCGCGCGCATGCCCGCCGGTGAGAAGTCGAGCGGATACATGGCGACGCCGAATCGCTCTCGTTGGAGCACCGGAAGGAATCCGGCGGGCGCGAGGAAGGTCACATCGTGCCCGCAGTCGACCAGCCGGTTGGCCGGTTCGATGAACGGCGCGACATCGCCGAGGTAGGCGGCGGATGCGAAGACGATGCGGGCCACCGTCCGTTTCTACGGGCGCTACGCGCGGGCGCGCCAACTGACGCGACGTAAGCATTTTGTGCCCATTCGGCCATGGCTTCGGCGGGGGCGCCCGTGTGACGATGCCGGAGACACTGGCGGCCGAAGGGGCGACGATGGCGACCACCGCAGCGGAGCTGAGCACGCTCGCGTTCTTCGAGGGGTGCACCGACGAAGAGCTGACCGGGGTGGAGTCTGCGGTGACCGGTACGCGCCACGTGGTGGCCGGCGACGTGATCTGCTCAGAGGGCGACGTCGCCGACCGGTGGTGGATCGTCATCGACGGGCTGGCCGACGTGACGACCGGCGGCCTCTATGTCGGGACGATCGGGCCCGGTGAGACGATCGGCGAACTCGCCCTGCTCGACGGCGAGCCTCGCAACGCGACCGTGAGGGCGGCGACCGACATGGAGCTGCGCGAGGTCGGCGGCGCGGGTTTCGTCGGGGCCCTCCTCGACAATCCGAGCCTTTCGCTGGCGATGCTGCGACAGCTGGCGGTGCGGCTGCGGCTGGCCAACGAGACCTCGCTGCACCTGGTGCCAACGGCACGAACGCCCTCGACGCCACCGCAGAGCTCGACGCGATCGCGTGCGACGGAACTCGACCCGTTCGCGCCCGGATACTTCGAGGATCCGTACCCCTACCTCGCGGCGCTGCGCGACGACGCACCGGTGCATTGGTCCGAGCGGCTCAATTCGTTCGTCGTCATGCGCTACGACGACGTCCACGCGCTGATCCGCGACCGCGGAATGCTCGGGTCGGTGACGCTCAACGACCCTTTGGCGACGCTGACGGGCCAGGTGTCCGAGAAGGCACAGCGTCGTAGGGTCGACAAGATGATGATCCGCCGAGACGGCGACGATCACCTCCGGCTGCGGCGGCTGGTGTCCAAGGTCTTCACGCCGCGTGCCCTCCAACAGTGGAGAGCGCGCGCGGAGTCCGTCGTCGACCGGTTGCTCGACGACGTCGCCGAGAAGGGCAAGATCGACGCGATGCAGGAGTACGCCCTGCAACTCCCGGTGACCATCATCTCCGAGATGCTCGGCATGCCGATGACCGACCTCCCGCAGCTCCGAGAGTGGTCACGCTCACTTTCCAAGGGGCTCGATCACTTCATCTCGGAAGAAGACGAAGAGGTAGCCGCGGTCGCGGGCAGATCGATGTTCGAGTACGTCGAAGAGGTGGTCGAACACAAACGCGCGCACCGGTCGAGCGACATCCTCTCTTCGTTGATCGAGGCCGAGGAGCAGGGCCGTCGGCTCGAGACCGAGGAGATCCAGGCGCAGGTGATGCTCCTCTACATCGCCGGCCACGAGACAACGGTGAATCTGATCGGCAACGGCCTGGCTCAGATGTTCCGCGCCCCGGAGCAGATGGACAGGCTCCGCGTCGATCCAGCGCTCGATGCGAACGCTGTCGAGGAGGTGCTTCGCTTCAACAGCCCGGTGCAGCTCACCCGTCGAGTGAATCAGGACCCACTCGAGTTCGACGCGGTCACGATCGCGAGAGGAAGCATGGTCACGCTCGCGCTCGCCTCGGCCAACCGTGATCCACGGAAGTGGGGGCCGACGGTCGACGAGTTCGACATCGCCCGTCCTGGTGCGAACGAGCACGTGTCCTTCGGCGCTGGTGCCCACTTCTGCCTGGGCGCCTCGCTGGCTCGGCTCGAGGGTCAGGTTGCGCTGCCGCGCATCGTCCGGCGCTTTCCGCGCATGGAGCCGGACTACACCGAGCCGGCGTGGGCGCCGCGCATGACGCTGCGCGGAGTGGACACGCTCCCGGTCATCCTCCGCTGACACCGGCCGAAAATCAGAACGAGGGTCCGTCGAAGGGCGAATCGACGGACCCTCGTCCCAACGCGGGAGCGGGAGAGCCTGGAACGGCTCCGGGGCTTGTTCCCCGCTCCACGCCGATCCATGCGCGACTTGTGTTGCAAAGTCGTTACGACTCGAGGCCGCTGCTGCCTCTACCGCGTGACGAGGATCTTCACCGTGCCCGACGCGGGATCGACCTCGACCTCGGCGCCGTCAGGGATCTCGTCGAGGGCGCCCTCCGCACCGATGACCGCGGGGATCCCGAGCTCCCGCGCCATCACGGCGGCGTGCGACAGCAAGGCGCCCTCGGTGGTGATCACCGCGCCCGCGAGCGACAGGACGGTGTTGTAGGCCGGCGTCGTGAACCGCACGACCAGCACGTCGCCGGGCTCCATCGCGTCGAGAGCCTCCTCCGGACTGCGCGCGACGCGTGCCCGGCCGCGGTACGGCTCCTTGCCGACCCCGGCACCCTGCAAGCGCCCCTTCGGAGCGTCCTCCGGGCTGGTCATTCCCATGTGCTTGAGCACCGCCTGTACGGCGCCGACGAAGCGCTGGTGAGGCGGGGCGAGAACCTCGAGAGGTGGCGCGACCTCCGCCTGGCCGAGCATCGCCGGAGGCGTGAGACGCGCGTCCGCGTGACGTCGCGCGGCGCGCTCCTCGAGTTCCGTCGACGACGGATCCGAGCCGCCCCGCGCGAATGAACCGACCTCGTCCGGCAGGAGCTCGAACGTGAGCTCGGGGCTCGCGATGCGGCCAGCGGCCACGGCCCGGCGCCCGGCCTCGAGCAACGCGTATCGGAGCAACCCGACGGGCAGCTCCACCGTGTTCGGGCCGTTGTCGTCTCGAAGGTCCATGGTCTCGCGCGCCTCGGCCAGCCGCATGTCGAAATCGGAGTGCTCATCGACGGGTACCTGCTCGCGCACGCGCGCGGCGACCGCCTCCGCGTGTCCCTCGTCGACGAATGCATCGGAACCGGAGAGCAGCGCGGCGAGCACGACCTCGGGTTGTTCCTCGAGCGTCCGGCCGTCGAGGTCGTACCGTGTCACCATCATGCGTCCACGACGCAGGAAGTACTCGTCGAGCAGGCGCGCCGCCTCCGGCGAGATCGCCCTGACGTCGTCGAGCGAGCGAGGCGTCGTTGCGCTCGAGGCGACGATCTTTCGCAGTTCCGAGAGGATTCGAGCGGGGGCCGATGTCGTGGGAGAGGCTCCGCTCAGCGCCGGAATCACCTCGGCCGGGTCGATCTTCCACCGTTCACAGTCCGCGAGCAGGAGACCGATCGGCCCGAGGTCGTAGGTGTGCAGATAGAAGTGCAGCTCGAAGTTCTCGCGGCAGTACGCCATGAGATGTTCGAGATGACGGGCGAGCCCTTCGTCGTCGAGGCCTTGCACGTCCACCCGTTGCAGCTGCTCGTTGCTCGCCTCGAGACGCGGCCTGATCGACTGTTGCCAGTCATCGAGGACCTTGTTCCACGGCTTTTCGACGAGGGCCTTCGCGGCCTGCTTCGCCCGGCGCCGCATCTCAGGGTGCAGTCGCACGGCGAGCTTCAAGATCAGAAGCGGTGGAAGCTTGGTCGCAGCGCGGTCGGGCGAGATCAGCGGACGGAGTCGGGTGTACATGAACCCACGCACGAAGCGCACGTCGAGCGTTTCGGCCGGCATGCCGATCTCGACGAACCCGGGGCGCATGCCCGACGGGGCCCCTTGCATCAGCCACTGGGAGATCGGCGTGGTGCCACCGGGAAAGTGGCTCCGGTCGATGGTCCACATGCCAGGGCCAGGGGCTTCGAACTGCTCGTCCACGATCAGGCTCCTTCGTTCACCACCTGGCGGCGACCGTAGCCGTCGTCCGTGTCGGCCCCCCAACGCAGGATCGAGCGTCCGGCCGTCGAAACAACACCCGAGCGAATGTTGGGGGGAGATCGCCGGTTCACCCTTCCCGGCAACGGCGCGACGCCGCCGGCCGATGATCCGATGGTCACGTATTCGTTCGACTACGGCAACGTGCGGTTCATCGCGCTCGATGCCAACGACGCGAACTTCGAGATCCCGGCGAACCACGGCTACCTCGCCGAGGCACAGGACGCCTGGCTCGAACAAGTGCTCGCCGGCGCCCGGGCCGCGGGCAGTGGCATCGACTGGATCATCGTCGGCTACCACCAGTGCAGTTACTGCACCAACCTGCTGCACGGCTCGGACCAAGGGATGCGCGACCGTTGGGACGCTCTTTTCGCCAGCTACCAGGTCGACCTCGTCGTCAACGGACACAACCACTCGTACGAGCGGGCTCACCCCGCGCTCGCGGAACGACTGGGGCCGCTGAGCCTCGAGCCACCTGAGGTCATCGACCCGCGGGTTCACGGCACGACGTTCATCACCGCTGGATGCGGTGGTAGCCCGCGGGCCGAAGCGTCGGCGCACTCGCTGTCCTACGTCAGCGTCGAGGGCGGTGTCCGCGTGCCCGAGCCCGCGCCATGGTCCGTGACCCGGTACCTCGACCTGTCCTACCTCTGGGTCGACGTCGATCCCGCGGCCAAGACGATGACCGTCGTTGCGAAGGCGCTTGCGCCGATGCTGCCTCTGCCCGGCCGTGAGCCCGGCGAGGTCGACCGCGTCACGCTGACCCGAGCCTGACCTTTCCGTCGAGGATCAGGCGCACTCCACTCGGACCTCTTGGACCGAGTTGTTGCCGTAACCGAGGCGGTTCCACTCGGGCTCCAACGGCTGGGAGCGTCCGGCGAGGTCGGTGGCGCGGGCCCGCAACGTGACGGACCCCGGCGACTCAATGCGAACAATGAGCTCCCACCACTGCCAGCTGCCGTGGTGTCGATCGCCGATCAGGCGGGCGTCCTGCCAGGGTCCTTCGTCGACGCTCACCTCGACTCGAGCAATGGCTGCCGCGCCCGACCATGCGACGCCCCGCACCGCGATGTCGCCTTCGGCGATGGTCGCGTCGCCGTTCGGCTCGGTGATGAGCGCACGGACGCGTTGCAGCGTGACCGGGTCGCGCTCGACACCGCCGTCGCGCTCGTACTCGTACTGGTACTTGTCGTGTTGGTAGTAGCCGGTGAAGCGCTCGGCGACGAGCTCGATGTCGACCAGCCACTTCACGGACGCCACGCCGTACCACCCCGGCACGACCAAGCGGACCGGATAGCCGTGGTTGAGCGGGATCTCGGCGCCGTTCATTGCGTACGCCAGCAGAGCACCCGCGTCGCGGGCGACGTCGATGCTCAGGCTCCGCTCGAAGGCGATGGCGTCGTCGCGATCCTCGACGAACCCGCTGTCCGCACCCCGGAAGACGATTTCTCGCGCGTCCGAGCGCACGCCGCAGCGGTCGAGGAGCTCGGTCAGTGGCACCCCGGTCCACTCGGCGGTGCTGACCGCTCCGAGCTGCCACTGCTCGCCCGGTACCCGCGGGTCGAGCGCATACCGGCCGTTGCCTGCGCACTCGAGCGTGACGACGGACGTTTGCGACGGCAGGTTGCGGAGATCGCGGAAGCTCAGCGTGAGTGGACGTTCGACGAGCCCGCGAATCCTCACCTGCCACGTCTCCTCGTCGAGGCGTGGGATCGGGAAGTGGTTGCGAACGTAGAAGTGCGCGTTGGGCATCACGACCCCACCGATCAGCGCCGGGATCGACGTCTCGCCGTTCAACGGATGAGCTCGATGCACGAGCAGGCCGTTGTCGACGGCGCCCTGGCAGGCTTCCTCGGGATCGACCGCGAAGAGGTGGTCGACCTCGGCGGGCGGCGCCGCGCATCCGCCGCTCGCCACCACCCGCGCGCACGTCGACGCCGGGTACACCTCGACGGTTCCGGCTTGGGCGAAGGGCTCGACGAAACGGCGCACGCGGTCCTCGTCGTCGGCCTCGACGATCATGTAGAGCGCGTGCTGGCCTCGCACGACGGCTTCACCCTGGATCTCGATGCGGTGTTCGCGCAGATTGGGCCGGCTCAGGTGGTTGAGCAGCGCGGCGCCCATCAACGGGTCGGTCGCCGGGCAGCGATCGGGCTGGTGCTCGTGTCGAACGATGAAGAGACCCATGCCCAACTCCTCAGTTCGGAGAACGGGCCGATGCTACGTTCCCGGGTCGATGCCTCTCAGTCGTCGCGAGTTCCTGCTTGGCGCGACCAGCGCGGCGGCCCTCGCTGCGTGCAGCAGCGGCGGTGGCGACAGCGCGAGCAGCAGCACGACGACCACGACCGGGCCGACGACGACGCTCCCGGTTCCGCCCTTGCCCGGTGACCCCTTCATGCTGGGCGTCGCGTCGGGCGATCCCGCACCCGGCAGCGTCGTGCTGTGGACCCGTCTGGCGCCGACCCCGACGACCGGCGGCGGGATGCCCGCGAGCGACGTGCCGGTCGTGTGGGAGGTCGCAACCGACGACGCGTTCGCCGACATCGTGGCGTCGGGTGTGGCGACGGCCGAGACGCAGCACGGTCACAGCATCCACGTGATCGCCGAGGGGTTGAGCGACGGCGTCGATTATCGATACCGGTTCCGGGCCGGCGACTTCACGAGCCCTGTAGGCCGGACGCGTGTCCCGCCTGCGACCAACGCGTCGTCCCTGAACTTCGCGTTCGGGTCGTGCCAGCACTACCAGGCGGGCTTCTGGCCCGCGCACACGCACCTCGCGGAAGAGGACCTCGACCTCGTCGTCTGGCTCGGTGACTACATCTACGAGGGCGGGATCAGCGACACCGGTGTTCGGAAGCACGAAGGGCCGGAGCCCACCACGCTCGACGGCTACCGCAACCGGTACGGCCTCTACAAGAGCGAGAAGAACCTGCAGGCCGCGCACGCGGCTCGACCGTGGCTAGTCGTTTGGGACGATCACGAGGTCGACAACAACTACGCCGGCGACTCATCGCAGGACTCGGTGCCGGCCGACGAGTTCCTCACGCGACGGGCGGAGGCGTACAAGGCGTGGTGGGAGCACATGCCCGTCCGGCTCGACCCGCCGACCGGCCCGACGTACGAGATCAACCGGTCGCTCGACTGGGGCGGCCTGGCCTCGTTCTTCGCAATCGACACCCGTCAACATCGCGCCAACCAGGCCTGCGGAAGGGAGAGCGATGTCGGCGAGGGTTGCCCCGAGGTCGACGATCCCGCACGGCAGATGCTCGGCGCCGAGCAAGAGGCGTGGCTCACGGAGAAGTTGCCGGGGTCATCCGCGACATGGAACGTGCTCGCCAACCAGGTGATCTTCTCGCCGTCACCGATCCCGGTTGGTTCCAGCACCGTGCTCAACCTCGATCAGTGGGACGGCTATCCCGCGGCACGGACACGAGTGCTCGATCTGCTGGCGCGTACCCGTAATCCCGTGATCATCACGGGCGACATCCACGCCAGCGCGGTGGCGGACGTGAAACAAGGGGACTCGGTGGTTGCCGTGGAGTTCGTCGGCACGTCGATCTCGTCGGGATTCCCGGACGCATTCATCGACTTCTTCGAGTCGGCCGCTGCCACGACCGGGGTGCTCATGGCCGACGCCCGCCATCGTGGGTACGTGCGCTGTCGCTTGACGCCCGAGTCGTTCATCTCCGACTACCGGATCGTGGAGTCCGCGCTCGTGGACACTTCGCCGATCTCGACGGCCTCCTCCTTCGTCATCACCGCGGGCCAGCCGGGCGTTCGCAAGGCCTGACGGCTACGCAACGGCGGGGACCCAAGCCTCCGACAGTCGCCGGTAGGACCGCGACACCCACGCGAAGGCCGTGACGGCGACGCCGATCAGGCCGGCAAGTGTGAACATCAGCGCGATGCCCCGCTCGGGGCCCGTACCGAACCATCCGCCAATCCAGTCGGCGCCCAGCCCGTCGGTCATGAACGGCATGAACGCGGTCTCCGCGATCGGCGCCATCAGGAAGGCTGTCAGTGGTGCCGCGGCGTTCTCGACGAGCTGCGCGAACCCGAAGACGCGACCCTGGCGTTCGTACGGGATCGCCCGCTGCAGCACGGTCTGCTCGGCGGCTTCGATCACGGGGATCAACCCGAGCCAGACCACCATCCCGATCGTCAGCATCACGATCGACGAGCGCAACCCGAAGACGGCGCACACGGCCCAGTTCACGAGGTTGCCGATCAGCACGAGCCGTAGCGGATTCTGGCCGAGGCCGCGGCGGGCGACCACGATTCCACCGGCGATGAACGCCAAGCTGATGAATCCCCAGAGAAAGCCCCAGGTCTCGACCGAGACGAGCGACAACCCGTAGGGGTCCATCAGCGCCATGAACACGCCGGCCAGCAGGTTGTTGAACGCCGCCAGCAGGATCAGCATCATCAGTCCCGGCACCGACATGATCGCCTCGAACGCGCCGCGAATGTCGACGTGTGGGCGACGCTCGCCATCGGTTGCGACCGCGGGTTTCGCCTCGTCGATCTCGATCGACCGCAAATGAGCGAGGGCACCGACGGTGAGCGCGAGGGCGCAGTAGTAGGCCCATCCCATCCCGAGCCGGCCGATGACCAGCCCGCTGAAGACCGACGTGATGGCGAACGAGACGCCGGTGACCGTGCCGACCTTCCCGTTCGCGCGGTCGCGTTGATCCGCCGGAACCAGCAGGGTCACACAGGTCGACAACGCGATGCTGCGCACCTGGCCGGCGACGGATCCGAGCAGCGTGGCGCCGACGAGCACCCAGAAGAAGGGATTCGTGAGCGCCAGCAGCCGGTCGGCGTCGATCGCGACGAACACCGTGGTGGCGATCGCGAAGGACACGACCGAGACGGTTGTCGTCAGCATCATGGCCTCGTGCTTGCGGTGGCGGTCGACGAACGTTCCGAAGAACGGGCTGAGCACCGCTGACGAGAGGCTGTACGCGCCGCCGATCACGCCGGTGACCACGACCGATCTGGTCTCGAGGTACACCCAGAACGTCAGCGCGAACCACAGGAACGTGCTCGTTACGCCGCTGAGCAGCGTGTTCAGGAGCAGGCGATGAAACACCACCTGTGAAGGCGTGTTCGTATCGGCTCCGGCTTCCGGCATCATCGGAATGTACGACGCAGCAGCGGGGGAGAAGTCATCGTTACGCTCCCGGTCGTATGCCGGACGAGTCCCCGCAGACACCACGAAACGCTGTCGTGGTTCTGCTCGACAGCTTGAACCGTCGCATGGTCGGTGCGTACGGCGGCACGGAGTTCGCCACGCCGAACCTCGACCGTCTCGCCCGTCGAGCAGTGCGATTCGATCGTCACTACTCGGGGTCGCTGCCGTGCATGCCCGCTCGGCACGACATCCTGTGCGGCTCGCTGGACTTCCTGTGGCGGCCGTGGGGCTCGATCGAGCTGTGGGAACGACCCATCACCGACCACCTCCGCACCGCCGGCGTGGTCACGATGCTCGTGTCGGACCATCCTCACCTCTTCGAAACCGGCGGTGAGAACTATCACTGCGACTTCACGGCCTGGGACTACCAGCGAGGTCACGAGAGCGACCTGTGGAAGACGCGGCCCGATCCGAGCTGGATGGGAGCGCCGTCCTTCGGCAGAGGGCACATGCCGTACGACGACTCCCGGGGTTGGTTTCGCGACGAAGCCGACTTTCCCGGGCCCCGGACGTTGACGACCGCCGCGAATTGGCTCGAGCAGCACGCGCCACACCACGATCGCTTCCTCCTGTTCGTCGACGAGTTCGATCCGCACGAACCGTTCGACACGCCGGACCCCTACGCGTCGATGTACGACCCCGACTGGGAGGGCGCCCACCTCATCTGGCCGCCGTACACCAATGGCGCTCTCGCCAGCGGGTTGATCTCGGAGCGCGAGGGTCGGCAGGTGCGGGCGAGCTACGGCGGCAAGCTCACGATGATCGACGCGTGGTTGGGCCGAGTGCTCGACGTGCTCGACCGCACGGATCGCTGGTCGGACACCGCCGTGATCGTGTGCACCGACCACGGCCACTTCCTCGGAGAGAAGGACATCTGGGGAAAGCCTGCGGTACCGGTGTACGAGCCGTTGGGACACATCCCGCTGTTCATCGCGTGGCCGGGGGTTCCGGCGGGCGCGACCGACGCACTGACGACCAACGTCGACCTCTTCGCGACGCTCGTCGAACTGTTCGGCGTCACGACGGTCGGGCACCGCACGCACGGCCGGTCGCTCGTGCCGCTCCTGTGCGGGGAGTCCGGCGCGGTGCGCGAGCACGCGCTGTCTGGAGTGTGGGGACGCGAGGTGCATCTCATCAACTCGACGTGCAAGTACATACGAGGACCTCAGAGCGACAACGCGCCGCTGTCGATGTGGTCGAACCGCTGGTCGACGATGCCGATCCACGGTCATCGCGACCTCCGGCTTCCGCCCCCTGACGACCGGGCCGTGCTCGACCGCATGCCCGGTTCGACCATTCCGGTGATCCGGCAACCGTTCGTCGCCGGCGACTTCTTGCCGTACTGGGCCTACGCCCAGTTCGACGGCAACCACCTGTTCGACCTGGACGAGGACCACGACGAGGAGCGAGATCTCGTCGGTAGTTCCGCCGAAACGCAGGTCGCGGACCAGTTACGGGCAGCGCTCGAGGAAGTCGACGCGCCTGGCGACCAGTTCGTCCGGCTCGGCCTCGTGTGACCGAAGATTTGTTGGCGTGGCGTGTGGCGACGGGGAAGTCGTCGTACCGTTGTGCGAGATGTTGGACGGAATCACGACCGAGCTGAAGCCGCTGCTCCGCGGATGGTTGCACCTCGCGTGCTTCTTCCTCTCGATCCCGGCCGGTGCGCTGCTCATCCTCGGGGCGACGGATGGACGGGCACAGGTCGCAGCGATCGTCTACGCGGTCGGACTCACCGCGCTGTTCGGCATGAGTGCCGCCTACCACCGGCCCCGTTGGTCACCGAAATGGCGGGCCCGGTTCAAGCGGCTCGATCACGGAACGATCTTCGTGATGATCGCGGGCACGTACACGCCACTGTGCCTCGTCGTGCTCGGCGGCGTCCTGGGGACGGCGATGCTCATCTCGGTGTGGGCAGGGGCGATCGCCGGGGTCGTGCTCGCCGCGGTCGGCATCGCGGAGCGACGGTTCATCGGCGCGGCGTGCTACATCGCGCTGGGGTGGGCGGCCGTCGCCGCGTCACCATCGCTCATCGACCGGTTGACCGCGACGCAGCTGTGGCTGGTGTTCGCCGGCGGCATCCTCTACACCGTCGGCGTGTTCGTTCTCGGGACGAAGCGTCCCAATCCCTTCCCTCGCGTGTTCGGCTATCACGAGATCTGGCACCTGATGGTCGTCGCGGCGGCCGTCTGCCACTTCATCGCGATCCGCTCGGTCATCACGACGTAGCTCCCGTAGGGTTCGCGGGTGGTCTCGGTCGACGTCCGCACACGAAGCGCTGCAGACGTACGGGCCGTCGACCCCATCGACTTCTTCGATCACGAACTACCGGAGCTGATCGCCGAGGGCGCCGCGCTGGCGGTTCCGGGTGCGTGCGAGCTCCACCCACGCCCGCTCGCGTTCGAGATCGATGGCCGCTCATGGACGCTGTCGCTCGCCGGCAACGGCCTCTCGATCAAGCCGGGATCCGATGAAGTCGAGGCCGTCGTCCGCCTCGACCCCGACGGGCTGCACGACCTCGTCAACGACCTGCGCACCCCGATGGGTTTCTTCGTCGGGGGCGACCTCGACATGCCGGGGGGACGGCTCGACGACTTCCTCGACTGGTCGGTCGTCCTTCGCTCGCTGCTCGACAACCGCCCGGTGCACACCACCGGCGCCGTCGGCTTTCGCGACCGCGACGGGTCACCGCTCGACCTGACCCGAGCGTTCTCCGCCGACGACGATCCCGCGGACCTGGCCCACTTCCTCGCAGAGGCCGGCTTCCTGCATCTCGCCGGCGTGTTCTCCGAGCAGGAGATGCGGGCGGTGTCGGACGAGATCGACGCGGCGACGCCGCGGTACGCGCCGGACGATGGCCGCTCGTGGTGGGCGAAGACGGTGGACGGCACCGACCGGCTGGTGCGGCTCCAGTACTTCCACGAGGAGTCGCCGACCACCGCGGCGTTGCTCGCTGACGATCGGTTGCGTCTCCTTGCAGGGCTCACCGGTGACGGTCACCGGCTCGGCAAACCGGGGTCGAACAAGAACATCGTCGAGGCGCTCGTGAAGCCGGTCGGCGTCGTCGAGGGGATCTCGGACGTGCCGTGGCACAAGGACTGCAGCCTGGGCAGTCACTCCTACCGCTGCTGCTCGCTGACGGTGGGCATCTCGGTCACCGGCGCCGACGCCGAGTCGGGCCAGCTTCGGGTCGTCGCCGGCTCGCACCGGGCACTCATCCAGCCGGCCTTCGTTCGCCGTGGCCTCGACCTCCCACAACTCGACCTGCCGACGCGGACGGGCGATGTGACCGTCCACCTCAGCTGCACGCTGCACATGTCCGAGCCGCCCGTCCGGCGTGAGCGCCGGGTCATGTACACCGACTTCAGCCTCCCCGACCGTGACGGCGGGCGTGCGCCGGGGGAGGACACGCTGAAGCGCATCCGGGAGGGCGCCCCGAGGAAGGTGAAGCAGGCGCCGGGCCACACCGCTACGGTCGAGCGATGATCGTCGTCGTCGCAGCGCTCAAAGGCGGGGTCGGCAAGACCACGACCTCCGTGTACCTGTCGGCCCTGGCGGCCGGAGGGAAGCGATCGGCGTTGCTGATCGACGCGGACCCCCAGGCCAGCGCGGCCGACTGGATCGAGAACTCCGAGGACGAGCACCTCGAGTGGGTCAGCCTGGTGGAAGCGCCGACGGAGCGGTTGCTGGCGAAGGCGCTCGACCGGATCAAGGGCGACGACGACATCGCGATCGTGGACACGCCGCCGGGCCACGAGCAGCTCTTGGCCAAGGCCGTCGACCGCGCTGATGCGGTCGTCGTGCCCACCCGGGTCGGCGGCGTCGAGACCCCTCGGGTAGAAGCCGTGCTCGGGATGGTGCCGCGCCGTGTGCCGGTCGGTCTGGTGATCTGCTCGGCTCGGACCTACACGCGGGACTACCAGGACGTGGTGGCCGCATGGCGCGAAGCGGACGTGCCCGTCTGGGGAACCGTTCCCGAGCGGGTCGCCATCGCCGCCGGGCCGGAGGGCTGGCTCGCCGAGGACGGCCTCGATTCCTACCGCGGCGTGTGGCGGCGCGCGCAGCGGGCAGTGCGCGAACAGTGACGGCTACTCCTCGAGGGAGCGCACGTCGTCCTCACCGGTGGGGTTCGGTAGCAAACTTCCGTCGGAGGTGCGGCGAACGCGATAGCCGTCCTCGAGGACCTCGGCGATCTCATAGCCGCGCACCCAGGTGTCGTTGTACTTCGTATGCACCTGGACGGCTTTGCCTTCTCTCAGACGAGCCATGCGCTGAACCTACACCGGGCACCGCAGTAGGTTCGGTCGGTGTCCACGCTGTCGTCCGACGTGCGCGCCGACGTCAGCGCCTGGATCGAATCGACGTGGGATCCGGACCGCCCGCTGGCCGAGTGGAGGACGCTGCTGGCTGACTGCGGATGGGCCGCGCCATCGTGGCCAGTCGATTGCTTCGGGCGCGGTCTTCCGGCGGAAGCCGACGGGATTGTTGCTGAGGAGCTCGCCCGCGCCGGGGCTGTCGGGGTCCCCGTCGGTGTGGGGATCGGACTCGCGGCGCCGACGATCCTCGCTCACGGAGAGCCCGAGCTGAAGGCGCGGTTGCTGCGCCGGATCCTCACCGGCGAGGACATGTGGTGCCAGCTGTTCAGCGAGCCCGGAAGTGGGTCGGATCTCGCCGGGCTCACGACCCGCGCCGATCGCGACGGCGACGAGTGGATCGTCAACGGCCAGAAGGTGTGGAACACGAGCGCGCACCACGCCGAGCTCGGGCTCCTGCTCGCCCGCACCGACTGGGATGCCACCAAGCACGAGGGCATCACGTGTTTCGCGATCCCGATGCGTCAGCCCGGTGTCGAAGTGCGCCCGTTGCGCCAGATGAACGGGCATGCTTCGTTCAACGAGGTCTTCTTCACTGATGCGCGGGCCCCCGCCGACAACGTGATCGGCGCGCCCGGCGACGGTTGGCGAGTGGCGGTGACGACCTTGATGTACGAACGGCGCGGCGCCGCGCTGCAGCGGCCGCGGTTCTCGGCACCGAACGGCCGGACGGTGCGCGAGGCGACCGCCGAAGCCGACGAGTACTTCGCCACGTATTCGTGGTATCCGCAGCGGGCGGGGCGCGCGGATCTGGTGGTGGAGGCGGCACGGGTCGCAGGTGTCGCGAACGACCCGCTCGTGCGTCAGAAGGTCGCGTCGGTGCTCGCGCTGCAACGGGTGAACCAGTGGACGGCGGCACGCGCGGCGGTGTCCCGCAAGCTCGGACGTCCTCCCGGACCCGAGGGGTCGCTGGCCAAGCTGGCTGCGAGCAATCTCGCGAAGGCGTCGGCCAACGCGCACGCAGCCATCGCGAGCGCTCGGGGCCTGTTGACCGGCCCGCAGAGCTTTCTCGGCGGCGTCGTCGCCGAGGTGCTCGTGTCGGTGCCGGCGGTCTCGATCGCCGGCGGCACCGACGAGATCCAGCGCAACATCATCGGCGAGCGCGTGCTCGGCCTCCCGAAGGAGCCGCAGGTGGACCGCGACATCCCGTTCCGCTCCATTCCTCGAAACTCGACGCACTAGGCATCGGTAGCCGATGCTTGTTGCGTCGAGAATGAACGAGGGGGGACCGATGGGAGAGATCTGGCGTCGCTCGGCGACGGAATTGGCCGGTGCGATCGCGAGCGGTGAGCTGTCCTCCGTCGAGGTGGTGCAGGCGCACCTCGATCGCATCGAAGCGGTGAACCCGGCGGTCAACGCGATCACGCTCGTGCTGACGGACGACGCCCTGCAGGCCGCGAAGGAAGCCGACCGAGCGGTGGCCGACGGTGAAGCACTCGGCGTCTTCCACGGCGTGCCGTTCACGATCAAGGAGAACCTCGACGTCGAGGGGTCGGCCACGACCGAAGGGGTGCCCGCGCTCGCCGAGGCGATCGCTCCCACCGATGCTCCGATCGTCGAGCGGCTGCGCGCCGCCGGGGCGATTCCGCTGGCCAGGACGAACTTGCCGGACTTTGGTCTGCGGGTGCACACCGACTCCGGGTTGCACGGCGTCACCCGCAACCCGTTCGACGGCACGAAGACCGCCGGGGGGTCGAGCGGCGGGGAGGCGGCGGCGCTGGCCTCCGGCATGAGCCCGCTCGGCTTGGGCAACGACATCGGCGGGTCATTGCGCAACCCGGCGTACTGCTGCGGCATCACCTCACTCAAGCCGTCGTCGCACCGACTTCCCAGGGCGGACAGCACCACGCAGGTGGAGCCGGTCCTCGCCTCGCAGCTCATGTCGGTCGACGGACCGATGGCGCGCCGAGTGGCCGACGTGCGCGCCGCGTTCCGCGTGGTCGCCGGCCCGCACCCCCGCGATCCATTCTGTGTGCCCGCTCCGTTGGACGGCCCCGCGCTGGCAGCGCCCATCCGCGTCGCGCTCGTGCCTGAGCCGCCTGGTGGTTCGACCGCACCAGCGGTTGCCGCAGCCGTCCGCGCTGCGGGCGGCGCGCTTGCCGACGCCGGCTACGAGGTCGTCGAGTCGACGCCGCCGATGGTCGAGGCCGCAATCGAGACATGGTCGCACTGGCTCATCTCCGAGATCGGGACGCTCAAGCCGCTGATGCAACCGATCATGAACGCGGCGGCGGTGCGCTTCCTCGACTGGGCCGAGGAGCACATCGGCACGGTCGACTTCGCAGGCGGCGTCGAGCTCATGATGAAGCGGCACGCGATTGCCCGGGCCTGGAGCGAGTTCTTCGTGGAGCATCCGCTCGTCGTCGGCCCGGTCTGGACGGCGCCCGCGTTCACCGCCGGCTGGGACGCCGAGTCCGAAGCGAACGCGTTGGCCACGCTCGAGCTGATCCGGTTCGTCACGCCGATGAACTTGCTCGGGGTGCCGTCAGCGGCGGTGCCGACCGGGCTGGCCGACGGGATGCCGGTTGGTGTCCAGGTGGCCGGACCGTGGTATCGCGAGGACCTCTGCCTCGACGCCGCCGAGGCCATCGAGGCGCGCCTCGGGACGATCACGCCCATCGATCCGCGCTGACCGAACTCAGGCGCGGTACGGACGGTCGCCGCGAATCGTGACGCGGTGCATGAGGCGATGGTGGTCGCCGAAGTCGCGCACCGGATAGTGCAACGTCGACCGGTTGTCCCAGAATGCGATGTCGCCGGTCGACCAGTGCCAGCGCACGAGGTGCTCCTGCGCGGTCGCGCGCTCGTAGAGCAGTGCGAGCACTGCCCGGCTCTCCTCCTTTCGGAGGCCGACGATGTGCGTGGTGAACGTCGGGTTCACGAAGAGGCCGGGTCGCCCGCTCTCGGGATGCGAACGCACGACGGGATGTTCGACAGGAACGAGCTCGGTGAACCGTTCGCCGTCCCACACACCACCGTCCAGGTTCGTGGCGAGGAAGCGTGCGAATTCCGCTCGGCCGTCGTGGACCGCGGTCAAG
>Ga0299913_10001120_pt1 | contig 19106 bp, 17 predicted proteins | sample RVTome_9_FD_201360 | JGI IMG/M metagenome (GOLD analysis project Ga0299913, IMG submission 201360) | Soil microbial communities from uranium-contaminated site in the Upper Colorado River Basin, Wyoming, United States - RVT155D38 (version 2) ... | reverse complement strand
GACGGTATCGGTTGCTCGCTCGCCCGACGAGTGGCCGGAGGAACTATTCGGGGCGTTACCAACGGCGGCCGGCATGCCCACCAGACCGATGCGAACGTACGCGCCGCGCACCCCACCGCCACCGTCGCCGGCACGCGTGGTAGGGTCGCCGCCGCCGTGACACGAGCGCTCGAGATCCTCGTCCCCGCACGCCTCGGCACCGGGTTCCGGTGGCTGCTTGCCTCGTCGTGGAGCTCGAACCTCGGCGACGGGATCGCCATCGCGGCGGGCCCGCTGCTCGTGGCGTCGCTGACCGACGACCCGCTGCTCGTCGCCTCGGCCGCGCTGGTGCAATGGGTGCCGCCGCTGCTGTTCGGCCTCTACGCCGGGGCGCTGGCCGATCGGCTCGACCGCCGGCTCCTGATCGTGACCGTCGACCTGCTGCGCGGGCTGGTGCTGGCCGTCATCGCCGCATCGATCCTGACCGGCACGGTCTCGATCGCGATCGTGCTCATCGCGCTCTTCCTGCTCGGGACCGCCGAGGTGTTCGCCGACAACACCTCGCAGACGCTGCTGCCGATGCTCGTCGCCCGCGACGACCTTGCCGTCGCGAACGCGCGGCTGCTGGCCGGATTCGTCACCGTCAACCAGCTGGCCGGGCCGCCGCTCGGCGCCGCGCTCTTCGCCGCCGGCATGGCCGTGCCGTTCGTCGGCCAGGGCATGCTGGTCGTGGCCGGGGCGCTGCTCGTCAGCCGGATCGTGCTGCCAGCGCATGGGCGCGATGCCGTGGAGCGGAGCCACATCCGTCACGAGATCGCGGAGGGCATCCGCTGGGCCAGCCGTCACGCCGCCGTGCGGACGCTGGTGCTCACGATCTTCATCTTCAACATCACCTTCGGGGCCGCATGGTCGGTCCTCGTGCTGTACGCGACGCAGCGCCTCGGGCTCGGCGAGATCGGCTTCGGCCTGATCACGACGGTGTCGGCCGTGGGCGGCCTGCTCGGCACGGTGTCCTACGGCTGGATCACCCGGCGGGTCAGCCTCGGCAACATCATGCGCATCGGGCTCATCATCGAGACGCTCACGCACCTCGGACTTGCCCTCACGACGCAGCCGGCGGTTGCGTTTGCGATCTTCTTCGTCTTCGGCGCCCACGCCTTCGTGTGGACCACGACGTCGGTCACCATCCGCCAGCGTGCAGTGCCCACCCAGCTCCAGGGCCGGGTCGGCAGCGTGAACATGGTCGGCGTCTACGGCGGCCTCGTCCTCGGCTCCGGCGTGGGTGGCCTGCTGGCCCGAGAGCTCGGCCTGACCGCACCGTTCTGGTTCGGGTTCGCCGGATCGGCGCTGTTCCTCGTCCTCATCTGGCGCGAGCTCCGGCACATCGCCCATGCGGACGAGGAAGGCGGAAATCTGACGGATCCTGTCGTGAATGCCGGGTAGCGTGCGGACATGAACGAGCGCCCGCCCGAGGGCATCACCACCGATCCAGATGGCGTCGCCCGCTGCTGGTGGGGCGCATCGGACGAGCTGTACCGCACCTACCACGACACGGAGTGGGGCCGGCCGGTCGCCGACGACCGGACCCTGTTCGAGAAGCTGAGCCTCGAGGGCTTCATGGCCGGCCTTTCCTGGCTCACGATCCTCCGCAAGCGCGAGAACTTCCGGCGCGCCTTCGCCAACTTCGAGGCCGATGCCATCGTCGGATTCGGCGAATCGGACGTCGAACACCTCCTGGCCGATGCGGGCATCGTCCGCCACCGCGGCAAGATCGAGGCGGTCGTCAACAACGCCCGCCGATGCCTCGACCTGCGCGACGAGTTCGGATCGCTTGCCGCCTATACGTGGGGTTTCGAGCCCGAGCCCGAGGCCCGCCCGGCGGACCTCGACCACGCGACGCTCACCGCCGTCACCTTCAGCCCGGAGGCGAAGGCCATGAGCCGCGACCTGAAGCGGCGCGGCTGGGCGTTCGTCGGACCGACCACTGTCTACTCGTTCATGGAGGCCATGGGCCTCGTGAACGACCACCTCACCGGCTGCAGCATCCGCCCCGTGGTCGATGCGGCACGTGAGGAATTCGTGCGCCCGACCGCATCGGCCTGACGGCGGTTTGTTCCCGCTCCGCGCCCTCGGCTACAATCGGCGCCGCACCGATGAGCGCCTCGCGCTCTCGTTCGTTGGGGAGTGGCCAAGCGGTAAGGCGCCTGACTCTGGATCAGGAGATCGAAGGTTCGAATCCTTCCTCCCCAGCCATCACCGGGTCTGTAACACCCGGCCGCCGCCGCGCGTAGGGACGCCGTACCAACGCCGACGTCAGCGCGGCACGGGGGTTACCGAGGCTCACCATGCGCCCGCTGACCCAGCGGCTCAGCCCGACGACTCGACCGCCTGGCCGACCGGCTCCTCGACGAGCCGGTCGGCATCGCGTTCCACCGCCGCAGCGTAGAGGGCGCGCGCTGCGAGCAGCTCGCCGGCCTCGGCGACCACGTGCGCGAAGTGCTCCTCGCGATGCCCCGGCTCCGCCACCGCCTGACCGGTGAAGTACAGGCCGACGATCCCGCTCAGCAGCGCGGTGACGTTCAGCAGCTCCGCGGAGATCGTTCGCCGCTCACCCAGCAGCTCGAAGGCCAGGGCGGCGTTCACTGGCCCGCCGACCCAACGCTCCTGCACCGCCTCCGGAAGCACGAGCAGCCCGAAGATCACGAGGAAGACCATCACCACGATCGCCACGAACGCGGACTGCAGAAGCTGGCTGACGAGCATCAGCGAGAGGACGTTGCTCCGCTGGAGCCAGGTGAGCGGAGGCGGCAGTGGAGCCGCGTCCAGCTGCTCGGCCGCCAGCGGCGCGGCGGGCGTCGCGGCCGCATCGGCGGAGATTGCAGCCCATGATCGCGACTCCAGCCGCCGAACCTCGGCGCGAGCGGTCGTGACGACCAGCAGGCTGGCGACGATGCCGAGAAGGACGATGACCGCCGCCAGCTCGGCGGGCTCCAGCGCGTGCCCGGCCTCCCAGATCTCGGAGGCGAAGAGCAGGAACGCGACGAGGATCAGGAGCAGTGGCAGCGTCCGCGCCACGAGCCCGACGATCGACGTCAGCTGGTCTCGCAGCCGCCCACCGGCCCAGACCGCCATCTCGACCAGCCCGAAGATGACCGCGACGTAGATGACACCGATGCCCAGCAGGGCGTTGAGCGTCGCGATCACCAGCTCCCGGAGCGACCCCTCGATCACGGCCGACGCGATGCCCGGGAGGATGGCGAATGAACCGATGTCGACCAGATCGAATCTCCCGACCCACGATCCCACGCGGCGGCCGCGCACCCACCGAATGAATCCGTAGCCGAGGACGATGAAGGCCAGGCTGCCGAGGACGCCGGCGACGTTCAGCGCCAGTGGCCAGTCCGATCGCGTTCCCCAGTACAGCACCGTGCCGAGCGCCAGCCAGGCCGCGATGTAGGGCGCGGCCCGGGCGTCCATCTGCGCCTCCGCGCTGTAGCCCTCGATGAGCTGCGGTACGCCGCGTTGAACGAACCAGCGCTCGATCGTGCGGCGCCGCTCGGGAGTCAGCACTGGGGACACGCCCCCGGATGCACCCTCCGACATGGCGGGTAGAGTAGCGCCACCATTCCCACCAACCTGGTCCCATGACCTCGATCTCCCGTAAGGCTGCCTCGTTCACCGAATCGGTCATCCGCGAGATGACGCGGCTGGCGATCGCCAACGAGGCGGTCAACCTGGCCCAGGGCTTCCCCGACTTTCCGGCGCCTTCGGAGCTCAAGGAGGCGGCGAAGGCGGCGATCGACGCCGACTTGAACCAGTACGCCATCACCTGGGGCGCGCGCGACTTCCGCCAGGCGATCGCTGAGAAGGCCGAGCGCCACTACCCCGGCTGGCACGTCGACCCCGACACCGATGTGACGGTCGTGTGCGGCGCGACCGAGGGGATGATCGCGGCGATGATGGCCGTCCTTGACCCGGGCGACGAGGTCATCGTCTTCGAGCCGTTCTACGAAAACTACGGTCCCGACGCGATCCTGTCCGGCGCCGTCCCGCGCTACGTCACCCTCCACGAGCCCGATTGGGCGATCGACGAAGGGGAGCTGCGGGCCGCCTTCGGGCCGAAGACGCGCGGCCTGGTCCTCAACTCGCCGCACAACCCGACCGGCAAGGTCTTCTCGCGTGCCGAGCTCGAGCTGGTTGCCGAGCTGTGCGTCGAGGACGATGTCGTCGCCTTCACCGACGACATCTACGAGCACATCGTCTACGCCGGCGAGCACGTCCCCCTCGCCACCCTGCCCGGCATGGCGGAGCGCACCGTGGCGATCAACTCGCTGTCGAAGACGTACTCGGTCACCGGCTGGCGGGTCGGCTGGATCGTGGCCCCGCCGCCGCTGACGGCGGGTATTCGCAAGGTCCACGACTTCCTCACCGTCGGAGCTGCGGCACCGCTGCAGGCCGCAGGCACCGTCGCGCTGCAGCTGCCGGATGCCTACTACGCCGAGCTGGCGGCGGGATACCGCGAGCGCCGGGACACGCTGCTCGCCGCGCTCGATGGCACCGGGCTCCAGCCCTTCACGCCCGACGGCGCGTATTACGTGATGACCGACATCGGCGCGGTCACCGACGAGGACGACGTGACCTTCGCGCGGCGCCTGGTGCGCGAGCCGGGGGTCGCCGCCGTGCCGGGCTCGTCCTTCTACTCGCGGCCGGAGCTCGGCCGCTCGAAGATCCGCTTCGCCTTCCCCAAGCGGGCCGAGACGCTCGCCGATGCGGCCGAGCGCCTTTCCCGCCTGGTGCCCTGAGGCGTCAGCCCTCGCTGGACGGTGGTGAGCCAGCCCGTGGGCCGGTCGCCCGCTGCCGCAGGAGGAGTGCGCCGCCGATGACGACGAGAATGATCGGCCACAGCGGCGCCGCGCCCGCCAGGGTGCCGCTGCTGCCGGTCTCGAGCAGCAGGCCGCTGGTCAGCGTGATGCCGCCGGGGATGATCGGCCACCACAGCGCGCGGTTCCCTCGCACGAACAGGTCGACCAGGTAGATCGTCAGGAAGCCGGCGCCCAGCCCGACGAGGACCGCTCCGCCGGCGTCGTTCAGCACTGCCGCCTGCCAGATGATCCCGAGGCCGAGCCCGGTGAGGATCCCGCCGGGGACCAGGTATCCGTAGTGGCGGGTGAAGGCGTAGGCGATCAACAGCGCGCCGCCGATGACCGCGACGACCGCCTCGCCGCCGACCCCGGTCAGCTGGACGATCGCGAACATGACGCCGAGCCCGATGAGCACGAGGCCGGGCGCGAGATTGCGCTCCTGCATGACATGACCTCCTGGGCGCGCCCGGACCTGCCGGCGCACCGCGACGATTCGTATCGCCGCCAGCGTCGGCGCACGCGGGGGCCGGGAACAGTGCCGGATCGCCGGGATCGAGCGGACGTTCGGCCCGATCTGCCTCAGGACGCTTCGGCGCCGGTCCTGTCGCGGCGGAGCAACGGTCCGGCTCCGAATCGCGAGTTCACGACGAAGATGCCGCCGATGATCAGCGCCGTGCCGATGATCAGCCGTGCATCCACCGCCTCGTTGAGCACGAGGGCGCCGAGAGCGATCCCGACGATCGGCAACAGGTAAGCGACCATCGAGGTCCGGGTGGCGCCCCACGCCTGGAGCAGGCGGAAGAAGACGAGATACGCGATGCCGGATCCCAGGGCGCCGAGCCAGAGGATGGCGAAGCCGGTCTCGAGCGTGATCGGCGCCTCGAACGGGCGCTCGAAGACGAACGCGAGCGCCGTCGACATGAGGAACGCGAAGAGGACCTGGAACAGGGCGGGGATCATCGGCCGCAGGCTGTGCACCATGCGCCGGGCGTAGACGCCGCCGATCGCGTACGACGCGGTGGCGCCGACCAGCGCGAGCTCCGCGGCCAGGCTGCCGCCCGCCAGCGCGGCGGGGTCGAAGCCGACCAGGATCGCGACGCCGGCGAGGCCCACGCCGACGCCCACCAGCTTGTTGGCCGTGATCGGCTCGTCCCGCAGGGCGAAGGCGGCGATGGCGATGACGAACAGCGGAACAGCCGAGGTGATCGTGGCGGCGATCGTCGAGTCGACGTGCCGCTCCGCCCAGGTGATGAGGAAGAACGGGATGGCGACGCTGAACCCGCCGAGCACGACGAGATGGCCATACATCTTCGGGCTGCGCGGCAGCGGCTCCCGGTGGGCGGCGACGACGGCCGCCAGGACGGCGAGCCCGATCAGCAGGCGAAGGCTGACGAGGACGAATGGCGTGAGGCCCGCATCGACGCCGATCTTGATGAAGATGTAGCTGCTGCCCCACAGGAAGCCGAGTAGCAGAAACAGCAGCCAGTTGGTGCGCGTGGACATCGGGCCCATGATCGCCGATGCGGCGCGGAAGCGCCGCTTGACCAGTGCGGCCGTCAGGCCGGCAGCACCGAGACGTCGATGACGGGCGAGGTCTGGAGGTCGCCGATGCGCAGGCGCTCCCCGGTCACGATGCGCGGCATGTCCGCTTCCCACCCGCTGGCGGTCCACGGCAGCCGCCGATCGGCGGCCGGGAGGCGGCACCAGTGCACGCCGGGTTCGCTCACCGACAGCACGTACGTCGAGCCGGAGCTCGTCTTGACGATGACCACGGATCGCATGTGGGCGGGCACCCCCAGCTGGTTGGCCGCATCATCGGCTCCGGTTCGTGGGACGTCAATGGCGGCGAGCATCGGCGTGGCTAGAATCGGGTCCCACCCCATCCGAGCCAAGCGGAGGACCCCGTGGCGATGCGTGCCCACCAGATCACGATGCTGGGAACCGGCCTGATCGGCGACTTCTACACCGCCACCCTGCACAGTCAGCGCGGCCGGGACCGGGTGCGCGTTGTCTACTCCCGCTCGGACGAGCGCGGGGCTGCGTTCAGCGAGCGGTGGGGGATCCCGGAGCACACGACCAGCATCGAGGATGCGGTGCGCCACCCGGAGACCGATGTCGTGGTCGTCGGCGTGCCGAACTTCCTCCACGAGGAGGCGGTCGCTGCTGCCGCCGCCGCCGGCAAGGCGGTGCTTGTCACCAAGCCGCTTGGGCGCAACGCCGAGGAGGCGCGCCGGATCCTGGAAACGGTGGAGAAGGCCGGCGTGTTCGGCGGCTACCTCGAGGACCTGTGCTACACGCCGAAATCGCTGAAGGCCGTCAAGGCGGTGCGTGACGGCGCGATCGGCGACGTGACCTGGGTCCGCTCGCGTGAGACGCACCCCGGGCCGCACTCGGCCTGGTTCTGGGACGGCCGGCTGACCGGCGGTGGCCCGATCATCGACTTGGGATGCCATTGCATCGAGATCATCCGCAACTTCGTCGGCAAGGGAAACCGGCCGATCGAGGTCATGTGCCACACCGACACGCTCGTCCACCCGATCGCCGACGAGGACAACGCGATCGCCCTCATCCGCTTCGAGTCAGGGGCGATCGGCCAGTTCGAGGTCTCGTGGACCTTCCGCGGCGGCATGGACCTGCGGGACGAGGTGGCGGGCACGCACGGCACGATCTGGCTGAACCACTTCCTGCGCACCGGGTTCGAGATGTTCACCGCGGGTGGGCAGGGCGGCTACGTGGCGGAGAAGGCGGAGACCAGCGCAGGCTGGCTCTTCCCGGTCGGCGACGAGGTCAGCGAGCTCGGCTACGTCGACATGTTCAGCGACATGTTCGACGCCATCGACACCGGCCGAGCCCCGCAGGAGACGCTCTACGACGGGTACGTCGTGAACGCGATCATGGACGCCTGCTACCGATCGGCGAAGGCGCGCGCCTGGGAGCCGGTGGACCTGTTCGAGTGGCGTGGGGGCGAGACGCCGCGCATCACCGGGACCCACGACACCTACGAGGGCAAGGTCGTCATCAAGCGCGAGACCCTTCCCGACGGCCGCGTGAAGATGATCCTCAAGGATCCCCACTCGGGAGACTTCACCGATGTGGTGGTCGCCGCGGGGTGAGCTCACGCGGTCGCCGATGGATCGGCGAATCCTTCACCTGGACACGCAGTCAGGCGCTCTGCCGACGAAATATCGGCGACCACGTCACCGGATGGCGCGATTCAGCCGGTTCCGGCGAGGCATTCGCCGATCGATGCCTGGAAACACACGCCAGCCGACGCTCGTGTGAGCCATCCGCCGAAATTTGATCGACGCTACGCGACCGGAGGGCCTTCGCTGAGCCAGCGGGCGAGGAAGTCGCGTGAGAACAGCTGTTCGAGCACCATGGCCGATGCGCCGACCACGCCGGCGAGCGCGCCCAGCGACGATCGCTGGACGACGAGGTCGCGGGTGGCGAGCGGGAGGGAGCGGCGGTAGACCGTCTCGCGGATGGCCGCCAGCAGCTGGTCGCCGCTCTGCGCCACCCCGCCGCCGACCACGATCAGGGACGGGTTGAAGAAGTTCACGACGCTGGCGAGCATCAGCCCCACCCGGTGTCCGGCGGACTGGAGCAGGCTCATGGCGTAGGGGTCCCCGAACGAGGCCGCGCGCGCCACGTCCTCCGCGGTGACGCGGCCGTGCTGGTCGAGCGCCACCCGCAGCCGTTCGCTGCGCCCCGCCACCGCCGCGGCCTCGCCATCGCGGGCGAGCGCAGCGCCGCCGGCCAGGGCCTCGAGGCAGCCGACGTTACCGCAACGGCAGACGATCGAGGCGGCGTCGACGACCTGGATGTGGCCCACGTCGCCCGCCGATCCCTGCGCGCCGCGGTGGATCCGCCCGTTCGAGATGATCCCGGCGCCGATGCCGGTGCCGATCTTCACGACCACCACGTTGTCGTGGCCGACGGCGATGCCCGAGCGCCATTCGCCGAGGGCGAGGATGTTCACGTCGTTGTCGACCCACACCGGCGCCCGGTAGCGATCGGTGAAGCGCTCACGCACCGGGTAGCCGTCCCAGCCGGGCATGATCGGCGGCGAGACGGGACGTCCGGAGCGGAACTCGACCGGCCCCGGGACGCCGATGCCGACGCCCCACAGGCGTCCGGGCAGGTCTCGGGTGGCGGTCACCAGCTCCGCGAACAGCTCCTCGATGCGCGAGAGGCACGGCTCCGGGCCGGCGGATACGTCGGCCGGCTCGTCGCGATGGCCGAGGATGCGGCCCTCCAGGTCCGTGACCGCCACGTCGATGCTGGTCGCGCCGAGATCGGCGACGAGGAGGTGGCCGGCGTCGGCGCGGAACCCGATGCGCCGTGGCGGCCGCCCGCCCGTGCTGGGCCCGACCTCGCCCTCGACCACCAGCCCGAGGTCGAGCAGCTCCGCGACCCGCTGGGCGACGATCCCTCGACCCAGACCGGTGCGCGACACGAGCTCCGCGCGGGACTGCGAGCCGGCCGAGCGCAGCTCGTCGAGGATCGTGACGAGCGCGTCGAGGGCCTCATCGGCGAGCGAGGCGGCATGTCCATCCACCGCGCGATCATACGCGCGCCGGACCGCCCTGGCGAACTTTTGCACTTGACATGCCAAAGTATCCTTTTCCCGTGCAGTTACCGCGCGTCTGGCCCGAGCGCTCGCCTTGCAGGCTGTCTAGACATCCGGGCATCGGCGTCGCCGTCGGATGAAGCGACCGAGCCAGATCGGCGCCGCGGTCATCGGCAGCGGCTTCATCGGCACCGTGCACATCGAGGCATTGCGCCGTCTCGGCGTCCAGGTGCACGGGCTGCTCGGATCGACGCCTGAACGCGGCGCGGCCAGCGCGGAGCGCATCGGCGTGCCGAAGGCGTACGCCAGCCTGGCCGACCTGCTGGCAGACGATCGGGTGGAGGTCGTCCACGTCACATCGCCGAACCACCTTCATCACCCGCAGGTCAAGGAGATCCTCGCGGCCGGTCGCCACGTCGTGTGCGAGAAGCCGCTGGCCATGACCTCGGAGGAGTCCGCGGAGCTGGTCGAGCTGGCCGCGCGAAGCGGCCGGGTGAACGCGGTGAACTTCAACATCCGCTTCTACCCGCTCAACCAGCACGTGCACGAGCTGGTCGCCGGCGGTGGGGTGGGGGACGTGCGGCTCGTCAGCGGCCACTATTTCCAGGACTGGCTCCTCCTCGAGACCGACTGGAACTGGCGGCTCGAGCCCCAGCTGGGCGGGTCGTTGCGGGCCGTCGGCGACATCGGCTCCCACTGGCTGGACCTCATGGCCTTCGCGACCGGGCTGCGGATCACCGAGGTCATGGCCGACCTCCACACCTTCATCCCCACCCGGAAGCAGCCGGCCGGGCCGGTCGAGACCTTCTCGACCCAGCGCGCGGCCGAGACCGTGGAGCGGGACATCGGCACCGAGGACACCGCCACGATCCTCCTGCGCTTCGAGAACGGGGCGCGCGGCACGGTGGCCATCAGCCAGCTGGCGGCGGGGCGCAAGAACTCGCTCGAGTACGAGATCGACGGGTCGACGGCCGCGGTCGCCTGGGACTCGGAGCAGCCGGACCAGCTGTGGATCGGCCACCGCGAGACACCGAACGAGATCCTCATCCGCAACCCGGCCCTCATGGGGCCCGCCGGCCAGGCCGCGGCCGCACTTCCCGGAGGCCATGTCGAGGGTTTCGCCGACACCTTCCGCGCCCTGTTCAATGCCGTCTACGCCGACGTCGGTGCCGGTGCGCCGGCCGATCGCCCCGTCTATCCGGCCTTCGCCGACGGGCACGACGAGATGCTCGTCGGTGACGCGGTGGCGGCCAGCGCCCGCAGCGGTCAGTGGACCGCCGTCGACCGTTCCGTCCCCGCCGCCCTCAAGCTGGAGGAGCTCACCCACTCATGAAGCTCGGCTTCCTGACCGCCCCGTTCCCGAACACGCCGCTCTCCGAGGTCGCCCGGTGGGCGGGCGCAAACGGGTTCGAGAGCCTGGAGATCGCCTGCTGGCCGCAGGCGAAGGGTCCGGCGCGTCGCTACGCCGGCACGTCGCACATCGACGTCGCCGACCTGTCCGAGTCGCGGGCGAGCGAGATCGTCGACGAGGTGGCCTCGCACGGACTGAGCATCTCGGGCCTCGGCTTCTATCCGAACCCGATGCACCGCGACGCCGAGGTCCGGGAGGCGGCCATCGCGCACCAGAAGCTCGTCATCGAGGCCTGCGCGAAGATGAAGGTGCCGTTCTTCAACACCTTCATGGGCGGCGACTCCTCGCTCCACGTCGACGCGAACTGGGAGCGAGCCCTCGAGATCTGGCCGCCGATCGTCGAGCACGCGAAGGCGCACGGCGTGCGCATCACGATCGAGAACTGCCCGATGATCTTCAGCTACGACGAGTGGCCGGCCGGCAACAACATCGCCTGGTCGCCGTACATCTGGCGCCGCATCATCGGCGAGTGGGGCGAGACCGTCGGGCTCAACTACGACCCCAGCCACCTCGTGTGGCTGATGATCGACCAGGAGCGCTTCATCCGCGAGTTCGGGCCCTCCATCTTCCACATGCAGGCCAAGGACGTGGAGATCAACCGCGACGGCCTCTACGAGCGCGGCGTGCTGTCCGGCGGCATCGGCTGGCAGATTCCGCGGCTGCCCGGCCTGGGCGAGGCGAACTGGGGCCGCATCTTCGCGGCGCTCTACCGGGCGGGCTACGACGGGGACGTGATCATCGAGCACGAGGATCGCGACTTCGAGAAGACCGATGAGCTGATCAAGCGCGGGTTCCTGATCGCCCGCGACATCCTCCGCCCGTACATCAAGTGAGCGAGCCGATGACCTTCACCGTCGAGACCGTCACCGAGCGCCAGCTGGCGAAGACGATCGACCACTCGCTTCTCAAGCCGGAGCTCGATGACGCGTTCATCGAGGCCGGATGCCGGCTCGCCGCCGAGTACGACGTCGCATCGGTCTGCGCGCGGCCGGCGGACGTGAAGCGGGCGGTGTCCATCCTGGACGGCACCGACGTGGCCGTCGGGACGGTGATCGGCTTCCCGCATGGCTCGTCGACCACGGCCACCAAGGTCTTCGAGGCGCGCGACGCGCTGGCCAATGGCGCCACCGAGCTCGACATGGTCATCCAGATCGGTGCGCTGCGATCCGGCCGCGACCAGGACGTGCGCGACGACATCGCGGCCGTCGTGCGCGTCGCTCACGAGGCGGGGGCGATCGTCAAGGTCATCCTGGAGAACGCCTACCTGACCGACGAGGAGAAGGAGCGGGGATCGCGCCTGGCGGAGGCTGCGGGAGCCGACTTCGTGAAGACGTCGACCGGCTATGCGCCGTCCGGCGCCACCCACGAGGACCTCGCCCTCATGCGGCGCGTCACCTCGCCGCACGTGCAGATCAAGGCGGCCGGCGGCGTCCGGACGCTCGACGACCTGCTGGCCGTCATGAACCTCGGAGTCACGCGGATCGGCGCCACGCAGACGAAGCCGATGCTCGACGACTTCCGCGCCCGTCGTGCCGGCAAGACCCCGGTCGCGACCGGCGCGTCGGCGGACGAGGGCGGGTACTGACGTGACCCCTGCCGTCGTCCCGACGCTGCGCTGGGTCGCCGAGGCATCGGCGCTGCTCGAGCGCCTGTCGGCGACCCAGGCGGAGCCGATCGAGCGCGCCAGCCACTGGTGCGCGGATGCCATCGGTGCCGGCGGCCTCGTGCACCTGTTCGGCACGGGGCACTCGCGGATCCCGGTCGAGGAGATGTTCCCGCGCTACGGCTCGTACCCGGGCTGGAACCCGATCGTCGAGCTGTCGATGACGTTCCACACCCAGGTCGTCGGTGCCAACGGCCAGCGGCAGGCGATGTTCATCGAGCGCACGCCGGGCCTGGCGGCAGTCATCCTCGACAACTTCCAGTTCTCGCCCGACGACGTGATGATCGTCTTCTCGGCGTCGGGCCTCAGCGCGGTGCCGGTCGAGATGGCGCGCGGCGCCCGCGCCCGCGGCCTGCGCGTCATTGCCGTCACGTCCGTCGCGCAGTCCATGTCCGGGGAGCCGCCCGCCGAGCTCGGCGCGCGCCTGCTCGAAGAGGCCGACCTCGTCATCGACCTGTGCACGCCCCACGCCGATGCGCTCTGCACGGTGGAGGGCCTCGACACCCCGGTCGGCCCCGGGTCCACGGTCACCGCGGTGGCCATCGTGAACGCCATCAAGGTGCGGGTCGCCGAGCTCCTGAGCGAGCGCGGCGCGATGCCCCCGGTCATCACCCGTTCGTCGGTGGTGGGCGAGGAGCGATCCCGCGATCTGTTCGACAGAGCCTATCGAGAGCATGCCCGGCGCATCGCCAATGCGATCGACCAGCGACCAGGAGGTGAACGACGAAGCTGAGCTCGGGACGCAACGTCCCATCGATCGTGGGTCCGCGGCCGTTTGAGCCGGGCGGGACCATCGGAGTAGAGGAGTCAGGAACGGTATGAACGGACTCAAGAGAAGCCGGACGCTCGTGGCGGGCTTTGCCGTCACGTTCGTCATCGCCGGCTGCACGGGCGGTGGCGACGGGTCGCCGGGCGCCAGTGGCGGCGAGGGTGGCGACTACCACATCGGCGTGTCGAACACGCTGACCAACAACGGCTGGCGCGAGGAGATGATCTGCTCGATCCGCGCGCAGGCCGTCGACTCGGGCATGGTGTCCCAGATCACGGAGTTCCACCGCGACACCGACGCGGCGGGCCAGCTCGAGGACCTTCGGAACCTCATCGCGGCCGAAGTCGACGCGATCATCGTCAACCCGGTCAGCCCGGATGCGGTGAACGAGGCGCTGGCGGAGGCCGCAACGGCCGAGATCCCGGTGATCTCGGTCGACCAGGCGGTCACCGATCCGGACGCCTACCTGATCAGCAACAACCAGGAGGAGTACGCCTACCTCGGCGCCTCGTGGCTGTTCGAGACGATGGGCGGCTCGGGTGACGTGGTCTACATGCGCGGCTTCGCCGGCCACCCGGCCGATGACGACCGCGACGTCGGGTTCCAGCGCGCGCTCGACGAGTACCCGGACATCAACGTGGTGTTCGAGGAGCACACCGGCTGGGATCAGGCCACCGGCACCCAGCAGATCAACGACTTCCTGGCCAGCGGCACTAACTACGACGGCATCTGGACGTCCGGCATCGACAACGTGATCGTGCAGGCGCTCGTCGACGCCGATGCGGAGCTCGTGCCGATCGTCGGCGCGGACAACGCCGGCTTCGTGCAGCAGCTGCTCGAGGTCGAGGGACTGGTCGGCGCTGCCGTCACCAATCCGGCGTCCGTCGGCGGTGCCGGTGTCACCCTCGCGACCCAGATCCTCGGCGGCGACGCCCCCGAGGAGAAGGCGGTGCTGATGGAGCCCCAGCTGTGGGCGAACAACAGCGACGAGGGCATGGCGTCCCTGGAGGAGGCCAACGACCCCGACATCGACGCGACGTGGCCGCTGGGGATCAGCATCCCCGACTGGACCACGTACACGAAGGAGGAGATCCTGGGCTGCGAGGGGCCGTAGTCTTCGTCCTCTGACGATCGTCCATGGTGGAGGTGCCGGCTCAGCCGGCACCTCCACCGACACAGACTTCGTAGCCAGGTGGGATGACGTGACCGACCTGCTGCTCGAGGCGACCGGTGTCGCGAAACACTACGGTGCCGTGGCGGCGCTGCGCGACGCCTCCCTCTCCGTCCGTCCCGGCGAAGTCCATGCCCTGATGGGGGCGAACGGGGCGGGCAAGAGCACGCTCGTCAAGGTGCTCACCGGCGCCGTGTCGCCGGATGCCGGCACGATTCTCTTGCGTGGGCAGTCCCGCAACGTCCATTCGCCCGCCGAGGCGCGGCGAACCGGGATGGTGTCCGTGTACCAGGAGCCCGCGATCATCCCCGACCTCACCGTCGCGCAGAACCTGTCCCTCACCGAGACGCCGGTCGACGCCTTCCGAAGCCGCATGATCGACCTCGGCATTCCGAACCTGGACCTCTCGGCCACGGCGCGCGACCTGCCGCTCGCGACGCTCCGGATCATCGACCTCGCGCGGGCGCTGGCCATCGAGCCGGCCGTCCTGCTGCTGGACGAGATGACGGCGGCCCTGCCGGCCGATCTCACGGCCCGGGTCCTCGAGGTGGTGGCGGCGATTCGCGGAACGGATCGCTCCGTGATCTTCATCTCGCATCGGATGCTGGAGGTCGCGGGGCTCTGCGACCGCGCGACCGTCCTCCGGGAGGGGCGCACGGTCGGCGTCGTCGACATCGCCGCAGGGGCCGAGGAGCAGATCGTGTCCCTCATGCTCGGGCCGACCGCATCCGCGCCACGCGGGCCCGCCGAGCCGACGGCGGCAGCGGCAACGGCAGGCGCCGACGAGCCACCGAGGCTCGTGGCACGCAGTCTCTCCGCCGGGCGCAACCTCAGGGACGTCTCGTTCGAGCTGCATGCCGGGGAGGTGCTCGGTCTGGTCGCGCTCGAGGGCCAGGGGCAGGACGAGCTGTTCGAGATCCTGTCCGGCCAGCTGCGGCCCGACGCCGGCGAGCTCGAGGTCGAGGGCCGGGCGGCCACGTTCCGGCATCCGGCCGACGCCATTCGCGCCGGCATCGTCCTCGTCCCCGGCGACCGCTCGTCCGCGCTTCTGGGCCAGCGGTCGGTGAGCGAGAACATCGGCCTGCCGGGCATCGCCTCACCACGGCGCTGGGGCCTGATCAACGGTCGGGCCGAGAAGCGCCGCGTGGCGGCGGCCATCGACCGCCTCCAGATCGACACCCGAGCGCAGTCGGAGGTGCGCCGGCTGTCCGGCGGCAACCAGCAGAAGGTGACCATCGCCCGCTGGCTGGAGAGCGGTGTGCGGACCTTCCTGTTCTATGACCCGACGCGGGGCATCGACATCCGGACGAAGCGGGAGATCTACCAGCTGGTCCGCGACCTGGCGGCGGCCGGTGCCGGCGTCCTGCTGCTGAGCTCCGAGCTTGACGAGATCCAGCGCGCCTGCGACCGCGCGGTCGTGATCTTCGGCGGGCGCGTGGTGGACGAGATGCCGGCCGCCGCTGCCGACGAGCCGACCCTGCTCCGCGCGGCCCACGGCCTGGAGCGGGCCGCGGCCGCGCCGGGCGGCGCCGCATGACCGAGGCGGCCGGCACCGAGGAGCGGGGGGCCGGCCGTGGTGCCGCCGCGCGTGGGCTGATCGGCAGAGCGATGCGCGGCGACGCGTGGACCGTCGGGCTGGTGGCGATCTTCGTCGCGCTGTTCGTGTTCACCAAGCTCCTGCAACCAGCCTACGGACTCGACGCGCTGGCCATCGCCTCGCTGCCCGTGGCGTTCGCGGCCGTCGGCCAGGCGATCGTGGTCATCTCGGGGGGCATCGACCTGTCGATGGGTTCCGTGATCGCGCTGACGAACGTGACCTCCGCCCTGCTGCTGATGAACGCCCCTGAGCTGTCGGTCCCGATCGTGCTCCTCGTGCTGCTGATCGGCCTGGGCATCGGCGTCGTGAACGGCGTGCTCGTGGTCGTCAGCCGCGTGCCCGACATCGTCGTCACCCTGGCAATGCTGTTCGTGTGGGCGGGGGTGGCGCTGCTGGTGCTCGGGTCGCCGGGCGGCGGGTCGGTCCCCTGGCTGCGCGAGCTGATCACCGGCACCCTCGGCGTCGAGCTCCTGCCGCGAGCGCTCATCGTGCTGCTGGTGGTCGTCGGGGTCGTGTGGATCCCGCTGCGCCGATCGCGGCTGGGCCTCTCGATCTACGCCATCGGCAGCGACCAGCTGGCGGCGTTCCGCAGCGGGGTGAACGTGGCGCGCACGAAGATCGTTGCCTACGGCCTGGCCGGCCTCTTCGCGTCGCTGGGCGGCCTGTCGCTGACCGCCAGCACCGGCGTCGGGACCCCGATCCCCGGTCCGTATCTCCTGCTCAGCGTCGCGGCCATCGTGCTCGGCGGCGTGAGCCTGGCGGGTGGCCGGGGTGGCCTGCTCGGGCCGATCGTGGGCATCTACATCCTCGGGCTCATCCGCGCCGATCTCGGCTTCCTCCGTGTCGAGCCGGCCTTCTCGACCGTCATCCAGGGCGTGATCATGGTGGCCGTCGTCATGGTCGGCGCCTACCTCACGCTCCGCCGGCGGACGGCATGACCGCCGACGCCACGCCCGTCCGGACCCGGTCGCTCGGGACGCTGCGCAGCTGGATGCGCGACAGGCCACTCGTCCCGCTGTTCATCCTGCTCGCGGCCCTCGTCGCCCTGCTCGAGGTCGTGCAGCCGGGGATCGTCGGCCCGTCCTTCGTGTCGAACACGATGCGCTTCGCGGTTCCGCTCGCGATCCTCGCCGCCTGCCAGACGATGACGATGCTCACCGGGGGCATCGACCTGTCGGTCGCGGTCGTCGCCTCGATGACCTCGTACGTGATGGCGACGTTGGTCGGCGACGTCGGCTGGCTCGGCGCGTCGCTCCTCGCGCTCATTCCCGCCGCGCTGGTCGGCCTGGTTAACGGCATCGGCGTGGGCTGGTTCAGGGTCCACCCGCTGATCATGACGATCAGCATGAGCCTCATCGTCTCCGGGGCCGTGAACGTGTACGCCCGGATGAACATCGCGGGCGGGACGCGTGTGCCACCTGAGATCTCGTGGCTCGGCGGGCAGGACCTGCTCGGCTTCCTCCCGAACAGCCTCCTCGTCTTCATCCCGCTGGCCGCCATCGTCCTCGTCGGACTCCGTCGCTTCGGCTACGGACGGCTGCTGTACGCGGTCGGCGACAACGAGACGGCGGCGCGCCTCGCCGGGGTGCGCGTCGGCAACGTGCTCGTCGTCCTGTACGTCATCTCGGCCGTGCTGGCGGGGATCGCCGGACTCATCTACGCCGGCGTCATCGGCAGCGTGACGGGGCGGCTGGTCGATCCCTACCTCCTGCCGTCGGTGGCGGCCGCGGTGATCGGCGGGACCTCGATCTTCGGTGGCCGTGGCGGGTACGCCGGCACGATCGTCGGCGCGCTGATCCTCACCGTCCTCGTCACCCTCCTCACCGTCCTCCAGGCGCCCGAGGCGGTGCGCCAGGTCCTGTTCGGCGCCATCATCCTGGCCGTCGCGGCCGCCTACACCCGGATCACCGAGGAATCCTGAGCGCCATGGCCTCCGGCGAGGACCGAACCCGTCACCTCGGGCTGGACCTCGGCGCCACGAACGTGAAGTGGGCCGTCCTCGAGCGCGCCGGCGACGACTGGTCCGTCCTGGAGCGCGGGCAGTTCCCGACCTCCGCCGCCGATGGCGCCGACGCGGTCATCGATCGCATGGCCGAACAGGGGGAGCACGCGAGGGAGACGTGGCCGGATCTCGCCACGGTCGGCGTCGGCATCCCCGGGCTGTTCGACGCCCGCGAGGGCATCGCCACCTTCACGCCGAACCTCCCGCCGGACTGGGAGCGACGCCCGGTGGCCGGGCCGATCCACGCTCGCCTCGGCTTGCCCGTGCGGCTGATCAACGACGCACGCGCCTTCGGCCTGGCCGAGCTGCGGCTCGGGGCGGGGCGCGGGTGCGAGACGATGGTCGGGCTGGCCCTGGGGACCGGGGTTGGCGGCGTGGTCGTCGTCAACGGCGAAGTGCACTTCGGCCACGACGGCACCGGCGGGGAGCTCGGGCACCAGACGCTCCTGCCCGATGGCCCGCCGTGCACCTGCGGCAACCTCGGATGCCTCGAGGCGTTCGCGAAGGCCGATGCCGTGGCCGCCGCCTGCGGAACCGCGACGGCCGAGGAGGCCGTGTCCTCCGCCCTGGCGGGCGACGATCGCGCCGCCGCGGGCCTCGCGGAGGTGGGCCGCTGGCTGGGAGTCGGGATCGCGAACCTCATCGTCGTGCTCACGCCCGACCGGGTCGTGCTGGGCGGCGGCGTCTCGGGCGCCGGCGATCTGATCATCGAGCCGATCCGGGCCGAGGTCCGGCGCCGGGTGCACGTGACCGATCTGGACGCCGTGGAAATCGTCACCGCCGAGCTCGGGACCTGGGCCGGCGCGATCGGCGCCGGGGTCAACGCGGCGACATCCGCAGCGGCCGTGCCGGCATGACGACCGCGGAGGTGCCTCGCTACCGCACGATCGAGCAGGCTCTGCGCGAGCGGATCGCCGCGCTGCGGCCCGGTGACGGCCTGCCGTCCGACAGCGAGCTCTGCGCCGAGTTCGGCGTCAGCCGCATGACCGCGCGCAACGCGATGCATCGGCTCGCCGAGGAGGGCCTCGTGCTGCGGCTGCCCGGCCGCGGCAGCTACGTTGCCGAGCCGCCCGCCCACCGTC
>Ga0299913_10001119_pt1 | contig 19112 bp, 12 predicted proteins | sample RVTome_9_FD_201360 | JGI IMG/M metagenome (GOLD analysis project Ga0299913, IMG submission 201360) | Soil microbial communities from uranium-contaminated site in the Upper Colorado River Basin, Wyoming, United States - RVT155D38 (version 2) ... | reverse complement strand
GGTACTCCGTCCCGGTGAGCCCATGGCGTGCGAGCCATGTACCCTCGGAGGGCCGGAAGATCGCATTGAAGAAGAGGTTACCGCCGACCTCGAAGCCATCGACGAACGCGGGCCGGTAGCCGCGCGAAACGATCTGGTTGACCACATCCTGATAGCACTCGCCCGGTATGCCGTGCTTGGCGACCTCGACACTGCCCGCCGGCGGGAGATCATCCAGGCCGCACGGGTTCGGCAGGATAAGCGAATGCCGGTGCAGTGTCTTGCCGTGCAGCGGCCGCAGGTTCGGGCTATTGCCGAGATTCGCGACGTTCTTGTCGTCGCCTAACGCACGGACGTTGACGAACTGCAGCGGCACGCCTTCCAGGTTATCCGGACCGCCGGCCGGGTTGAATTGCGAATGGAAGTGCAGGTGAGGGTTGGTGGAGCGCCCGGTGTTGCCGACGAGTCCTATGGACTGGCCGGCGGAGATCGGGATGTTGAGGCCGTCGTTCTGCCCGTCGTTCGGGCACAGCTCGAGCGGAATGGTCCCGAACTGCATGTGCGAATAGCTGACGCGCTCGTTCCCGTGCAGGATGATCAGCTCGTTCCCGCCGCCATTCTCGAAAGTGATGTTCGCGAATATGTCGGGGTCATGGTCCATCTCGCCCCGATAGCAGGACACGATGGTGCCATCCGCCGCGGCGTACAGCGGCGTTTCCCAGATCAGATAGTCGTCGTTCTCGCGGTCCGCGATGGCACCGGGGGCACCATCCACCAACTCGCTCCAGGTGGTCCCGGTCCACCGGGCCACGCCGAAGTCGTAGCCGTAGCGCTGACTTCGCGTTGACGGGTTCAGCGTCCCTCCGCCGCCGCCGGCGTCCACGGTGTGACGCGTGAGCCAGATCCAGTGCTGGTCCGGGTCGAGGTCGGAGGCCTTGGCCGGGAAGAAGTACGAGCCCAAGGTAGTGGTGTTGTCGCGGATAGCCAGTTCGAACTCGAGCTCCAACGGGTCGGGATCGAGGCCGAAGGTGATCTCGATCTGTACTGCCGGGGGCAACGGCAGCGGCAGATCGCGCCCGAGGCCGTCGTAGATGGGCACTCGACCGACGTCAATGGCGGGAATTGTGAACAACGAAGGATTGCCCATCGAGTCGAACGACTGCGGTGTGTAGGTACGATCAGAAATCCCAGAGCCCGGGTAGGAAAAGGTCACGGACGTCACCACCTGGTCCATTCCGCCCAGATTCTGCAGATAGACGTCCGCCTTGAGCTGGAACGTCGGCGGGTCCAGTGGATTGTTCGCTGCGGTCCGCGCCACGAAGAGCGTCGAGCCGTCCGCCGGTGTGATGGCGGCGACCGAGATACCGGGCGGCACGGCCGAGGCAGGCGAAGCGAACCCACCCGACACGAGTAGGGCGGCGAAGACAGCGACGAAGGCACGGCGGGCGAACATGAGCGATCCCTCCTTCTCGGTGTGGTCGTCAACGAGCATCGGATCATTCGTCGATCAGGTGTCCGTTCAGCCTGACCGAAATGATGTCTTGAGGGCTGTTATGCAGGCCTAGGGTGTCGCCTGGACCGGCATCGATCAGCACGACTTCACTGACGTACAGCTCATCCCCGACAGACAGACTCTGACGTTCGCCCAGGAAGCTGTATGCCGTGGGGGGCTTCGTCGACCCACTCACGCCGTGGCCCAGAGTGATGGAGTTGTCGAACGTTGGGTCAGCCCCAATGAAGGTGCCATTGATGTATTGGATGACGAAGCGCTTGCCATCCGGCACGGTGTAGGTGAATTCTCCCCCAAAGAAACGGAGCTCGACCGTGAGTGGCGTACCGCCGTTGCGGACTGGGATGGGATCGCCGTCGTCGTTCGTGACGACGACGTTCAGGAGCGCGTTGGCTGCGTTCGCTACAGGACGGCTCAGCATCGTGCTCCCAAGCACCATTCCGATGAGCACCGCGCCAGCGAGGACTAGGGACTTGCGCACCGTTCAGCTCTCCTTCCAAGTGGTGTTGATACTTGTAGCTCGTGGCGGCTCATCAGTCGGTCAGCGCGCCTCGATCCGGATTCGGAACCGCCGTTGGACCAGTGCCGATACGAGAACCGCGAGTAGAACAAGCGGCACGATGTAGCTCCATGGCATGAGCGCCGTGAAGATGCTGACGAGCCACCTCAGGAACGCGCCCAAGTCGCCCGGCTCCGTCACCACGAACGAGATCCGGGCGCCCGCTGCGACACCAACAAGTGAGCCCTCACCCTCTGGCAGCAACTCGGCACGAAGCAGCCCCGAGTAGTCGCCCGGCGGGACATCCTCCGGAAGCCGCAGGCTGATCACAACCGCCTGCGTCGCATGGGCGTCGAGCTCGAAGATGTTCGGCTCGAAGGAGAACCACTCGTCGACCGGATCGAGCAGGCCGTCGTCGCCGACGCCGCCGGCGCTCATGCGGTAGCTACTCGGCTCGTCCCCTGGGTTGCGAACGGTGATTCGCGGCAGCTCGTACCGACGGCCCGGATCTAGATGGTCCTCGACAGCGATCTCGCTGAGGTCGACCGCGACTCCGCCGTCGGCCTTCGCCGCGGGAGCGAACGCGAGGAGCGCGAACCCGGCCGTGACGAGCGTCACGACCAGGTGCAGCTTGTGGCGGGAGGACACCTTCATTGCTCGAGTCTCTGGTGTTCGCCTAGCCCTGCAGCGCCGTGAAGATCGCCGAGAAGTTCATCGTGTGTCCGGCGCCGCCACTGCCCTCGCACGGCATGTACAGCTGGGGGACGATGTCATATGTCGCACCGCTGGCCAGCTGATCGCCGAATGTCGGCGTATCGACGAGCGACAGGAAGATGCCCAGACCCGTCTGCACCGAGAAGACGGCGTGGCCGTACTGGTCCGTGCCGACGGTAGGACAGCCATCGGATGCAATGGTGGTGTTGAGATCCCACACCACCTCCGCATCGGTGCTGCTCACCGCCGCCGTGCCGCGGGCCAGGATGTCGGCCGGGGCCGTGGCGTCGCAGTTGGTGATCGTCGCACCGGTCGAGGACAGCGTCGGCCCAATCGCCCCATCGGGCGAGAAGGGCTGGAGGCCGAAGGTGAACACCCCAGCAACCTCGATGCATGCTCCTCCGCCGACGACGCTGACCTGGCCTGGAACCGAACCGTTGTCGGCTGCGCTCACGGGTGCAACCATGACGAGCGCCAGGGTGACAGCGAACAGCAACGCTGCTCGTCGACCTGCTAGATGATTGCCCTTCTTGCTGTTTCGCATCTCGAGCCTCCTTGTGGCATGTGGCACTCGTCTCCGTCGGTCCGCCTCAGCGAGGAACGCGCCGGCGCTCTCTTTCCCAGGTTCCACATCGGGTCGCCGATGAAGGAGTGTGCTGCGCCACCTGAGGAAATCCGCTGAGGCGACCGCTGCAGCGCCGGGTCTAACTCGGCGTCTAGGCATCCTGGGCCTCCTCCCGTGGGGCCGTTAGGCCAGGGGCCGCGCGAAGCGCGGCGAGTAGCTCGGCCTCGTTGCGGAACGGCTGGAGCTGGGTGTCACCCGCCCGCTCGATCACGCCGTGCAACGAAGACTCTCCGGCGCCACCTTCGCCCTGCGCCGGATGCCACACCCGGACAACGAACGTTTCCACGTGCGCCATTGTCCGGCCGCGCGTCTGAATTCCGTCAAACAGAGCGCGGGTAGGGGGCGGCCTCGACGCCGATCTCGTCCATGCGGGCGCAGTAGCCGCGGTAGGCGCGCCGCGCATCACCGTGCCGCCCGCCGTCAGTGCGCGCTCGCACGAGCTCGAGATGGGCGCGTTCGTCGAACGGGTCGCATTCGAGGATGCGCAGCAGGAAGCGGGCGGCGGCGTCCTCGTCGCCCGCCGCGCGGGCGTCTGCAGCCAAAGCCCTCAGGACGTCGAGGTAGACAGCACGAGCCTCCTCGCGCAGGGACACCGCCCAGTCTTCGTACACCTGCTCGAGGAACTCCCCGCCGTAGAGCGCCTCCGCTGACAGCAGCAGCTCCGGCGCGCGATCGGCGTCCCCGCGTCGCGCGGCGAGCCCGGCGGCTGCCTCGGCGAGGAAGTCGTCGACATCGAGGGCCACCTGGTCGAGGTCCACCCAGAAGCTGCCGCGGTCCCCGGCGACGAAGTGGTCGGGGGCGAGGTGCCGATGCGGATCGAGGACAGTGCGTAGCGCACTGACGGCGACGGAGAGCCGGTGGGCCAGCTTGGCTGGATCCTCGTCCGGCCAGAGCGTCTCCATCAACAGCTCGCGGGGGCATGGGCGACCCCGCCGGCTGACGAGGATCTGCAGCAGGTCACGTGCCTTCTTCGACCGCCACGCAGACTGCTGGACGTGACGACCGTCCGCGATGACGCGAAAGCCGCCGAGCGTCTCAATGCGGAGCGCTGCGGTCGGCCGTCGAGCGACGAAGCGGAGCAAGCCCGCCGGGCCGGATGCGCTGACGCGGACACCCAGCGCGGCCAGCCGCCGCTCGCAGGCAGCGGCGGAGCGTCGCGCCTTCGCGCCGGACCCAGACCCGGCCAGCGCAAACTCGACGGCCGCCTCGTGGACGACGTTTCCGAGCCGCTTCCAGACGGCAAGCGCCTCGTCGAGCAGCTCGCGGCGGAGCGATGGCGAGTCGGTCGTGAGTGCGAGCAGCTCGAGCGACTCGGCCAGCCCGAAGGGATCGGCCAGCTCCCCCGCCGCCTTCGCGGCGCTCGCTCCGGCCCCGGCTGCGGCGGGACGGTCATCTCGGGCGAGCAGCACCCACCCGAGCGCGTTCAGAGCCCAGGCGAGATCGGGCCAGCCGTAGTCGACCGCCCGCCGCGCGAGTACCTCGGCTCGCTCCGGTTCATCGTTCACGATCACCTTCGCCAGCTGGTAGAGACCCGGGACGAGTGCCTGGCGGTCGTTCGCCTGCTCGCCGAGCACGAGCCCTTCCTCGTAGGCGGCGCGGGCCTGGGCCAGCTCGCCGCGCTCTCGGTGCACGTCGCCCCGGCCGATCAGCGCGTAGGCGGCTTCACGGCTGCCCATTTGACGGTAGAAGGCGACCGCCGCGTCGTAGTCTGCGCTCGCCTCATCCAGCCGCCCGCGACACCAATTGCAGAGCCCGCGGTTCATTGTCGCCAGGGCGAGGAGGCTCTTGAAGCCGCCTAGCTCGGCCAGTTGAATCGCCGCCCCCAACTGCTCGACGGCCTCGTCGTAGGCACCCCGCTCGAGTAGCCTCGAGCCGACATTGTTGTGAATGCGTGCGCGCTGGAAGCTGTCGCCGGCCCGTTCGGCTGCGACCAGCGCAGCCACCAGGTGGGAGTCCGCCTCGCCTTCGGCAGCGCTCTCCAGGAGCGCGAGCGCAGTGTGCGCGAGCGCAAGGGCGCGGTCGTTGCCGCTCTTCTCCGCCGCGGCGAGAGCGCGCTGCGCTCGGCGCTTCGCCTGCGTGGTACGACCCAGCCGGCGCTCCGCACTCGCCGCCCAGCCGTCGAGGAGGGCGCGGTCCTCGACGCCCGCATGCCGGAAGTCGGCCCGGCGCGCGGCGGCGACCGCGTCCTCAAGGTTGTCCTGGAAGTAGTGCGCCGCCACCAGGCGCCAGGCGAGCGCGGGCGGGATCCGCGTCCGGTCCCGAGCCGCTCGCCGGAACCGACGCAAGGCCAGCAGCATCTCGCCGCGAAGCATGTGCGCTTCCCCCAGCAACTGCTCGACCGCCTCGCCGAGGCGGCGCCGGTTGAGCAGCGCTTCGAGTCGCAGGACGGCCTCCGGCCCCGAGCGAAGGAGCAGCTGGTCTCCTCGCTTCTCCAGGACGCGGACCACGCGATCGATGGCGCCGGCAGCGACCAGCTCGGCCAGCTCCTCATCGTAGGCGCCACGCGACGCGTACCAGTCGGCAGCGAGCAGACGGTGGCGCGTGACCTCCTTGTCGGACAGCGCCCACGCGCGGGACGCGAATTCGCGGACGAGCGTGTGGAGGGCATACCACTCGCCGTCCTGGCGCTGCGCCAGGCCGCGGTGCGCGAGGTCCTCCAGGATCGCGGCCGACGCGGGCAAGCCTAGCGCCTCGCACAGCTCGGGGCAGACGGCGTCGAATGGCGCGCAGCAGCGGAGCAGTTCGCGGACGGCGGGGGCCTCGGCGTCGAATACCTCTTCGGCCAGGTACTCGTAGAGAGGGCCGTCGCGGCGAGACAGCCGGTCGAGGTCGGCCATGCGGTCCTCCCGGGAAGGGGTCGTGCGCGCCGCCTCGAGCGCGAGACCGACTGCGGCGGGCCAGCCCGCCGTGACCTTGTGCAGAGCGCGCGCAAACCGCGCGTGGCCGCCGCCGAAAGCGTTCTCAACGAGCACCTCGACCTCATCGAGGGTGAAGGCCAGTTCCACGCCGGTAAGCTCGAGGACGTCCCTCTGGCCTCGGAGCCGTTGCAGCCGAATCGGCGGCAGGGTCCGCGCCGCAATCACGATGTGGAGTGGCGGAGGTGCTTGCCGGCAAACGGACTCGACCAATCTCGCGGCTTCAGAGCCGGCAGGCAGCTCGTGCGCGTCGTCCAGGACGAGCACGGCGTCGTGGGAGAGCGTGGTTCGCAGCGGCTCGCAGAGGAGGCCGGCCACGATCTCGGCGCGCAGCGTGGGATCGGAGGCACCGTGTGCGGCTCGCCGCGCCGCGTCGGCCGCCGGCGGCGGGAGGTAGCGACCCAGCGTCGTGATTAGGGCTGGCGCCATGCGGTCGAAGTGCGCCTCCGCAGGCCTGAGCGAGAGCCAGACGTGCTCGATGTCGCTGCACCAGGCTCGGAGTAGCGTCGACTTCCCGAAACCGGGCCCGGCGACGACCGTGGTCAGGCGCTTGCCGAAGGCCTCTTCGAGACGCGCGCGCAGCCGCGGCCGGTCGAGGATCGATCTGGAGCCGGCGTGGCCGGCGGCCGTTGACATCTGCTCCCTTCCTGACGGCGATTCGTTATCACAGCGCGCGCCTCTTGTCACGTGCGCCGACGAGGCCGTGTCCTTCCGCGTGAATCGTCTCATGCGTCTCAGCCGCGTTAGCTACCAGCCTTCGCTCGCGTGAGACGGGTAGGACCGGATGACCGGCCGTTACCCTCGGGCCGGCGGTCCAACGCTGCTCCGCCAGCGCCACGACTCCTCGGACTTCGGTCGCTAGTGCTGGGTGAATCGGCGCGGCCACGCTAGGTCAGTTCAGCGGCGAGCGCGGTGGCTGCCCGGTGGGCCAAGGCTTCGATCGTGACCATGGGATTCACGCCGCTGGTGGCCGGGAAGGCGGATGCATCCATCACGTAAAGACCAGCGGTGCCGTGGACACGGCATGCGGCGTCGATCGTCGACGTCCGGGGATTGGAGCCCATGCGCGCCGTGCCCATCTGGTGATACGAGGCGTAGAGGACGCCGTTGCGGTCGTAACCGATGGAGTCCACCCTGCTCATGAACGATTCGATGTGCTCGCCGCCGGGACGCCAGGTCACGGGGGTCCCGCTCGTCGTCATGACCTCCTGGGCACCTGCCTCGGCCAAGACTTGCGCGGCGCCCCGGATGCCGACACGGACGTGGGCCTGGTCGCGTCGGGACATCCGATAGCGCCAGATCGGCCTTCCCGTCTTCGGGACGACTACCTCGCCGTGATCACGGTCGCGGAGGCGAACGCCGACCGCTCCCCAGTACGGGTAGTCGAGGAGCGCTCGCTTGTACTGCCGGCCGCTCTCCCAGCCGAATGCCAGGGCTGCGACCACGGGATGGGATGGGCCGACCTCGAACGTGACTCCGTAATGCTCGCCGTCCAGATTCGCGAACTGAGCGCCGTACTTCGAGTGGACCGTCCCGGTCCAGGGCCGGACCTCGTCAGGGAACCGGCCCCAGACGGCCGTTGTCGGGTGGAGCCACAGCGTCCGTCCAACTGAATTGCCGCCGGCCGCGCTGCGCTGCAGCAGCACGGGGGTGTAGAGGCCGCCGCACGCCACGACGATGGCGCGGGCCGATACGGTCAGTCGTTTCCCGGCAACGTCTGCCTCAACTCCGACGGCGCGACGCTGGTCCATCAGGACTCGTGTCGCTTCGGCGTTGACGACGATGCGAGTGCCGCGTGCGTGCGCGTCCTCGAGCCAGGTCCGCAGAGAGCTCCGAACCGCCCCACGGCGGCAGCCCATCGTGCAGTAGCCACACGCCTGATCTTGGGGACACCCTTCGACATTCCGGGGCACGTCGTCGACCTGCCAGCCAAGCCCTTGAAGGCCCGCCACCATCAGCGCCTCCTGACGCGACGGCGCACTGTGCTGCGTGTTTGCACCGATCCGCTCCTGGACAAGCCGGAGCGATTGCTCGTAGTCGTCGGCGCTGAAGGCGTTCGCGAAGCCGGTGAGACGATCCCACTCCTCGCGCACGTGCCCAGGGGTCGGAAGGGCGACGGTGTAGTTGATGACGGTGCCACCTCCGAGGCAGCTGCCAGCCTGCATACCGATCCCGAGGTCCTCGGTCGGTGCGAGGTTGCCGTCCAGGTAGAGGCGCGCGTAGGCGTCGTGCTCGAGGTGAGTGAACTGCCGTTCGGTGAGAAAGTCACCCTTCTCGAGGATCACGACGTCGAGGCCCGCCAGGGAGAGGACGGCCGCCGCGGTCGCGCCACCCGCGCCCGATCCGACGACGACGACATCGGCTTCCCACGTTGCCGGCTCTTCGACCCGGATGGGCGTGATGGGGCCGGAGGCGGTGGCGACGGTCACGTCTGGTCCGGGGTAGCCGATGTCGTTCCAGATCGGCGACGGTGTGCTCTGGTCGGGGGCCGTCACCGCAACGATCGCCACGAGGCGCTTCAGGGCCTGAAATGCCTCGCGCCGTCGGGGAATCCGGCTGCCCGCCATGCGCCGCAGGGCATCTGAGGCATCGTCTGTGGAGAGGCGAGTGAATCGGCGGGGTCGACCGAAGAGGATCATGCCTCCCACGCTAGTGTCGAGGGTCCGCAGCAATCTCCGGATCGCCTCGCGCGTGCGCTGGTCCGGAAGACGCGCGACCTGGCCGTCCAGACGTCGGACGATCCCGAGCTCGGCTGCGCTCGATGTCCAGAAGCGGCCATCGCCATCCAGCGCGGGCAGGAGCGCATCGGCGACGGCCGCGAACGTCGCGCGTTCGGCGCTCGTAAGAGTGCTCAAGGCAGGCTCCTCCTCATCATCGGTCCTTCAGGTAGCTCAACACCGCGAGCACGCGCCGCTGGTCGTCGGCGGCCGGCTCGAGCTGCAGTTTCGAGAAGATGCGCGTGATGTGGCCCTCGATCGTCTTGGGCTCGACGACCAACCGGTCCGCGATGCCGTGGTTGGACCGTCCCTCGGCCATGAGCCGGAGGATCTCGTGCTCGCGTGGGGTGAGCTCGGCCAACCCGCCGCCCCGGCGCGGACGCCCGAGCAGGAGTCCGACGATCTCAGGATCGATGACGGTTTCGCCTGCCGCCACTCGGCGAACGGCGTCCGAGAGCTGGTCGATGCGGCTGATGCGATCCTTCAGGAGGTAGCCGATACCCGCTGGGTTGTCGCGGACCAGGTCGACGGCGTAGCGCGTCTCGACGTACTGCGAGAGGACGAGGATCGCCACCGCGGGATGAGCACGGCGGATACGCTGTGCGGCCTCGAGCCCTTCGGTCGTGTGTGTGGGGGGCATGCGCACGTCGACGATCGCGACCGTCGGAGCCAGATGATCGACCAGTTCAAGCAGTCCGTCGACGTTCGCGGCCTGTCCGACGACCGTGAACCCGGCTGCACTGAGTGCTCCCGCCAGCGCCTCCCGCAGCAGGACGGCATCGTCGGCGAGCACGACGGAGATCGACGGCTGCCCGCTCACAGCGGAAGCGTGGCACGGATGGTCGTGCCTTCTCCGAGAGGGCTGTCCAGGGTCACGCGCCCGCCTAGCGCCTCCACACGATCCATGAGGCCGCGGCGGCCGCTCCCGCCGCTCACGTCAGCGCCGCCGTGCCCATCGTCGGAGACCTCGACGAGGAGGCGCTGCGTCTTCGCGCGGATCCGCACGGTGGCCGTCTTCGCGCCGGCGTAGCGAGCCACGTTCGTGAGTGCCTCGCTGACGAGGAAGTACGCGGCGGACTCGATGGCTTCCGTGTATCGGTGATCGGGCACCTGGACCTCCACCGGGATCGGGGCGCGTTCCGCCAGCGCCTCGATTGCGGGACCGAGCCCCATGTCGCTGAGGATCGGAGGATGGAGGCCTCGCGAAAGCTCGCGAACATCGGTGAGCGCCGCATGCAGCTCCGCGGTGGCCTCGTCGATCAGGCCATCTGCTCCCTGCACCGTTGCCTTGGCGGTCTGGAGTCGCACCGCAAGGGCGAGGAGACGCTGCTGCGCGCCGTCGTGGAGGTCGCGCTCGATCCTGCGGCGTTCGGTATCGGCCGCCTCGACGATTCGCGCGCGTGAGGCACGCACCTCGCTGAGTTGCGCGCGAACCTGGGCGCTGAGCCGTTCGTTGGTCAGCGCCAGCTGCGCGACGGATCCCACTGCGCGTACCAGTCCAGGATCCTCCACCTCGAGGGCCGGATCATGGACCAGGAGGGCAAGCACCTCGTCGCCCTGGCGGAGGGGCGTGGTGGCTCGTGCATCCGATCGCTCGTCAGTGCGGAAGGGACGGCCATCTGGATAGATGAAGCCATCGCCTCCGGGGGCCGGGAACGCCAGCTTCAACGTCGGATCACGCAAGAAGCGCGCGAGGAGCGACTGGAGGTCGCCGAGCGGGACACCGCGCCCGAGGGTCGTCGCCAGATCCGCGATCGAACCGCGCGCCAGGAGGGCGCGGCCGGCACCGATGAGGAACCCGGCCGGGAGGACCAGCTCGGTCAGGCGCAGGACCGGCGTCTGGAGCGCGACGCGGATCTCGTCGCGATTGATCGCTTCGGCCACGTGCCAGATGCCGATGATGACCAGGGCGGCCGGCATCGCCACGACCACCGGCGCGAGCACCCGACGATGCGCCGGCGTGGCGATGCTCCATCGACGCCAGAGGCGCCAGAGCGCGATGGCGGCCAGGATCGGTGCGCCCAGGAGGGCGATGCTGTTGATCACTCCGGCCACGTCGCTGTTGGGCCACAGGCCGATGACGTTGTGACGATTCCACCAGTCCGGCGGCTGCCAGAACAGCAGCCACACGGACGTCAGGCCGATGACCCATGCGTAGGCGAAGGCGACGAAGGTCCGGTCGAAGCGGCCGGCGAGCCGGCCGGTGGGGAAGGCGAGGGCCATGTGCCCCAGGACGATCTGATGTACGTTCTGCAGCAGGCGGTTGAGCGTGAGTCCGATGTCGGCTGGGATGTATCCGAGCACCCACGCCCCGCGTGTCGCGAGGTAGAGAAGGACGAGCTTCCACATCCAACCGCTCGGATCGCGGGCATAGACCACGAGCATCAACGCCACCCAGGACAGCGCGGGAAGGAGAATCCACGCCTGGTTGAAGGGTGTGACGAGCTCATGGCAGCAGGTCGGGAACAGGAACGGCCCGTAGCTGTGCCAGGCGGCCAGCAGGGCGCCCAACAAGCCGAGCCCGAGAAGCCTCCAGTGCCCGGGGGTCATGATCAGCATCGTCCCACTGCGGGCAAGTCGTGACGACAGGGATAACCCTCCAACCTCGTGCGTGGAATGGCGGGCATGCCCGCTCGTCGCCCGACGCGCCCAGTCCTAGCCTCCTGGCATGGCTGTCATCGCTTACGTCCGGCGCAGGGATGAATCCGACCTCGTCGACTGGCGTCTGGTCGCGGCCGGGATCAGAGTCGGGTTGGCCTGCGTCCTGATCCTCGCGCTCATGGTGGGGCTGATGGCCATCGCCGGCCTCGCGCTGCCTCCCCATCCGGCAGACGCGGTCCCAGAGCCTGGGCTTGTAGCTTGGCGAGCCGAGGCGGGCCACCACTCCATCTGAGGCTTCCGCGCTATCGCGGGTTGTTCGATGGTGCTGTCAGTCACGCTGAAAGGAGATCCATGGTCACATCGTCGAGCAGGACGTCTTCACAGCCAACGGGAAGACGCTCCATGGGCTTCCGTACACATTCAATGTCACCGTCCTCTTCGACCAGCAGACAGGCGAGTTTGCGCATGTGTACGCCAAGGGCGTGATCGCGCGCGCGCCTCTTCCCGGAGGCGACGTCTTCCTGACCGCCGGGCGTCGTCCATCGTCGAACAGCTCGACTGTTAGGTCGTTGCCGTGGTCGCGACAGGCCCGCCAGACCCTGAAATGTTCCAGCCGGGCCGCTCCTACTTCCTCAGCTTGGGTCGCATCGGTCCGGGTTCGAGCGAACTACTCATCCAGCCGTGTGCACCAAACTTCGAAGGTAGCCCGGAGCAGCTTCAACAGTTAGTCTTGGTCGCGCAAAAGTTGACGTCCGCGAGCCGGGAGCGCCCGCGCCAGATCATTCGATTCTTGCCGGGTGGCCGCTCGTGGCCGGCATCGCGGCCGTCGCCGTGATCGGCGCAGGAACCGTACTGCTTGTGCGGCGCCGTTGACTGGGCTGGAAGCCGAGGGATCATACCTTCGGTCTCGCGAACGCCATTCAGACCGGCACCCCGATCCGCCGACCCGACGTCCGCTCCAATCCTCCCCGCTGGTCGGCGACGCGCTAGGGGGCATGACGCCGCATCTCGGGAACACGGCAGGGGATGAGAGCCCTACTGGAGCCCTTATGGATCCTGTCTCATGCGTCTCATGCGTCTCTTGGATGTACTCCGTGAACGCGGCTGAGACGCATGAGACATTTCGTCAGGAATCCGGTATGCGGTACCAAGTCTCATCTTCAGGCCCGATCTGAGTTCGGATCGGGCCTTTTCGCTGCCCTTCACGACTTGTCTGAACCCTTATCTGGACCCTTATGCCGGTGAACCCAGGTCTCATCTTCAGGCTCGATCTGAGAATTGGGGCTTTTTCGTACTTCACGAAGAAGGCGAGTCCGAGCAACAGGTGGCTGTAGCGGCCCTAGGCGGCGAAGAGCAGGCGATAGATGACGTCGCCGGCCTCGGCTCGCCTCCCCAGATCTCACCGCGCAGGTGCCGGGCTCGCAGCGGCGAGTCGCGCAGGCCGTTGCACGCCCGGGCTTACGGCGCGCTTGGGGTGGCCGCGGTCCGCATTGCGGCGAGCAGCGGTGGCCGACTCACCCAGACTGCCTCCAGGCGTCATTCCGTTGGCCTCCGGCTCTACAATGTCCAGTGGGTAGGGCTCCAGGCCCATCGCCCGCCAACGCAGTCGCCCCACGCCCTGGCCGATCGTAGACTACCGCGCGCCGGCGGCCGTGGTCGCAAGCGAGACCGATGCCGACGACCGCCCATCCCGCACTTCCGACCGGCACCGTCACCTTCCTGTTCACGGACATCGAGGGCTCGACCCGCATCCTCCAGGCCTTGGGTGACCGCTACCGCGAAGTGCTCGCGCAGCATCACGAGCTCGTGCGTCAGGTCCTTGCTGAGCATGACGGGACCGAGGTCGGCACCGAGGGCGACGCGTTCTTCGCGGTCTTCGCCTCGGCCACCGATGCCGTCGCCGCCGCGGTCGCCGTCCAGCGCGGGCTGGCGACACACTCCTGGCCCGGTGGGGTAGTGGTGCGGGTCCGGATGGGACTGCACACCGGGGAGGGCCGGTTATCCGGCGACGACTACATCGGGCTCGATGTCCACCGCGCCGCCCGAATCGCGTCGGCCGGCCACGGCGGGCAGATCCTGATCTCCGCGCCCACGACCGGCCTCGTCAGCGCCTCGCTGCCCGACGGCGTAGCGCTGCGGGACCTCGGGATGCACCGCCTGAAGGACATCGAGCAGCCGGAGCATCTCTCGCAGCTCAGCGTCGCCGGCCTGCCGGCCCGATTCCCGTCGCTTCGGGCGCTCGACGTCCGGCCGACGAACCTCCCGTCGGCGATGACGAGCTTCATCGGTCGAGCAGCCGAAATCGCCGAGCTCCATCGGCTCTTGGGCCAGACGCGCCTGCTAACGCTCACCGGCCCGGGCGGCACAGGCAAGACCCGGCTGGCCCTCGAGGTCGCGCGCGGGGCGCTGGACGGGTTCGAGGACGGGGTCTACTTCGTGCCGCTCGACGCCGTCCGCGATCCGGGGCTCGTCGCCTCGGTGGTCGCGCAGGCGATCGGTGTGGCCGAGGGTGGCCGAGCCACGGACGAGGCGCTGCTCGACGAGCTGGCCGCCAAGCGGCTGCTGCTCGTGCTCGACAACTTCGAGCAGATCCTGCCCGCCGCCGAACTCGTCGAACGCCTGCTCGGATCCGGGCCTGACCTGCGGATCCTGGTGACCAGTCGGGTCCCGCTGCAGCTCTACGGCGAGCAGGAGTACGGGGTTGTGCCGCTCGCCCTCCCCGACCGGAGCTCGACGGCGTCGGCCGAGGCGCTCTCCCAGTACGAGGCGGTGGCGCTGTTCATCGACCGCGCGCGTGCCGTCAGCCCGCGGTTCGATGTGACGAACGCGAACGCGCCAGCCGTGGCCGAGATCTGCGTGCGCCTGGACGGGCTCCCACTCGCTATCGAGCTCGCGGCCGCGCGGGTGAAGCTCCTTCCGCCCGAGGCGATCCTCGCGCGCCTCGGGCAACGCCTCGACCTTCTGGCCAGCCAATCGCCGTCCGTGCCGCCCCGACAGCGGACGCTCCGCGGCGCGATTGACTGGAGCTGGGACCTGCTGGCCGAGATCGAGCAGCGGCTGTTCGAGCGGCTCGCCGTGTTCTCTGGCGGCTGGTCGCTACCGGCTGCCGAGGCGGTGTGCGCGCCGGCCGAGCTCGGCATCGACCTCCTCGACGGTCTCGCCGTGCTGCTGGACAACAGCCTCGTACGCCGGAGTCCGGACCTCGAGCCGCGGTTCATGATGCTCCAGACCGTGCAGGAATACGGTCGCGAGCGCCTCGCGGCCCGCGGTGACGCCGCGATCGTCGCCGGTCGCCACGCCGGCTGGGTCCGGGACCTGGTCCGGGGCGCCGAGCGCGACCTCGAGGGCGCCGACCCCGCGCGTGCCATGCGGAAGCTCGGAGAGGAGCAGGAGAACCTGCGGACGGCCCTGGCCTGGACGATCGAGACTGGTGAGCGCGCGACCGGTATCGGCATCGCGGCCGCCGCGTGGCGTTTCTGGCAGCTGCGCGGCCAGCTGCGCGAGGGCCGCGGCTGGCTCGACCAGTTGCTTGCATTGCCCGCCGAACAGGAGCGCGACGAGCTCCGCGCCCAAGCTCTGACCGCGGCCGGCGGGATCGCCTATTGGCAGGGCGATCGGGCGGCTCGCGAGTACTACGAGGAGGCGCTGGACATCCGACGCGCCATGGACGACCGGCCGGGGATCGCGGATGCACTGCAGAATCTCGCCTACACGGTGATGGCCGCCGACATGGACGAGGGGATGCGCGTCTTCCAGGAGAGCCTCGACCGCTACCGGGAGCTCGGCGACGAGCGCAACATCGCGAGCGTCCTCGGAGCGCTGGCATACGGCCGGATGATGACCGGGCGGCACGACGAAGCGCGACCCGCGTTCGAGGAGGCGCTCGAGCGAAACGCGGCCCTCGGCGTCGCCGGCCGGGCCAACGACAACCGCTTCGCACTGGGGCACCTCGATCGCCTTGCCGGTAACCTGACCGGCGCCGCCGCGAGGTACCGCGAAAGCCTGGGCGAGGCCCGCGCGATGGCCGATGCGGCCCGGACGCTCATGCAGCTCCGGGCGGTCGGACCGGTCGCCTTCGCCGCCGGTCGCCACGACGACGCGGTGCGGCTGGCCGGGGCCGTCGAACGGGCACGCGAGGAGCAGGGCGGCACGCTCTCGGTTCCGCTGCCGGGCATCACCGACCCAGTCGAGGACGTTCGGACCGCCGGGACGTTGAGCGAGGAGGCGATTGCCACGAACCTTACCGCCGGTCGGGAGATGGAGCTCGACGAAGCGGTCGACTTCGCGCTGTCACTCCTATCGGAGATTGAGCGCGGCGGCGGCTCACCGAGCTGAGGCTCGAGATCCGGCCGGCGCGATGACCCCCTGCCGGTCCGCCCAATCGGGCACCGTCCGGGAACCGCGACGCCAGATCCTGGGCGACCTCCACCGCGAGCCGCGTCTTGCCGCAGCCACCGGCGCCGGTGAACGTCACCACCCGGGCATCCGCGATCAGCTCGGCCGACTCGTCGTTGACCCTCGGGCCCACAATGGACGAGGAGGTGCTGGTGTGGGAGTAGCCGAGGAGATCCACGAGGCGAACAAGCGCTTTCAGGAGGCGATCCGGGCAGCCGACGCCAACTCAATGCCGTCTCTCTACACGAGCGATGCCAAGGTCCTGCCGCCAGGCGCGGATGCCGTCAGCGGCGGTGACGCGATCGAGCGGTACTGGCAGTCCTTCTTCGACCTGGGAATCGCCGGCGCTCAGCCGAAGACGGAGGAGGTGATCCCCATCGGCGAATACGCGCTCGAGACCGGCCAGTACTCGGTCTTCGGACAAGACGGCAGCGAGATCGATCGCGGCAAGATCATGGTGCTGTGGAAGAACGAGGGAGGAGCCTGGAAGATGCACCGTGACACCTGGAACAGCAGCCTTCCCTAGGGGCCGGGTCCTACGAGGGGATCCACGGGCCCGAGCGACGCGACGCCGTGTGACCACAGCCCCAGCGGCCCCTCAAGGCCGAGCTCCTGAGCCGAGCTGGATCTCCCTATGAACCCTTATTGATCCTGTCTCATGCGTCTCATGTGTCTCTTGGATGTACTGGGTGAACGCCGGTGAGACGTATGAGACGTTTCACTGGGAATCCGGTATGCGGTACCAATTCGCAGTTTCGGCCCGATCCACGCTCGGATCGGGCCTACCGTTTGCCTCCGCGCCGGCCGCGGTGCTCGTCATACCAGGGCACGGATCTCCGCCGTACGCCATTCGCCGTCGCTGACCTGGCGCGGTTCAGCCCGCGTATCGCCGACCCGGGACGCGTGGACGTGTCGGCCACACCGCGAGCCATCGACCGCCGTGTGGCGTCCTGAGTCCGTGCTCGGTGTCAGGCGGGATGAAGACGACGTCACCAGGACGTAGCTGAGCGACTCCGTGGGCTCCGTGCAGCTCCACCTCCCCCTCCAGGATGACGAACGCCTCAGCCTCCCCCGGGTGGAAGTGGGTGGCTACGCTCTCGTCCGGCTCAGCGGTCACCTCGCCGAAGGCCCACCGGTTACCGGTCTCACCCGCTGAGATCAGCTCGCGCAGCGTCGAATGTCGACCGGTTGTCACCTCGCCCTCGCCAGGACCCATGATGCGGATCCCGTCCAGCTCGCGCATGGCCGCATTCTTACGCCCTGACTCGTGCTTGTCACACCGGGGACCCGATTCCGCGAGACGCGTGACACCGGTCCGAAATGTGGATGTTGACAGTGACGCAGCCGGGGTCGTCGTCCCACTGCCCACTGAGGTTGGGGACGACCGATAACGCCGGTGGTCCATGGTCCTTATCTGAACCCTATCATCGCGAACCGTCAGCCACGCGGCCGGGGTGCCCGCTCGGCAGCCGCCGGCGCTATGAGTCCGAGCCGGATGCCGGCCAGGGCGATCTCTACACGACTATCGACACCCAACTTGTTCTTGATGTGCGCGACATGAACGCTTGCGGTCTTCTTGCTGATGAACAGCTCGTCCGCGATCTCACCGTCGGAACGGCCATCTGCCACGAGGGCAAGGACCTGGCGCTCACGGGCGCTCAGGAGGGGATCCCCGGTTCGTGTGGCCGCCGCCGTCCGAGCGCCGAGGTCGACGCCCTCGATGACCTTCCCGGCGTGCTCGAGGATCGCCACCAGGCTCGCTTTCTGCCCGGCATCCCAGGCCGACTCGAAGGTGGATCGTTCCAGGATCTTCCGAGCTTGCTCGATGAGCGCCGTGCGCGTTGCGACTCGGTCGGGATCCCAGTCCATCTCGGTGTCCCGCCTGGTCAGGTCGGCGGCGGCGAGGCAGGGTACCGCTTCTTCGACGCACCCAACGGCGACCAGCCACTCTGACATCACGTCCAGCACCCTCACCTGGTACCACCAATTCAGCTCTTCAGCCAACACGGCTGCCTCGGTGATTTGAGGACGCGAGGCATCCATCTCGGACGATGCGACGCCGGCTGAGGCGAGGCTGCAGAGCGCCACGACGACCTGCTCTCGATCGCCGACCCGGCGCGCGACTGCGACATTCTCCTCGAAGCATGCCCGCGCCCGATCGATATCGCCCTCCGTCAATGTCAGGCGGCCGAGGTGGCCGAGCGTCTTCGCCACGCCCCAGGCATCGTCTGCGCCCCGCGCCAGCGCAAGCGCCTCCTCGAACTGCTCGCGCCCGAGGCCCGGCGCGCGACGTCGATAGGCGAGGATACCGATTGGGACCATCAGCTCCACCAGTCGCTGCCGACCGGCGCCGATGCGTCGTGCGAGCTCCAGCCCTCGGTGCAGCGAGCGGTCGGCCGCGTCCAGCTCTCCACGGTAGATTCGGACCTCGCCCAGCATTGCGAGCGTCTCGCTCATGCCCGCCTCACTACCCGCGCGCTCATACTCGACCACCGCTTCCTCCAGGGCGCCAACCATCCGGTCCGCGGCGACGGCATGCGTCTGGGCCAAGCGCTGGAGTGCCTTTCCGCGCAGCTCAGCCGGCGCCGGACCTCCGAGCGCCAACCCGGTCTCCAGCCAGCGCCGGTTCTCAGACAGGCTCAGGTCTCCGCTGGCCAGCCAGAACCGGCGCTCCAGCGCGGCTGCCAGACGCAAGAGCCGCACGCCGTCCGAGCGGCTTAGCGCATGAGAGAGGCCAGCGCGGATGTTGTCCCGTTCCGCGACGACGCGACTGATCCAGCCCGCCTGGTCTTCTCCGCGCTCGTTTGCCTGCTCGGCCTCGGCGAACGCCATGAAGTGCGTCAGATGGCGATCTCGCAGCGCATCCAGGTCTGACGCGGACAGCTGACCGAGAGCGAACTCGCGTATCGGCTCGAGCATCCTGAAGCGCGGCTGGCCGCCCGTCTCGCTATCCACCTGGACGAGGCTGTGGTCGACCAGTCGACTGAGGGCCGGCAGGCTGTCGTCGCCCGTCCCTTGGCCGGCATCGGAGAGCACGTCGCTCGCGGCGGCCGGGCCGAAGCCGCCGATGAAGATGCCCAACCTGGCGAACGCGCGCCGCTCGGACGCCTCCAGCAGGTCATGGCTCCAGGCGATGGTGGCCGCCACGGTACGCTGG
>Ga0299913_10001118_pt1 | contig 19114 bp, 6 predicted proteins | sample RVTome_9_FD_201360 | JGI IMG/M metagenome (GOLD analysis project Ga0299913, IMG submission 201360) | Soil microbial communities from uranium-contaminated site in the Upper Colorado River Basin, Wyoming, United States - RVT155D38 (version 2) ... | reverse complement strand
TTCCGCAAGGTGGCTGCCACTATCTCTATCACCCTGACCCATACCGAGACATTGACCTCAACTAAGTCTGGCGGCCAAAGCTTCACCTGGACCGCCCCCAGCGTCACTACCGGCTGGTCTGGCTATTTCACCGGTGACGCCGCCAGCACCACAACCAGCACCAAAACTCTTACCTCCAGCACCACATCCGCCAACGGCAACTTAGTCGTAGACAGTAACGACCGTTCGGATAATGACGGCAGCAATCTAACGATTGCTCTCACGGCCGACGCCACCGCGCCGACGCTGACCTGGACAGCTCCTAGCACTAACGATCAGCAGGCTGCCAGTAGCTACAACTTCACCTGGACCAATGCTGATACCGGCTCTGGCGTGGCCAGCCGTACCGTGCAGAAGCAGACCGCTCCAGTATCGGGTGGCAATTGTGGTACGTTCACCAACAGCGGTAGCGCCACATCAAATGCCACTACTTCATTCAGCTACACAGGTATGGTAACCAGCACCTGTTATCGCATCGTGGTGGCCACTACTGACAACGTCGGTAACGTTGCCTCCAGCACCAGCCCCTCGATCTTAGTTGATACCAATGCCCCCACGGCTACGATTTCTGTTGATGCCGCCAATACCGACACTTATCGCGATGGCAACACGGTCTACTACCGTGGTGGCACAGCCGGCAACGTTAACATCACTGTCAGCGGCTCGGACGCCGTCAGCGGCTTCCAGGATCAGCGTTTCAACGCCATGGGCGGCACCACCACTGGTTGGAGTCCAACCGCGGCCAGTTCCTATACCACGACAAACCCTTACACTCTCAACTATGCCTGGGGGAGCACCTCAACCGGCAGTGCCACGCTAAGCGGTAATGTTCGCAATAATGCCGGTCTAACCGCCAATACCACCACCCTGACGCTGACCCGCGACTCGACCGCCCCAGGGCTAGGCTTCAACTACCCGGCCGGTCCGACCATTTATACACCAGATGCTTCCTTTACTGTTGATTTCAACATTACCGAGGCTGGTTCAGGCTTTGACCGTGCGGGTGCCGGCTGGAGCTTACAGCGCCAACGTGCGACGGTAAGCAACAACGTTTGCGGCAGCTATGCCAATGACGGCAGCCCCGTCACCGGCAAGACCGATGGCCTTGACCAGACCAGCGAGGAAACCGGCCTGGAGCCAGGTTATTGCTACAAGTGGGAACTATCCGCCACTGACAGCGTCGGTAATACGGCCAGCTTCTCCACAGTTACCACTGTCATCGTTGATGAGACTGATCCAACTGAGCCAGTCTTGAGCACCACCAGCACGGGTGCTTACGTTTCGGGCGGCACCGTCTTCGTGAACACCTCGGCTGGTGGCACCTTGGCACTGACGGCAACGTCTAGCGATCCAGAGACGGGCATCACCACTCTTAACTTTGGCGCTGTTACCACTGACGGTGGCTGGAGTCCGATTACCTCAGCGAATGTTGCGGCTACCGCCAGCGCCGCCACCAAGACGTATACCTGGACGACTGGCGCCTCGGCAGCGGATTTGACCGTCAGTGCCTCGAATAACGCTGGTGTTACCTCCGCTCCGTTGGGTGTAACCTTTGAGCCAGACAATAGCAATCCGATGGTGACCCCTATTGGCCGCTATCGAGGACAATTGCTGGCCGCTAACCCAGTTAATTATTGGCGGCTGGGTGAGGCATCGGACACGACCGCCACCGACATCGGTAGTGCCGCCGTTGACGGCACCTACACGAACGGCGTCACGCTTGGTGCTTCCGGTCTGCTGCTCAATGATTCGGACAAGGCGGCAACCTTTGACGGTGTTGATGACTGGGTCTCCGTGCCTGCCATGCCAGCCATCAGCGGCGCCATCACCCTTTCCGGCTGGGTGTCGACGGCTGACAACAAGAATGAATACGTCCTCGCCCGCGGCTCCCAGGCCTACATCCGCCGCGTTACTTCCTTGAACCGCTTCGTCTTCTCCTGGCTAGACTCAGGCGCCGTGCAGCGCACACTTAATAGCGCCGTGGATGCAGCTCCCGCCGATGGGCAGACGCACTTCGTGGTCGCCACCCACGACGGCAGTACGGCCAGCATCTACGTCGATGGCGTCCTTTCCAACTCCATCTCCGGCCAGAGCCTTCAGACGATACCATCTGGCACCTGGGGCATTGGTTCCAATAATACCGGCTCAGCCGACCTTTGGAACGGTAAGATCGATGATGTCGCCATCTTTGATCAAGCTCTGAGCGCCAGTGTAATCAAGAGCCTTTACGCCTATGGCAGCAGCTCGATCCAAGCATCAGCTAATTACGACGTGGCCTGGACTGGAGAAGACGAGCAGTCAGGTATTCTCTCTTACAGCGTTCAGCGTCAGCGTGGCCCCGTAGTCACGGCCGGCACCTGCGCGGGTGTCACCTACAGCAACGATGGCTCAGCTACTGTGACGAGCAATGAAACACTCAGCGGCTCAGGGCTGAGCGACGGCTACTGCTACCGTTGGGCCATCACCGCCACTGACTATGTCGGCCACACCAGCTCGACTGCCACGTCTGCTGTCATCTTGATCGATACGACTGCGCCAACGGCTACGATTACTTATAGTCATGCTAATAGCGCCACCGAATCGCCGTTTGTGCGTGGTGATCTGACCATTACAGCTACATTTGACGAGCCGGTTGCGGCTGCACCTTTGCTGACGATTGAGCGCAATGGCTCAGATGTAGTCACTGACCAAGCCATGACCGCCACCGGCAACCCGCTGGCTTATACATATCTCTACACCATTGATGACGATGGTGACTACGACCTGTTCTTGGCTGCCGCTGACGTGGTGGGTAACAACACGTCAGCAACTGTCGTGGATAGCTTTGAGGTCATTCAGCAAGAGCAGACCATCACTTTTGCCGCGCTGGCAGACAAGACTTATGGTGATGCCGACTTCACCGTCAGTGCCACAGCTTCATCTGGCTTGACGGTAGAGTTTGCCGCCAGCGGCGATTGCAGCATCGATGTGGATCTCGTGACCGTCACCGGCGCCGGCGATTGTACTGTCACCGCCAGCCAAGACGGTAATGATGAATACCTAGCCGCTCCTGACGTCGATCGCACCTTCAATATCGACAAGGCAACCTTGACGGTAACTGCCGATGACGACACTCGTGCATACGGCGCATCCGACCCCGCCTTCAGTGCTACTATCACCGACTTTGTAAATGGTGAAGATCTTAATACGTCTGGCGTCACTGGCACGGCTTCGTTCAACACCAATGCCACCGCAGCCAGTGGCGTAGGCACATACACTATTACGCCAAGCACCGGCAGCCTGGCTGCAGACAATTATGACTTCACCTTTGCCCCCGGCGATCTGACTATTACCGCCCGCCCGATCACCGCCACTGCCGCGGCTAAGGCTAAGGTTTACGGCGATGCCGATCCGGCACTGACCTACAGCGTCACCAGCGGCTCTCTTGTCAACGGCGATACTTTCGCAGGCTCCCTAACCCGTGTTGCTGGCGAATCGATCGGCACTTATGCAATCAACGTTGGTAGCTTGTCGTTGAGCGCCAACTACGATCTGACCTACCAGAGCGCGCTGCTGACCATTTCGCAGCGACCGCTGACAGTCAACGTTGATAATAAGTCTCGCCCGTACGGTCAGGCCAACCCGACGCTGACTGGCTCTATCACCGGCGCCGCTTCAGGTGATACTATTACTGCCACCTACTCCACTACTGCCACCCCCGCCAGTCCGGCTGGGACATATCCAATTACAGCCACGGCCTCCTCGACCCCGGCAAATGTCATCGACAACTACACGGTCACGATCAATCCGGGCACCTTAACGGTTGGCAAGTCGGATCAGACCATCACCTTTGGCGCTTTGGCTAATAAGACATACGGCGACCCGCAGTTCACTATTTCCGCCACTGCCAGCTCGGGCCTAGCCGTCAGCTTCAATGCTTCTGGCGATTGTGGCGTGTCGATGATCAACAAGGTGACCATCACCGGCGCCGGTAGCTGCACCATTACCGCCACGCAGGCTGGTAACGCCGACTGGAATGCAGCGCCTAGCGTGCCGCAAACGTTCACCATTGCCAAGGCGACGCCGGTCATTACCTGGGCTGCTCCGGCGCCAATTCAGTACGGCACCGTCCTAAATGGCGGCCAGCTTAATGCCACCACCACAACAACGGGTACATTCACCTACACGCCGCCAGCCGGTACTCTGCTCGAGGCTGGCACTCACACATTGTCGGTTACCTTCGTGCCAACCAATACCGACGACTACAATGGCAACAACAAGTCAGTCAGTATCGACGTTACGCTGGCTTCACCGCCGGTTGAGTCTGGCCTACGCAACTGGACATTCGAAGATGATATTGCCCGCTTCGATAATGGCGCGGTGGTCGTGACTGACCCGACTGCTCCGTCTGGTGATGATCATGTCCTTAAGCTGAGCAGTACGTCGGGCCAAAAGACAGCCGCTTCAGAGCATGTCACCGTCATTCCTGGCGATGAAGTGCGCGTCTGGGGCGACTGGCGCCTATCCGGGCATGGTACTCGCCTACGCCTGTGCTTCGACGTCGGCGGCTGCACCTCGAGCGCCACCGTCGGTAGCCTAACTGGTTCGACTGTTTACAGCATCGACTGGATCACCTTCGAACTGGCCACCAATGCGCCTGCCAATTCTACCGAGGCCTGGCTGGAGTGGACAGTCGGTTCCGACTCCTACTCGGATGGTTTCAGCTGGAGCGTTCTAGCTGACGATGACACCAGCAATACCATCGTTGATGTCAACGCGCTCATCACCGTTAACGCTCCGGCTATGGTTGACTTCGGCGTAGGTCTACCGACCGACGTTCTCGATCAGAGCTTCAGCGTAAACGTCATCACCAACAACGAAACCGGCTACGATCTCGAAGTCACAGGTACCGACATGAATGGCCCGAGCGAGGATATCACGATCAATTCGATGTCGATCAGTGCTAACGGCGGCCCATATAATGCCTTTGCTGGCGAGGGGACGGCCCTCCCCGTGGGCTCTGAATCAGTCAGCACCAGTGAAGCTGGCGTCGATCATCCGGTTGCCGCCCGTCTGACCCTGCCGTTCGTCGGCTCGGGTCTATATCAGGGCACCCTGGTCTTCACGGCAACCACTAACTAATTCTCCCGTCTTTGGCCCCCGTTTGTTCCTTCGGCCAGGCGAACGAAATTAGCCGCCTTCACAGGCATAATTTGACCACTATCTAGCTGGCAAATTATGGTTGCGGTAGTCATTGAACTTCCCCTTCATTGTTGAGAGAACATGAATCTGACTTATTCGCGCCTCGCCTCTCCGCACTCTCCGCCGTCAAGCATGAACAAAGTGTCTGCTTTGACGGCGACGCCGCGCCTTCTGATGCGCGGTGCGATGATGCTTGTATTGGGACTGCTGCTATCTCTGGGCATCTTTGCCGCCGGCGCACTCGCCTCACAAGACTCGCCGCTGAGCCTTATTGCGCCTGACTCGGTAGCCGCCTGTGGCGCCACAGGTCTGGATGGGGTGATGGAAAAGTGGATGGGAGATAATGAATATGGTGAAGCCGATGCCCTGAGCGGCTATAGCAATACGTCTGTCCGCGTGAGTATTACTGTCTGCGAGGGCGACTCGATCTGGTCGTTACCTTACAAATACCAAGGCTTTGGCGAAACTTCCAGTGCCGTTGAATGGGATTATATGGGCAACGATGCTTCGCCTACCGCCTGTGAATTCAGCGCCAACAGCCGCACGAGCTATCGTGGCTACCTCTTCACCGCTCAGGCAGTCGCCACCAGCGCCACTGCCTGCGATGAGGGGCCAGAAGTTTCGAAGCGCCTGCCAACCACTTATGACCAAGGCCTAAATGGCGGCATCTTTAAAGTAGTGTCTTGTACGAACTACGCAACACCCTTTGCTGGCTATGTCAATCAAGACAAGCCCACCAGCAGCTGCGACAGCTCGTCGCCGGGGGCGGGCATTGATCTTGGGGAAATCTTCTATGATACTGTGGCGCCCACCGCACCAACATGGAGTACCTCTTCTAATGCCAACACATTCAGAAACGGCAATACCCTCTTCTTCCGTCCTCTACCAAACAGTTTCGATATTACTCTGAGTCATACCGAAGAGCCGACTAGCACCACTTCTGGCGGCGGCAGTTATAGCTGGGCAGCTCTAGGCAGCACCACTGGCTGGACGTATACGCCTGGCGATGTGCTCAGCAGCACCACGAGCACTAAGACATTTAGCACGACTTCGACCGCTGTGAGCACGACAGTTTCTCTAGATAGCAACGACCGCGCCAGCAACGACGGTGCTAATCTAACTATTACACTTACACGTGATGCCACCCCGGTCGTGGTTGATTTTTCCGCGCCGAATGAAAACACCAAAACCAACACGACAGACACCACTCCCACCTTCACTTGGACCGAAACTGACGGAACAGGATCCGGCATCGCGACTCAAGTCGGTACGATCCAGACTGCGCCCATCACCAGTCCTAATGTTTGTTCGACCACCTGGACCGATACGGCTGAAACGGTCGATAGTCCGACGACCACTTATACCTCCGGCACTCTCGCCGCCGGCGCCTGCTATCGCTTGAAGCTAGTCACCGTCGACAATGTCGGCGTGCTGGCCACCCGCCTGTCGGGCTCTTATTTGCTCGACACATCAAACCCCGCAGCCCCGACAGTGACAGACAACACCGCTAGTTTGACAACCGCCTCACGTAATGGCGATACCATTTACTTCAACAATAATGTCGCCGGCAGCGTTATCTTGACCGCCACTGCCGTGGACGACGAATCTGGTATTTTGAACCACACCTTCCAGCCGCCAAGCGGCAACGTCACCGTGGGCGGTAATCCTGCCGACTACACATATAATTGGGCCATCGATCAGGAGGCCTTTGACCTGCCTATTTATGCCACTAACAATATCGCCCTGACTTCAGACACGACGGTCATTCATTTTGTACCCAAGCTCGAGCAGACCATCACCTTTGCTGCGCTGGCCGACAAGGCTTATGGTGATGCCGCCTTCACCGTTAGTGCTACGGCCTCTTCGGGGTTGAGCGTGACATTTACCGCGAACGGCGACTGTTCCCTAGACGGCACTCAAGTCACGATCACCGGCGCTGGCAGCTGTACAATCACCGCCATGCAGGCTGGCTCGGATGACTTCCTGGCAGCAGCCGATGTGGAGCGCACCTTTACCATCAGCAAGGGAACGCCACTTATCACCTGGCCTGATCCTGCGTCAATTAATTACGGAACAGTTTTGAGTGCCACGCAACTCAATGCTTCAACTCCCGTTGCCGGAATTTTCACCTACGCTCCCGAGGCGGGGACCTTACTTCCAGCTGGTACTCATACGCTATCAACCAGCTTTGTGCCGACCGACACGGATAACTATAACAGCGCCAACGACGAGGCAGAAATTGAAGTCATCTTTGTCTATCCGCCGCTCGAGATCGGTGCGCGCAATTGGACCTTTATTGACGACATTACCCACTTTGATACTGGCGTTGTAGTCGTCTCTGATCCGACCGCTCCGTCAGGTGACGGCAAGGTAGCCTTGCTAAACAGCGGCTCTGGCGAAGAGACTGTCGCTTCTGAGCATGTCGCCATCGTCGATGGTGAGGAAGTTCGCGTCTGGGGCTACTGGCGACTATCGGGCCACGGTGCCAACTTGCAGCTTTGCTTTGATGTTGGCGGCTGCACAACTAACGAGCTCATCGGTGATCTAGGCGGCTCTACTGTTTACAGTATTGATTGGATCACGTTTGAGGTAAGCTCCATTGTGCCGACCGGCGCCAGTGAGGCATGGTTGGAGTGGACGGTGGCTTCTGACTCATACGCCGACGGATTCAGCTGGAATATATTGGCCGATGGAGATAGCGGTAATACGATTGTGGACGTCAATCCTGTCATTTCGATCACGGCGCCAGCAATGATTGACTTTGGTGTCGGCGTGCCGGGAGATGCTCTTGATCATGAAGATTTCATCGTCAACGTTGTCACTAACCATGAGACTGGTTATGACCTGACGGTAGCTGGCGTCAACTTGGATGGCAACACCGAAACGATCAATATTAGTCAGATGCAGATCGGCCTCGCCAATGGAGCTCTGGCCGCATTTACGAGCGAGAACACAGATCTGTCATTGACGAGTACCACCACGCGCACTGATGCAGCGGGCGATGACCATGCGCTCGATGCGCGCCTGACATTGCCGTTTGTAAACTCCGGTCTTTATCAAGGTACCTTAACCTTCACGGCGACCACCCACTAAGCGTCCAGTATTGCCACAAAAGGCAGTGCCGTATTGACAGCGCGCAGGAGACATTGCATAACAAGGTCATGACTACTATGCCATTTACCCGCTTCCGCGCCAACCAGCGCACTCAGAAATTTGTCCTTGGTGGCCTGCTGGTCATCATCGCCCTGTTATTGGGCTTGATGGCCTTCCGCCACCTTGCTTCGCCGGCTCGCGATCTTGATGCGGCCGCCGACGCAATTGCCGCGGCTGGCGGCTTCACTGTCGAAGGGGTGCAGCGAACCAACTACACGGGCCCCGAAGTAGTGCAGGGTCAGACTACTACCTTTGGCGCCTCATACGCCGCTCCTGATAAGATGACGTATAACATCAAGATCCCAATGAGCAATGCAGAAGGAGAGATTCGCGAGTTCGACTTCAATTCGATCACAATCGGTGATAAGCATTATGTCTTCGAGAGCTTTCCCGGCGCTGCCGAAGGATATGTCGAGCGCGAAGCCCCGTTGGGACAGGGCATGGATTTGGAGTCGGCAATTCTATTGCCGCAGTTCCTGCGCAATGCTTACGATCTGACCTATCTTGCCAAGGACGGCGAGCTCGATGGAGAGCCTGCTATTATTATCACTGGCTACGGCGATGCGCGCGATTACCCCGGCGTTATCTTCCACGACTTCCTGTATCAGACTGCTCTGCGGGTTCCCTTCGTAGTCTGGCTCAATCCTGATACAAAATTGCCCTTGTACATGGAATTGGCGCCACGTCAGTGGCCGCCAGTTGTGGTCGGCCAACGTCTGGCATATGAGCTTGAGTTGACCTTTACCAACTTTGGCCCAGGCGAACAGGTAGAACCTTCTCCGATTGTTTCGCCGGCGACCGAGATTATACCCGGCTCGTAAGCGGAGTTCGCTCAGCAGAGCGGATGATTCGATAGCGATTCAAGGGTGTAGGCAGGTGCAGACTGCCTCCGGGAAACGTCGCTGTATTGGAACGAAATCAACCGCTTTTGCCAAGTTTAATATCCGCCTGGCCATCCTGCCCGTATGATTACCCGGATTGACATTGTATCGCTTGGCCCGCACATTGCGAGTTAGGCTGCATTAGTACATAAGAACTATGGTAGGGGCCCCAGGACTTGGTGGACAGCTTGTCGAGAATCAACTCACGGTGGCGATTGCGAAGCCCTTCAGGACGCAATCTATTGCTGCCTGTCTTGTTTGCCTTATTCGCTTTTGTCGCACTCGCCTACACCCCCACTCAGACCGGCACACCGCTTGATCAGTTGACCCCCTCATCGGCTGCTGCGTGTGGCTTTGCTACCTTCAATGCCAAGCTCGACGATGCGCATGGTACTAACGACACGAACTATGCCGCGACAGGAGCCGTCAACGGCTACGCCGGTGCTCGAGTCCGTGTCTTTATTACTCAGGCCAGCGCCTCTGGCGGCGGCCAGTGGTGTAACACCTATAAGTATAATGCGCTCAGCGAGAATAGCACCAGCGCCACGCAGTGGACTTATATGGGTTCCGATGCGGGTGATACGACTGGTGCTTGCGACTACATCGCCAATAGCCGCACCAGCCATCGTGGTTACTTCTTCCGCGGCACAGGTGCCAACTGTGCAGGCGGCACCACGTACGCTAATACTTATGACCCGCCCAGCTACGGCGAGGGCAATAACGGCGGTTGGATTCGTAATCTGTCGTGCACCACCTATGCGGCGCCTTACTCTGCCTGGTCCACCACCGGCTCTGCTCAGAAGCCACACGCCGGCTGCCAGGGCACCACGGTAGGCTTTGAACCTAACGCCATGGCCAGCGGTATCTTCATCGACACGGTTGCACCCACGGCACCAACCTGGACTGAATCAAGTGCCACCAGCCACAAGAGCGGTAATACGCTTTACTTCCGCAAGGTGGCGGCTACGATCTCCATTACGTTGACTCACACCGAAACAGCTACCAGCACCAAATCTGGTTCAGATAGTTTTTCCTGGGGCACGCCCAGCGTCACCACCGGTTGGTCCGGCTACTTTGTTGGCGATGTTGCTAGCACGACAACCAGCACCAAGACTATTACCTCCAGCACCAGCTCAGCCAACATGACTTGGCAAACTGACAGCAACGACCGTTCTGACAACGACGGCACCAATCTGACCATTACTTTCACCGCTGACGCAACGACCCCGACGCTGACCTGGACTGCACCTAGCGCCAATGATCAGCAGGCTGCCAGCAGCTTTAACTTCACCTGGACCAACGCCGATACCGGCTCTGGTGTCGCCAGCCGCACCGTGCAGAAGCAGACCGCTCCGGTCAGCGCCGGCAACTGCGGCACCTTTACTAACAGCGGTACGGCTGCCTCAAACGCCACCACCGCGTTCAATTACACCGGCATGGTGACCAACACCTGTTATCGCATCGTGGTGGCCACCACTGATAACGTTGGCAATGCCGCTTCCAGCACCAGCCCCTCGATCCTGGTTGACACTAATGCGCCAACTGCCATTTTATCGGGTCCGGGAGCTAATCCCGATGCCTGGCGCGATGGCAGCACCATCTACTATCGTGGCGGCGTTGCCGGCAGCATGGATCTCACCGTTACCGGCAGCGATGCCGTCAGCGGCTTCCAGGATCAGCGGTTCAATGCCATGGGCGGCACCACCACTGGTTGGACCCCAACTGCCGCCACCGCCTACACCACCACTAATCCTTATACGGTCAATTATGCCTGGGGTAGCACCTCCACTGGCTCCGCCACGATCAATGCCACGGTTCGCAACAACGCTGGACTAACTGCTAACGCCACGACCGTTAGCTTGACTCGTGACTCCACTGCCCCCGCATTGGGCTTCAACTATCCGGCCGGTCCGACCATTTATACGTCGGATTTAACATTCACCGTTGACTTCAACGTCACAGAATCAGGCTCTGGGCTCGAACGCTTTAGCGCCGGCTGGTCTCTGCAGCGACAGCGAGCCGTTGTTAGCGAAAACAGCTGCGGCAGCTACAGCAACGACGGTAGCCCCGTCACCGGACAAACAGAAGGCCTGGACCAGGTTAGCGAACAAACCGACCTGGAATCTGGTTATTGCTACAAGTGGGAACTATCCGCCACAGACAACGTCGGCAACACCACCAGCTTCTCCACCGCAACGACCGTCATTGTCGATGAGACCGGTCCAGCTGAACCAGTCTTGAGTACCACCAGCACTGGCGCCTATGTCAGCGACGGTACCGTCTTTGTCAACTCCTCCGCTGGTGGCACCCTGGCGCTGACGGCTACGTCTGCCGATCCGGAAACTGGCATTACCACCATCAACTTTGGTGCCGTTACTACCGCTGGTGGCTGGAGCCCGATTACCTCAGCTAACGTTGCTGCTACCGCCGGCGCCGCCACTAAGACGTATACTTGGACTACTGGGGCTTCGGCAGCAGATCTAACTGTCAGTGCCAGCAGCGGCGCCGGCATTACTTCTTCTGACTTGAACGTAACCTTTACGCCAGACAACGACAACCCAACGGTGTCTCTAATTGGCCGCTATCAAGGGCAATTACTGACAGCCAATCCTGTTAATTATTGGCGACTGGGCGAGACATCAGATACGACCGCCATCGATATTGGTAGCGCAGCTGCCGATGGCACCTACACGAACGGCGTTACGCTTGGCGCTTCCGGCCTGCTGCTCAATGATCCAGACAAGGCGGCAACATTTGACGGCGTTAACGACTGGGTCTCCGTACCTGCCGTGCCAGCCATCAGCGGCTCCATCACCCTTTCTGCTTGGGCATCAACATCCGACAACAAGAATGAATACGTCCTCGCCCGCGGTTCCCAGGCTTACATTCGCCGCGTCACTTCGCTGAATCGCTTTGTCTTCTCCTGGTTAGACTCCGGCGCCGTACAACGAACACTTAATAGTGCCGTGGATGCAGCTCCCGCCGATGGACTGCCTCATTTTGTAGTCGCCACCCACGATGGGAGCACGGTTAATATTTATGTCGACGGCGTTCTGTCGAACTCGCTTTCCGGACAAAGTCTTCAGGCGGTACCATCTGGCACCTGGGGTATTGGCTCCAACAATACCGGGTCGGCAGACCTCTGGCATGGACAGATTGATGATGTTGCTATCTTTGATCAAGCCTTGAACGCCAGCACAATCAAAACTTTGTATGCGTTTGGCAGCAGCTCGATCCAGGCATCAGCCAGTTACGATGTAGCCTGGACCGGAGCAGACGAGCAGTCGGGGATCCTTTCTTACAGCGTTCAACGTCAGCGTGGCCCCGCAGTCACGGCCGGTAGCTGCACGGGCGTTACCTACACCAACGATGGTTCAGCTACTGTAACGGGCAATGAAGTCCTCAGTGGCGCAGGACTGAGCGATGGCTACTGCTATCGCTGGACTATCATTGCCACCGACTATGTTGGTCACAGCAGCTCGACTGCTACGACTTCCCCTATCCTAATTGACGCCAGTGCTCCAGTCGCGGCCGGTGCCCCATCCACCAGTCCGACTGGCTTCACCAGCTCAACTTCGGTGACGATTACGGCAGGGACTAGCGCCAGCGATCCGCACTCAGGGGTGACCAGCCAGGCGTTCTATCGCCAGACCGCCGCTATGACCAACGGCGTCTGTGGCAGCTATGGGACAGAGATATTAGTTACCTCTCCCAACGCCGTCGTTAGCGGCAACTGCTATACCTACTTTACGCGCGCCACCAACGGCGCTGGTGATACTACTGACTCGGCTAGCTCAGCTGCCGTTAAAGTTGACACTTCAGGCCCGGTCGCTGCCGGCGCGCCAAGCACCAGTCCGACTGGTTTTACCGGCTCAACTTCGGTGACGATTAGTGCCGGTACGGCTGCCTCAGATCCGCAGTCGGGCGTCACGGAGACATTCTATCGTCAGGCCGCCACCCTCAGCGGCTCTTCTTGTGGCAGCTACGGCTCACCTGTGCTCGTGACCTCTCCTGACACCGTCGATGGCGGTAACTGCTATATCTACTTCACACGCGCCACTAACGGCACTGGTGCCACGGCTGACTCAACTAGCTCAGCTGCTGTCAAGGTCGATACTACTGCCCCGGCCATTACTTGGAACACACCATCGGCTGCCGCTTATAATACTAGTGGCACTATCACCCCTGTCTGGACGGTCACTGACGCCGGGACGGGCGTCGCCGATGCCGGCATTGTTACCCGTCAATACACTAGCTTAGCTGATGATAGTTGCGGAGGTTCCTGGACTGACGATGCAGTTCAAACCAATGACAATGCAACTTCCCTTACTACCGCTCGTTGTTATCGTTGGAGCTTTACAACGGCACCGACTGATAACGCAGGCAATGAGACCGCTAGCAATTTGACTAGTGACATTATCAAGGTCGATATGACTGCACCCACCGCTGCCGGTGCGCCGACAACTTCTCCGACCGGCCTTACCAACTCAACATCGGTGACGATTACGGCTGGCGCTAGCGCCGGTGATGCACAAACAGGTGTTACTGAAACGTTCTATCGTCAGACAGCAACGCTGACAGACGGCGAATGCGGTAGCTACGGCTCGCCTGTGCTTGTTACTTCTCCCAATACCGTTGCTGGTGACAATTGCTATACTTACTTCACGCGCGCCACCAACGGCGCCGGCGAAAGCAGTGACTCAGACAGCTCTGCTGTTGTCGAGGTTGATACGACTGCGCCAGCAGCAAGCGAGCCAACCCTGACCGCAGCCTCCGACAGCGGCATGGCGGATGATGATGGCATTACTAATGATGCCACGCCTACCTTTGTGGGCACCGCCGAGCCAGGCATAACAGTTACTCTTCATCTGACGGGAAATAACCCAAGCAATTCTACGACAGACAGCGACGTAGCCGACAGTAATGGCGACTGGTCCATCACCGTCGATGAGCTCGAAGACGATCAGTATCAAGTTTGGGTTACCGCCGTTGACCTGGCTGATAATACTACCACCAGTGATGAAATCACGGTCATCATTGACACCACGCCACCGACTGCGCCGGGACAGCCAACGCTGGATGCGGGCTCTGACAATGGCATGGCCGATGATGATGGCCTTACCAATGACACCACACCTACGTTCACCGGGGCTGGACAAAATGGCACAATCGTACACCTGTACGAGGCCAGTACCTCTTTGGGTAGTGACGTTGCGGCTGATGATAGCTGGTCGATCACCAGCAGTAGCTTGAGCGATGGCTCGCATAGCATTTTTGCTCGTGCTTCAGACTTGGCCGGCAATGAAAGTATCGATTCGGCTGCTACGGCGATCATTATCGACACCGTCTCACCCACATCGTCCCTGTCGGCGCTGAATGAACGCCAGAGTTCGCTACTCTTCCCGGTCAGCTATAACGCCTCGGATGCAGACAGTGCAATCTGGAACGTGCGTCTGTACTTTACATCCATCACCGGCACTGCCATCGGCGACTACACGCAATTCGGTCCTGGCTTCACCAGTAGTCCGATGGACTTCACCGCTCCTGCCGATGGACGATACTATCTATATAGTCGTGCTGTGGATGCTGCCGGCAATATTGAGTCGAACCCAGCCACTTACGATACCACCACTTTCGTGCGTAGCCGCGATCGCAGTGCCTCAACAGTCATCTGGACCTTCTCAGACAACGACACCCATTGGGACGTAGGGCCAACGATCGAAGAGGACACGACTGCGCCTTCTGGAGACGATAGTGTCCTATCGCTAGCCAGCGGAAATTCCGAATCAGAGGCCATGCTGGTAACACCTGGATCTTCACTGACGGTCAGTGGCTCATGGAGCCTGGACGGCTATGGCGCCACCCTCGAGCTCTGCTACATTGGTGGCGCCTGCACGATCGAGGCAGAAATTGGCGATATTGACGTCAGTACCGTGCAAACTATCGGCTGGACTGACTACGCGTTTAGTGTCACCGTCGATGATGCTGCATCTGAAGCATATTTGAAGCTGACCGTGGCGGGCGGCGAAGTGTTAATTGATACGGTTGCCTGGGAAACAGAAGCCACCAGCGAAGCGAGAATCTTTGTGGAGGGCTCAATTTCCGTTAGTGCACCTGCGCTGATTGATTTAGGGGAGGGCATTCCTGGCGACTTGGCTGAAGAGATTTACGACATCACTGTCATCAGTAATAGTTCCGCCTACACGCTAGATCTGGCCGCCAGTGACTTAGTTACCGTTGAGGCGGACGATATTCCGGCCACCTCTCTACAGTTCCGCGAAGGCGCCGGGTCATTTGTGTCGCCTATCGCCGCCGACGAGCGATTGACGCTGGTTGATTCGCAAACTCCGTCAGCTCCCGAGGGGACGACGCATGAAGTCACCACCCGTCTTCTGCTGCCGTTTACTGCGGCCGGGCTCTACGAAGGCACCCTGACCTTCTACATCGAAGTGAATTAGTCATGATGGCCTTTGACAAAACCACCACGCGCCGACACTCTTGGCTAGAACGAACTAGCTTGGTTCGGTTGTTTGTATTTGCGGAGCGACGCGTGCTTTCAAGACAATTTTATCCACATCGTCTGCCTCGTTCCGATCGAGGCCCTGGTCTTCGACGCGCTTGGCTGCTAACGGTCGCATTGTCACTTCTTTTCAGCACCCTGGGGGCGCCGGTTTTGGCACAGCAATCAGTACCTGCGCCTGTTACGTATAGTCATGCCAACACTGCCACAGCCTCGCCGTTCACGGCTGGTGCTTTGGACATTAAGATTCGCTTTCCAACTGCGCCAACTACTGCGCCAACGATCAGCATCAATCAGTCAGGATCCAGTGATGTAATCGACCAGGCCATGACGGCTACTGATAGCCCAGAAGTGTGGTCGTATCAATATACCATTCAAAACGACGATGAAGCAGCTTATCTCGATGGCGTGGCGCGCCTAACAGCACGAGTTGCCCCGGCCGACGAAGAGAGCGCCGAGATGGTTGTCAGTGATCGCTTCTTTATTCGCACCAAGTCGCCGACGTCGCCGACGTTATCACTCCTGGCCGGCGTTGATGGTGGCACATCCGATAGCGACCTTATCATCAACAACAATCAGCCCACCATTATCGGCACCCTGCCGGGCATGGGTCAGCGGCGTGATGTGACGCGCAAGCAAGCGCCTCTAGCAGATCCGCAAAGCCCTGCCACATTGACTGATGCCGGCCTGATCGTGGATGGTGACGATGCCACCTTCGGAGTCGTAACTCCTGAAGCTGGTAGCCCTAATCTGATCCTTGATCTGGCACAGTCATGGCTCATCCATAGTCTGTCATTACGAACCTCCGGCGCCGACGGTCAAGTAGGCGCTGTGCGCATTGCCATTGATGGTTCGCCCACCGGCGCTGATGACAACTGGATTAATATCTACGAGGATGCCGCACCTCAATCTGAAGGGGTAGCTCGCGAACTACTAGTCAGCAATCAGGGCCCGTGGCGCTACCTGCGCTTGCGCGTCATCGATCGCGAAGAGGCTATGCGCTTCTATGACTTGCAGGTATTAGGAACCGAGCTCGGCCAGGTACAACTATTCGTGGATGATGCCGCGGCGGGCGAGGCAACATCGGTGGGAGATGGCACCTGGTCCATTACCACTGATAACTTGAGCGAGGGGAGTCACACCCTCACGGCTCGAGTGGAAGATCAGGCAGGCAATACGTCGAGTCTTAGCGATGGCCTGAAGATTACTATTGATCGCACGTCACCGACCTCGAGCGTGGGCCAATTACCTGAAACGAGTATGGTTGATGAAGTTAGCATTGCTTTTGACGCTTCGGATGCGCTGAGCTCCGTTGGTATTACCAAGCTGTTCTTCAGCACTGATGCATCGCTACCGCTTGACCGATACACCCAGTTCGGCCCAGGCTTTGATGCCTCTCCTATCCCCTTCACCGCTCCAGACGACGGTACATATTACTTCTACACTCTTGCTTCGGACGTAGCGGGCAACCTGGAAGCACTCCCTGCCGAAGCCGATGCCAGTATCGTTATCAATGCGATTCCAGATGAAACGCCGCAGCCGAGCATTCCGCCAGAGATCGACGACGAACAGCTAAGCGAGGTCGAGGACGATTCGGCACCAGAGGGCGCTCAAATCTTGCGCCTGAGCGAGGGCGAGGTTGATCTCGCACCGGTATCTGTTAATCCAGGCGCTCTCGTCAGTGTCACAGGCTTCTGGAGACTAGAAGGTCACGGTAGCGAGCTGCAGTTATGCTTCGATAATGGCGACTGCGTCGACGACGCTCGTCTGGGCCGCCTGGATGGGACCGCTGAAATCGATACAGAGTGGCGTGAGTTCGCCTTGCAGGCCGTCGCCCCGGAAAACGCCACCGAAGCCTTCCTGAGCTGGGCTGTGGCATCTGAGGCCTATCTGGATAGTCCGCAATGGGCGATCTCGGCGCCAGGCATGTCGACTCTGCTCGAGGAGAGCGAATATGAGCTATCAGTTAGCGCGCCGGCACTGATTGACTTCGGAACTGCTTCGGTCGGCGATGTGGCCAGCGCCGCCGATATCCAAGTCCTGGTCATCAGCACTAGTCCTGATGGTTATAAGATGGAAGTCCAGGCGGATCATCTGCGCCGCATTGACAGCGGCACTTCGACTATTAGTGCCACCCGGCTTTCCTTCCGTGAAGGATCACAAAGCTATCAAGCTTTGACGGCGCGTCTGACGCGTCTTGAGCTGTACACAACCGGCACAGCGACGGACTCAGAAGGCGTAACGCACTTAGTCGACATCGAACTGGACGTGCCTCCAGTCCCGGGCGGCTTGTATCGCGGTACCATTGGCTTTAGCGCCACCGCGCTCGAGAGCCCCTAAACAACGGACGATAGAAGAAAGAGAAGTAAGGCCCCATGCGCAAGTTAGCCCTGCGCCTGATTCGCTGGTACCAACTACGTGTCTCAGCCCACACTGGCGTCCATTGCCGCTATCAGCCTTCTTGCTCGGCTTATACGTACATGGCCATCGGACGCTACGGATTCTGGCGAGGGGGCTTTATGGGGGCTTGGCGTATCGCGCGCTGCAATCCATTTTCAGCCGGCGGCTTTGATCCTGTACCGCGTCGGAGTGTACGCGCCTAAGTTTTTGGAGCTGCGACCCGGGCTCGAACCGGGGACCTCCTCCTTACCAAGGAGGTGCTCTGCCTACTGAGCTATCGCAGCCTGTCTGACTCGCGTCCTACTGATCGGTAGTCAGCAGAGTACCACATTGCGAACAGAAAGCAAGATCGCCTTCGCGAACTTCATTCTCTGCCCCGCACGCCTCGCAGATGATTGCTTCTTCGCTCATCATTTCTCCTTGGCCCGCAAGGGCAGTGCCATTACCAATGGTGGGTTAAGTTATTCAATCCCTCTTGCCAGGAACGCGTCAGAATCGCAACTGCGTCGGCGTCGAGCGCATCGCTCATCAAAACAGCATTCGAAGCGTCTTGCGCGGCCATGCCAGCCGCAATCCAAATCGCACGCCCTGAAGTGCGATGCTGCTCGCGCGCCCGCTCAATCAAGATGCCGATTAGTCGGTCGTCGATCAATGAGCGTCCCGCCGCCTCAGCCGCACGTTTTAGGGCGCGCTTGGCTGGTTCAACCTCTCGTGGCGGCATGCTGCACCAGAGCACTGAAATAGCTTTGGCCTGGGTAGTGTCGATATGAGCCAGGCGCTCGAGTAGTGATTGCGCCTCAGACGCCTGGGGTCCGTACTGTTCGACCGGAAGATCCATCAATCAAATTCCCTCTGGTGCCTTTCGCGATACCCAGCTTGAATAGGAACTATGGCCATGCCCTACGCACCTGTCGAGAAATGTTGGAGAGTACGTCAAAAG
>Ga0299913_10001117_pt1 | contig 19118 bp, 16 predicted proteins | sample RVTome_9_FD_201360 | JGI IMG/M metagenome (GOLD analysis project Ga0299913, IMG submission 201360) | Soil microbial communities from uranium-contaminated site in the Upper Colorado River Basin, Wyoming, United States - RVT155D38 (version 2) ... | reverse complement strand
GGAGGCAGGCCAGCGTGTGGCCGTCGGGCTTCCGGGAGTCGAGCGCTCCGACCTGCGCCGCGGCGACGCGCTCGTGGAGCCTGGCGCGTACCCGCTTGCCTACCGCCTCGACGTGGCGCTCGAGCCGTTCACGGAGATCCCCGACGGGATGCGCCTCCACGTCCACCACGGCACCGCCGAGCACCTGGCACGTGTGGTGCGCGCCGGCGAGCGCCACGCCCAGCTGCGCCTGGCCTCGCCGGCCGTCGCCGCCCGGGGCGACCGCGTCGTCCTGCGCGAGGGAACGACGCTCGGCGGCGGCGTCGTCCTCGACCCGGCGCCGCCCCGGCGCGTCTCGGCCGAGCGGCTCGAGCTCCTCGAGCGGGGCGACCCGGCCTCCCTCGTCCTGGCGGCGCTCGCGGCTGCCGGCGAGCCGCTCCGGCGCGAGGACCTGGCGCGGCGCGCGCACCTCTCCCCGGAGGAGCTCGACGCGGGGCTGGCTTCCGCCGTCCGCGCCGGGGAGTGGTACGTGGCGCCGGAGCAGCTCGAGGAGCTCCGCTACGAGGTCGTGCGGGCGCTCGACGAGCGCGCTGCCGGGTCGTCCCTCGACCCGGGCATCCCGGTGGCCGAGCTGCTGCCCCAGCGGCCGTGGGCGGCGGCGCTCCTTCCCCTCCTCCCCGTCGAGCGGCGGGGGGCGACCGCGTACGCGCCCGGGGCGACCGCCGGGCTCGGCGACCGCGCCGAGGCCGCCGACCGGCTGGAGGACGAGCTCGAGGAGGCGGGAACGGCGCCCGTGAAGGTGGCGGACGCGGAGCTCGCCCGTTACCTCGAGCAGGCCGGCCGCCTCGTCCGCCTCGGCGACGGGACCGCGGTCGGCACAACCGCCTACGAGGAGGCGCGGCGGCTCGTCGTCGAGGAGTGCGACGCCGCGGGCTCGATCACGCTCGCCCGCTTCCGCGACCTGCTCGGCACCAGCCGCAAGTCGGCGCAGCTCCTCCTGGAGCGCCTCGACGCCGACCGGGTCACCAGGCGCGTGGGCGACGAGCGCGTCCTGCGCCGGAAGGCGCGGACCGGCTAGGTTCCCCCCGGAGCGGCACGGGCCCGGTGGCCCAGCCGGTCTTCAAAACCGGTGAGGCGGCGTAACCCGTCGCTGGGTAGGTTCGACTCCTGCGCCGCTCCGTCGCCGAAGCCCGACCTAGTACGCGCCGGTCGTGGAGCGCCGGTTCGCCGCCTGCTCCTCCGCGAGCAGCTCGACCAGGTGCTGGAGAAGCTTCCAGGAGGCGTCGGGATTCTCCTTGACATACCGCCGGAAGTGCCAGGTGGGGAGCTCGAAGCACCGGAGAGGAGTCTCCGCGGTCACCGTGGCCATGCGAGTTCGCTCGCCGATCAGGCCGAGCTCGCCGAAGTAGTCACCCGGCCCCAGCCGCGCGACCTCCCTGCCGTCGACGGTGACCGACGCCTCGCCGTCGGAGATGATGAAGAAGCCGACCCCGCTCATCTGCCCTTGCCGAACCGGAGTCGTGCCGATCGAGAAGGTGCGCTCCTTGAAGTCTCGAGACAGCTTCCTGAGCTGTCGCTGGCTGAGGCAGCTGAAGAGCTGAACTTGCTTCAGGTCGTCGGCGAGAGTCGCCACCACTCCATCCTAACCTCCGCGTACCTCACGACCTATGACAGGCGCTGCACGAGCTGGCGAAGATCGTCGACGATGACATCCGGCTGCCCGCCGAGGGGGCTCGGGACCATCCCGGAACGGGCCACGAACGCCGCCTTGGCGCCGGCGGCGAGGGCCCCGCTCACGTCCCAGGCGTGGGCAGCCACGAGCCGGACCCCAGAGATCGCGACGCCGTGCCGGTCGGCGACGAGGCGATACGGCTTCGGCCCGGGCTTGAGCTCCTTCACCTCGTCGGCCGAGAGCACGTCGTCGAACAGGTCGAGGAGGCCCGCGAACTCCAGCTGGTCGCGGACGACGTCGAGCGGCGAGTTGGTGAGTGTCACTTGGCGAACGCCTGCCTCGCGGAGCGCCAGCAGACCAGCACGGACGTCTGGATGGGGCGGGAGCCTTCGCATGCCGACGACGATCTCCTCTTCTTCATGGTCGGCAAGCCGCTTCCCGGTGCGGGCTGCCAGCATGCGAAGCGCAGCGCGCTGTGCCGTCGTGAAGTCGACGTAGGCCCCCGTCAGGCCAGCGACGAAGGCGAGCTGGAGCATCTGCTGAAACCACGCGGGCCGCAGTGCCGAATCACCAAGCGTGCGCGCGAACACCTCGTCGAGGGCGCGGAGATCGAGGAGCGTCTCGTTCACGTCGAACGCCAGGACGTCGTCCACGTGAGACACGTCGTGCAGCCTATCGGCCCCTGGCGGCGGCTTCCCCGCCGCAAGCGACGGCCGCGAGCCACGCGCGACGTACACTCGAACCGATGAGGGTCTGTCCCAACTGCGGCGAGGAGAACCCGGAGAAGTTCCGCCTCTGCGGGTTCTGCGGGGCGAAGCTCGTACCGGACGAGGCCGCGCAGGCGGCGCGGAAGCTCGTCACGATCGTCTTCTGCGACCTCGCCGGATCGACGAGCATGGGCGAGGCGCTCGACTCGGAGTCGCTGCGCGCCGTGATGACCCGCTACTTCGAGGAGATGCGAAGCGTGCTCGAGAGTCACGGCGGCGCCGTCGAGAAGTACATCGGCGACGCGGTGATGGCGGTCTTCGGGCTCCCGGTCGTGCACGAGGACGACGCGCTTCGCGCCGTGGCCGCCGCGGAAGGCATGCGCGCGGCGCTCGAGCGCCTGAACGACGAGCTCGAGGCCGGCTGGGGCGTCCGCCTCACCAGCCGCATCGGCGTGAACACGGGCGAGGTGGTGGCCGGAGATCCGACCGCCGGAGAGCATCTCGTCGTCGGTGATGCGGTCAACGTCGCCGCTCGGCTCGAGCAGGCGGCGGGTGGAATGGAGATCCTGATCGGCCCCTTGACCCACCGTCTCACTCGCGAGGCGATCGAGGTCGAGCCCGTCGAGCCGCTCGACCTGAAGGGAAAGGCCGAGCCCTTCCCGGCGTACCGGCTCCTCGGGCTCGCTCGTCCCGACGGCGCCTCCGACGCGAGCGCCGCCCCGCTCGTGGGCAGGGACTCCGAGCTGCGCGCGCTCCTGCACGAGCACGAGCGGGCCCGGAGCGAGAGGCACTGCCGCGTGGTGACGGTCCTCGGCGAGGCCGGCGTGGGCAAGTCGCGGCTGCTCGCCGCGCTCGAGGATTCGCTCGAGGCCGACGAATGGCTCCTGCGCGGCCGCTGCCTCGCCTACGGGCGCGGCATCACGTTCTGGCCTCTGCGCGAGGCGATGCGGCAGGCGGCCGTCATCTCGGACGACGACACGCCCGAGGTCGCGCTGGAGAAGCTGAGGCAGCTCGTCGGCTCCGAGACTGAAGACGCGGTCGAGCGGGTCGCCTCCGCCATCGGGCTCTCGGGCGCCCAGTTCCCCGTCCACGAGGTCTTCTGGGGGGCGCGCAAGGTGCTGGAGGCGATCGCCGCCCGGCGGCCGCTCGTCCTCGCCTTCGAGGACGTCCACTGGGCGGAGACGACCTTCATCGAGTTCGTCGAGCATCTCGCCCAGGAGGCCGAGGGGCCGCTGCTGCTCGTCTGCCTGGCACGGCCGGACTTCCTCGAGACGAGAGAGGACTGGGGTGAGCAAGCGGGCGGGCTGCGGATCGCTCTCGAGCCGCTCGGCGAGGCCGACGTCGGCAGGGTCGTCGAACAGCTCCTCGGCCGGGCCCGGGTCGCCGACGACGTGCGCGCCCGGATTGCGGCCGCCTCGGAAGGGAACCCGCTGTTCGTCGAGCAGCTGCTCGAGATGATGGTGGAGGAGGGCCTGCTTCGCCGCGCCGGCGAGGCGTGGGTCGCGGCGGGCGACCTCTCGACGGTCTCGATGCCCCCCACGATCCACGCCCTTCTCGCGGCGCGCCTGGAGAGCCTCGCCGCGGATGAGCACGAGGTAATCGGGGCGGCGAGCGTAGTCGGTCAGCTCTTCGTCCAGGACGCGGTGGAAGAGCTCGTGTCGGAGCGCGTCCGGCGGGACGTGCCGGAGCTCCTGGAGCCGGCGCTGGTCGGCAAGCGGCTCATCCGGCCCGAGCCAGCCGACCCCTCGGCGGAACGGAGGTATCGCTTCGGCCACATCCTGATCCGCGACGCCACCTACCGCGGCCTCCTCAAGAGCTCGCGCGCGACCCTTCACGAGCGCTTCGTCGCCTGGGCCGACCGCGTGAACCAGGATCGCGACAGGGCCGTCGAGTACGAGGAGATCCTCGGCTACCACCTCGAGCAGGCGCACAGGTGCCTCTCGGAGCTCGGCCCCCTGGACGAGCACGGACGCGAGCTCGGGGCCCGCGCGGCCGCCCGTCTCTCCTCGGCAGGCGAGCGGGCCTTCTCCCGCGGCGACATGCCGGCGGCGGCCAACCTCCTTCGGCGCGCGGTCATGCTCCTGCCGACGGAGAGCCGCGACAGACTCGTGCGCCTGCCCGATCTGGCCGAGGTGATGATGGCGATCGGGGAGTTCGCGTGGGCGGAGGCGTTCCTCGACGAGGCGATCGAGACCGCCGAGAGCACCGGCGAGGACGGGCTCGGGGCCAGCGCCCGCCTCCTCCGGCTGCGGGTTCGCAGTCATTCCGCCGACCCCGAGGACTGGACCGAGCAGGTCGTCGTCGAGGCCGATCGCAGCCTCCCCGTCCTGGAGGCCGCCGGCGATCACGTGGAGTTGGCGCGGGCGCTGCGCATGCTTGCCTGGGCGCACGGAACGGCGTGCCGCTACGGGAAGGCGGCCGCAGCCGCGCAGCGGGCGATGGAGCACGCCTCGCTGGGCGGGGACGAGCGGCAGCGGCAGCATGCCGCCTCGCAGTACGCGATCGCCGCTCTGTATGGGCCGACGCCCGTCGGCGAGGCGATCGCGCGTTGCGAGTCGATCGTCGCCGAGGCGAGCGAGGACCGGAGGACGCAGGGACTCGTCATGAGCCTGCTCAGCGGCCTCCGAGGCATGCAAGGCGACTTCGCCGCCGCACGCGACCTCTACACCCGTGCGCGCCTGATGCTCGAGGAGTTCGGGCGAAGCGTCGTGGCGGCCTCCACCTCGCAGCAGTCGTGCCGGGTCGAGCTGCTCGCCGGCGACCCAGCGGCGGCCGAGCGTGAGCTCCGCCGCGACTTCGACGAGCTCTCGGAGATGGGCGAGCGGTACTTCCTCTCCACGGCAGCAGGCGAGCTTGCCCGCGCCGTCTACGTACAGGGCCGCTACGACGAGGCGGAGGAGCTCACCCGCGTGGCCGAGGAGCTCTCGGCCGACGACGACCTCACGTCCCAGGCCCTGTGGCGCTCGGTCCGGGGGAAGACGCTCGCGCGCCGGGGTCTCGACGGGGAGGCGGAGGAGCTCGCGCGCGCGGCCGTCGGGCTCCTGGAGGGAACGGACGCCCTGATCCTCCAGGCCGACGCGCTCGAGGACCTCGCCGAGGTACTCGCGCTCATCGCGAGCGACGGAGCCCGCGAGTGCCTGACGCAGGCGCTGGGCCGCCTCGAGCGGAAGAACGACGTCGTCTCCGTGGAACGCCTGCGAGCGTCGCTGCGGGCGCTGGAGACGGCCGCGTAGCGACTGCTAGTGCATCTTCCCGTTGTGGGAAGAGATGAGGGTCGCCTCGAACCCCTTGTACCCGCGGTCCCGGATGTTCCACAGGCACGGCCGTTCCGCCGCCGACGGCGTCGCCGACTTGCAGCGATCGCGAATGATCTCGAGCGCACACGTGTCGCAGGCGATGTAGAAGAGCACGAAGTTCTTCTCCGTCTGCTTGCGCGACACGAACTTCTTTGGCCAGTGCAGCACGAACTGCAAGGCGTCGAAGGTGCCGGGGATGGTGGCGCTCACCCAGCCGCCGGCGCGGCAGATCTCGCCCTTCGGGCAGACGAACGGCGGGTCGTCCGTGATCTCGAGCTCGGCGGTGAGGTCGTCGTGCACCGAGGGGATCTTCGACTGGCCGGTCTGACCCTCGTCCGCGGCCAGGAGCTCCGTGGCGACTCCCTCGGGGACGAACGAGCTCGCCCTGGGCCCGCCGACGGCGAGCGCCGTCACCGGCTCGGAGACGGTGATCGTGTCCTCGTTCGGGTCGGGGCGTGGGCTGTCGTGGCGCCGTTCCTTCACGGTGACGGAGAGCACGTTCCGGAACGGCCCGGCCTGGGTCGGCGCGCCGGCGACGAGCTCGACCGTCGCCGCGGCACCTGGACGAAGCTTTCCGAGCTCACAGCGCGCCGTCGCCCCGGCGACCGTGCACTTGCCCGCGCGCGAGTCCGCCGACTGGAAGGAGGCGCCGGGCGGAGCCGCACCGCACTCGTCACCGCTTCCCGATCCGCCGACGAGGCACGCGGTGAGCGTCGTCTGGGTGAGCGCGCTCTTGCCGACGTTCCGAACGGTCGCCTCGAAGGCGACGAACGTCGGCGCGCCCCCGGAGGCCGCGGTCACCTCGGGCGGCGTATGCGTGACGGTCACGCAGAACTGGCGACCCGACGGCGGCGGGCACGGCGAACCGTCCGCAGCGGCGACTCCGGCTCCTCCGAGCCCGGTCACCAGCAAGCCTGCGGTGAACGCCGCCGCGAAGATGCCCCATATCAGACCCCGTCGTCGCACTCCAGCCTCCTCGAAGGACTGCCGTCGATGGTTTCAAAGAGCGCCGGGCGGGTCAACCGGCTGCCTCCTCGACCGGGGTCCTCATGCCGATCTGGAGACGCCCGGCGGAGCGGGCGCGCAGGCACGCGGCCCGCGGGCCCTTTCCTGACTGCTACGGGCGAAGGATGTGGCAGAACCCCGGCAGCGCCACCCGATTGGCCTCGTCCCCGTCACGAGAGCCCAGCCCCACCACCTCGGAGCGCCGGGACGATCTTTAGCGACACGAAAGCGCCGCCGAAGCCGCGTCAAACCCGCTCTTCGGCCTCGCGGAGGAACGCGCCCACGACCTCGCGGTAGCGCTCCGGCTCCTCCAGCGCCGGCATGTGCGAGCTCTCCGCGAAGACGACCTCGCGGGCGTCCGGGAGGCCCGCGAGGAGCGTCGCCGCGATCCGCTCCGTGCACATGTCGTGCCGGCCGCGGACGACGAGCGCGGGCACGGCGATCTCGCCGAGACGGGCTCGAACGTCCCAGCCGCGGAGCGCCCCGGTCACCGTCCATTCGTTCGGCCCGACCATGGCGCGGTACGACTCCCTGCCGAGCCCGGCCTTCATCAGCGGGAGCTCCGGACGGCCGATCGCCCCTCGGCGCACGAAACGGTCGTCGAAGACGTCGAGGGCCGCTCGGTACTCGGGGTCGTCGTACGTTCCGGCCGCCTCGTGGCGGTCGAGCCTGGCGACGACCTCGGCGGGCAGCTCGGCCCGCAGCCGCCTCGCCTCGGCCACCCACTCGTCGATGCTCGCCAGGGTCGAGCTGAGGACGAGGCTCGTCAGCCCGCCCTGGCCGCCGAGCGCGTGCTCGAGCGCGAGCATCCCGCCCCAGGACGTGCCGAGAAGGTGGATCTGCTGCAGGCCGAGCTCCTCCCGCAGGGCGGCGAGCTCGTCCAGGAAGAGCCGCACGCTCCACTCGATCGCCTCCGGCCGGTCGGAGCGCCCGCAGCCGAGCTGGTCGTAGAGGACGACGGCGCGCCCGTCCTCGGCCAGCCGCTCGAGGGGCGCGAAGTAGTTGTGCGTGGAGCCGGGACCGCCGTGGAGGCAGACGAGCGGGTCGCGGCCGGTCGCGCCCTCGCCCACCACGCGGTACCAGGTCCGGCCGCCCGCGTGCTCGACGTAGCCCTCCCGCGCGCGGGTCACCCGAAGTCGATCACGCTGCGGATTCCGTCGCCGGCCTCCATCAGCTCGAACCCGCGGTTGACCTCGTCCAGCGTCAGCTTGTGGGAGACGAATGCGTCCACGTCGATCTCCCCCGCCAGGTAGCGCCGCACGTAAGCGGGGACGTCCTCGCGGCCCTTGCAGCCGCCGAAGGAGGACCCGGCGATCCGCCGGCCGGTGATCAAAAAGCGCGGGACGACGTCCAGCGTCTCGCCCCTGCCGGCGACGCCGCACATGGTCGCCAGGCCCCAGCCCATGCGGGCGGACTCGACCGCCTGGCGCATGACCGCGACGTTGCCGGTCGCCTCGAAGGTGTAGTCGGCGCCGAAGCCGCCGGTCGCCTCCAGGATCCGCTCGACGACGCCCTCGCCGCCGGCCATGGTCTCCGTGGCGCCGTGGTGGGGTGCGAGCGCGAGCCGGCCCTCGGCGACGTCCACCGCGATGATCCGGCCGGCGCCGGCGAGCCGGCAGCCGACGACGGCGCCGAGCCCGACCATGCCCGCGCCGAAGACGACGCAGGTCGACCCAGGCTCGACCCGGGCGGTGTTGAGCGCCGCGCCGATCCCGGTGGAGAGGCCGCAGGCGAAGAGCGCGGCCCGGTCGAGCGGCGCTTCGCGCTCGACCTTCGCGAGCGCGATCTCCGGCATGACCGAATACTCCGCGAACGTGGAGGTGCCCATGAAGTGCCGGATCGGCTCGCCGTCGCGCGAGAGCCGCGTCGTCCCGTCCGGGAGGTAGCCCTCGTTCTGCCGGTCGCGGATCGCGAGGCACAGGCCGATCCCGGGGCGAAGGCAGTGCACGCACTCCCCGCACTGCGGGGCGAACAGCGTGACGACGTGGTCGCCCGGCTCCACGAGCGTGACGCCCTCGCCGACGGCCTCGACGACCCCGGCGCCCTCGTGGCCGAGCACGGTCGGCACATAGCCCGAGGGATCCGCCCCCGACGCCGTGTACAGATCCGTGTGGCAGACGCCGCAGGCGACGAGCCGGACGAGCGCCTCGCCCGCCCTCGGCTCGGCCAGGTCGAGCTCCTGCACCTCGACCGGTCTGCCGAACTCCTCGAGGACCGCAGCGCGGATCTTCACGTGCGACGATCCCCGGCGACGTCCGTCATCGGCGGAAACGTAACGGAGATGGTCGGCTGGAACGACGTCCTGCGGTTCCTCCTCGAGCTCGGGGCCCTTGCCGCGCTCGCGTACTGGGGGTTCACGACCGGCGACGGCGCGGCGGCGTGGCTCTTGGGCCTGGGGGCGCCGCTAGCCGCAGCAGTCGTCTGGGGGCTGGCGATCTCGCCGAAAGCCCGCCTCCGCACCGGCCTGACCGGCCGCGTCCTCCTCGGGCTCGTCGTTTTCGGCTTCGCGGCGGCCGCCCTGGCCGACGCGGGCGAGGCCGTGCTCGCCGTCGTCTTCGCCGCCCTCGCGCTCCTGAACGCGGTCGTCACGCTGGCCCGCCGCCCCGCCTAGCCGGCCACCCTTGCGCGGAGGTCGCCGGCAGCCTACCCTGGTGGTCTGCGGAAAAGTCCCGGGAAGAGGTCTGTGGGGACGACCTTAGTTGCATCGATCGCGGCGGCGATCACCCTCTCTGCGGCAGGCGCTGCGCTCGCGCAGCAGCCGCAGCCCGACCCGGCGCCCGTGCCCGCACCGCCCCCTGCTTCGGCACCGGTCCCGCCCGCCCCGGCGCCCAGCGTCGCCCCGCCCCCGGCGCCGGCCCCCGAGTCCGAACCCCGCCCGGCGCGCTCGAAGAAGAAGCCGGCCCGAGTCGTGCGGAGGAAGCGCGACGCCGAGCCCGCATCCCCGCTCACGGCGCATCCGCCGCGGGCGGAGGAGGCGGCGACGCTCACGCGCGCGTCGGCGGTTTCCGGGCCCGCTCCCGCTGCGGCTCCGGCCCCAGCCCTGGCAACCGCCGGAGGAGCGTCGCTGTCGGCCGCCGAGACCGGGCTCCTGCTCCTGCTCGCCGGCGTCCTCCTCCTCGCGCTCGTGTTCGCCGCGATTCCGGGGCACACGCTCGCCGCCCTCTCGGTCCGGCTCGTGGAGCGCCGCTCGGACATCGGGCTGGCCATGGCCCTGACGGTCGCGCTCGCCGCCGCCGTCTTCGTCGTCCTGGTGGGAACGTGAGCCGCGCCCGGATCGTCGTGGTGCTCTGCGCGCTGGTTGCCGGCGGGACGCTTCTCGCCTCCGCCAGCGGGGTTGCCGCGCCGGAGAAGCCGACGATCACGACCGGCATCCTCGCCTGGAGCACGTCGACGAGCGCGACGTTCGAGCTCTCCGGGTCGACCGCCACGGCGAGCTTCAGCTGCCGTCTGGACGGAGGCGGGCCCACCTGGGAGCCGTGCGCGTCCCCGGTCTCGTACACGTCGCTCGCCGAAGGCTCCCACACGTTCCAGGTGCGCGCCCTGGACGCTTCGGGCGGCGCGAGCCCGCCGTCGACCTTCGGGTGGACGATCGACGTGACCGCGCCGGTCCTTCCGGGCGACGTCACCGCCGAGGCGGCCTCGCCGGCCGGCGCCATCGTTTCCTTCGCCGCGACCGACAACCTCGATCCCGCGCCCACCCTCGGCTGCACGCACGCTCCGGACTCGACGTTCCCGCTCGGCGAGACGACCGTCACGTGCACCACGAAGGACGCGGCCGGGAACGTGAGCGCAGACGGGAGCTTCACGGTCACGGTGCGCGACACGACGCCGCCGACGCTCGACTCGCACCCGGACGTGGTCGCTGCGCAGCAGTCACCGCAGGGGACGGTCGTCGCCTATGCCCTCCCGGTGGCCCGCGACGCGGCCGACCCGAGCCCGGTCGTCCAGTGCAGCCCCGGTCCGGGAACCCTCTTCCCGCTCGGCGACACCGGCGTCTCGTGCGTCGCAACGGACGCCGCCGGCCTCTCGAGCGCCGCGGAGACGTTCACGGTCATCGTCCAGGCCGGCCCCAGGCCGGCGAAGCCCGGCATCACGACGACCGTCCCGCGCCTCTCGAAGCGCGCCGACGCCGAGTTCGAGCTCAGCGTCGAGCCCGGGGTCGCGACGGAGTGCCGCCTCGACGGCCCCCTCGGCGGCGGCTCGTTCGAGCCGTGCTCCGGGGTGAAGAGCTACTCGGGGCTCATGGACGGCGCCTACCTCTTCACCGTGCAGGTCACCAACTCGATCGGCAATGTGAACCAGGCGTCGTACGACTGGATCGTCGACCGGACGCCCCCGGCCGCGGTCGCCGGCTTCGGCGCCCGGGCCGCTCACCGGCGCGTGGCACTCGCGTGGACGAAGCCGATCGACGTCGACTACGACCGCGTCCGCATCTGGCGAAAACGAGGGGCAGCCGGCGCGTGGAAGCGGGTTGCCGACCGCGTCGCCGCCGCGACGTTCGTCGACCGGACGGTCCTGAACCACGCGCTCTACCGCTATCGGATCGCTAGCATCGACCGCGCGGGGAACGTCTCACCTGCCGCCGCGGTCAGGGCCTGGCCGACCCCCATCGTCGCCCCGCGGTACGACGCCGTCGTCCACTCCCCGCCCCTCATCGACTGGCGGTCCGTGCGCAGGGCGACCTACTACAACCTCCAGGTCTGGCGCAACGGGAGGAAGATCCTCAGCGTCTGGCCGCTGCGCTCGCAGTATCGGCTTCGCTCCGCCTGGACGTTCCGGGGAACGCGCTTCGCGCTCTCGCCGGGGCGTCTCACCGTCTACCTCTGGCCCGGCTACGGGCCGAAGGCGGCGGTCAGGTACGGGCCGCTCTACGGGCGGACGTCCTTCACGATCGGCTAGCGGGGCGGGCGGAACGTCATCCGGTACGGGTTGCGCAGCCCGTACGGCGTCCCGAGACGACGCAACCGTCGACGTTGCCACCGGTCCTCCTCCTGGAAGCCGGGCGGCAGGGTGGCGCCGCCTGCCGGCGAGACCGGCGGGAGCAGGCACGCAAGTGCTACGAGCAGGAGCATTCGCCGCAGAGACGCAACTCCCGGGCTGGTATGACCTGCCTGCCGGGCCGGACGGCCCGCCATCGACCGACCCTACTCCCAAGTCACGATCGGAACAACCAGCCGTCGGTCCGGACGGGGACGGTCGAGAGTCTAGGTCCTTGTAGTCTCGGGCTCGACTCCGATGAGCACGACCACGCCGTCCGAGCCGCGCTTTCCGCCCCTGCCGCCGCGAACGCGCGGAGCCCTGGCGGCCGGGCGCCTGGCGGCGGCGGCTTCGCGAGTCGCCCGCCGCGGCCACGGTGGGGTCGTCGGCGGCACGGTCGCGCTCAGGCTCGACCCGGACGCGCTGCGCCTCCTGGCCCGCGGCCGGACGACCGCCCTCGTCTCGGCGAGCAACGGCAAGAGCACAACCGCGGCGCTCCTGGCCGCGGCGGTGAGCCGGCTGGGGCCGACGGCGTACAACGAGAACGGCTCGAACATGGCCTCGGGGCTCGTGGTCGCGCTCGAGGCCGCGCGAGAGGCGCCGTACGCGGTGCTCGAGACCGACGAGTCCTACCTCGGCCCGGTGACCTTCGCGACGCGGCCGCGGGCGATCGCGCTCTTGAACCTCAGCCGTGACTACCTGGAGCGTGGCGTGCGCTACAAGCCGCTCGCGCGCCACTGGCGCGAGACGCTGGCGGCTGTCGACTGGCCGCTGACCGTGGTGGCGAACGCGGACGACCCGATCGTGGCGTGGGCCGTGCGGCCGGCGCAGGACGTCGTCTGGGTCGCGGGCGGCGACGAGTGGTCGGAGGACGGCGCCATTTGCCGCGACTGCATCGTCAGGCTGCGGCGCGAGGGCGAGCGCTGGTGGTGCGAGTCCTGCGGGCAGGAGCGGCCGGAGCCCGGCTGGCGGCTCGTGGGCGACACGGCGGAGGGGCCGGGGATCTCGGTGCGGCTCGACCTGTCGGTGCCCGGCCGGATGAACCGGCACAACGCCGTCTTCGCGCTCGTCGCCGCGCTGGCGCTCGGCGTCGACGCGCAAGAGGCGGCCCGGGCGATGGCCGCGGTCGGCAACGTCGACGGCCGCTACAACCGCCGCGACGTCGACGGACGGCAGGTGCGGCTGATCCTGGCCAAGAACCCGGCGAGCTGGCAGGAGTCGATCACGATCGCGGGCGAGTCGGGCGACGCGCTCGTCTTCCACCTGACCGCCCGGGGCGACCTCAACTCGAAGGACGCGAGCCTCGCCTGGGACGCGCCGCTCGAGCGCCTGGCCGGGCGCGACGCGATCGCCACCGGCTACCGAGCCTCCGACATGGCGCTGCGGCTCGAGGTGGCCGGCCTGAACGTGAAGCGGGTGCGCGACCCCGTGGAAGCGATCCTCGCCAGCCCGCCCGGGCCCGTCTCGGTGATCGGGAACTACCCGGCGTTCCTCGACCTCCGCGACCGCCTGGACGCGCTCGCCTGACGTGCGGCTGGCGATCGTCGAGGTCTATCCGGGCGCCATGTTCCCGCAGGGGGACGGAGGGAACCTGCGCATGCTGGAGCACCGCGCCCGCGCGCGCGGGGTCGAGATCGAGACGGTGCCTGCACCGATCGGCGACCCGCTCCCGGACGGCGACCTCTACGTCCTGCAGGGGGCGGAGGACGAGGATCAACCCGCGGTCGCCCGGCTCCTCTTGGCGGAAGGGACCCTCGCGCGGGCCGCCGCGGCCGGGAAGGTCGTGGTCGGGATCGGCGCCGGCTACGAGATCCTCGGCCGGTCTTTCGAGACCCCCGAGGGCATGGACGCGGGCCTCGGCCTCCTCGACGTCGAGACGACCCTCGGCGAGCACGCCGACAACCGTGTGGTCACGCGCCCTTCGTCGCGCTTCGGCCTGCCGGCCCTCGTCGGCTACGAGTGGCACCGGGGCCGCACCGCGCTCGGCCCGGAGGCCGTGCCGCTGGCGGAGGTCGAGGTCGGCGTCTGCAACGGCGGCGACCCGCCCACCGACGGCGCCGTCCGGGGCCACGTCCTCGGCACCTACCTCCACGGCCCGCTGCTCCCGCGGAACCCGGAGCTGGCCGACTTCCTGCTCGGCTGGGCGCTCGGCACCGAGCTCGAGCCGCTGGCGAGCGAGTTCGCCGACCGCGCCCGCGAGGAGCGGATCGCCGAGGCCCGCGACGTCTGGCGCCGCACGCAGGGGCTGCTCGGCCGCTTCCGCTAGGTCCAACCCCGGGGTCAGATCTTGCAACGACGCAAACCTGCGCAAACCTTCACTGATGCTCGAATGCAAGATCTGACCCCAAGGGCTTCGTGGGGCTCAGGGCTCCCGGCGCCTCAGGGCCCTGAGGGCCTCCAGCTCGCGGACGCCGAGCACCTGCGCGGCGGCGAGGTAGACGACGCCGCCGGCGGCGAGGCCGGTTCCGAGCGAGACGATCTGCGCCCAGAGGTGGCGGCCGAGGAGCTCGTCGAGCGCCCACCAGGCGCCGTAGGCCGCCGCGGCCGCGACAGCCGAGGCGGCGAGGATGCGGACGACCGAGACGACGACGAGGCGTGCGCCGGCGAGGCCCGGGCTCCGGCGCATGACAACGAGCAGGACGCCGACCCCGAAGACGTTGACGAGCGACGTCGCCAGCGGGATGCCCCAGACCCCGACCCGGTAGAGAACGGCGTCGAGCGCCGCGTTCAGGCCGACCGTCCCGAGCGCGACCATGGTCGGCACCCAGTTCCGCTGGAGGCTGTAGAAACCGCGGGAGAGCAGGAGCATCCAGCCGTTGAACGCGAGCCCGAGCGAGAACGCGGCCAGGCACTGCGCGACGACGACGGTGTTGTCCGCCGTGAAGGCCCCACGCTCGTAGAGGAGGCGGACGATCGGCTGCGCGAGCACGGCGCCCACGACCGCGCAGGGGACGAGCAGGAAGGCGATCTGGCGGAACCCCGCGTCGAGCGTCGCGCGGTACGAGGGAAGGTTGCCGACGGCGGCGAAGCGCGAGAGCGTCGGGAAAAGGACGGTCACGACCGCCACCGAGAACATGCCCTGCGGGAGCATGTAGACACGGAACGCCTTCTCGATCGCCGCCGGCGCCAGCTCGGGGTCGACGAGCCGGGAGGCGAAGACCATGTCCACGAAGATGTTGATGTTGATGAGCCCGAGCGTCAGCGTCACGGGCAGCATGAGGACGAAGAAGCGCTTGACCGCCGGGTCGCGCCAGTCGATCACCGCCCGGATCCGGCCGTCGAGGCCGCGGAGCCACGGAACGGGCAGGAGCAGCTGGACGAGCGCGGCGAGGAGCGTGGCCACCGCGTAGACGACGAGCTCGGCCGACTCGCCCTCGACGAGCGGCACGAACGCGACGAGCCCGCCGATGATCACGAGGTTCCAGGCGACCGGGGCGAGGGCGGGGATCGTGAACTGGTCGTAGGCGTTCAGGATCCCGACGACGATCCCCGAGAGCGTGACCAGTCCGACGATGGGGAGCATGATCCGCGTCAGCTCCACGGCGAGGTCGGGGTCGCCGCCCGGGTCCCCGAACGGGAGGATGAGGAGCGGCGCGATCAGGATCAGCACCGCGGTGAGCACCGACACGCCGATGAGGACGAGCCAGAAGATCGTCGACGCGACCCGCCACGCGCGCGCCTTCTCCTCCTTCGCCAGGAGCTCGCTGAAGACCGGAACGAAGGCACCCGACAGCGCCGCGTCGCCGATGAAGGCCCGCACGAGGCTGGGCACCTGCGAGGCGACCGTGAAGGCGTTGATCTTGCCGGTGACGCCGAAGAAGTAGGCGGCCACGATCTCGCGCACGAGGCCGAGCGCGCGCGAGAGGCCGGTTGCGAGGGTGAAGGTCGCCGTCGAGCGCGCAAGCCGACGCGCCTGGCCGCCCTCGCTCATCCGGGCGAGTATACGAGCATGCGCGTACCGCGAACGCCGCCCCAGGAGGGACATGGCTCCGGAGCTTGACGCCGTCTCGCTCGCGCTCGTCCTCTGCGCGGCCGCGGTCGCGACGATCATCTCCCAGTTCAGCCCGCGGCTGCTCATCCCCACCGTCGTGGTCGAGATCGCCCTCGGAATCCTCATGGGCCCGCAGGTGCTGGGCATCGCCGAGATCGACCCGTACATCGTGTTCCTCTCCGACCTGGGGCTCGTCTTCCTCTTCTTCCTCGCCGGCATCGAGGTGATCCACAGCGACGTGCCGCGCCGGCTGCTCGCGCGCGGGACGATCGGGTGGGGCATGTCGCTCGCGCTCGGCGCCGTCTTCGGCTTCGCGCTCGAGGCGGCTGGAATCGGGGCGTCGGGCTGGCTGATCGCGGTCGCGGTGGCCACGACCGCGCTGGGAACGCTCATGCCGATCCTCTCCGACGCGGGGGTCATCCGCTCGCCGCTCGGCCAGAACACGCTCGCGTCCGCCGTGGCCGGCGAGTTCTGGCCGATCATCGTCATCTCGCTCTTCCTCACGGGCGCACACGCGACCGTGGCCAACATCGTGCTCCTGCTCGGCTTCGGGCTCGTCGTCGCCGGGGCGGCGGGGGTCGCCGTCCACTTCCAGCCGCCGAGAATCCTCACCATGGCCCGCGAGACCGTGAACAAGAGCGGGCAGCTCGCCGTCAGGCTCTCGGTCGCCCTGCTCGCCCTGCTCGTGCTGCTCGCCTACGAGCTCGACTTCGACTACGTGCTCGGGGCCTTCGCCGCCGGCCTTGTCATCGGTCTCGTCACCCAGGGCGAGACCGGCGAGCAGGTGCTGCCCCGCATCTCGACGATCGGGTACGGCTTCCTCATCCCGGTGTTCTTCATCGTCACCGGCATGGAGTTCGACCTGGATGCGCTGCTGACGGGCGCGGGCCTCGCGCTCTGCGCGGGCTTCCTCGCCATGCTCCTCGTCACGCGCGGGTCGAGCGCGCTGCTCTCGCTCCGCGAGCTGGGCGCGCGCCGGACGGCCTCGCTCGCGTTCTTCAGCGCCACGGGACTGCCGCTGATCGTCGCGGTCATCGAGGTCGGCGAGGAGCGCGCGGAGATCGGCTCCGACGTCGCGGCAGCCCTCGTCGGCGCCGGGATGGCCTCGGTCCTCGTCTACCCGCTCCTCGGCCTCATCGTCAGCCGCGCGGCGGCCAAGCCGGCCGTCGCGGGCGAGGAAGCCTGAAGCCTAGGCGTGCGCGGCGCGCTTGTCAGATAGCAGGAAGACGACCACGAGGGCGATCACGGGGAAGAAGAAGCCGAGAACGGCCCAGAGCACGCCGCTCCTGCCCTTGCCCTCCGCGATGCGGTAGCAGACGGCCGCCACCGCGATCGCGACGGCAAGCCCGATGACGAAGAACGTCCACTCCATGCGATCTCCTTGTGAGGAAGCTGACCGGCGCCCCGCGTACGCTCAGGCCGGTGTTCCACGTACGCGTGATCGCTCCTGCCGACGAGGCGCGGCGCGCGCTGCGGCTCTTCGAGGCGACCCGGGGTGCCACGAACGTGGTCTACCACCCGAAGTACGCGCGCAAGCCGCCCGGGGACCTCGTGGCCGCCGACGTCGACCGCTCGGCCGCCAGCGTCCTGCTCACCGACCTGGCCGAGCTGGGGATCGAGCGGGACGGAGCGATCACCGTGATCCCGATCGACGTGGCGATCTCGCCCGCGATCCCGGCGATGCACGGCCGGAAGGGACAATCGGGCGGCGGCGCAGTCGTCTGGGAGCAGGTGGCCGCCCGCAGCTCCGAGTGGACCGAGCTCGACGGCGAGTACCTCGCCTTCATGGCGCTTGCCGCGATCATCGCGGTCGTCGGCCTGCTGACGGACTCGGTCGTCCTCATCATCGGCGCGATGATCCTCGGCCCCGACTTCGGCCCCCTCGCAGGCACGTGCGTCGCCCTCGTGACGCGCCACCGCGAGGCTCTGCGCCGGTCGGTGGTCGCGCTCGCGGCCGGCTTCGCGACGGCGGTAGTCGTCGCCTGGGCGTTCACCGAGGTGGCCGTCGCGGTCGACCTGGCGCCCGGCGACCCGGGCACCGAGATCGTCACCGAGTTCGTCTCCCAGCCGAACCGCTGGTCGGTGATCGTCGCGCTCGCCGCCGGCGTCGCCGGAATGCTCTCGTTGACCACGGTGAAGTCCGGCGCCATCGTGGGCGTCCTCATCTCGATCACGACCATCCCTGCGCTCGCGAACATGGGGCTTTCGACCGCGTACCGAGACTGGGGCGCCGTCGGGGGCTCCGCCCTCCAGCTCGGCGCCAACGTGGCGAGCATCCTGGCCGCCGGTGTCGCGACCCTGGCCGTCGAGCGCGCGCTCTACCGCCGTCGCGTCCGGGTGCACCGTGCGGGCGCGGGCCGCCGGGCCGCCGGCCTCCCGGGCGGGTAACGCGCGCTACTCCGGGACGGCCGAGGCGCGGCCGAGCCAGCCTGCGTCCCGCGGTGGGGTTCCCCCGGATGGACGAGCGGGCCCCGGGGAGTGGAGTTCGTGGGGCCTCGCCCGTCCTGGCAGGAGGAGCGTGTGCGACTACTCGATGGCGAAGGTGACCGTGAGCGACGCGCCGACGTCCTGCGTGCCGGGCTCGACGGCGACGTCGCGGGCCGCCTCGACCGCGACGTCGCCGTAATACGGCACGGCGCCGCCGCCGCCGCCCTCGACGATGGCGACGGGCGCGCCGAGCGTGACCCCGGCCAGCCCGGCGATCGCCTCGGCCCGCGTGCGGGCGTCCGCGAAGGCCGCCTCGACGGCGGCGCGGTACTGGGCCTCGGTGTCCGAGACCGTCAGGCTCGGGCCGTAGACCTGGTTGGCGCCGGCCGCCACCGCCGCGTCGACGATCGCGCCGGCCTCGTCCAGGTTCCGGATCGTCGCCCGCACCGTGTTGGACGCGTCGTAGCCGACGATCGAGATGCCGTCGTCGCTCGTCCGCGGGTACACCGACACCTGCTCGGTCTGCAGGTCCTTCCCCTCGATCCCCGCGTTGCGAAGGGCCGCGAGCACGCGGTCCATCGCCTCGGAATTGGCCGCGAGCGCGGCCTCCGCGCTCTCGGCGCTCGTCTGGACGCCGAACGACCACGTGGCCGTGTCGGGCGCGACCGTCGCCGTGCCCGTCCCCACCACCGTGATTCCTCCTGCGGAGACCGCCGCGCCCGCCGCGGCCAGGGACTCGGCCGAGGCGCCCGCGGCGAGGACACCGCTCTCGAGACCGCCCACGGCTGCGACGCCGGCCCCTTCGTCGTCGTCGCCCAGGCAGCCGGCCGCCAGCAGGGCGGCGGCGGCAACGGCTGCGGCGGTCGTGGCTACGCGTCTCATCTCGCTCCTCCGGTCTCGTTTCGCGGTTCGACCGGGAGCGAGCGGAGAAAGTTCCCGCGTCAGCGGCGCGAGGGCCACGCGGCGGAGGAGCGCCCGCCGCTCGGCGAGCTCGCGCTCCCGGCACGCGCAGAACTGGGCGAAGCGGCCCTCCGGCGTGTCGAGCCAGGCGCCGAGCGCGAGCT
>Ga0299913_10001116_pt1 | contig 19128 bp, 15 predicted proteins | sample RVTome_9_FD_201360 | JGI IMG/M metagenome (GOLD analysis project Ga0299913, IMG submission 201360) | Soil microbial communities from uranium-contaminated site in the Upper Colorado River Basin, Wyoming, United States - RVT155D38 (version 2) ... | reverse complement strand
ATGTCACAGTTCAAGGAGAAGTCGGACCGCTCCGGACAGGGGTTCGGGCTCCTCGCCTACCCGGTGCTCCAGGCGGCCGACATCCTCATCCACCGGGTGCACGCGGTGCCGGTGGGTGACGATCAGGCCCAGCACCTCGAGCTGACCCGCGACCTGGCCGAACGGTTCAACAGCCGTTTTGGCGATGTCTTCCCGGTCCCAGAGCGGATCACTCCCGAGATCGGCGCCCGGGTGATGTCCCTCCAGGACCCAATGGTCAAGATGTCCAAGTCCGACCCCAACTCCAAGGCCACCGTCTACCTGACAGACACGACAGACGAGATCATGAAGAAGGTGAGATCGGCGGTCACCGACACCGGCACCGAGGTCGCCTACGACTGGGAGGGCAAGCCCGGGATCTCCAACCTGTTGGAGATCTTCTCCCATTTCAGTCGCCGTCCCATCGACGATCTGGTCGCCGAGTACGACTCGGGTGGCTACGGGACCTTCAAGACCGCGGTGGCCGAGGCCGTCGCCGACGGGATCAAGCCGATTCGCGAGGCATACGAGGGGCTGTCGGACGCCGAAGTGTTCCGGGTGATGGCCGACAGCGCGGCGCGGGCACGGGTCTCCGCCGACGCCACCATGGCCCAGGTCAGGCAAGCGGTCGGTCTCGTCTGACGCGAGCAGAGCGGGGTCAGGCAGCCTGTTCGAGCAGCTCGGAGGGGAGGAGGAGGACCAGCGCCACCAGGAGATTCCAGCCGGAGTGGATGAAGATCGCCGGCCCGAGGCGCCCCTGTCGCTCGGTGACCCAGGCGAGGAGCAGACCGAGGATGAAGATCGGCGGCAAGACCACCACCGCCGACTGCCACAGACGGTCGAAATCGAGGCCGTCGAAGTGGATCAAGGCGAAGACGGCGGCGCTGACGACAATCGCAAACCTCCTCCCCCGGGGCTGGAGTGCCCTCAACAGCACGCCGCGATACACCAGCTCCTCGGTGATCGGTGTCATCACCACCGCCAAGGTGACCAGAGCCATTCTGAGGAGGACGGTGTCCGCTTCGGCGAAGATGTCGATGAGCACCTGTGGGGGGCCGCCGTCCGGGAGCAGCAAGTTGCCGATGGGGAGCATCACCAGGGCGAGGGCGATCTGGGCGAGGAGCCCGATCCCAATGTAGGTGACGTCTCGGCCCCGCACGCTGAACCCGATTCCCGGATCGTCCTTGTGTCGGGAGAGCAGCCAGAAGGCGACGAGGATCCCGAGGTACTGGCCGATCAAGCCAACGATGATCAGCCAGTCGTCGACTTCGAGGGCGAGACCGGTGACGGTGAAGACCGCGCTCCCCAACAAGCCACCCAGCCAGACCAAGACGAAATCGACTAATGACCAAGATCTAGGCACCGGGGGGTGAGCCTACAACTGCGATCACCCGGGCCACTGTTACCCTGCGAGACCACCAGCGCTGGACAAGGATCGGCATATGGAAATCGACATCGGCATCGGCAAGTCGGGTCGGCAGGCCTTCGGCTTCGACGACATCGCAATCGTCCCTTCTCGTCGCACACGCGACCCCGACGACGTCGACATCTCCTGGCAGCTCGACGCTTTCAAGTTCGAACTCCCGATGATGGGCTCGGCGATGGACTCTGCGATCAGTCCCGAGACCGCGGTGACCATCGGCAGTCTCGGTGGCCTGGCCGTGCTCAACCTCGAGGGTCTGTGGACCAGATATGACGACCCGCTGCCGTATTACGAGGAGATAGCAGAGCTACCCGACGAGAAGGCCACCCGTCGGATGCAGGAGATCTATCTCGAGCCGGTCAAGCCGGAGTTGATCACCGCGCGCGTCGCAGAGGTCGAGTCCTCCGGCGTGGTCACCGCCGCCAGCCTCACCCCCCAGAAGGTTGGTGACTGGGCACCCAAGGCGCTGGAGGGGGGCCTCGACATCCTGGTCATCCAGGGGACGGTGGTCTCCGCCGAGCACGTGTCGAGTCGTGAAGAGCCTCTGAACCTCAAGGAATACATCGCCGACTGCCCGGTGCCGGTCATCGTCGGGGGATGCGCCAGCTACTCCACCGCCCTCCATCTCATGCGGACCGGGGCCGTCGGTGTCCTGGTCGGAGTGGGCCCGGGTGCGGCGTGCACCACCCGTGGGGTCCTTGGTGTCGGCGTGCCACAGGCAACGGCTATCGCCGATGCCGCCGGGGCACGGATGCGATATTTGGACGAGACCGGGAGATACGTCCACGTGATCGCCGATGGCGGGATGCGCACCGGTGGTGACGTCTCCAAGGCGATTGCCTGTGGGGCCGATGCGGTGATGATCGGATCACCACTGGCCTCGGCCACCGAGGCTCCCGGCAAGGGCTATCACTGGGGCATGGCGACCTTCCACCCCACCCTGCCCAGAGGGGCGCGTGTCAGGGTGGGCGACCGGGGGACTCTCCAGGAGATCCTGGTGGGCCCCGCTCACGAGAACGACGGCAGGCGCAACCTGTTCGGCGGCCTCCAGGTGTCCATGGCCACCACGGGCTACTCCGATGTGAAGGAGTTCCAGAAGGCCGAGGTCATGATCGCCCCGTCGCTGCAAACCGAGGGCAAGTCGCTGCAACGGTCCCAAAAAGTCGGGATGGGATGACGCCGGGGGGAGACGAGCCCACCGTCCTGGTCGTCGACTTCGGCGCCCAGTATGCCCAGCTGATAGCCCGAAGAGTCCGCGAGGCACACGTTCGCTCCGAGATCGTTGCCCGCACCATCAGCGCCGCCGAGGTCAAGGAGAGACGCCCCGTCGGATTGATCCTCTCCGGTGGCCCCGCCTCGGTCTACGCCGACGACGCTTACCGGATGGACGAGGACATCCTCGGACTGGGGATCCCGACCCTCGGGATCTGTTACGGCCATCAGCTGCTCGCCGATCTGGCCGGTGGGGAGGTGGCCAACACCGGCGACGCCGAATACGGAAACACCTCCCTCGAGGTGGTGGCCGACTCCGTGCTCATGGCCGACCTGCCGCCCAGTCAGCAGGTGTGGATGTCACACCGCGATCAGGTGACCAAGGCGCCACCCGGATTCACCCGGGTTGCCACATCGGAGGGAGCGGCTGTGGCGGCCATGGAAGACCCCGATCGAGGTCTCTACGGGGTCCAGTTCCACCCCGAGGTGGCCCACACCCCCCGGGGCGAGGAGATACTGAAGCGATTCCTCTATGACGTCTGTGGTGCCATCCCCACCTGGACTTCGCACTCGATCATCGAGACCCAGGTGATGGCCATACGAGAACAGGTCGGGAATGCACGGGTCATCTGCGGCCTCTCGGGGGGTGTCGACTCCGCGGTGGCCGCCGCCCTCGTCGCCGAGGCCATCGGAGACCAGCTCACCTGTATCTTCGTCGACCACGGTCTGCTCCGAGCCGACGAGGCCACCCAGGTGGAGGAGACGTTTCGCTCCCATTTCGACGTCGATCTGGTCCACGTCAAGGCCGCCGATCGCTTTCTCGAGCAACTCCAGGGCGTCACCGACCCCGAGGAGAAGCGCAAGATCATCGGAGAGACTTTCATCCGCGTTTTCGAGGAGGCCGCCACCTCGGTCGGGAGCGCCGGCTACTTGGTCCAGGGGACCCTCTACCCCGATGTCATCGAGTCGGGCTCGGGCTCGGCGGCGATCATCAAGACCCATCACAACGTGGGCGGGCTGCCCGACGACATGTCTCTCGAGTTGATCGAGCCGCTTCGCGACCTGTTCAAGGACGAGGTGCGTGCCGTCGGTGAGGAGCTGGGTCTTCCCGAGGAGATCGTCTGGCGCCAGCCCTTCCCCGGACCGGGGCTGGCGGTGCGGGTGATCGGAGAGGTGACCCTGGACCGTCTCGAGCTGCTCCGCGCCGCCGACTCGATCATCCTCGAGGAGATAAGGCGCGCCGGTCTCTACCGTGAGATCTGGCAGGCGTTTGGGGTGCTCCCCGCCATCAAGACCGTCGGAGTCCAGGGTGACGGCCGGACCTATGCCTACCCGCTGATCGTCCGTGCGGTCACCTCCGAAGATGCCATGACGGCCGATTGGGCCCGCATCCCATACGACGTGCTCGAGAAGATCTCGTCTCGGATAATGAACGAAGTGCCGGGAATCAACCGTGTCGCATACGACATCTCGTCCAAGCCGCCGGCGACCATCGAGTGGGAGTGACTTAGGGCCGCCCATCACTCAAGGACAGGCCTACATCCTGCCGATACACACAGTGTTGGCGAGGGATAGTCCAATTGGATCCGAACACCCCTGAACTCACCCGCATCTTCCGGGAGGAGCTGGATGAACGCACGCGTCGTCTGGTCGCTGGCGCACGCGCCCTCGCCGAAGGTGAGCTGAGGGCGAACTCGGTAGCCGATCTCATCCGAGATGCCCACACCATCAAGGGCTCGGCCGGGATGCTCGGCTACGAGCTGATCAGGGACGGCGCCGGCCGTCTCGAGGAGATGTGGCGAATGGTGTTGGAGGGTGGGGCCCCCAGCCGGGAGCAGGTGGTGGCGATGGAAGCCCTCGCCGGGCGTCTCGGCTCTGCCGTCGACACCGCTCGAGACCTCGAGCTGCTCGCCCTTCTCGGCCGTCTCGACACCCCCGGGGACGAGGGTGAGACTCAACCGCCGGTGTTTCCCCTGCGGGGCCCTGACGTGGGGAGTCTCGGCGGTTTGCTCACCTCGGTCTCGGAGTCACTGCTGGCCGGCGCCACCAGGGTGGACACCGCCGATCTCTACAAGCTGATCAACCGCATAGTCGAGGTGGCGCTCGATGCCGAGGCCATCGCCGACCTCTCCCTGGTCTCGATCGAGGGAGCGGACCCAGAGTTGTTCCGCCGCACCTGGAGATCCCAGCTGGCGTCGCTCAGCGAGTCGATCATCGACATACAGACCCAGGCGGTCTCACTGGCCAACGTCTCGTTTTTCGAGGCGGTGTCGACCTTTCCTCAATTCGTGCGTTACCTGGGGCGGCGCTCCGCCAAGGACGTCCGCTTCGAGCTCACCGGTCACGATGTCCAGCTCGACCGTCAGATAGTCGATCTGATCCGGGAGCCGCTGCGCCACCTCCTCGTCAATGCAGTCGATCATGGGATCGAGCCTGCCGCGGTCCGGGTCCAGTCCGGCAAGCCGGCCACCGGCACCATCCGGGTCTCGGCCCGCGTCGTCGACGAACGGGTCGAGGTCTCGGTGACCGACGACGGGGCAGGGGTCGACTGGGGCAGGGTGGCCGAGGTGGCCCACCAGGCCGGGATGACGGTGACACCCCCCGACCTATCGCCCCTTCTCTTCCATCCCGGGTTCTCCACCCTCGCCCAGCCGACCGAGTTCTCCGGGGCCGGGGACGGTTTGTCGGAGGCCGCCGAGGCCGTCACCCACGTCCACGGCGCGGTCTCTATCGACTCCGAGGTGGGCAAGGGGACGACGGTGACGTTGACCCTTCCCTTCTCCATGGTGCTCCAGAACGTGGTCGTGGTCGCCGAGGGCGATGAGTTCTGGGGCATTCCCGAAGCATCGGTCGAGGCTTCGATGCCGCTCTCCACTGCCGAGTTCACCACCACGAGCAACGGGCGCGAGGTCAGGTTCGAGAGCGCCGCCGTCCCCGTGCTCCCCCTGTCGAGCGCGGTCGGGGCCGAGGAGCCTTCCGATGTCTCCGAGTTGCTCGTGGTGAACACCAGGTCGGGGCTCGTGGCGGTGACGGTGAGTGAGATCATCGACCGTCGCCGGGTGGCCGTGAAGAACCTCGGCCCGATCATCGAGGGCAACGGGGCGATCAAAGGGGCGGCTCTTCTCGGCGGCGGCCAGGTGCTGGTGGTGCTCGATCCCGACTTCCTGGGAATCGTCGCCCGCAATCGCCCCCATCTGATCGATGATCGGCCCAGGATCCTCGTCGTCGACGACTCCGCGGGAGTGCGTCAGCTCCTCTCGGCGACGCTCAGCGGCGCAGGGTTCGAGGTCGAGGTGGCGAGCGGCGCGCGGGAGGCCATGCTGGCGATGGCACGAGACAACTTCAGCGCCATGGTCGTGGACTACTCCATGCCCAGGTCCAACGGTGTGGAGTTGGTGCGGGCGATGCGGGCCGCCGACGTCCGCATCCCGATCGTTATGGTCTCAGGGGTGGCTACTCAGCAGGAGAAGGACGCCGCCTGGCAGGTCGGGGTGGACGCCTATCTGGACAAGTTCGATCTCCGTCAGGGAGTTCTCACCAAGACCTTGAAGCGGCTGATCGGTCTCGACGACGCCAACACCGCCTGACCCGAAACCGTCGACAGAACGGTTTCAGGGGGTCGGAAGGGGCGCCGATAACAGCCAGGGATGCCTGAACTGCCCCGTCTCGACGAGCTCCTGATGATCCTGCCGGCCGTGGTCGGCCTGGTCACGGTGTTTTGGGCATGGCGCATCACCGCGCACGGACGGGAGCGGGAGCGTGAGGTCCGTCGGCTCTCCGAAGAGGCGCACACCATCAAGAACGACTTCGTCGCCCTGGTCAGCCATGAGCTGCGCACTCCTCTCACCTCCATCGCAGGCTTCTCCGACACCCTGGTCGAGTCCTGGCAGGACCTCCCGGCCGAGGAGGTCGACGAGTTCATATCGATCATCCACAGACAGGCGATCTATCTGGGCGATCTCGTCGAGGACGTTCTCGTCATCCCACGTCTGGAGGCCAATCGCCTCAGTCTCGACCCCGACCTGTTCGATCTCGGGGAGCTCATCGAAGACGTCGCCCAGATGGTCTTCCCCAACGGCGGGCGCAAGTCGTCGCTCGTCTCGCTGCCCGACGGGGTGAGGGTATTCGCCGACCGGCGCCGGGTGCACCAGGTGATCCGCAACGTCATGGAGAACGCCCGCAAGTACGGGGGAGATCAGATCCTGGTCGAAGGGTTCGTGCTCGGCGACCAATACCTCATCATCGTCTCCGACAACGGCCCGGGAGTCCCCGACAAGGAGACCCAGAAGGTCTTCGAGGACTTCGAGCAGCTCTCGAAAGGTGATGCCCGGGACTCCAGTGGCATGGGTCTGGGCCTCCCCATCGCACGACGACTGGCCCGGGCCATGGGGGGCGACGTCTGGTATGAGCGCCGCTTCCCCACCGGAGCCCGCTTCTGTTACTCGCTGCCTCTCAACCGCCGGACCGTCCTCGTCGACGACGGGCCCCATCGCGAGGTCCTCCCCGAGGAGCAGGTCAGGGTGGAGCTGCCGGAGTCGGCCAGCCCCTCCCAACTGGTCTGATGACACGTATGTGATTCAGTCGTCTCCGCCCGGTACCATCGAGGTCCGATGCAGGAACAGACCCAGTGGTTAGTCGACGATGTCCCGACCGAGTCTCCCCTCTTCGCCGACCTCAACCCCACCCAGCGTGAGGCGGTGGCCGCTACCGAGGGCCCGGTGCTCGTGGTGGCGGGGGCGGGCTCGGGCAAGACACGGGTGCTCACCTTCCGCATCGCCCACCTGATTCGCGACCTGCAGGTAGCTCCGGACTCGATCCTGGCCATCACCTTCACCAACAAGGCGGCCAACGAGATGAGGGAGCGGGTTGCCCACCTCATCGGTGGGGTGGTCAAGTCGATGTGGGTGAGCACGTTCCACTCGTCCTGCGTGCGGATCCTCCGGCGCGAGGCGGCCCGGCTCGGCTACCGGTCGGGATTCACCATCTATGACGACGCCGACTCGCTGCGTCTGCTTCGGATGGTGACCAGGGACCTCGATCTCGACTCCAAGAGGTTCCCCGAGAAGGCGATGAAGGCGGTCATCTCCAACGCCAAGAACGAGTTGATCGACTACGAGTCGTTCGCCGATCAGGGCGATGGCTTCTACCACGAGCAGGTCGCCGACATCTATCGGCTGTATCAACAGCGTCTCGTCGAGGCGTCCGCCATGGACTTCGACGATCTGCTCATGGTCACCGTCGAGCTGTTCGCCGCCTTCCCCGACGTGCTCCAGCACTACCAGCACCGATTCCGATACGTGCTGGTCGACGAGTACCAGGACACCAACCGGGCCCAGTACATGCTGGTCAAACAGCTCACCGCGGTGCACCGCAACCTGTGCGTCGTCGGTGATTCCGACCAGTCGATCTACAAGTTCCGCGGCGCCGACATCCGCAACATCAGGGACTTCGAGGTGGATTACCCCGATGCCCGGGTGATCGTCCTCGACCAGAACTACCGGTCGACCGAGACCATCCTCGAGGCGGCCAACTCGGTGATATCCAACAACACCAAGAGAACTCCCAAGCATCTCTGGTCCGACCGGGGGGTGGGGGTGCCCATCACCCGGTTCGAGGCCGAGGACGAGCACGACGAGGCCGGGTTCATCGTCGACGAGATCGAACGGCTCCAGGGCGAGGGCTTCAACCTCGCCGACATGGCGGTCTTCTATCGCACCAATGCCATGTCACGGGTCATCGAGGAAGTGTTCGTCCGACGCGGGGTGCCCTATTCGGTGGTGGGGTCGGTCAAGTTCTACGACCGCAAGGAGGTCAAGGACGCCGTCGCCTACCTCAAGATGCTGGTGAACCCATCGGATGAGGTCTCTGTGAAGCGCATCATCAACGAGCCGCGCCGGGGCATCGGCAACACAACGGTCGCCCACATCGACCGGTTCACCCAATCCCGGGGGATCAGCTTCTTCGCGGGCCTGGGCCGGGTCGATGAGATCCCACAGCTCAACACCCGGGCTCAGAAGACGGTCCTCGAGTTCACCGGACTCGTCGACCTCCTCCGCCGGAAGGCGGAGAAGGGCGGGGTGGAGGCTGCAGCGCAAGCGGTCCTCGACGACACCGGCATGGTGGCCGGCTACGAGTCGGAACGGACCATCGAGGCCATGGGGAGGGTGGAGAACCTGAGAGAGCTGGTGGGGGTGGCCGCCGAGTTCGAGAGCTCCAACGAGGGAGCGATCATCGGGGACGAGCCCTATGACACCCTCGACAACATCCGGCGGCTGGAGGTGTTCCTCGAGGCGACCGCACTGGTGTCCGACATCGACGAATGGGATGAAGGAGCCGGGGCAGTCACCCTGATGACACTGCACACCGCCAAGGGCCTCGAGTTCCCCGTGGTGTTCATCGTCGGCATGGAAGACGGTGTGTTCCCCCACATGAGGTCGTTGGGTGACCCCGACGAGCTCGAGGAGGAGCGCAGGCTGGCATATGTCGGCATCACCCGGGCCCAGGACAAGCTCTACCTGACCTCGGCCTGGAATCGGATGCTATTCGGCGGCTCCAGCTACAACCCACCCTCACGCTTTCTCCAAGAGGTCCCCGAGGCTCTCGTCGAGAAGGCGGGAAAGCGGCAACGTCGCGACCCGGCCGAGCGGGCTGCCGCCACCGGCCCGAGGACCACGGTCTCCGCGGGTCAGGTGGGACCGGGCGACCGCGTCCGTCACGACAAGTGGGGTTTGGGAACGGTCCGGGAGATCGTCGGGGAAGGCGATCGGGCCGAGGCCGAGGTGATGTTCGACACCCAGGGGAAAAAGCGCCTCCTCCTGGCGTGGGCGCCCCTGGAGAAGGCGTGACCCGCCGGTCCTACTCCTCCTCGACCAGGTCCAACAGCTCCTCCCAGCTGGCAGTGAACTTCTCGACACCCTCCCTCTCGAGGGTCTCGACGACGCTGTCGTATTCGACTCCGACCGCTTCCATCTTCTCCAGCTGATCGTTGGCCCGTACGATGTCGACCGCATCGAAGGTGGCCGGGTTGGGGTCGCCGTGGTCCTGATAGGCGTCCATCGTCGAGAGTGGCATGGTGTTCACGGTGTCGGTCGCCACCAGGTTCTCCACATAGAGCAGGTCGCTGTATGCCGGGTTCTTGGTCGAGGTGGACGCCCAGAGTGGTTTCTGAGGCTTGGCGCTCCGGCCGGACAACTTCTCGAATCGGCTGTTGGAGAAGGTCTCGAGGAACAGCCCGTATGCGGCGCGGGCGTTGGCCACGGCCAGCTTGCCCTTCAGGTCATTGGCGTCGTTGCTGCCCACTTCGTCGAGACGGCGGTCGGCCTCGCTGTCGAATCGTGAGACGAAGAATGAGGCGACCGAAGTCATCGAGGAGAGATCACCACCGACCTCGAGGAGATCCTCGAGCCCGCGCATGTAGGCCGTCATCACCTCCTGGTAGCGCTGGAGGGAGAAGATGAGGGTCACGTTGACCGAGATCCCCTCACCGGTCAGTGCCCGGATGGCGGGGATGCCTTGAGGAGTGGCGGGCACCTTCACCAAGAGATTGTCCCGATCGATCTGCTTGACCCAGTCTCTCGCCTCGGCGATGGTGGCCTCGGTGTTCCCGGCGAGTGTGGGCGAGACCTCCACCGAGACGAACCCGTCGCGTCCACCGGTGGCGGTGTGGACCGGGGCGAGGACGTCACACGCTCGGGTCAGGTCCTCCGCCATCAGGCTCTTGACGATCTCCTCGGTGGGAACACCGGCCGACTTGAGATCCATGAGCTGTTCGGTGTAGTCGTCGGACCCGCCGATGGCGCTGGCGAAGATGGTGGGGTTGGAGGTGACCCCCGTCACTGCGTCTTGCTCCACGCGGCGGGCCAGTTCACCGGAGTCGAGCATCCGTTTGGAGATCTGGTCCGACCACACGCTGACCCCCGCTGCCGCCAATGCGTGGAGATTCGAGATCGGCATGTCCCCAATCGTAGGGGGTTGCGGGAGAAGCGCAGACAGGAGACGGAGAGAGACCGAACGGCCGGACGTGAAACCACAACCGGCACATGGTCGAGGGTCGCTAGCCTTGCCCGCCGCTGATGCCACGACGGATCCTCATCGCCAAACCCGGTCTCGACGGGCACGATCGGGGCGCCAAGGTCATCGCCAGAGCGCTGCGCGACGCGGGGCACGAGGTCATCTACTCGGGGCTGCATCAGACCCCTTCCCAGATCGCGGAGACCGCGGTTCAAGAAGACGTCGACGCCGTCGGGCTCTCCTCTCTGTCCGGGGCCCACAAGACCCTCTTCCCCCAGGTGGTCACCGAGCTCGCCGACCGTGGCTCCTCCGACATCGTGGTGTTCGGGGGAGGGGTCATCCCCGACGCCGACATCCCCGCCCTCACCGCTGCGGGCATCGCGGTCATCTTCACGCCGGGCACCTCCCTCGGAGAGATCTCGAGATGGGTCCAAGAGAACATCACCGCAAAGGGTCTAGAGGAAGGCAAGCAATGAAGATCCACGAGCACCAGGCCAAGCAACTCATGGCCGCCCGGGGGATCCCGGTGCCGATGGGTCGTGTCGCCCGTTCGGTCGACGAGGCCGTGGCTGCGGTGCGACCACTGGTCGAGGAGACCGGCAACCCTGTGGTGGTGTTGAAGGCACAGGTCCATGCCGGGGGTCGGGGCAAAGGCACCTTCAAGGAGCATCCCGAGGTGCGTGGTGTCAATGTGATCACCGATGGCGTGGAGGGCGGGCCCTCGGCTGCCGAGGAGAAGGTGAGAGAGCTGGCCCAGCAGATGTTGGGCGGCACCCTGGTCACCGTGCAGACCGGCGAGGAGGGCAAGCAGGTCAACCGGCTCTACGTCGAGCAGGGAGTCGACATCGCCCGCGAGCTCTACCTGGCGGTGCTCCTCGATCGGGCCGTCTCGCGCAACATCGTCATGGCCTCGACCGAGGGAGGGGTGGAGATCGAGAAGGTGGCCGAGGAGACCCCCGAGAGGATTCTCCGCGCCGAGATCGACCCCGCCATCGGCTTGGCCCCCTTCCAGGCCAACGAGCTCGCCCACGGCCTGGGGATCGAGGGAGACGCGGCCAAGAGCTTCACCAAGTTCGTCATGGCACTGGCCGGGGCGGCGGCCGACCTCGACACCGACCTCATCGAGATCAACCCCGTGGTGGTAACCGGGGACGGCCAGGTGATTGCCCTCGACGGGAAGATGTCCTTCGACGACAACGCCCTCTATCGGCACCCCGACATCGCCGACATGAGAGACGAGACCGAAGAGGACCCTGCCGAGCTGGCGGCCAAGAACGCCGGGCTCAACTACATCAAGCTGGATGGGACCATAGGCTGTCTGGTCAACGGGGCCGGCCTGGCCATGGCCACCATGGACACCATCAAACACGTCGGAGGCGAGCCGGCCAACTTCCTCGACGTGGGTGGCGGGGCCACCGCCGACCAGGTGACCACCGCCTTCCAGATCATCACCAGGGACCCCAACGTCAAGGGCATATTCGTGAACATCTTCGGAGGGATCATGCGATGCGACGTGATCGCCACCGGCATCGTCGAGGCCGTGGAGCGGGTCGGCCTCCAGGTCCCGTTGGTGGTCCGTCTCGAGGGAACCAATGTGGAGCAGGGAAAGAAGATCATCGAAGAGTCAGGGTTGGAGGTCACCAACGCCGACAGCCTCCGCGACGGGGCCGAGAAGATCCTGGAGCTCACGGGGGCGTCACGATGACCATCCTCGTCGACAAGAGCACCAGGGTCCTGGTCCAAGGGTTGGGGAAGACCGGTCAGTTCCACACCGACAAGGCGATCGCCTATGGCACCCAGATGGTGGCCGCCGTCCACCCCTCCCGGGCGGGGACCGAGTCCCATTTCGAGGGGGAGACGGATCATTCCGGGGTCCCCGGGAGGGACGACAGCTACTCGGTCGACCTGCCGGTCTATGCCACGGTCAAGGAGGCAGTGGCGGAGACCGGTGCCGACGCCTCGGTGGTCTACGTGCCGCCGCCTTTCGCCGCCGACGCCATCATGGAGGCGACCGCGGCCGGGCTGGACCTGGTGGTGGCCATAACCGAGGGCATTCCGGTCTCCGACATGATCAAGGCGAAGCGATACCTCCAGGGCCGCGGCACCAGGCTCGTCGGGCCCAACTGCCCCGGGGTCATCACTCCCGGAGAGTGCAAGATCGGGATAATGCCCGGCTACATCCATCAGCGGGGCCGGATCGGGGTGGTGTCCCGCTCGGGGACCCTCACCTACGAGGCGGTCCACCAGCTCACCCTGCTCGGCCTGGGCCAGACCACGGCGGTCGGCATCGGTGGCGACCCGGTCAACGGGACCAGCTTCGTCGACTGCCTCCGCCTCTTCGAGGACGACGACGAGACCGAAGGTGTCGTCATGATCGGTGAGATCGGCGGCAGCGCCGAGGAGGAGGCGGCCGAGTTCGTGAAGACCGAGATGTCCAAGCCGGTGGCAGGTTTCATCGCCGGGACCACGGCCCCTCCGGGCAAGCGCATGGGTCATGCGGGCGCGATCGTCAGCGGAGGCAAGGGCACCGCCGAAGCCAAGATCGAGGCGATGCATGCAGCGGGGATCGTGGTGGCGGAGACGCCCTCTGAGATGGGGGAGGCGATGGCCCGTGCGCTCGGCTGAGAACCTCGCCGCGATCGAATCCGAAGGAAGACGCCTGGGTCTGGCGGCGCGGCGGGACCCCGATCGGCCGGTGCCCCAGTACCCCGGCTGGACCCTTGCCGACCTGGCGTCACACACCGCCTCGATCTTCGGGCGCACCACGCTGATATGCAAGGAGTTGCCCACCGAGCGGATCCCGGCTCCGACCCTCCCCGAGGGCAGCAACGTACTCGACTGGTACGACGCCACCCTCGATGAGATGCTTGCAGTGTTGACCGAGGCCGATCCGACCACCCCATGCTGGGGCTTCGGGCCCGATCCGAGTGTCGGATTCTGGGAGGAGCGAATGGTCATCGAGACCGGGGTCCACCGCTGGGACGCATATCAGGCGTTCGGTGAGGAGGACCGGCTCATCGATGTCGTGGTCAGGACGGGTCTCGACGAGTTCGGGGACATGTGGCTCCCCCAACTGGGAGACGTCCAGACGCTCGAGGTCACCTCCACCGATCTCGAACGAACCTGGGTGTACGGCGACGGTTTCCCTACAGCCGCCATCGAGGGCACCGCCTCCGATCTCTATCTGCGTCTGCTCTCCCGGCCATCTCCGGTAGTCCTTCCGGACGACTGGGCGGAGGCGGTGGACGGCCTGGCTCCACCCCCAAAGCGATAGATGACAGGGTGGTCCTCGAGGAGACCGACGGTTTAGCAGCCAAAGGGAAGGGCCCGGCCCCTAATCTCTCTGCCGATGGAATGGATACTCGTGGGCATCGTCGTTGTGATCGTCGCCCTGATCGTCGTCATCTACAACGGGCTCGTCCGGGATCGCAACCGGGTCGACAACGCCTGGTCCCAGGTCGATGTGCAGCTGGAGCGGCGATACGACCTCATCCCCAATGTCGTCGAGACGGTCAAGGGGTACGCCAGCCATGAGCAGCAGACCTTCGAACGGGTCACCCAGGCACGGAGTGCGGCTCAGTCGGCGCAGGGCCCGGCGGAGCAGGCCGGGGCCGAGAACTTCCTCACGTCGGCGCTGCGTCAGTTGTTCGCCGTCGCCGAGGCCTATCCCGAGCTGAGGGCATCAGAGAACTTCCAGGGGCTCCAGAACGAGTTGAGTGAGACCGAGAACCGCATCGCGGTCAGCCGCCAGATCTACAACGACACCGTCCTCACCTACAACAACAGGGTCCAACAGGTTCCCACCAACCTGGTGGCATCCACGTTTGGCTTCGCCGAGCGTGAGTTCTTCGACGCCGGCGACCAGGCCGAGGAAGCTCCCGCGGTCGAGTTCTGATATTGAGACGCCTGGTCAGGCTGCTGGTCGCCACCGCGCTGGTGGTGCTCCCCGTCCTCCCTGCAGTCGCCAAGTCGTATCACATCGCCGCGGCGGACGTCACCATCGAGGTGCAGCCCGATGGGTCGCTCCTTGTCACCGAGCGCCTCACCTACGACTTCTCGGGCTCGTTCAGCGGCGCCTATCGCGACATCCCGATCCGGGCGGGGGAGACCTTCGAGTTCGTCTCGGTGGGCGACGAGAGCGGTGACTACCAGTCCGGGGGCTGTGCCTGGCTGGGCTGCACCTCGCCGGCGGGCAGCTACGGGCTCGACATCCAACCTGGCCTCGCCCGCGTGGTGTGGCATCACTCCTCCACCGACGTGCTGCGCACTTTCCAGCTCGTCTACCGGATGACCGGGATCGTCACCATCTACGACGACGTTGCCGACCTCCAGTTCCAGGTGTGGGGTCACGACTGGGCGGTTCGAGCCGATGAGGTCAGGTCCAGGGTCACCTTGCCTACGGGCGCCGGCGAGGGAGACGTGAGGGTCTTCGGGCATCCCTACGGAGTGGACGGCGAGACCTCACTCGGCCCCGACGGGATCTCGCCCGACCTCGTCGCCCGTAGCGTCCCCGCCAACCAGGAGGTCGTGATCCGGGTTCTCTTCCCCCCCGACCTGCTCGAGAGCACCCAGGGGGTGACCCTGGTCGCCGGTGCCGGTCTGGACGTGATCCTGGATCAGGAGGAGCACTTCGCCGAGGCGGCCAACGACACCCGCGCCGCGGCTCGAAGTGGTGTGATCCTCGGTTCGCTCGCCTTCGTATGCCTGGTCGGGGGTGCGGGGGGGCTGGTGTACCTGCGCTATGGACGGGAGCCACGCACAGGCTACGACCGGGAGTACGAGCAGCAGCCGCCCTCCGATCTGACCCCGGCCGAGGTTGGCGCCCTGGTCAGCCAGGGGGCGGTGACCGAGAAACAGTTCACCGCCACCCTCTTCGACCTGATCCGGCAGGGTGTCATCAGCGCCGAGCCCACCGAGACGACCAAGGTCACCTGGGCCGGGCTCCGTCACGAGGAGATAACCGACCTGGTGCTCGGCCTCACCGAGAAGGAGACGGGTCTCCGCGACTTCGAGCAGTCGGTGCTCACCGTGTTGGGCCGGGCTCTCGCCGGGGGGACCATGCCGCTGCACGAGCTCAACAGCGCCATCACTTCCGACCGGGATGCTAACGCCAAGACCTATCAGTCTTTCCGGAAGAGGGTGCTGGAAGCGGTCCGCCGCTCCCGTCTCCTCGACGATTCCGGCCACACCGTCTCCTGGCTGGTCCGGATCGGGGCGATCGGGCTCGCCGTGCTCGCCATGTTCACCCTGCCCCGCTTCTTCACCGGCCTCCCCGGTCGCCAGGCTCTGGTGGTGATGCTCATCGCCGGGATGATCGCCGGGGCCGTCGTCCTCTTCATCCTGCTGAGCTTTAGGAGGGTGCGTACCAGGAGGACCAGGCAGGGGGCGCTCGAGGCGGAGCGCTGGATCGCCTTCCGCAACTACCTCAAGGACTTCTCCCGGCTGGAGGAGGCCCCACCGATCTCACTTGCTCTGTGGGACCAGTTCCTGGTCTACGGGATCTCCTTGGGGGTGGCCGAGCAGGTTTTGGAGCAGGCCCGTCTGCACGCCCCCGCCGAACTGGAGCAGACGTCCCACCTCTATTGGTACGGCAACCACGGATTCGGCGGAGGGCCCACCCAGAACGCCTTCGTCAGCCTGGAGTCCACGCTATCGGGCGCCTTCACCCCTCCCTCGAGTGGTTCGGGTGGTGGGGGCGGCTTCTCCGGAGGGGGTGGCGGCGGCGGCGGCGGTGGCGGTGGAGGGGCCTGGTAGACGTCCGATCTATTGCGTGAGCAGGTAGAACGCCGAGAACCGATTGGTGAGGTCTTCCAGGGGCTCGAAACTGGAGAACCCGGCGCGCCTGGCGTACTCCTCGGATCTCTCCCGGCCCCATACGGCTCCGAGACCCTCGCCGCCCCCGGCGAGCGATTGGGTCATGCAATGCATTGCCGACACCCCGTAGAGGAGGGCGCCCACATCGGTGAGGTTCTCCTCGAGATGGCTGCTCGCGTTGGGCTCCATCATGAGGAACTGCCCATCGGGGGCGAGTGCCTCACGGACCCGGGTGAGCCCGGCCAACGGATCGGCCAGGTCGTGGATCACGTCGAACGCAGTGATCAGGTCGAAGGGGGGGTCGAGAGGAACTTCCTCGACCGGGTACCGCAAGAACTCGACATTCTCGATCGACTGGCCCCTGCTGCGCGCCGTAGTCAGGGCCGCCTCGGAAACGTCGAAGCCCGAGACCTGTGATCGTGGGTACTCCTCGGCCATGAGGATTGCGGCAGTGCCCGACCCGCATCCCAGGTCGGCCACTCTGATCCCGGCCTTCAGCCTGTCGACCAGCCCGGGCACCGCCGGGAGCCAGCGGGTGGTGAGAAACACCTGTTGAGAGGGGGAATTGCCTCGGTCGATCCCTTGAATCATCCGTTGGCCGAACTCCTCGAACCCCACCCCCCCGCCATGTCTGGCGGCGTGGGCGATCCCGTCGATCTGACGCAACATCGCAGGGACCATGTCGAGCCATCCCCCCATGAAGTAGGGGCTCGAGTCATCGGCCAAGAACAGGGCATGCTCGGGGGGGAGGGTGAACACATCCGTCTCCGGCTGGTAGCCCACCGCGCCGGCGGCGGCCAGCCCCGACATGATCTCGGTGACATACCTGGAGTCCAGACCCGCTCCCTCGGACATCGCATCTATGGTCCCCGAGCCGTGCTCTCCGAGCCAGGAGAGGAGGCCACAACGGTCGGCCACCGCGAGTAGGCCCATGGTCGTCGCTCCCGACGCGTAGCCGACGAATCGCTCGAGGAATGCCTCGATTGCCGAACGGTCCATCACCATGAACCTACAACATCGCCCTTCTTGATGGTCTTCCAGACGAGGTTGGTCGCGGGCCGATAGGGGATGTGGGCGGGGGAGGGAGCGTCGAGGACCACGAGGTCGGCTACGGCTCCGCTGCCGATGCGCCCGCGGTCGGGCATTCCGAGCGCCGTCGCTCCCCCGAGGGTCGCCGCGGCGATCGCCTGATCCACGGTGAGACCCATCTCCACCACCGCCAGGGAGATGACCGGGCCCATCGATTCGAAGTATGAGGTGCCCGGGTTGCAGTCGGTGGCCAGGGCCAGCGTGCACCCGGCCCGGGACAGCAACGGACCAGGCGCGTGGGGGCCCCGAAGCGTGTAAGAGGCTCCGGGGACGAGCACGGCCACCACCCCTGCCGCTGCCAGGGCGACAGCATCCTCATCGGTTACGTGATCGAGATGGTCGGCCGACACCGCACCGATCTCGGCGGCCAGCATCGCCCCGCCATGGTGACCGAGTTGCTCGGCGTGGACACGGGCCCCAAGACCGAGCGCGGAGGCCCGGTCGAATATCCGGCGAGCCTCATCGACGTCGAATGCCCCTTCTTCGACGAAAACGTCGCAGTATTCGGCCAGGCCGGCCACCGCGGGCAGCATCTCCTCGATGAGGAGATCGATGTAGCCGGAGCGGTCGGACCGGAACTCCGCAGGCACCGAGTGGGCTCCCAGGAACGTGGTCTTGACGGTGATCGGCAGCTCGTCCCCGATGCGTCTCGCCACCGTGAGCAGCCGCAGCTCCGTCTCGGTGTCGAGCCCGTAGCCCGACTTGATCTCGACGGTGGTGGTGCCGGCGCGGATCATCCGCCAGACTCGCGCCGCCGCCGAGTCGTACAGCTCTTGTTCGCTGGCGGCCCGGGTGTCTCTCACCGTGGAGAGAATCCCCCCTCCCGACGCGGCTATCTCCGCATATGACTCCCCGGCCAGCCTCCTGGCGAACTCATCGGAGCGATCCCCGGCGAAGACCAAGTGAGTGTGGGAGTCGACGAATCCGGGAATTACCGCTCGCTGACCACAGTCGATCCGTTCCCCGGTCTGACTGGGCGCATCAGCCGCAGGTCCGGCATAGGTGACCACTCCCGACTCCACGGCCACCACGGCATCGGTCACCCCAGGGCCCTGGTTGGTGCTCAGATTGGTGATCCCGGTCAGGAACAGGTCGGACATCAGACGAGGGCGGCCAGCTCGCCATCTTCGATCATCGCGGCGACGGTCTCGATGTCGGCAGCCAAGGAACGATCCCCTTCCAACGGTGGGACGTGGCGGCGAACCTCCGCTGCCACCCGGGTTGTCCCATCGCCGGCGACCAGCGGCCTGCGGTACTCGATTCCCTGGACACCGCAGAGGATCTCGATGGCGAGGACCGATCTCACGTTGCGCACCACCTCGAGCAACTTCTTGCCGGCCCCCCACCCCATCGACACGTGGTCCTCTTGCCCCGCCGAGGTGGGCACCGAGTCGACCGATGCCGGATGGGAGAGCACCCTGTTCTCGGCGACGAGAGCGGCTTGGACGTACTGGGTGATCATGTATCCGGACTCCACCCCGGGATTTGCGGCCAGGAAGGGGGGAAGCCCCTGAGACCTCGTTGGGTCGAGGATGCGGTCGGTGCGCCGCTCCGAGATCGTG